>Ga0307419_10000493_pt1 | contig 19831 bp, 20 predicted proteins | sample SalMarWE160230MG_2_FD_202512 | JGI IMG/M metagenome (GOLD analysis project Ga0307419, IMG submission 202512) | Salt marsh sediment microbial communities from the Plum Island Ecosystem LTER, Massachusetts, United States - WE1602-30 | ecosystem: Environmental > Aquatic > Marine > Intertidal zone... | reverse complement strand
CTTCAATTGCTATTTCATTTAATAATTCCCCCCCAATTGCCCATTGAAGCTCTGAGACTCTGGGACTTAATAATTCTAAGCTTTTTTCAACTATAGCTATGATAGGAATGTTATATCTTTCAATATGGTTTTCTTTTAATTCTTCAATACGAGCTTTATATTCATGATCGATTTTGTTAAATATTACTCCCTTAAATGTAATATCTCTAAATTCAAAGTACTTTTTAGTGAAAAATAAGCTATCGATGCATTTATCAGAAGATTCAGTTTGAACATAGACCAATTCATTAATACCTAATATCTTAGCTATAGTAATATCATCTAAACCGACTCTAATGTATTTTTTTATCGAGGGAGCTCCTTCGATGATGATATAATCATATTTGTTGCTAAGTTCTTCATATGCTTGCTTTATTGAAATTAAATGATCTTCTTTCCTTGCGGAATCAATTAAATCAACATAATAACAATCTGGAATGGAGACGGGACTTATGATAGCATATGGTAAATCAGTCTTGAATACCGTATTTTGAATAAAACCAACATCGCGATCTGCCTTATCTGAAAAGGCCCCTTTAGGAATGCCTATTGGTTTGAAATAGGCAACCTTTTTTCCTTGTTCTTGTAAGTTAAGCATGATACCTATTGATATTAAGGATTTTCCAACATGTTCTCTTAAAGAACATAAATATATTGCTTTGACCATTTTCATTTCCCTTTTTCTTATTATTTATTATTTCTTATTATAATATTAATTATTGCCTTGATATAGTTATTTTAATATCTACGGCACTATATGATTTTGTAAAACTTAATAGTGGGTTTATATCCAATTCCATTATTTCTGAAAAATCGTTAACTAATTGAGAGAGTCTTAATAAAACATCTAATATTGCTTCAATATCAGATGGACTTTCTCCGCGTACTCCTTGTAAAAGACTAAATATTTTTGTTTTTTGAAGCATTTCTAGGGCATCTTCTCTGGAAAACTTATATGAAAGTGCAAAAGCTACATCTTTGAGAAAATTCGCATATATTCCACCCGATCCTACCATGATTAATGGTCCAAATTGAGAATCTTTAGACATACCAATGATTAGTTCATTAATTTTCTTTTCTTGATTGAAATCAATCATTTCTTGGACTTCTACACCATAAATTTTTACATTTTGTGGACCAAATCGTTTAGTATTATCGATAATTTGAATATACGCTTCAAATGCTTGTTCTGGGGTTTCAATATTTAAAATTAAACCCCCAACATCAGTCTTGTGAATGATTTGAGGACTTACGATTTTCATAACGCTTTTCCCCAATTCTTTCTGCATATCCATTGCTTGCCGTGGAGTTTTTGCTAATCTAGATTTCGGAGATTTAATACCATAACATTCAAAAATCTCGCTTGTTTCATGACTAAGTAAAACTGTTCTACCATCCTTGCGAGCGTTCTCAATAATTTCTTTAACTCTTTCTTGGTTTGCATCAAATCTTGATAATTCAATCTTTTCTAATACTTTAGAGTTTAAATATTCGCCTCTATTTATAAGTGCTTTTAGTGATCTTGCTCCTCGCTCCGGGAAGGGATAACAAGGTACTCCGTTTTGTTGCAAGAATTGCCTAGCTTTCTTCACGGATTTTTCACCAAGAAAAGCACAGACAATTGGTTTGTCAGATAATTTTGAAGAAGTCAATTCTAATATGAGGGATGCTACATCATCAGGATGAGTTTGAGCTTGAGGGCTCATTAAGATTAAAGCTCCTTGCGTGGTAATGTCATCATTATTAATAATGTTATCACTTTTCTCTCTATTCAACCCAAATATAGTCTCAATTGTAAAACGATATCGATCTGGCGGGGCATCTCCTACCAGATCTATGGGGTTAAAAATTGCGGCTTCAGGGGGTAAATTTTCTCTTAATAAATGAAGGATAGGCTCTGAAAATCGTGCAAATTTGATTTTCTCCCGTTCAAAAGCATCAGTTGCCACGATTCCAGGACCTCCAGCATTAGTAATTATCGCAAATGAATTTTCATGAGGAATGGGTTGATATAAAAATATTTCACCGATATCGAATAAAGCTTCTATAGTTTGTGCCCGTAAGACTCCACACTTTTTAAATGCTAATTCATAAGCAATATCAGACCCTGCAAGAGCACCAGTATGACTAGATGCGGCTCTTGCTCCAGCCTCACTAACACCTGACTTTAAAATTATAATCGGTTTTTTTCGCGTGGCATTTGAAACAACTTCAAGAAATTTTTTCCCATTTTCAATACTTTCTAAGTAGCATAATATTACTTTAGTATCAGGATCATCAACCAAGTATTCAATAAAATCAACAGAATCTAGATCGGCTTTATTACCTAAGCTAATATTACACGAAAATCCATAGGGCTGTTCCATTGAAAAGTCCATGAAAGCCGTGAGAAAAGCACCTGATTGAGATATCATTGCTATATTTCCTTTTTTAGGAGTTTCAGAGGCAAAAGAACCATTATAATTTAATCCAATAAAACCTAAACAATTAGGACCGATTATCCTCATGTGATATTTCCTTGCAATTTTAACGAGGTCTTTTTCTAACTTTTCACCTTCCACTCCAATTTCTTTAAAACCGGCCGTTATGACAACAAGTCCTTTGATTTTTTTCTTTCCGCATTCTTCTGCTGCTGAAAGTACAAATTTTGCAGGAATCACAAAAATCGCGATATCAATTGATTCAGGAACGTCTAATACATTCTTAAATGCCTTGTAACCACCAATTTCTCCAAGTGATTCGGCTTTAGGATTGATGGGATAGACTTTCCCAGAGAATCCAGAATCTTTTATATTTTTTAACACGTTGAATCCCACTTTTCCTTGAGTAGGACTTGCTCCAATGACTGCTATGCTTTTTGGACTAAAAAAAAATGAGATATCTCCTTTAGCTGTCATCTAGAATCGCTCCACGAGTAACTTATTGAGTATTAATACTTTCAAAAGGTTTGTAAATCAATATCCAATATTTTTATTAAAGAATGATTCTATATGAATTTTTTAATAAATATTTATAATTTTTGTAAGCTTTTTTTGTATATGAAAGCAATAATTTCTACCAATAAAGGAGATATAAACTTAAACCTTTTTGAAAAAGATGCTCCAATGACAGTTGCTAGCTTCGTCTTCCTCGCAGGTCAAGGATATTATAACGGACTCAAATTTCACAGAGTTATTGATAATTTTATGATTCAAGGAGGCTGCCCTTCTGGAACGGGACGTGATGGACCTCGCCAAAAAGGAATCTCATCATTTCCATTCCAAGGAAAAACAATATCATATCCTTTCAAAGATGAATTTCAGAGTGGAAGAGTTTTTGATAAACCCGGATTGTTAGCAATGGCGAATGCAGGTCCGAACACAAATGGGAGTCAATTTTTCATTACTCATGTTATTACAGATTGGCTTAGCAATAAGCACACCATTTTCGGAGAAGTTGAAAGTCAAAGCGATCAAGATGTAGTCAATGCAATTGTACAAGGAGACAAAATTATCAAGATAATGATAAATTAAAAAAGATTAGATAAAAATTTTTTTTGTTAATTCTATTTATTCATAGCATGGTCAATAATATCAGTAATCTTCCCAATCAGTAGAGTCATCAAGAGAATTATCTTCCTCATCATCATCCACTTCATCCCATTCGCCATCATTATAATCATCTTCTTCTCCATAGTCCTCCCAATCATCTTCTTCGCCAAAATCATCGTAATCATAATCAAGATCCCTACTATTATTGTTCACATTATTTAAGTCTTCATTCATCATTGAAAGACTTCTCACCTTCCACAATAATATTTTTATATCTATAATATAATTTTTAATGAAATAATGCCTAACTATATTTTTAAAGGTTACGTTTTAAGACAGTAAGGAGATATATTTGCGAAACTTTCAATTTTTAAATGAATTACCTTGAATAAAAATTTCAGTATCGATATATCATATAAATTTATTAAAATCTTCTCTATTTACTAATTAAGCAAGATAGTTTCATTAATCTTAATTAAAATAATATAAAGAATATTTCTTTTAAAGAACATTCTGAGGTTTTTTTTATGAGTAGGGAATTAAAAGATTTAATAGAATCAATAGATTCTGCCAATCAAGCGCATACGGATTTAGTAACTGTAATCAAGTATTTAAAGGAAGAAGTACAAAGATTAAATTTTAGAGTAAATGAACAAAAAAGAATCATACAAAATCAAGGCGCTAAATTATCTAAATTTGATGATTCGGATATTCCTGATGATGTCTTAATTTTAAAGGAATTATTTACTAACCAGCGAGAAGAAATTAATAAAAAAGACAATCATATTAAGATTTTGGAACAAAATATTGAAGAGCTTAGTAAATCTTTAGAACTCACCAGCAACGAAAAAGGTTTAAATGAAAAATTAAGTGAAGCAACTCTTTTGATAGCAGAATTAAAAAATGATAACAAGGAGGTAAAAATCGAAAATGATGCATTAAAGACAAAGATAGAACAATTTGAAAATGAAAGAAATTTTTTAGCAAGCGGGATGCAAAATGATGAATACCAAGAACTCATTGATGCAAAGAAGATTATCTTTCAATTAACAGAAGAAAATGGTTTAGCTCATGTAAAAATTGAATCTTTAAAAGCTGAGAATAATCAATTAAAAGAAAGATTTCAAGAAGCCATGGTTGTTAATGAAAACTACCAAAATGAGATTAATCTAGCCAATAATGCAATAGAACATCTCACTTCAGATTTAAATGAAGCTCAAGAAAAAGTGGCTTTTTTAAAAAATAAAATTGATTCCCTGCAACTCCAAGAAGATGAGGAATTAATGAACTTGCGAAATGATTCCCAAAACATTGATGAACTGCTTGATATTATCTCAGAATTAGAAACTGAAAAGATAGATTTTTTACAAGAAGTGAATGTGAAAGATAAAAGAATTCTCGCTTTAAAAGAAAATGAAGAGGATTATGAAGAGAGAATTGCAGAGCAAGAGAAAGTGATTATAGAACAACAAGCAGAATATGATAAACTAAGGGATGAAACGGAATCACAGTTAGATTTAAAAAATAAAGATTTAATCCGCATTGAAAATGCTAACCAGCAACTAAACGATCTCATTATTGAACTTAAAAACCAAGAAGAAAAAATAGAGAAAATACAAAATGAAACCTCACCTGATATAACTTCTCCAGTGGCACCACGATTTAATGCTTTACCACAAAATCTTTTCTTGATGATGCTTCAATTATTAGATGATGATAATAAAAAAAAGATTATAGATCAATTAATTATGGATTTGAGTCATCCAGAAAGAGAAATAAAAACAAGTGCTATTAAATTATTAAGTCTCATCGATAATGAAAGTTCTTTTCAGGCATTAAAAGATTTGATTCAAGATCCAGATTGGATTGTCAAATTGTATTTAATTAGAGCACTCTTCAATTTCAAAAATCCTGAAGTGAAAAGTTTACTTTCCAAATTTAGGAGTGATGAAGATCCTGATGTGAGAGAAACTGCTGAGAGAACAATTGAAAAATTAAGACATTTTAATAATTAAAATTTCTATTTTCTAAGATAAAATCTTAAAACTTTATTTTATATCAACATGTTTTTGAATTTTTGATATAATTCATAATAGACACCTTTTTTGGTTATAAAATCATTAAGTATCTAATAAACTAATTAAAATTTAATGTTCATCCATAGCTTGCTTTTCATTTGGTGTGTTGAGATATGGTGCGTAAATTAAGTCCAAACAGATGGAATTGGTCAGAGGAGGATAATAAATGGGTTTTTATTGACCCTTGTAAAAATGGGGATTATTTGTATCAATATAGTATAGATCCTCCTAAAGAATTTGTCGAATTAACCTATAAAATTAAAATCCTTAATGATAAACTGATCATCACAACTGATCCGAAAGAATCTGAGAAAATTTTCAATAAAATGATGAAAATATCAAAGCGAATGCAAAACATGAGAAAAGAAAGCTAAATTTTAACTCATATTCAATATAAATGGAGCTTAAGTCATGAAACTAGCGATAAGCGGAAAGGGAGGCGTCGGAAAGACATTAATTGCTGGAACACTATCAAGGCTTTTTGCCAAGGACGGCTTTAAAGTTCTTGCAATCGATAACGATTCTGCAATGAATTTAAGTTATACTCTTGGTATTGATGAAAATACTAAAACAAAAATAGTCCCTATATCTAAAATGAAAGAGATGATTACTGAACGAACTTCAGTAGCAGGTGCCGATTCGGGAGTCTATAACATTAACCCTGAGGTTTCAGATATTCCTGATAGATTTAAAGTAGATGGTCCTGATGGTTTGCAATTATTAGTTTTAGGCGGAATCGAACAGCCCGAAACAGGATGTTTATGTCCTGAGAATGCTCTAATTCGTAAATTATTATATAATCTACTCGTAAAAAGAGATGAAGTCGTTATTGTCGATTTTGAAGCGGGTTTGGAGCATCTTGGTAGAGGTACCGCAAAAGGTATAGATGTCATGATCGTTGTAACTGAACCCTCTCAAAAATCCTTGGATTTATGCTTTAAAATTATCGAATTATCAAAAAAGTTAGGAGTTCTAAACATTTTTCTTGTTGCAAATAAAGTTATTAATGATAAGCAATTAGATATAATCAATGAACGCGTGAGAAAGTGGCAAGTTCCATTATATCATTCACTTCCTTATGATTCAGAGATAGGAAATGCAGATCTCAACGGAATCTCTCCAATAGATTATAACCCTGAATCAGATGCAATGAAATCCCTTAAAGTACTTTATCTCAAGCTAAAGGCTTTAAAAAAAGAATTGTTTGATCTCTAAACTTTTTTAATTTTTTTAAAACTATATAGATTTCATTGTGACTTTTTTTATATCTTCTTTAAGATAGATCTTTGGAGAAATCCAAAAATTATGAAAATAAAGAAAAGGAGGGAGGGGGCAATGGTTAAAAAGAAAGAGAATTTATTAATTTTAGGCATGTATTGTCTAATAGTCGCATTCACCATTCAAATTCTCGGTGACGCTAACATTTTGATAGATTTCGCTTCTCTATTTTTCATCTTAATCGCGATTTTTGCTAATGCAATATATCTCGTAGAAGTATCTTCTGTTAAGAAGAAAAAGTAGTAGGTTTTTTTTTACAATAAAAAATATTTTAGATTAAATCATCTAAGTTTAGATCTTGATCTTCCGCGATTTCTTTCCATTGTTCAATTGCTTCTAATGCTATTTCTTCACTCATTTGTTCGATAGCATAACCCGCGTGGACAACAACATACTTTCCTACTTCTGGATTCATGATAAGGGCTATAATTACGGTCTGTTTAAGACCATCAAAATCGATTAACGCAGAATTATTTTCTTTATCAATACTTATGATTTTTCCCGGTATTGCCAAGCACATGAGTAAGAACTTATTCTTTTTTTTTTACTAATTATCCAAATATTTTACTCTAAAAAAAACTAATGTTTATATTGAATTGTTTCTCGAATTAGTACATTAGATATTAATTTTCTTGATGTGAAAAAAGATGTTTTTGGATAAATTAAAGGAAATTCCTAGAAATCTTTATTTACTCATTTTGTTTTTGGGAGGTTTTATCTTATTTATAGCAATAAACACATTAGTATTTCAAGCCTTAAGTACTTCTAGCCTTTTCACTACTTATGGAATCCTAAATTTCGAATTCGCATGGACGATTGAACAAGTGGAATTGATTTTTACCGCTTGGGGCTCAACTGGCATGGCTTTGCAGGAAGCAGGCGTATATTGGGATTTTATCTATATCATTGGGTATGTCTCTTTTGCGTTTGGCGGAATAGTACTAGTAACACGAAAAGTATCGGGTAATTTTCAAAAAGTGGGATTATATGTGAGTTTTATAGCCGTTTTATCTGGTGTCTTTGATGTGATTGAAAATATTTTTTTACTGATAATGCTCCAAAACCCAGGTACAGTCCCTATCTTTGCTCCTCCCATTGCTGGAATTATGGCTACTATTAAATTCACTTGCTTGGCTATAGCTTTAATTTATTTTGTAATTGGACTGGTTATTGCATCAATTTTTATGCTAAAAAAAAAATGAGCAATTTTCAATAACTTTTTTTTATTTTTTATTATCCTCATGGTGAATAATAATCAATAATATCATCAAGCCAATTGAAAATCTCTTCCTTGGTCAAACTATCGATATTGAACTTAAGCCGTTCAAGTTCTTTCAACAAGTTCTGCAATTCGAGAGGAACTTTCTTTTCAGATAACTCAAACAAGTATTCATTAGTTTTGGATATCAAATCTTTAATATCTGATGTGAGAGATTCATATTCCATGTTAGAATCTATCTCCCCTACCGTATTTATTAGACTAAAGAGCATTTCTGTTTTATTTCCCTTAAATGCATAATGAAAATTATAGTAATATCCACTTACATCATCCAACGGGATCAATTCATTGTATCTATTATCTATTCGAATAATTGATTTTACATTTTTAAACAATAAGGAAGGAATCCATGTAAATATTTGATAACTCGTCTCATATTTCTTACATTGAATTGAGGGAAGAAAACGATTATCCGATTTAAAATGACCAAAAGGGATTATAATAAAATCTATCGACTCCATGGGCCTAGATCCTCCCAAATTGACTTGTAAACCCTCGATTACATGAATACTATCCGATTGCTGGTTGAATACATCAAACACCATTTTTTTGTGACTTGTACGATAGACATAACAGATCAGTCCTTCAAATCCTCGTAACTCTAATTTTATGCTAAATTCAACGAGTTCCTCAAAATTGTCTTTCTTATTAAATTTAATATCCAAAAAGAAATGTGAATAATTTTCAATAAACGGAAAAAACCACGGTGGAGGACGCGTAGCGTCAAAACTTAACAATTTATTTTACACCTATTTATTTAATTATCTACAACCCAATTATAGTAATACAACCAAACTATTTTATTTTGATGAAATGCATGATTTATTTTTATTGAAATTTTTCATCAATATACTTTTTCTACTTGATGATTACAATTAAATATCTATAAAAAAACAAAATAAAAAAAAGATAAGAATGGATTTTTATATTTATAATCCAAAATCTTCCAATTTCATTCGAGTTCTGTGAAATTTAAGCCCAATGTCTTCTGCACCAAAACCCATTGCTAAAGAGAGTAATTCCGTTATATATAACACCGGAATACTATATTCTGTTTCATATTTCTTTCCTAAATCTCTTTGTTGGGTATCAAATTGTTGAAAACATGCTGGACAGTTTACTACTATAATGTCAGCGCCCGATTTCTTAATACTGTCCATTTTTACCTTCAAATTGGCCATGCCATGCTCTTGATAGGCATTTGTAACTGCGGATCCACAGCAGAGAATTTCTTCCTCATATTCTACTACTGTCGCTCCAGCTGCAGCTACCAGCTTTTTTAAAGTAGTTGGACGCATTGGATCGTCGCTTTCCATCCATTCTGCTGGGCGCATGTAATGACAACCTGGATGGACTGCTACTTTAAGACCAGAAAGCGGTTTAGTAACTGCTCCCTTGACTTTATCAATGTTGTCATTCAATACGTCAACAAAATGCTTCACATCAATTGAACCTTGATAATTTTTTCCGATTTTGGCTAATTCTGCGTTCACTTTTCCCTTTTTCAAGCTATCATGCTTTAATTGGAATTGCACTCCGCGAAGCGTGTTAGCACAACCATTACATAAGGAAATGATATCTTTGCCTTCAGATTCAGCTAAAGCTAGGTTCCTCGCACCAAGTGCCAACCAAGCATTATTATCAAAGGATTTCATGCCTGTTGGATCTGGGCAACAACTAAAAGGAGCGGTTGATGTCATAATACCGACTTTATCAAAGACTTTCCTTGATGCAGCTTCGATAAACGGAATCCGATTACCAATCGTGCATCCTTCAAACATTTTATACTCTGTCATTTTTATTTCTTCCTCCTATTTTAGTTTCTTATCAGAACCAATATTTTTTAATAAGGTTTGCACTTCATTTACATCTGGAACGGCTACAGCTGGAATTCCTAATTGCTCACGCCTCCTCTCAATAGCTGGTTGAGAGGGAATGGCTTTTGCACTATCATAAATTGCCTTCGCTTGTCCATAAATAAAATCAGGTGCAGTTCCAGCTTTAACAGATTCATTCTTTAAGAACGTGAATATTTCTGTGAGCTCTATGTGCTGAGGACATACTTCATCGCACGTGTCACATACAGTACACCCCCAGATGGTTAATGGATCTGCTGAAAAGATAGCATCCTTGTATCCTAATAATGCATTTAAGATGTTTGTCCTTGGATTATATCCTGTAGTTGTATAAAAGTCAATCGTGACCGCAGAAATTGGACAATTGTCAGTGCACCGACTGCATTGAAAACAATACTTCAACACGTCATGCACGTGATAGTCCATTACGGTTTTTCGAAATTCGAAATCTATCGTCATTTTCTTCACATTTTTTATGTTTTTTCTTTTCATTACATTTCTTGTATTTGTCAGCTTTTACCTTGCTAGGTTAAGTCATAACCAGTCTCATTTTTTTACTGGTCAATCATCCTAAGCCGACATTCAACTTACGTGAGTAAATCTCTTCGCCGTCCTCTTTCACTACCGTGATATGGGCCGCACATGATAGTCAGCAATCAAAACATCTGACGATCATTTCTAAAAGATTCACTACACCTTCAGGTACGTCTTCTCCCATTTTATATTCGCCTTTTTATTATACCTCATTTAATCTATCCAAGGTTTTGGCAATGCCAATCCTTCCAATGCCTTATCTTCGAATACTTGCTTGCTAACATGCATTAAAGTCTTTTCAATACCAGCAATGTTGTGGTTTGTTGCGACTAGTAAGTTTAATTTCTTGCAAATACCTTCAGCATCAGACCAGATGTTATACAAGAGTAGTCCTCTAGGAGCTTCCGTAACGCCCACACCATTTCCTTCTCGTGGTTCCACATCTAAAGTCTTACAATCAGGGTTAACAACATCTGGGTCTTTTAGCAATGTTGCTATCATCTCAATTGATTCAACGGCTTCAATAAGTCGAGCCCAATGATATGCAAAAGTATGATGCGAAATTGGACCAACTTTGTCTCTGAATGCTTTTAATGCATCATCTGCTAATGGAGTCGCCATTTTATCGGCACAATTTATCATTGCTAGAGTATTTGCTCGATAAATACCTTCAGGATAGCCAGCTGGCTTATAATACATGTGGGTTGCATAAGAATGATCTGGAATGTGCTCTCCAAGTGCATCTAGATAATTATGAACATCATAATCAATTTTTTTGCCATCTGGAGTAACTATTCTTATGTCACCTTCATATATATCATGTACGCCATTTTTTGTCATTCCCAAATAATAAGTAGGAACAACACCAACGTTGGCAACAACATCCCAATAATCAGTGACTACTTTAAGACCAATATCAACGGTCTTTTTAGTGAACTCGATTTGCTCGTCAATTTCCTTAAGGAATTTATCTCGCACATCTTCGTCTAATGGTTTCTTCATGCCACCGACTATAGCTGAGATTGGATGCACAGATTTACCTCCAATTGCAGCACATAGTTTTTGACCGAAATCCATCATTTTCATTGCCATCGCTCCCACTTCAGGCATTTTATTTATGACGTGGACAACATTCCTTAATGCAGGGTCCGCAAAAGGACCAAGTAAGAAGTCAGGTGCTGCTAACGCATAAAAATGCAAGATGTGCGACGAATATTGTTTAGCATTTTGTAATAGTATTCGCAGTTTACGGGCAGGCTCAGGAATTTTTACACCCCAAGCATCTTCAACAGCTTTCGTAGGCGTTAAATGGTGAGGAATCGGACAAATACCACAGATTCTAGGGGTTATCCTGGGCACGTGCTCACAATAACGTCCTTCACAGAACTTTTCAAAGAATCTTGTAGAGGTGATATTAAATTGTGCATCCTTTACCTTACCATCATCGCCTAGAACAATTCTTAATCCACCATGTCCCTCTAATCGAGTGACTGGTTCTACTTCAATAACTTTTCCCATGTCTTTTTCACCTACCTATAATTTTTATTAGTCGCTAATGTAAATTTCTCAGAAAAACCTATCTTGTCTTTCATCTGGGCAAGTAATTGTTCCTTGCTAAGAGCGACATTATAAGTTTTAGTCACTATATCAGCAAATCTCTCTGCTTGGTCAACGTTCCATTGAGTCTGACCATAACAGCCAGAACATGGAGCATTAACTCTTAAACACAGACCACCGCAGCCTGCTCTTGTAATTGGTCCCGCACAAAGATATCCTTGTTCAATCAAGCAATCTTCCATATTAGGCAATCCCTCATAGTCTCGCTTGACTTTTGTCATTTGAGACTTGCTACCAATTTCTCTCGGGCACGTATCACAGACGGTAGAGACTGTTAAAAAGTCTCTATGATCTTTCAAATAGCCCATTAAGCTCGAAGCAATCCCTTCCGTTTCAGACGGTAAGTTTGCTAAAGGTGTTTGAGGAGCACCAGTTCTCTTTATTTGCTTTAAAATATCTCCTGCAAGATCGAAGCCTGACATTAACGGAATGTTCAAGAAGAGCGCCAAGAATTCATACATATTCTTTTTATCTCCAGAGCTCAAAGCACCAGCATTCTTGACCATATCAGCTAATTTGCTTGCTCTAGAATCCACCGTTTTGCTTGGGCCTAAACATCCCACGCAGGGGTTTCCATTACTTGTACATTTTAAAGTACACCCTGCACTGGTAATTGGGCCAAAACAGAGAACTCCTTTTTCGAGCACGCACCCACTATCTTTTAACACGCATTCACTGCAAAAGGCAGCATCAGCCATTGGTTGTGGTTTCTGTCCAAGTAAAAATTGAACTGCACTAATAATGGCTTCTGGTTTAGGCGGACATCCAGCGATGTACGCGTCCACCTTGATGACTTCATCTAAGGGGACAATTTTTCTCGTAAAACCAGGCATGTGTGAAGTAGGTTCTTTAGCAGTATCTTTGTTTGTGATTGATTCTGCTTGCTTGAATTTTCTATCAATCGAATCTTGGATATCCCATTCATTTGCTAACCCATGAACGTTTCCGTAACATGAACACGAGCCAAATGCAATAATCAGTTGGCACTTAGCTCTCATGAGTTTCGCACTTTCGATATCTTCATTAGTTCGTAGGCTTCCTTCCAAAAATCCGACTAATACATCTCCGTCAGGTCTTGCTTTTAAAGAGTCATGTTTGAAATCGACTACGGCTGGCCAGTATACTATATCGAGAGCTGGAAGAACTGGCAACAATCCTAAATGAGCATTCAATAAGGACTGGTGACAACCCCAGCAATCGCTACATTGCATAAACGCAACTTTTACAGCCATATTTTAATTCATCTATTTTATGTTTTATTTGTTTTAATCAATAGGCTAATTTATCAAACAAATTATTCAATTTGTCATATAAATTAGTTAGTTGTGATTATTTTTTCATATATTATAAATTATTAAAATCTTCTTAATTTAAGAGCAGTATTCATGGATCTTCTAAAAATTCCAAAAAGTCTGGTGATTTTAAGGAAAGGAGCTAGCTAAATTGTTATGAATCATTATTCATAAATATCCATGTAAAAATTCGAGTTGTTTCAGACAATAAAGTGAAAATAGCAACTTCTAAGAATGTGGTTGATTTAATTATAAATCTCTCATTTTACATCAAATTTTCAAATTTTGGTTATATTCTTTTAGCTAAATTCTTAATATTTTGTATTCTTTTTTTGAATTATGACCATGAAAAAACTAGGTTCAAATGTGGTTCAAATTTCTCATGGATCTGGTGGGATTTTACAAGCCGAGCTCATTAATTTCATCACCAAAAACATTTCCTTGAAAAGAGTTAATGGTGGTATAGGTGTTGAGGAGTTGGATGACGGGGCTACAATTCCGCTAGAGGATTATGATAAAGAAATCGTGGTTTCTGCGGATGGTCACACAGTGCATCCTATATTCTTTCCAGGAGGCAATTTAGGAATTTTGAGCGCTTGTGGTACAATCAATGACTTGTTGATGATGGGAGCCACTCCTCTTGCTATGACGTCTGTTATAATAATTGAAGAAGGATTTAAGTTCGATACATTGAATAAAATTGTGAATTCATTTAATTTCACGGCGAAGGAAGCAAATGTAGCAATTATTGCAGGAGATTCTAAAGTTATGCCGAGAGGAAGTTTGAATGAAATCATAATGGCTACCACTGGAATCGGAATCAAGGAAAAAAGCATTAAAATTCTTGATAATTATTTAAAACCAGGAGATAGAATCATTGTCACGGGAAGTATTGGGGACCATGGTTCTTCACTGTTATCATCCCGGGAAGGATTAAATATATATAGTGACTTGGAATCTGATGTTGGATCCTTGTTAGAAATTCATAATGCGTTGAAATCAGAACGAGAAAAAAATTACATCCATGCCATGAAAGATCCCACGCGAGGAGGCATTGCTGGAGCTTTAAACGATTGGGCATATAAGTCTAATGTGAGCATTGTATTAGAAGAAGAAAAAATCCCTATTAAGAAGCAAGTCGGTGCAATTTGTGACATGCTCGGTTTAGATCCCTATACAATGGCGTGCGAAGGAAGAGCCCTTCTCTCCGTTGATGAAAAAAATGCAGAGGAAATTCTTAGGAAGATTAGATCAACAGCAATTGGAAAAGAAGCTGAGGTTGTTGGAAAAGTGGAAGAAACTAATCCTAAAAAGGTGTTATTAACGACTTTAGTTGGGGGAACCAGATTTATCGACATGCCCTTGGGGGAAGCAATCCCTCGGATTTGTTAATTAACTTTTCGTTAATATTTTCTCAATTCCACTTTTAAGTATAGATATGTCCTTCTTAACAGTGTTCCATACTTCTTTTAGATCGACTGAAAAATATCCGTGGATCAACTTATCTCTCATTCCAGATAATTTATTCCAAGGAATATCTTTAAAATGTTTTCTTATATCATCAGGAAGGTTTTTTGTCTCCTCTCCTATTATTTCAAGCTCTCTAATAACAGCACTTTGAATCAATCGTTTGTCTATAAAAGTTTGAAAATCTATATCTTTTGTAAAATCTATAATATTTTAGTACGATTCAAGTATGTGGTTTAAAAAGAGGTTGTTTTTATCATTCATCCATAAATCACAATTACTTCTTTTAAGATATGATCTTTAATATAAGGACTAATACCATTTCGAGATAATAGATCTATCTTCATATTCAACGCTTCAGACAATTCTATCTCAATACCAACATGATCCAACAAACTAGTTCCCTCAGGGAAATCTACAATTAAATCTATATCACTTGTTTGAGTTGCTTCATTGCGAGCATGTGATCCAAAAACTAAAATTCTTTTAATACCATGTTTTACAAGAATAGAAATTATTTTATCTTTAATCTCTTCCTTTAATATTAGATTACTGTCCATTATGATATGCAGAGTTATTATAGTAGGAATATTTTTATTTGAATTTAATATTTTAAAATTAATTCTATTATTTAATATACTACTCTGTGTTATATTATTTTTGATTTAATAGTCTAATTAATACTAAAAATTGAATAAATTACATGGACATTCCTGGAATGAAGATCTTAAGAAGCAAGGAATTTACGGAAAAAATCACTAATTTAATAGCTAAAATCATAAAGGATTTAAATAAACCGATTAAGATCATGCATGTGTGCGGCACGCATGAGCATACCATATCGAAATTCGGGTTAAGAACATTATTACCCAAAGAGTTAGAGATCCTCTCAGGTCCAGGATGTCCAGTTTGCGTATGTCCCGCCGCAGATATCGATAAAGCTATTGAAATTGGCAAGCGAGACAATACTATTATTACCACGTTCGGCGACATGATTCGTGTTCCCGCCACCAATCTTTCATTATCGGAATTAAAAGCTAAAGGAGCAGATGTGAGAATAGTATATGGACCCCATGACGCAATAAAAATCGCAAAAGAAAATCCAACTAAAGAAGTCATTTTTTTTGCAATCGGATTTGAAACTACTGTTCCATTAATCGGATATGAAATACAAAACGGACCTCCTACGAATTTTTCAGTAATTTGCGCATATAAATTAATTCCTGCAGCATTAGAACTATTGATCAGTCAATCTCAACTGAATATTGATGGATTTATTTCGCCCGGTCATGTTTCTACAATTATAGGTTTGCAACCATTCAAAATATTTTCAGATGCCTATAAAGTCCCCAATGTTATCGCAGGGTTTGAACCTAACGATGTTTTATTAAGCATTCTAATGCTCCTCCAGCAAATTAAGAACAAGAAAAGTGAAACTTTAAATGAATATTCAAGAGTCGTAAAACCCGAGGGAAATAAAATTGCTCAAGAAATCATGGATGATGTTTTTCAATCAGTATCGAGTCCTTGGAGAGGAATTGGCCGAATTCTTGACGGAGGTTTAAAAATACGAGATAAATACGAAAAATTTGATGCCGATAAAAAATTTGATATAAAAATTAAGAAATCACGCGACATTCCACCAGGTTGTTCTTGCCATCTTATCATGGTCGGAAAGCTTTATCCACATGAATGTAAATTGTTTAAGAATGAATGTACTCCTCTACATCCTATTGGTCCGTGCATGGTGTCTATGGAAGGCACTTGTAGCATTTATTATAAATATCATTAACACTCAATGCTTTCAGAACAATTATGGTTTAAACAATGTACAAAATGAGGACATAAGGATTGAATTAGAGGTTAAAAATTAAGATTCAACTTTTTTTATTAGTTTCCCAATCAAATGAGTTATATTCTATATCGACCAAGGAAACGCTCGTGTATATTTTTCCTCAGTCCATGCATCTGAAGCTAAAAAGTTGGCTCTAAATCCATTTTCATAATTTTTTTCATAATATGTTTTCACATGAAGTCCCCTTCTTATTTTATCGTAATCGACCCTGGTGGGTCGTTGAAGCATTACATTCTCTTCGTAATTTTCCGTGCTAAATTCTAGACTGCATTTCCAAAATGCGGCATTTTCTTTCATGAATAATTTTTGTTCTCCGCGATCCTCTTCAATCCACGACACAAAGCAAACATCGTCCTTACCTTTTAAGCTATTCTTCAAGTATTGTAAACGAGATTCAAACCCCCCTTCACTAGATGCCCAAAAACCGCCCCAATAACTGGTTAAAACAATGATTATGCGTCCTTTTAATTCACCTACAGTTGGCCATTGCTTTTTGTTATTCGTAAAGTCGCGATAAGAATATAGATAATTGGGTGATAAAACGTCAAGTATCACTTTGTTTAATTTTTTAATTCCATATAGTTCACTTGGTTCATTGTTCGCATCAACAATACAATCTTTTAATTCGATAAAAAGAGTTATTGGTGCGTGTTCGTTATTCTGATCATCTGACCAGTCCTTTAATAAAGCAAGCCAGTTCGATAGCAATAGATCTCCTGGATTTCCATCAACATTCAATGCAACATTTACATGTTTGGGCAAATGATATACTTGAAAATCGTTAAGCTCTTGAATTTTATTATCATGAATGTCGTATTCGAGACCTCTGACACCATGATCGAGTTGTCTTCGTACAGATTTATTAAAGGAATTATGACTCGTTTTAAAAAAAGCTTGATGATAAGTAACATCCCATCTTTTATTATCAATAGTCATGCTAGTTCAAATTATCTAATTTTGTTTATATAATTAATCTATAATGCTTAACATAATAACTTTATAAAGATCATAAGTTAAATGTAATTATGAAAAGTAAAATTGAGATAGAAGGATATTGTAAGGATCGATTCAAGTCTGTAAAAGAAGTATTTCAATCTAATTTTGAACAAAATTTGGAAGTAGGGGCAGCATTTGCAGTAACCATCAATGGGAAACATGTTATCGATATCTGGGGTGGTTTTGCTGATGCTGCTCAAACTAAACCATGGAAAAAAGATACGATCGTAAACGTCTTTTCCACCACCAAGGTGATGACAGCAATATGCACTCACATGCTTGTTGATAGAGGTTTATTAGATTTAGATTCCCCAGTCGCTAAATATTGGCCTGAATTTGGTCAAGCTGGAAAAGAAAATCTACCTGTACGATATCTTCTAAGTCACACGTCTGGTTTGGCAGGTTGGGATAAAATATTACGAACTAAAAAATTGTATAATTGGGATTTAATGGTTGAGCTTTTAGCAGAACAAAAACCATGGTGGGAACCGGGAACGAAGAGTGGTTATCACACGGTCACTTTTGGATATTTATTAGGCGAAGTAATTAGGCGTATCACGAAAAAGACAGTAGGGACTTTTTTTCAAGAAGAGGTAGCTAAACCACTTGGAGCAGATTTCTACATTGGTCTATCGGAGGAAGAAGATTATAGAGTTGCTGATTTAATCCCACCACCGCCAATAGATCTCAGTACTTTTGGAGCTCTTGATCCTAAATCGATTGCGATGAGAAGTCTCACTAATCCAATTATTGATGCTCAGGTGACAAAAACTCGAGAATGGCGAAGTGCTGAAATTCCTGCTGCTAACGGTCATGGCAATGCTCGATCTATATCAAGGATAACAGCTGCATTGGCTTGTGGTGGCGAACTCGATGGAGTTCGTATACTTTCAGAGGATACCATAAAAAAATCTATAGTAGAACAGTCTTCAGGTATCGATTTAGTCCTTAATACTCCAATTCGTTTCGGTTTGGGTTGGGGACTTCAAAGTAAAGATTTACCAATTGGACCGAATCCAAACTTGTTCTATTGGGGAGGATATGGTGGTTCAGTAATAGCTGTTGACTTAGATGAAAAGATGAGCATATGTTATGTCATGAATAAAATGGTTTCGACGTTAACTGGTGATCCTCGTAGTGAAAAACTTATTGAAGCGGTATATAAATCATTGTAAACTCGAATCAACTAAAGATTCATTACTTTTTTTCCTATTGTTCTAATTTATTAATTTTATCTGATAAGGATACTTTATTATTTTAGAGATTAATTTTAGTGAAGTAAGACTTTTGAAGCACACCTATAAAGTAGATATATCAGGAATTGTACAAGGAATAGGATTTCGCCCTTTTCTATACAATTTAGCTCAAAAATATAATCTAAAGGGTCAAGTTGTAAATCGAGGGAACGCTGGAGTTAGATTGAATTTACAAGGCAAACCAGAAGATTTTAAAGCATTTTTAGGTTCTATTGAGAAATATAAACCAAAAATTGCTTATATAGAGAAATTAAATGTTGAAGAAGTTGAAACTGATAGGATATATACTGACTTTACAATAGGGAAAAGCGAAGAAAGCAAGGGAATTAGCCTAACATTACCTCCTGACATCGCAATTTGTGAAAATTGTATTAAAGACATGAGAAATGCAAATTTACCCAAGTATTATAATTATCCTTTCATTGCGTGTGCGGTCTGTGGTCCACGGTATACCACGGTAAAAGCTTTACCATATGATAGAGAAAGAACAACCATGTCCATATTTCCTTTCTGCACATCAGCAAAACCAGAATCATGTATAAAAGAATATTCAGATTATAATAATAGACGATTTCATGCTCAGACATTTGCTTGCTCGGTTTGTGGTCCTATGTACCACTTATATAAAAATTCACATAAAGAAATACAGACAAATTCAATTGGAGAATTAATGGAGAAATCAGTTAAATTCATTAAAGAGGGTCAAATTCTAGCTATAAAAGGAATTGGAGGGGTACATCTAGTATGCTCAGCA
>Ga0307419_10000492_pt1 | contig 19898 bp, 14 predicted proteins | sample SalMarWE160230MG_2_FD_202512 | JGI IMG/M metagenome (GOLD analysis project Ga0307419, IMG submission 202512) | Salt marsh sediment microbial communities from the Plum Island Ecosystem LTER, Massachusetts, United States - WE1602-30 | ecosystem: Environmental > Aquatic > Marine > Intertidal zone... | reverse complement strand
TGTAGATATCGGCTTCCATTTCGCTCTCCTGATCGATGCGCAGCATTTATTATAACTGCGCCGTCAGGCTCCCAACCTCCCTGCCATCCTACAACTACGATAGTTGACGACGGGCGAGCCCGATTAGGAGAGCCCTCGTTCGGTCGGTCGCCTCCTGCCCGCCATTCATACGAGGCACTTCGCTAGTCTGCGATCACACAAATTCGGAGAAAGCGCAGGGGAAGGCGGTTTCGACGCAGTACAGTTGCAGCGCTATGTCGCGTCCTCGGTGGCCCGACATGCAATCGCTTGTCGCCGAACCGACGGGTTTCCCGCATGGGAACTGCAGCCGCCGTGACCGTTCTCTGCAGATCGGTCGCGTTAAGTCGGGACGCACAAGCGCACGGCGCTTGCGCCTGCAATGTGCAATCCGACTGTCAAATTGGGCAAAGCTGCTGCGCGACATGTTCGCATGGCGCTGTCGCTTGTAACGCATTTGACCGCCGAGCAGTCAGTCGCATCACAGCACTCTAAATGTCGCGATCGGAGCTAAAGCAGACGTGACACGAATATTACGACACGTCGCGAGTGACTCAATACGGAGGTTGGCCGATCGACGTCTGGCTCAGTATCCTCTCGCCATTAGCAATCGCGAACTTCAGTCCCGGCTGACCGTCGACGATGTGCGATGCGAAGCTTCTGACCGGACAGCGTATCGGTGATCCTCTTGCCGATACCAAAACCGTGATAGGTACAATCTTCAACAAAGCTTCCCTAGCGCTAATTTCCTCGATTGGCATCAAGGCTCCAGTGGCGGAACGACGGCTCATCGCGAGGCACGATCTCGGTCACAAGCACCGTGCTGCAGCCTGGGCAGAAGAATTGCCGCAAAACGATCTCGCGTGCGGTGAAGGTTTTCGGGTCGGCATGCACACCCGGACCGGCGTCGCGCGACGGGCGCTCGCGCTTCACGGCATGGGCCAAGGGGTCATGACTATTCTCGCCGAGGCGCGTGTTGCAATGCGCGCACGTGACGAAGCCGTCATCGGTAAGCGTGAGATTGTCATCGAGATGAATCATGATTTCCCCTTCGTCATGCGGCGCCCTCGCCAATACGATCGCGTCGCAAATCACCACGGCGCGCTTCGGTTGCGCCCGCGTCCGCTGTCCCGTCTGTTTTTAGTATCACGCCGTAGACATCCGAAGCCGCGCGCGGCGATACCCTGAATGATGCCACATCCAAGGCGACCTCGCGCGGATCGCGCCGCAGCGGATCGCCATAACCGCCGCCACCCTGCCAGTGCGTAAAATAGACATCGTTAGCCGCCATATCTGTCTCGACATGCGACGGAAGCACCTCATGCCGACCGTCGATCTCGTCGAGATCCCCGGGGATGAAACCCTGCGCCAGTATCTTTTGCACATTGGTGTCGCGCATGAGCACGTCGTAGCTCGTGGCCGAGGGGTAGCCGCCGGCGAGCCCAGGTGCCAACGGCAAAGCTTTGCCAGGCGCCGAGACGACGAGATGCACGCCGTGCAAGGGCGAATCGTGTGGAATGAAACAACTCGATCCGCCCAGACCGCCGCGATAACGCCCGGGACCTCCTGAATCCATTTCCTCCCGCCGCCACAAGTAAAGCATCGGAAAACTGAACTCGTTGATCTCGACATCGGCGATGCGACCCATCGGGATCGGCATTTGTCCGCCGGTGTCGACGCCATCTTGGTCAACCCTAGCGCCAAGACCGCCGGCCATCGGGTCGCACAGCATAGTCACGAAGGGAGCGCCACGCTGGTCGACGCCGGCCAGCAGCGCCAGATCCCAGGTACCTTGGCAGCAGGACATGGCCGCCTTTCGGTGCTGCGGGTGCGTTCCCACCATCTGCGCCACGCACTCTGAAACCGCATTCTGCGTCGCCCAGGCGGAAGCGACGGAGGCTTTGCCGATGCCGGCTGGGAAAGTGCAGTTGTTGATCGTACCGCGCTCGCTGATGATTTCTACGCAGCGATAGATGCCGCCCGGCGCCCAGGGGATGTCGTTGCACAGCATCGTCATTATGATCGGCATGATACCGCCGCGAACGCCGGCGAAGGTGCAATTGATGAAGCCCTCGACCTGTGCGTCGGTACCGGTGAAGTCGAAGATCAGCTTGTCATCATGCTTGGTCATTTGCAGCACGATCTTATAGATATTGCTGTCGCCGGCCCGCGCGCCGTCCTGATGGGCGACAGCGCCCCAGGTGCCGTCCGGTAGGCTGCGCAGCTTGCTGCGAAGCCTATGCTCAGCGTCGTGCATCATCTTTTTCATGACGGCCTTGACGACGCGCGGACCGTATTTGTCGATAAGCTGCGTCAAGCGTTGCTGGGCCACATTGTTGGCGCCTAACTTGGCGCGCAGATCGAGCGCGATGAGCTTCGGTACGCGCGAACGCCGTAAATACATATCTTCGATATCCGGCCGTAGATTGCCGTTTTCAACGATCTTCACCGGAGGTACCGGTGTCGACTCCCAGAAAACATCTGTACCGGCAACAGACCAGCTTCCCGGCGATACACCGCCAAGGTCAACCTGATGACAAACGGCACCACTCCAGGCGAACAACTCTCCGTCGTAGAACAGTGGAGCGAATACGCTGGCGTCGTTCTGGTGCAGCCCGCCGCCGATCCACGGATCGTTACAGAAAAACATATCACCAGGCCGCAGGCCGGGATTTTCGCTGCGATGCTCAAGCGTCCATTTGATCGCCATATCCAGCGAGGCGGCGAGTTGCATATTGTACTGCCCCACCAAGATGAGATCGCCGGTCTCGTCGGCGATGGCGGCATTGAAGTCATTGCAGTCCGTGACCACCACTGATCCGGACATGCGCTTCAACGCATCGCCCATATCGTCGGTAATCGCCGAAAGACGGTGACGGATGACTTCATAGGTCAGTGGATCGATGGCGAGTTCGGCGGCAGCATCGACTAGATGCAGGGAGACGAACTTCGATGCAATCGCGCGCAGTTCGTCGCTTAAACGTTCTTCAAATTCGAATTTCTCAGAGCCGGCAACGTGAATGAGCGGCATTGCAACGCCTCCTTCTAAACCGCATCTGCATGGCGGATGACCATATTGCCGAGGTGATCGAGCGTAGCGGTGCATCCTTCGGGCAGCGCCACCGTCGTGGTCGGAGTCTCCACCACCGCCGGGCCGACGAGCCGATCGTCGCGTCCGAGGTCGCGATAGTCATAGACCGCGGTATCCTGCCATCCGCGTCGCACATCGAGGAACGCGCGGCGAATATTTTTCGGTTTTGCCCGCCTATCGCCGTGCTCGAAGTGCGGTAGTTGCGGATGGATCGGCAGACGCGCACGGGCGCGCATCCGATAGGTTATGATCTGCATGCCAGCGTCGCGAAAACCGGCATCCTTTCCGTACAGGCTCGCGTAAGCCGCCTCAAACGCTTTCCCAACGCTCGCGACGGCGCCCTTGTCGATCGGACCCGGTGCCACCGGCGTCGTGACTTCAGCCAACTGCATGGTAAAGCGCATGTCGACCTCCCGCTCATATTCGACGCTTTCGAATGGGAGCGCCTGTTCCTGCAGTTGAGCCTTGAGTTCCTCCTCAAGCTTGGCGAAGGCCTGCTCGACCCGTTTAGGCTGCGGCGGGAAATTGTCGGGCTGGGATCGCTCGACGGTCAAAACGATGTCGGAGCTCGCCAGGCCGTAGGCAGAGAACACGGCTGCCGTCGCGCCGAGTGGAACTATGACCTTCGATGCTCCCAAATCCGCAGCATAATTGGCGCAATGCACGGGTCCGGCGCCGCCGAACGAATAGACCACGAAATCACGCGGATCGCGTCCGCTATTGACGACGACTTTTCGTACCAGGTCGGCCGTTTGCGCGTTTTGGATCGCATAGACCGCGGCAGCCGCGTCGTCGACTTTCATACCCAACGGTCGAGCGACATGGCGTTCCAACGCATCGCGCGCAAGTTCGACCGAGAGCTTCATTCGGCCGCCGAGGAAATTATCCGGGTTAATGATACCGAGCACCAGGTCGGCGTCGGTCACCGTCGGTTGCTCGCCGCCTTCCCCGTAACACGCGGGACCTGGGCGGGCGCCGGCGCTTTTCGGCCCGACCCGCAAATTGCCGCCTTGATCGATCCAGGCAATGGCTCCACCCCCGGCGCCAATTGTGTGGACATCGACCGTCGAAGTCGAAATCGTATATTGATTGATCACCGTGCTGGTGGAGCTTACCGGCTTGCCATCGACGACTAGCCCCACCAGAAAAGTTGTGCCGCCAATGTCGGTTGAGATGATATTCTTGTGCCCCAGGGCAGCGCCTAGATTCGTGCAACCGACGATGCCGCCGGTCAGCACCGATCCCAGTGTGGACACTGCGTGATGCGGCGCCTCCCGGGCTTTGACGCAGCCGCCCGAGCCTTGCATCACCAACAGCGCCCCTTCGAATCCGCGGTTGCGCAGTTCGTCCTCCAGCGGAATGAGATAACCACGCAACCGAGGCGCGATCTGCGTGTTGACAATGGTCGTGGCGCTGCGCGCGAACTCGCGGATGCGAGGGCTGATCTCGCTCGACAACGCGACGTAGATCAATGGCGCCTCCTCACCAATGATCTCGCGTGCTCGCAATTCGTGCGCTGGATTGCGAAACGACCAGAGGAAGGACACCGCAATGGCCTCCACTCCTTGCGATATGAGATGCCGAGTCGCCGCGCGCACTTCGTTTTCGTCGAGGTGTACGATCTCCGCTCCCTTGTAGTCGATGCGCTCGGTGATTTCAGCGACCAACGCCCTCGGCACCAGCGGCGGCGGCTTATTGGTGCGCGACATATTCTGGATCTGATCAGGGTCGAGGCCGGCGTATCGCCCCTCCGCATTCATGATCGAAATGGAGTCGGCGTGTCCCTTGGTGGTCAGAAATCCTACCTTGCAAACATCGCCGGTGACGAGCGCGTTTAGCGTCGAGGTCGTCCCGTGCACGATGTAGCTCGTGTCGCACAGAAATTCCCGCGTCGTCACGCCAAGCGATTTTGCCAACTCATCGATGACATTAAGCACGCCGACCGCGAATTCTGGCGGCGTCGACGGCGACTTGGCCGAAGCGATGCGTCCCAAATGATCGGCGACAAAGCCGTCGGTAAACGTGCCGCCTGTATCGACTCCGATGACGTAAGACATATACCAGCGACTCCTATGATTCTCTAATGATCGGCCCGCTGTCGGAAAAGGATTGAAGACCCGTTGGGCGGATGAACATCCGAACGCCGACCGACCGCGCGGCAAAACGAATACACGCGACGGCTCAGTTCCTCGCTGTCGAGAATTGCCACCGCGAACAGAACGGCGGCGGTCACGATCCAATGGGCGAACGGCGGCACACCGATAGCCGTTAAGCCGGAACGTAACATCGAAAGAACAAGCACGCCGCCAGCGATCCCGATGGGCCGGCCTTTTCCGCCTGAAAGCGATACGCCACCGAGAATGGCGGCTGCGGCGCCCGGAACCAGCGTATCGGCAAGCGCGGTCGGCGAGGCCGCCGCCAAACCGTAACTCAGCAGACCGCCACCGATTGCAGTGAGCAAGCCCGAAATTACGAACACCGCGATGAGGATCCTACTCACTCGGATGCCGACGATTGTCGCCGCACGCCGGTCACTGCCGACCGCGAGCAGATCGCGGCCAAAACGTGTCCAGGACACGACCAAGGTAGCGACTAGGAAAAGAACTATTGCGGTCAGTGAACGTATCGAGAAAATACCCAGAAGCGGCGCATTGACGCCCAGCGCCACATCCAATCGGTCATAGCCGATCGTAGTATTTCCAGTCAGGAAATACGAAAGCCCGCCAAATGTGAGCAAACCGCCAAGCGTCACACCGATCGAGCTCAGATTGAGCCATGTCATGATTGTGCCTTGGGCGAGTCCGCAGAACGCGCCCACGGCTGCCGCGAGGAGCAATCCCGCTACTGGACTGCTCGAGCCTGTTATCACCGCCACGCAGCCGGCGAGACTGAGGATGCCACCCACCGACAGGTCGAATTCTCCCACCATCATTGACAGCCCGAGCGCGAGCGCGACGGGACCGATGGTGGCGAATTGCTGCAGCACGTTATAGGCTGTGCTCATGGTTAGGACGCGATCATGACCGTCGTCGGCAATACCGAGAACGACTACGATGAGCACGAGGACGCCAAAGGGTCGAGCAGTACGGTTTGCGAAGAACGCGGACAAAAATCGGGTCATGTCCGGACCTTCCATTGCAGCATGATGGCGGCCAGGACGATCAAACCGATCAGCAAATACTGCAATTCAATTCCAAAGCCGCGCAGGATCAGCAGTCCTTGCATCAAGGCGATGAAGACGGTGCCGACCAAGGTGCGGAGTACCGATCCCTCGCCTCCCCGGATTGAAGTCCCGCCGACGAGAACAGCGCTAATGGCGTGATACTCGTAGCCAATGCCATGCTCCATATCGCCTGAACGGTAGCGGGCCGCGACCAGTACAGCGGATGCGGCTGTACACAGACCAGCGGCAACATAAGCCCACAAGACGGTGCGCCACGGCTCTATGCCTGCGGCCTTAGCCGCGCGCGGACTAGTTCCCACCAAATATATGTTTCGGCCGAGCCGCGTGAAGGAAAGGATCAATTGACCGGCGATCGCTACAAACAGGAAGGCGGCCAGCGGTCCGGGTATGGGCCCCAGATTGGCGGTCAGAATATCAGCCTTGTTGGTCAGCGGGTAAACACCGCGTCCACCGGTGATATAGACCGCGCTGCCAATAATCATCGAATATGCGGCCATGCTGATAATGAGCGGATTTGCGCGAAAGAAGCCGATCAACCACCCCTGAATGCCGTTCAGGGCGGCACAAAATAAAAAGGCAAGAATCAGGGCCGGGATGAGGCCCAGTGCGATGCTCGCCATGAACACGATGGTCGTCGCCGACATCGACGCTCCGATGCTGAACGACATGATGTTGCCGCTCAGCGTGATGAAGGTCATGCCGACCGCGACGCAGCCGACGAAGGATACCGTGGTCAGCAACGAGCGAATGCTGGTCGTAGAAAGAAACCCAGGCGTAGAAACGGCAAATATGACCACCGCAACTACGGCGATGCCTTGAATCAAGGAGGCTTTATCAAGGTGCATCGACCCCAGCCGCGAAGCAACACTCGCTGGCTTTTCAGACGCACGTCCTCCGACCGAATTCATTAGCGAGACTGTTCCTATTTGAGCGGATGGATAATGTCGGCCATGATATCCTGCATGTTGATCGCCTTGCCGCGGTAGTTGCCGACTTGCCGGGACCGATACATGGTAATGACAACGTCCCCCAGTCCGACCACTTCTTCCAGGTCAGTGGATGCGACCAATAATCCATAGCCTTCGGAACAAAGTCCGTGCATCAGCTGATAGATCTCGGCCCGCGCTCCGATATCGATACCGCGCGTCGGCTGGATCAAGACCAGCAAGCCGGCTTGCGCTCCGCCCAAACAGCGACCGAACGCGAGTTTCTGTTGATTGCCGCCGCTCAGATCATCGGCCCGTGCCCGTAACCGCCGCTGATCGACGCCAGCCCGTGCCGCCAGTCTGAGAGCCTCTGCACGCAGCGAGTTCGGATTGAGAAAACCGAATCGAGATAACGCACGAAGTCGCGTAGCGACGAGGTTATCGGTGACGCTGAGACTGCGGAAAATGCCTTCCTCGGCCCTGTCGCCGGAAACGAAATTGATATTGTGCTCGAAAGCTTCCTCCGCCGAGCCGAGTCGCATCGGCTTGCCGTTCACGCGCACCGATCCAGTGGCGTTGTAGACTAAGCCAGCAACCGTCCTGACCACGTCTTCCGCTCCCGAACCGACCTGTCCGGCGATACATACAATGTCGCCTCGCGGCACGACGGCGCTGAAGTCGTTGACGGCGCCGGGAACGGAAAGTCCTTCAATCTGAAGAAGAGGATCCCCAGCGGAATAACCATGCTCGGGATACATCTCGACGAACGGACGCCCCAACATCATTTCTATCAATTTCTTACGATCGATGGCCGCTATCCCAACGGTCCCCACCATCTCGCCATTGCGCAATACCGTGACCGAGTCACATATCTTGAATACCTCGGCCAACCGGTGCGTGATGTAGATAACGGAGTGTCCCTCGCGTTTGATGCGTGCAAGCGCCACAAAAATTCTGTCGATCTCGCTGTCCGACAGAGTGGCGGTGGGCTCGTCGAGTATGAAAACGCGCGCATTTCGCGTCAGCATGCGCGCGATTTCAACAAGCTGACGCTCTCCAATCGTCAACTGACCGACTGTCGTATTCAGAGCAATATGCTCCGCGCCAAGCAGCCTGAGCGCTTCGGCCGCGCGACGGCGTAGTTCTTTGCGCCGCGGGAGAAACGGAACGTCCACCGAACCGAGCCAAATATTGTCAAATACCGATAGATCCGGGCAAATGCTCAGCTCCTGCGCCACCATCGCAATGCCAAGACGCTGCGCTTCTATCGATGAGGACAGCGGGCAAACCTTGCCGTCAAAACAGATCGTCCCAGCATCTGGCCGATCGATTCCGGCTAGTATCTTGACCAGGGTGCTTTTCCCGGCACCGTTCTCTCCGCAAATGGCGCGGATTTCGCCGGGGTAGAAGTCCACGCTCAAATGCTTAAGCGCGTTGACCGGTCCGAAACTCTTGGACAAGTCACGCGCCGAAAAGATTGGACTGCCAAGGAACAAAGGGGCGGAGAGCCCAGCATCAGCTGCGCTCTTCGTCCGTTGATTTTCCGGTAAGGCTTGCATGGCCATGACCGCCTAGGTCACGATTCCACCCACCGCGGCTTCAATACGAACACCTTTCGGCGAAATCCGCCACGTTCTGCTTGGTGATGATTTGGTGTTTCTCGTAGATCGCCCGCGCAACCTTCTTGCCGGCGAGCACTTCGGCGGTCGCGTCGGCGGCGCTCTTCGCCGATATCTGCGGCAGCATAAGCACAGTCGCAGCCTGTTTGCCGCTCTCGATGTTCTTGATGCCGGGATCCATGCAGTTGCCGCCGACCACAATCAAAGAGCCCTTCGCCGAACCCAACTTCACGCCCGCCGACTCGGCGGCCTGTATGGCTCCGTTGGCGACGGTGTCGTTCATGCCGTAAACGGCATCCAGGCCTTGCGCGCCGCCAAAGCGCGCGAGTATCTGCCCAAATGCCTGTTCGGCTTTGGTCGGATTCCAATGCACGTCCTGGACATCGACTATCTTGATCCCAGGGTATTTGGCGACTGCCGCTTTGAAGCCTTCGAGACGCAGCGACCCGGTACCCTCGGAGAGGGTACCGACCAGCGCGGCAACCTTGGCGTTGGGACGGCCGGCTTTTGTTAGCGCCTGCCCCAATGCCTCACCGGCGAGTTGCCCAAGCGTCCTGGAGTCCTCGCCGACATAGGTCACGTACAGGTCTTGTGCCTCGTTCTCGGGAAACTGGGCGATAACCGTGATGACGGGAATGTGCGCGTTTTTCGCCCGTATTAGCGCAGGGATGGCGGCTTTCTGGCTCAATGTTTGAACCACCAACGCGTCGTATTTTTGCGCCACTGCCTCGTCGATCTGTTGCGACTGCAGAGCCGGATCCCAGGGGCTAGAGAATACAGTGACTGCCAATCCCTTGGCGGCTGCCGCATCGGAGAATGTCTTGGCCCAGGTGCCGATGAAACGGTCTTGCGTCGGGCCCACCAACAGAGCGACCCGCTTTTGCTGAGCGGCAGAGATATCGCTGATCTGACCGATCATCAGCAACGCCAGCACAGCGGCCAGCGACCGAACGAAACCCAATATCTTGTTCATTGTTTCCTCCTATTGATCTTGTTGTTCATTGGCGTTCTCAGCTTCGCGTTGTTGACCCTCCAGATGCGTCCGAAACGGCAGCGAAAAGACAGTCGAATTCTTCTGTTTTCGACTCTATCGGATTTGATCCGTCTCCTATGGCTTTCTCGTCAGCGGTCAATTCGGCTTGGCGCCGGTTGCGCGCGGCTCTCTCAAGATCACGTTGATGGTTTTGATCTCCGTGTAATCGAGCATTTCTTCCAGCGCTTCCTCCCGGCCAATGCCACTGGCCTTCACGCCGCCAAAAGGGACCGCCAAATAATGGGCGCCATACCCATTGATCCATTGGTGCCCGGCCCGTACTCGTCGCGCCATCGAGAATGCAGTGTCGATATCGTTGGTCCAGATCGCCGCCGTCAGTCCATAATCGACCGTGTTGGCCATCTCGATTGCTTCATCGACGTTCGACCAGCGCAGCACGGAGAGGACCGGGCCAAAAATTTCTTCCTTGGCAATTCGCATATCCGAAGTCACGTCGCCAAATACGGCCGGGCGAATCCAATAACCGCGCGCGAACATGCTTCCCTGCGGCCGCCGGCCGCCGGTGAGAAGGCGCGCGCCTTCGTCTTCGCCGATACGAACGTAACTTTCGACCTTGGCCAATTGACGCGCGGAATTAATCGGCCCCATCTGGCTGCTTTCGTCCAACGGGTCTCCGACACGGAGCGACGAGACAAGATCGACCACCTGCTCAAGAACCTTGTCATAAAGCGAATCGTGCAACAGCAGCCGGCTGGTCGAACCGCATGACTGGCCCTGCCAACTAAAATTCATTCCGGCCACGGCGGCCTTTGCGACCGTGTCGGGATCCGCATCGGGAAAGACGATCATCGGATTTTTCCCGCCCAGCTCCAGGCTCACATGTTTCACCGCGCTCTCCGCGGCCGCCTTCTGTATGGCGCGGCCGGTAACCGTCGAACCGATAAAGGCGATGCGCTTGACCGTTGGATGGCGCACGAGGGCATCGCCAGCGGTAGCGCCGCTGCCGGTTACGATATTGAAAACGCCGGGCGGGAAGATATCGCGGGCAATCTGCGCCAAAACCATCGCTGACAGCGGACTGGTCTCCGGCGGCTTGATGATCACCGCGTTGCCAGCCATCAGCGCGGCCGCCGTGCGCGCAGTTGCGAACATCACAGGGTGGTTGAACGGAACAATACGGGCGACGACGCCGTAAGGTTCGCGCACTGTCAGGTGCAAATTGCCGGGCGCCGATGGGATAGTCTGCCCCTTCAGCTCGTAACCAAGTCCCGCGTAATAGTTGAGACTATCCACACCCATGCGAACGTCGCCGCGCATGGGTCCGATCGTGTTGCCGGTATCCATCACCTCGACGTGCAACAGCTCGTCGGCACGTTCCAGCAGGCGGGCACCGAACGCGCGCAAAATCTCTGCGCGCCCACTCGCCCCGGTCGCCACCCAAGCGGGCCATGCCCGTTCGGCGGCCTGCACAGCCTTATCGACATCGGCTGCGGTCGCTGCCGGCGTCCTGCCAATGACTTCTTCATTGGCGGGGTTGAGCGACTCGTCCCAGGCGCCGCCTTCGCTTCCGATCAATTGGCCGCCAATCAACATGTGGCAGGCTTCTGTCGCAATCGCAGCCATTACCTGACTCCGCATTTTCAAAGCATGACATAGCCGCCATCGACATTGAATGACTGACCCGTAATGAAACTACTGTCGTCGCTGAGTAGAAATGCAACTGTATTGGCTATGTCTTCAGGCACGCCGGGTCGATGGAGGCATTGATTTGCGATTAATACTCGCTTCTGCTCCTCTGTGACTGTTTCGCGCGGGATTTCGGTGAAGATCGGGCCCGGCAATATCGAGTTTACGCGTATATTATTTGCGCCGAGTTCACGTGCGAGGGCCCTACTAAGCCCGACGACTCCGGCCTTGGAGGAAACGTAATGGGCATAGTTGGGCCGGCCGAACAGCATTGTGCTTGACGATATATTGACGACGCTTGCCGTCGGCGCCTTGAGCAGAGCAGGCAAGGCCGCTTTGGCCATCTGCCAGACTCCCTTTAGGTTGACCGCCATCAGCGCATCCCACTCGGCATCGTCAATTTCCCAAAAGGGTTTCATCTTGATCGTGGAAAAGATCGAGGCGTTGTTGACTGCACCATCGAGAACGCCAAATGCTTTCACCGCTTCGGCAACCGCCTGCCGGCAATCGTCGGCTGTGGCAACATTGCAATGCACATACAGGCCGCGCCCACTGCCGTCGGTAATCTCACGGCAGACGTCTTGGCCGCGTTCGTCGTTGAGGTCGGCGACGACGACCGCTGCTCCCCGCTCAGCGAGCGTCAAAGCAGTGCGGCGTCCAATGCCTTGTCCTCCGCCGGTGACGATAAAGACCTTGCCTTGCAGGGTCATGGCCAACCATCTCCCATTTCAACGCAAGCGTGTTGATGCGTGACCCCTTGCGCTTTTTTAGCTGCCGATTTGACTGCGAGTCCGCATGGGCTCTTCGCCTCGTTCTAGACCGGGGTGCGACGAGCAGCATGAGCAGACAATACCTTTGCTCACCGCGGGCACTCGCCTGCGCGATCGGAGCGTTGCCGGCGGTGCGGTGTCCCACGGCCGCAATTCGATTACCGCGAGAATTATCTTTCGCGCGCTACCATCCGCCGCCAGCGCAGCCGCGTCCAACAGTTGTCCCTTCCACGCGCCCGCAGCGATCAGCGTGCCGGCGGCAGCGATAGTTCCATCTTCGTTCATGAGGACAAGATCGGTATCAAATGCCCTCTCGACGCCCGATTACGTCGCCGGCTGAACCTCGGCGGCGTCTACAATTCCTAGTTATGTTAACCTAGCTTTCAACCAAAAAGAGTTTCCGGTTGACGGCCTAGCCCTCTTTGTTTGCTTGTGTTTGCAGAGCCGAGTGTCGATCAATTGCGATCTATAAGTCCAATACGGATCATGCTATTGTTAAATAGCATATTGGTTATGAATAAGCGCCAAATGGACGACTTCATCTCGCTGCACAAGATTAAGGTCTTTTGCCACGTTGTCCGGCACCGGAACATCACCAGAGCAGCGGACGAGCTGCACATCGCCCAACCGGCGGTTACCGCGCATGTGCGGTCACTGGAGCGTAAGCTCGGAACGCGTCTCGTATTCCGTCAGGGCCGCAACATCCAAATCAGCGAAGCTGGGCGGGCCTTTTATGTTTGGGCCAATGACATGCTCGCGCAGTATCGCGATACCGAGCGGCGGATTCGTGGATACGCCGGCGGCGAGCGAGGCAGCGCCGCGATCTCCGCTTCGATGTCGGTGGGCACCTATATCCTTCCGCGAATACTCGCGCGCTACAGCCAGGCAAATCCTCACGCGCATATCCGCCTGACTATATCGCATCCGTCGCCGGCCTCGCAGAAAGTGCACGATGGCGAGTGCGATTTTGCCGTATTGCACCTTCACTCGGCGCTGGCGCACGAAGAATTGAGGATCGAGCACATGGGGCGCGAAGAATTGGTCATCGTCGCCGCCGCCGATGACACGAGGGTCGGCACCTCCACGGACGTGGACGAGCTAACTCGCATCCCGTTTGTCGCTTCGCCTATCGACCAGATTCGCGAGCTAGAAGACATTCCGCTGCGTGGTCTCGGCGTCACCAATCGGCAAATTGCGATCGAATTGGGACATCCCGAAGCAATGAAACAAGCAATCTGCGACCGACTCGGTGTTGGCGTACTATTCCGCAGCGCCGTTGAGGAGCAGCTAGCCGACGGCCGGTTGCGTATCGTTGGCTTGAAGGGCACTCGGATGGAAGTGCCCATCGTATTGGTGCATAGTCCATCAAAAGTTTTCTCGCCCCTGCAGGAGCGGTTGATCGCGCATATCCGGAAGGAATTGACGGATCGGGACGCCGCTCTTCCCGATGCTCAGGGTCTGTCGATGATCGCCAGCTCCTGATCGCATGGTCGCGATTGCGCAGGAGTATTGCTACTATCTAAGTCAGTTCGGATACACTTAGGAGAATCCCCGTCGAGCTTTAGTCGGGGGCTAGAAGATGAGAGATTTACTGCAACGAACGGCGGATTCATTCTCCAACTCATTGCTGACCTAATTTCTTGATCGCCGCGATCTCGGAAGGGAACGCGGCGATGGGCGACATGGACGAGCAGGAGTGCCGCCTGGTGGAATTGCCGGCCGAGATGAAGCAGGAAAGAAGCGCTGGGTCCAGCCAAGCGCACGCTGGATGAGGGGCCGGGACCCGCTGAGGGTGCTGGCCGACGAGATGCCGGAAACCGGCGCCGGCAGGGCCCGCCCGCTGATCAAGCAGGTCCTGGCGAGGAACCGAAGAGCGAGTAAAGGACGCCAGTGGACGTCGTCCAGTCATACAACAGCGTATGCCGCGGCTGTCACGGCGGATGCGGGGTCGTGCTCCACGTCAAGGACGACAAACTGGTCAAGGTCAAAGGCAATCCAGCTTCCCCCTTGAACCACGGCCGCCTTTGCCCGATCGGCAATGCTGCACCCGATCTGGTGCATCACCCCGACCGGCTGAAATATCCGCTGGGTCGCAAAGGGGCGCGCGGCTCGGGTCAATGGCAACGGATCTCATGGGATGACGCGCTCGGCGAGATGGCCGAGAAGCTGAACAATATCCGGGCAACCGACGGGGCGCACACGATCGTCATGGGCACCGGCACCGGCCGTCATCATGCCGCTTGGGTATCGCGCTTCGGCCATGCCATGGGGACGCCGAATTGGTGCGAGCCCGGGTTCGCCCTGCGCGAACTGGCGAGGGAGGTCAGGGACCTCACGCAAAAACTTCGGGGCGGTGTGCGCTCGGGGAAACGCGAGGCCGACCTAGCCGACAAGTACATCCCTGACCCCGACCGCAAGAAATGAGCACGAACGACCTGGTCCCAGGTGACCGCTATCGGGGTCCTTTGGGCGAATTCGAGGCCTTCGATAGGCTTCCCTGCGCGGTTCGGCGCGTCCTAAATGCTGCGCTATTCCAATGGTCGGCAGCAGACTGCCTGGAACGGCTTTCCCGTGGCGAGATGGTAAGTGGCCTTATCGACCTGATCCGCCAAGCGGATCGACGAGAGGCCAGACGGCGCGTCGCTCGCTTAGGCCGAACGGGGAAACTCGGCCGGGCCGCCACGTGAGAAGGAGTGGGGGTCGCCCTTTAAGCCCGTTGCTCAAGCCGAGACAGGCGTGGTGCGAAGCGGCACAACATGAAACTGCTGTGAATTGGTTCACCATGTGGCCTAGCGTTACACGCTATCGTTGAGAAGTGGCCGGTGGTAGAGTGGCTACCGAATTGCGACCGTTAGAGGGGGACAGGCTATGGCCCCTAAATTGTTCATTAGTTATCGGCGCGACGACAGTGCAGGCTACTCCGGCCGAGTACACGACCGACTGCAACGGGAGTTCGGCGGCGATCTTTTGTTCATGGACGTCGACTCCATCCCGCTCGGCGTCAATTTCAGCAAAGTGCTTATTGAAGAGGTCGCCAAGTGCGACGTGCTCCTTGCGGTCATCGGTCCGGACTGGCTCGACGTGCGGGACGAGAAGGGCAATCGACGTTTGGAGAACCCCGATGACTTCGTTCGCATCGAGATTGGGACTGCACTGAAGCGCGGCATCCCCGTTATCCCGATCCTCCTTGAGGGCACCCGAGTTCCGAAGGCCGACCAACTTCCGGATGACCTGAAAGAACTGGCTCTGCGCAACGGACTTAACGTCCGGCATGCCTCGTTCTCCGACGACATGGAGCGGCTCATTCGTGGGTTGAGCGGTGCTCAGTCGCAGCAAGAGCTTGCCTCTGCCATTCCGTCGCTTGTCGATCGCGACGCGCCGTCCCGGACTGTGAAAGCGTGGAACTATCTTAGCGACGACAAGAACCGGGCCGTTCTGGGTTGGATCGGTGGGGGCGTTGTCGTCGTCATCAGCGCCCTGTGGGCTCTGTTTGTTTATTTTGTCCCTCCATCGAAACCGGTGTCCCCGCCCGCGGACGTGACGGCAAGTCGCGGCGGTGTCGCCATCGGTGGCAGTGTCAGCGGCAGTACGATCACGACAGGCGGCGCCGCCAACACTGCTGCGCCGAAGCCAAAGTGAGCCACGGCCATGACGCCACGCCTTTCCTACGTAGTGCTGTTCACTATTCCTCTTCTCGCGCTTACTCCGCTCGCGCAGGCGCAGCAGCCGGCGGTGCGTGCAAAAAGCGGGGTCGCGATCGGCGGCAACGTCAGCAACTCGACTATCATCAGCGGGTATACCATCGAGCAATACGAAGCCGGCTTGAAGAAGCGGGCCGAGGAAATTCGCGCCGAGAAAGCGGAAAAGCGCGTCCACCTTCAGAAGTTAGTGGAATTGACCGAGCGTGCCACCAGCGCCGAGAAGGACAGCCTGCGCAGTCAGATTGCCGCCGTCGAAGCCGAGAAGCGCACGCTGGAAGCCCAGAGCAAAGGCGTTGCTGACCGACTAGCAAATTTGCAGGCGAGCTATGACGGACTGGTCAAAGAGCTTGCTGAGGCCAATGCCGCGCTGGAGGCTTTTGCGCCGCTGATCTCCAAAGAGTCATTCGACCAAGCCCGGGCGATGCTCAGCCGCGGTGACGTCCTTGGAGCCGAGCGCAAGTTCATTGAGATTGCGAACACGGTGGCCAAGATACGCGCGAAGGCGGATGTGGTCGAAGCGCGCGCCATCTTCCAGGCGGGTAGTTTGGCCGAGCAGCGGATCGATTGGCGCGCCGCCTATGCTCACTATGCCCGCGCCGCGCGGCTGCAGCCGAGCAATCGGCAATACGCCCTGGCTGCCGGAAGAATGGCGGATGATATGGGCGACTACGCCGCAGCGGCTTTATACAACGAAGCCGCACTAAATCTCGCCACTGCCGAGTTCGGCCCCGACGCCTCCGAAACCGCCACGGCATTAAACAATCTTGCGCTAACGTACCACAGACTCGCGCGCTACACCGAGGCCGAGCCGCTCTATCGGCGGGCGATCGCGATCGACGAGAAGGCGCGTGGCAAAGACCATCCCACCGTCGCGACCGAGTACAACAATCTCGCCTCATTGCTTCAGGCCCAGGGCAAGCTTGCCGAGGCCGAGCCGCTCTATCGGCAGGCGATCGCGATCGACGAGAAGGCGCTTGGCAAAGACCATCCCACCGTCGCGATCCGGTACAACAATCTCGCCGGATTGCTTCGGGACCAGGGCAAGCTTGCCGAGGCCGAGCCGCTGTTCCGGCGGGCGATCGCGATCGACGAGAAGGCGCTTGGCAAGGACCATCCCGGCGTCGCGACCGAGTACAACAATCTCGCCTCATTGCTTCAGGCCCAGGGCAAGCTTGCCGAGGCCGAGCCGCTGTTCCGGCGGGCGATCGCGATCAACGAGAAGGCGCTCGGCAAAGACCATCCACACGTTGCGACCGGTTACAATAATCTCGCCGAATTGCTTCGGGCCCAGGGCAAGCTTGCCGAGGCCGAGCCGCTGTTCCGGCGGGCGATCGCGATCAACGAGAAGGCGCTTGGCAAGGACCATCCCGGCGTCGCGACCGACTACAACAATTTCGCCTCATTGCTTCAGGCCCAGGGCAAGCTTGCCGAGGCCGAGCCGCTGTGACACACCGCCTCCTGGACTTAGGTTCAACGATAGTTGTTTCGAACGATGCCCTGATGCAGAAGGGATTAAGACCCGGCTCAAGCTGTTCTAACCATCGATCCGGGGTTTCGAACGATGCCCTGATGCAGAAGGGATTAAGACGGGCCTCGCAGTGTTGTTTAACGAAGTAGCTCAGTTTCGAACGATGCCCTGATGCAGAAGGGATTAAGACGGCGCGATTGATCGCATGTGCGCGGCGGCCAGCGGTTTCGAACGATGCCCTGATGGAGAAGGGATTAAGACAGGGCGTAGATGGTGACGGCGAATGTGGTGGTGCGTTTCGAACGATGCCCTGATGCAGAAGGGATTAAGACCGGTAGGCAGTGTGAGACTTGACGAGCTCATTGGTTTCGAACGATGCCCTGATGCAGAAGGGATTAAGACGCAGTTTCAATCCAATGTTTCTCCGCGGCGGAGTTTCGAACGATGCCCTGATGCAGAAGGGATTAAGACTGAGGTTGAGGTAGCAGCGGTCGCAGAGGAACTGTTTCGAACGATGCCCTGATGCAGAAGGGATTAAGACTGACCGTCGAGAAAATGCTGCCCAGACGAACAGTTTTGAACGATGCCCTGATGCAGAAGGGATTAAGACCAGCATTTGCAAGTCGTATGCACCGCGGACCATGGTTTCGAACGATGCCCTGATGCAGAAGGGATTAAGACTACGCCCGTTACGTAAATCCGGCCACTGCGCTAAGTTTCGAACGATGCCCTGATGCAGAAGGGATTAAGACGACAGATTTGTGAGATTTGACCAAGTATCAACGTTTCGAACGATGCCCTGATCCAGAAGGGATTAAGACTGTGCGTTTCCATTAGTTACCTCCTAACTAAAGGTTTCGAACGATGCCCTGATGCAGAAGGGATTAAGACGCGGCGGTCTCGACCGCCTGGTCGCGCGTGATGTGTTTCGAACGATGCCCTGATGCAGAAGGGATTAAGACATGGCGTCAACCTCATTGTCATCGCCGGGGTCGAGTTTCGAACGATGCCCTGATGCAGAAGGGATTAAGACGGCCGCCAACTGTTTGATGTGATCTTCTGGGAACGTTTCGAACGATGCCCTGATGCAGAAGGGATTAAGACCGCCTCTTTCAGCCGCACGCGACGCTGATAGTCAGTTTCGAACGATGCCCTGATGCAGAAGGGATTAAGACCCTGATCGCGGGGTCATCTTTTCCTCGGCCTATTGTTTCGAACGATGCCCTGATGCAGAAGGGATTAAGACCTTGCACCACAGATGATATTGATCAACCGGGTTGTTGATCTCGACTTCGGCGACGAAAATGCGCGCGGGGTTTTTTTAGATACAAGTTCAGACCTCCGGACATAGCGTAGCGCAAAATTGTCCGGTTTGGGCGCCGATCATGGAACCGGGGCAACAGCCGTGGCAGTGCTGCGCTCGACCGGCGAGCCCGATCCGCGGTGGCGGACGCACTGCGAAGCGAATCCGCAGGTGAGAGCCGGGGAAGATTGTCGCCATTTGGTCGAGCATCCCACAGAGGGCCTGGGCGGCGTGCGTTCGATGCGGCGAAACGATTTATCGAACGAATCCGCGAGACATATCCCTTCCACCCGTCAGAATGTTTGCAGGCTGGAGCGGCCAGCCGTCTACAGGTCCCACCATTAGACGGATACTTACTGCTGGTCCGTGGCTGAGGTGAAATGACGTTCCGGCGATGTCCGCTTCTGATGCTGTGGACGGCTCCTCCACCGGCGCGTGAGCGCTATGGATCTGGGTGCTGCTAAGGCCCCCATGATTCGGAGGAGCCAGACATGCAAGCGGTCACGACTATAGGTCTCGACATCGCCAAATTGGTATTTCAGGTGCATGGCGTTGACGCTACGGGGCAGGTAGTCGTCCGTCGTCGGTTGAAGCCCGAGCAGCCGGTAACGTCACGCCCGATGGGACGGAAGTTTTTCATCAGTTTCAACACGGCCGATCGCACCAAGGCGCATTGGATCGCCTGGACCCTTAAGGAGGCAGGGCACGAGGTTGCGGTCCATGACTGGGAAATGCCAGCCGGGCCGTGATCGTCAATTCCCGTGCGTTGGGATACCCTTCGCTTTGCCTGAAGGCGAGGGTTTTGGAACCCCGAAGGGGACATCATTGCGGAGTGAGGGCAGCCCATGGTCGAGTTGGAGGAGTTACTGAAAATCGCTGGCGCGCCGATTGATGCCCGGACCCGAGACTCACTTGAAATAAGCTTGCAGTTGGCGCGAGCTGAATGCGCCCTGTCCGGTATCGATAGGGCGAAACCGCTAGAGCTTTTACGGCAGATCGACAAAAGTCTGGCAAAGACACTTACGCTTCTTCAGACGCTCGAAAAACACGACGGCTGGCACGATATCTGTTTTCAAATCTATGTATCCGGCGACGGCGCGGCGGTCGCCGTGTCCCCGAAAGGCCTATTCGAGGGAAA
>Ga0307419_10000491_pt1 | contig 19905 bp, 14 predicted proteins | sample SalMarWE160230MG_2_FD_202512 | JGI IMG/M metagenome (GOLD analysis project Ga0307419, IMG submission 202512) | Salt marsh sediment microbial communities from the Plum Island Ecosystem LTER, Massachusetts, United States - WE1602-30 | ecosystem: Environmental > Aquatic > Marine > Intertidal zone... | reverse complement strand
AACATTATTAAGATCTTTATTGATCTGTTTTAATCTCAATTAGAAATCCATCCGGTTTATCCTGGATGACCCAACCCAGGACATCTACTGCTTGCCTCAACTGGTCTGCTGTTTCCCAGTCTTTTGATTGGCGGGCTTTTTCCCTTTTCTCCGCCAGCACAATAACTTGGGCAGGAATTCGAGGATTTGTATCCAGGTCTGATTGGATCGAGAGTGCCTGATCCCAGCTGGTCTGGGAAATACCAGCCAGCGGATCACAGAGATTAAAATCTCCTAATTCGATCAGTTCTATCCCGCTGCCTGCTGGGATAATCTGTTCGGATCCTTCCTGAAGAATAGTCACGTTGCTCTGACCGACAACATGAAAACAGGCGGATTGAAAATCGATTACCAGGCCTGTGTTTTCGTCTATTCCGATCACAATCTGGTCTTTTGGAAGTCGGTTCTTTAATTCCTGAAATCGGGATTCTCCCATATAACAGCGGCTGGTATCCAGACCGTCCCCGCCGTCTTTATTATTCCAGTGGGGTATAAAAACCAGGGGCAAACCATAGTGGGAAAAGAAATCCAATCCATCTTTCCAATGCAGGTCTTCTCCGACTTTATAGATCTCATAAACCGGCAGAGCTGCTGAACTAACAGCTACAGTTGTCGCACTGGAAAAAGCCAGAGCAGCTCCCAACCGGTGTCGGGCTAGAATATACTCCCAGGTGAGTGAATTCTCAAGCTGGCGAACAGCATAACTTGGGCTTCCTGGTCCCATGAAGATCAGATCAGATTTCAGTATCGGGTGGGCAATTTCAGGATCATCAGGGCTGAATTGGGTGCCTTTTTTCCTGGCAGGGATCAATTGGATACGGGGTTTATAATTTTGGAGTCGATGTTGTATAAACTCACCAACATTACCGGCAACCTGTCCGGCGTTTAATTCAAATCCAGCTGGCGTTTCAATAATGCTCACCTGGGGGGACATTGGCGATAAACGAAATATAAAATCAAAGATCTTCTGCCCGCCAGGAGCTGTCTCACCGGACCCGAATAGTGCAATTGGCCCCGGATGTGGGAGATTATTTTGATCCATTTTTCAACCTGTAAGTATGTTTTGATTCATTAGACAATTCCCTAACATCATACTACAGATTATTAACTGGAAATACTGGATTCATTTTCTAAATCCGGTTTAAACCTTGCTAAAATAATGGTTATTTAGAGATCAGGAATAATGACGAGTGATGTTTTCCAGCAGGTATCCTTGGCAGTCTTCTCTTGTTTCATAGACTGGTTTCCATCCCCAATCGGTCCTGGCTGGACTATCATCTATGTCTTTCGGCCAGGTATCAACAATAGTTTGGCGTTTGGGATCAGGTTTGAAGTTGATCTCAGCATCGGGAAAACCGTTTCTGGTCATATCTATAAAATCACCGGCTGAAAGACTTAAGCTGGTGATGTTGTAGATTCGCTGGTGGAGTCTTTCAATCGGAGCATTGGCGAGCATCATCAGCGAGTTAACTGCATCAGGCATCATCATGAATGGAATTGTGACATCAGAGCGCACAAATGAATCATAAGGTTTGCCCTGGGCAGCTGCGTGGATCATCTCTGGGCCAAAGTCGCTTGTCCCGCCGCTAGGTATGGTGAAAGCGCTGATGATACCTGGGAAACGAATCGCCCGGAAATCTATCCGGGTCGGGATATGATCGGCAAGCTGCTTGTAATTTTTGCTGTAATAAACACCGACTTTTTCGCAGTAGAGTTTGGAACAGCCGTACATAGTAGTTGGTTCAGTAAACTGATTTTCTTTGACGGGAGGAACAGATTCTTTAGTTATTAGATCAGGTAATCCATAAACCGCTATGGAGCTGGGGAATACGAACTTTACTGGATACTTTCCTGCTTGGGATATCCTTGCGGCCATCTCAAGCAGGTCAATAGTGATGCAGGAATTGATCTTATGGGCTTGGATTGGATCATGCTCTGCATTGGTTGATAGAACAGCTGCCAGATGATAAATATAAGTGAAGCCGTTCTCTTTCTCAAGAGAAACTATCACTTCTTTATCCAAGAGGTCTGCCTGAAGGTGCTGGGACATACCATTCAGTTTATCTGGAAGAGGTTTTAAATCCAGGGAGATGATCTCGGTATTCCCCTCTTCAAAGAGAGATTGAATTAATGCCTGACCGATCTCTCCGCATGCGCCTGTAATTAGAACCTTCTTGTCCATCATAAACTGCTCCTGTTTCATAGGAAATCTTTTTGCTTATAGGATGGATAACAATTATACTAGTATGCTAGAATGATTCTAGTATGTCAGGTTGATTTTCCAAACGGGAATTAGTATTGAATTCACCATGAAGGAAATCATATTTAATTTAGGAGGAGAAGATGACCTTAACCATTGTCGTTGGCGCCCAATGGGGAGATGAAGGCAAGGGAAGGATAGTAGATCTTTTGGCTACTAAATCAGATATCGTGGCCCGATATTACGGTGGCGATAATGCGGGGCATACAGTTACCGTTGGGGGAGAGATATTTAAACTCCATTTATTGCCTTCTGGTGTGGTCCATCCCCATTCAATAGGCCTGCTTGGAAATGGGATGGTTATAAATCCGGCAACTCTTTTAGATGAAATGGAACGGGTTCGAAAAGCGGGTCTAGAAATAAATCCTGACCGGATCAAGATCTCTCATGCGGCCCATATCATCACACCCGGCCATATTGCACTGGATGGAGCCCGCGAAGCTGCTCGGGGTGAGAATATGATCGGGACCACAAAACGTGGGATAGGTCCAGCCTACAATTCCAAAGTAACTCGTTCAGGTTTGAGAATGGAAGACATGCTGGATCCAGAAGCTTTTAAGGAGGCTGTCTACCTTCATATTAAAAGTGTGAATCATCAGCTTGAGAAGTTATTTGGAGCTGATGTGCTTGATGCCGCGGCGATTTCCAAACAATACCAGATCTATGCTGAAAAACTGAGCCCTTATATTATTGAGGTTGGTGAATTCGCTGATCAAGCTCTTAAAAAAGGAAGTATCATTCTGGCAGAGGGAGCCCAGGGCACATTATTGGATCTCGACCATGGAACCTATCCTTTTGTAACCAGTTCAACCCCTACAGCTCCCGGCGCGCTGGTTGGATTGGGTTTAGGAATTGGATCAGCAAACCGGGTGGTAGGAGTCGTTAAGGCGTTTCAAACCCGGGTAGGGGAAGGACCTTTCCCTACTGAGCTGGATGGAGATTTAGCAGTTTGTTTGCGTGGAACAGGTGAAAATGATTGGGATGAATTCGGAACCACAACTGGCCGGCCGAGACGTGTGGGTTGGCTTGATATTGTCCTGCTTCGATATGCAGTTCGTCTGAACGGCATTTCCGAGTTGGCTTTAACAAAACTGGATATCCTGTCTGGATTAGAATCAATCAATTTATGTACAAAGTACCGGATTGGCGATAAGATCACACCAACCCTGCCGCTTGGTCCTTCCAACCTGGAAGGAGTTGAAGCTATCTTTGAAGACCTGCCAGGTTGGAAGGATGATCTAACCTCGATCCGAACCTGGCAGGACCTGCCTGAAGCTGCCCGGGGTTATATTTCCAGGATTGAAGACTTGCTAAATGTACCAGTTAAGATTATTTCTGTCGGACCTGAACGCTCACAGGTGATCCAACGCTGACGTTTTATGAAAAGAATCTGGATAATCCTTCTTCTAATACCACTGTCAGCCTGTTTACCTTTCTCGGCACCATCTCCGGTACCCACTGCCAGCCAGACAATCACTCCGACCTCATCCCCAACGGTTGAATGGTTTCCCCCGACATCGACAATAGAAATTTCGCCAACTGTTGAGGTGTCTCCAACACCGCAGATAAAGGCAGAATTGGGAGAAGTCATTTTTAAGGATGAATTTGAATCGGGAGAGGGTTGGACAGTTCCGCAGTCAGACCGGGGTGAGATCAACATCGCCAATGGTGAGATTAACATCATCATCAACGAACCTGGATCCTTTTTTATCGGAACTCTGGAAAAACCTGATTTACAGGATTTTTATGCTGAAATATCTGCAAGTCCAATTTTATGCTCTCCTCGTGATGAATATGGGTTTTTATTCCGTGTCTTTGATAGGAACCAGTACTACCGCTTCGCCCTCACCTGTGACGGCCAGGTTCGGCTGGACAGCATTTCAGGCGAAACGGGTACGATCCTGTATCCATGGACCAGAAGCGCTTCGGTTCCTGTTGGCGCACCAAGTATTTCTACCTTAGCTGTGCTAGCTGTGGATGACCAAATCTATGTTTTTATCAATGGAAATCCCCAGTTTACGGTCAGGGATCAGCAGCAGCAGCTGGGCTCTTTTGGGGTGTTCGCCCGATCCGTAGGTGACACGGCAGTTACGATCAGTTTTTCCGATTTTATTGTTCGGGAAGTGCTGCCAAAAGAATAGATTATTTAAAAAGGGAACTCCGAAAAAAGTGTTAATATCAGTTTCATGACGATAATAAAGTTAGCTAATCATGAAGACAGGTCCTTAAAGTGAGACAGTGTATAATACTCGGTAATAAGAGATCAAACTACTGATTACCAGCAGAGCAGAACTTACTGCTTAAGAGGAGGAAATGTGTACCAGAGATTAACCATTGTAGGTAACTTAGGAAAAGATCCTGAAATGCGCTATTTGCCCAATGGATCTGCGGTAACGAATATTAATGTTGCCACTAATCGTGTTTATAACGACTCAAACGGACAGAAAGTAACTGAAACAACCTGGTTCCGAGTTTCTGTGTGGAGAGCGCAGGCGGAAACAGTGAATCAGTATTTAAGAAAAGGCAGCAAAGTTCTGGTGGAAGGTTATCTAAATGCCGATCCTGAAACGGGTGGTCCGCGAGTATTCACGCGCAATGATGGTTCATGTGGAGCAAGTTATGAGATGACTGCCCAGCGTGTAGTCTTTTTATCTTCCAGGCAGGAAGACCAGGCTTTCCAATCCCAGGATAGTGGAGGATTTTCTGAGCAGGTAGATGAGGATGATATCCCGTTCTAACCAGTTCGATATTTGTGAGAGAGGCTTCAGCCATGACAAAAGATAACTCTGTAAAGAAGGCCCCCGGGATCACAATCCCTCCAGACCTGGAAGCAGTTTATGCCAATCTGGCACGAATTACCCATTCACCATCCGAGTTCATTTTTGATTTTGCCCAGATGCTGCCAGGTCTGAAAGGCCCTGAGTTTAAATCCAGAATATTGATATCCCCATTAAGCGCAAAATTGATCCATAAAGCCCTTGGTGAAAACTTGGCGAAATTTGAGGCCACTTTTGGCGAAATCAAAATCCCTGGATCGACTTCCCTGGCTGATCATTTGTTCCAGCCGCCCGAAGAATAACCTGCCGGCGAAATTGGCCCTGTCCCTGATTTAATCCATTTGATACTTAATTATGCCTAACAAGACCCAGAATATTAACAACATTGCCGTAGCTGTAAATCCCCTAAACCCGGAAGCATTTCTGCTTGCGAAAGAAATTAGTGCGTCCCTTACAGAAAAGGGAATCAAGGTACTCCTCGGAAAAATGGATGAACCAAGCCTCCGTGAAAGTATATCAAGTGGCAGCCAACAATTGCTGATAGCTCTGGGTGGCGATGGCACTATGCTGCGCGCGGGTCATATCGGGGCTGTTTCCAGCACCCCCATACTGGGAATCAATCTGGGTAGTTATGGTTTCTTAACAGAGATTCATCGAGATGAATGGGGTAGTGCACTTGAGCGTGTTCTGGCAGGTGATTACCGATTGGAAAGGCGGATGATGCTTCAGTCCACTCTTTTCAGGGCTGGACATAAAATTGGGAGCTGGAGTGCCCTGAACGATGCCGTTATCAGTAGAGGAGAGATCATCCGTCCTATTCAATTGATCCTTGAGATTAACAACCGTCATTTGAGCACGATCGTTGCGGATGCGATAATTGCCTCAACGGCCACCGGTTCCACGGCTTATGCCATGGCTGCGGGAGGTCCAATTCTCTCACCAGAATTGAGGAATGTAATTCTGGTTCCGGTCGCACCTCATCTATCCATTGAACAATCCCTGGTTTTATCCGAGGATGTTAATATAGCCGTCATTGTTAACACATCTCACAAGGCTGTTATAAGCATTGATGGTCAGTCTCCTGTGGATCTGGTAAACGATGATAGGATTGAGATCAAAGTCAGTGATTATGCGGCCACTTTTATTCGTTTTCATGATCCGGGTTACTTCTACCGGAACTTGATCCCATATATGGACCAGAATCCAACAATCAAAAAAAATGTCTGATATAGATACGAACCTTGTCTGTACTTTTCATCCGAAAACAGAAACCCGGCTGCGATGTAATCGCTGCAATCGCCCCATCTGTATTAAATGCGCCACGCATACACCAACAGGATATCGCTGCCCGGACTGTATTCGTTCCCAGCAGAAAAAATTTATCACCACAAAATGGTTTGACCAGGTCATCGCGGTTGCGATAACAGGAGTCATATCATTCTTGGGAAGTTTGTTTGCGATCAACTTTGGTTTCTATATGATATTGATCGCCATTGGCGTTGGATATTTTGCTGTCTGGGCTGTTAGAAAAGCAATCAAGAACCGCAGATCCCCATTACTAAAATATGTCATGAGCGGATCAGCTTTGTTGGGCAGCCTAATCCCCGTTTTCGGGATCCTGATCCGGGATCTAAGCCTTTATGGGACTATCTTCGGTGGGGGGTTCTATTCGATTATCTGGCACCTGGCATACTCAGTGATCCTCACTGCCAGTGTGTATTATCAATTAAGAAATTAATATGCTTGTAGAACTTAAAATTAGAAACTTCGCAATCATAAATTCTCTGAACCTGGAATTCGATCCAGGTCTGGTTATTTTAACTGGAGAAACAGGCGCCGGGAAATCCATCATCATGGGAGCTCTGGATATGCTGCTCGGCCAGAGAGTGGATATGTCGACGCTTAGAAAGGGCAGTGAGTTTGCCAGCGTTGAGGCTGTTTTCAAGATCCCGGAAAATGTCAAGAAACCGGTAATTGAACTTCTTGAACAGGAAGAGTTGCTTGATGGGACCGAATTTTTGACACTAACCCGGGAATTGAGAAAAGATAAAAGGAACATTGCCAGGGTCAATGGACACAGGACAAACGCCGCAGTTCTGGTTGGGCTTGGTCAATACCTGGTGGATATTCACGGCCAATCTGAGCATTTATCCTTAATGCGTGTTAACCAGCACCTGGGATTACTGGACAGGTTTTCGGGCACAACCGAGCAGCTGAATGATTATCAGAAAATTTATCAAAAGCTGAAAGAAACCCAAAAATCCCTGACTAAATTACGGAAATCTGATTTAGAAGCAGCTCAGAGAAAAGAGCTCTTGGCTTTTCAGGTTGAGGAGATTGGTCTGGCAGCTCTCCAGGATGGAGAGGAAGAACCCCTGACCGAACTCCGCAACAGGTTGGTAAATGCTGAAAAACTTGCTGATCTTAGTCAAAATATCCTCATTCTTCTGGACGACGCACCTTCTCATCAGCCCACTGTCTTGGATTTAGTGGGGCAGATCGTTAGATCGGTGGAGGTTCTTTCAAAAATAGATCCAGCCCTGGAACCCCTTAATCAGCGGACTGCTGAACTCAATGATGGATTATATGAGCTAGGAAAGGATCTGCGCTCTTATTTGGATACCCTGGAATTTGATTCCACTGAGCTGGAAAAAGCCCAGGATCGTCTGGCATTACTGCGCGAATTGAAGAGAAAATATGGTGAAACCATTCCTGATATCCTGAATTATATGGAAAACGCCCGTCGGGAACTAGAGGAAATCACTGGCAGGAGCACCCGGATCGAGGAGTTGGAAGAAATTGAAGGCCGTTTACTGGTGGAATTGGGCAAGTTTGGTCAAAGCTTGACCCAGGGCCGAAAAACCGGGGCACTGCGGTTGGCTTCTGAATTAGAAAAACAGCTGGATGATCTAAAAATGGCGGGATCCCGTTTTGAGGTGTCTTTTGCAGTGACTGAGTCACCTTCAGGTGTCCCTGTTGAAGGTGGAAAACGATTTGAATTTTATCCTGACGGATTGGAAAAAGTTGAATTCCTGATTGAGACCAATCCCGGTGAAGGATTAAAAGCGTTAGCGAAAACAGCCTCAGGTGGAGAAACCGCCCGCTTAATGCTGGCATTAAAGAATGTGCTTGCCAAGGCTGATCATATCTCCACTCTGGTATTTGATGAGATCGATCAGGGGATAGGCGGAAGGATCGGCGCGGTGGTGGGTGAGAAGCTTTATCGCCTTACTCCCGAACATCAAGTCATATGTATCACGCACCTTCCGCAACTGGCTGGTTTTGGTCAACAGCACTTCCAGGTGTTAAAAGGTTTGGCGGAAGGGCGGACTACGATTCAGGTTCAGGAGATTAATGGAGAAGAACGAGTCAAGGAATTGGCGACCATGCTGGGCGGTCCTAGTGACAAAAACCTGGCATCTGCCCGGGAATTGTTGGACTACATTTCTCAAGTGATCCAATAGGATTTTTCCCCTCATGGATATAAAATCACATATTATGCGGTTCAGAGCGAATCAAAGGAAAAAGAACCGATCCAGTCCCCTGGGAATGATAGGTTTATTATTAGCTGCGTTTATAAGCCTTGGCATGGCAGGGGGAGTTATCTATGCTGTGGGCCGTTATTCAGAGATTACTGAGGGTTTACCTACACCCGAGATGATGGAAGTGCTGTTAAACCCCCAGAATGGATCCCTGTTAATACCTACCAGGATTATGGATCGGCAAGGTAAACAGGAATTGTGGCGGTTTGAAAACCCGACAGTAGATTACCGCCGTTATGTAAATATCACCGATGGAAATATGTTGTTCTTTCGTGATGTACCAGAGGAATTGATCCAGGCGATTTTAACAACCGTGGATGTTTCTTTCCTTGAAAAACCGGAAGGGTTTATTGCTGGTATGCTGGACAATAAACCTGATCCGATCACCCAATCATTAGTTGAGGATTTTTTACTGTGGGATGAGATTGGACATCCCTATTATGAGATCCGGGTTGATTTGCTTTCCGACCAGATGATTGCCAGTTATGGTAGACAGAAAGTCCTGGAATGGTATTTAAACAGTTTATATTTTGGTCAGGATATTTACGGTGTAGCCCAGGCTTCCCAGTATTATTTCGGCAAAGATTTGGAAAAATTGGATCTAGCTGAGTCTGCCCTTCTGGCGGCAGTTTCTAAATATCCTTCTTTGAATCCATTTGACGCGCCAATAGCAGCCAAGGAAAATCAGGAAGACATCCTGGAAAAGATGGCACTAGCGAATTTTATCACTACCCAGATTGCGGAGCAGACTGGGAAGAAGCAGTTATTTTATGCTGATCATGATACAGAGGATAATCAGCCAAAGCCTGTTTATGTTGACTATATTCTGGAGGAAGCCAGTAAATCTGTCCCTCAGGACCGTCTTTTAAGGGGAGGATACCAGATATTTTCAACTCTTGATCTTGATCTGCAGCGTTCACTGGAATGCACCTTAGAAATCATGGTTGGGCGTGTATATGGTGAGGACCTGCTGGTTAGTGATAATTGCGAAGCAGCCCGCTTATTACCTCGCTACACAGGTCAAATACCAGAAAATCCTGATTCACTGGAAATCGACCTTGTTCTTCTCGATCCTGTTTCCGGGGAACTTCGGGCAATGGCAGGGATTACGGATACCGGAAGAAAACCAAGTCTGGCTGAACCCAGGAACCCGGGAACCTTGATCACTCCTTTTTTATATCTGAATCAATTTGCCCAGGGATATGAACCTGCTTCCCTGGTCTGGGACATACCTGTCAGTGAAGAACTTTCGGCCGAGATGTTGCATCCCGGGTGCGGTCAAGATTGTGATTTCCATGGACCCGTGAGCATCCGTAAAGCTTTGGTGAATGACTATTTAGCTCCCGCTTACCAGCTTTGGTCTGTTCAGGCTAAGAATATATTTCCAAGCACTTTGACAGTATTTGGTTATTCTCTGGGCCCAAATTTTTGTCCTGATTGCTCGGTATTTCTCGAAAATCCTTACTTGGATTTGGTCGACCTTGCTCAGGGATTTGGTGTTTTTAGCAACCGGGGGTATCTGCGTGGAAAATCAGCAGGAAACTCCCGCTTGGAAATCCAACCCTCTTCGGTTCAGAGGATTGAAACCAAGTCTGGAGAAATTATCACCACTGATAATATGTTCATCGAAAAGAAGATTATCAGCGAAGAACTGGCTTTCCTTATTAACAACACTCTGAGTGATGGAGAAGCCCGGTCAGATGTCTCTTTCAGGGATGTATTTCAGATCGGTCGGCCCGCAGCCGTGAAGATGGGAGCTGTAGCGGATGGCAGCTCCGCCTGGGTGGTTGGTTATACTCCCCAGATAGTCACAGCCTCTTGGGTTGGCAATCCTAGAGGAGAAGAGCCTGGACCTGATTACCAGCAGATTGCAGCAATTCTATGGAGGGCGATTACCCAATATGTCTCCCGGGAACTGCCAGCTCAGAACTGGGCCCTTCCCGCCAATATTATTACCATGGATGTGTGTTACCCCTCAGGGCTGCTGCCGACTGAGAACTGTCCCAGGATTGTCCGGGAGGTATTCATTCAAGGCAATGAACCCCAGGGATCTGACAATTTATATCAGTCTTTCGAAGTCAATAGAGAAACTGGATTGCTGGCATCTGTCTTTACGCCTTCCAGCCAGATAGAAGACCGGGTTTATTTGAGCGTACCTCCAGAAGCGAGATCTTGGGCAGATCAAGCAGGGATCGACATTGCGCCAACTTTGTATGACCTGGAGATCCCTGAGGAAAGGGAAGATGGATTATCCTTCACTACTCCAGAAAATTATTCTTTTGTAAAAGGGAAGGTCGGAATTATCGGATCGATCCCCGAGGAAAATTTTGTTTCCGCCCGGCTTCAATATGGGATGGGTTTGAATCCTGGCTCGTGGATCCAGATCGGCCCCGAAATTTCCACTCCGTCATTTTTTACCCGCTTGGGGTATTGGGATACAACAGACTTGGAAGATGGGATATACGCGCTCCAGCTGGTTCTGATCCAGGAAAGACAGCAAATCGAAAAAACCTCGGTGGTGGTCTCGGTGGACAATACTTCACCCTCGATGACTTTTATCACAGACCTGGCTGGGGGAGAGATTTCTTTCCGGGAGGGTGATGAGATCCTGTTTGAAGTGGAGTTTGAAAATAATTCAGAGATCGATCAGGTGGAATTCTATTTGAATGGCGACTTGCTTTCCTCGCGAAAAGTGGCACCTTATCTAGTTCCCTGGTCAATGGTCCCGGGAGAATTTGAATTGCTAATCACCGCTCAAGATCAGGCTGGTAATACAGTGGAATATTCAGCGCTATTTAAGGTGCTCCAAGACGAATGAATATCGCGCGTGTTATTTCTTTTTAAATCCAAACAAACGCAGGGCATTTAGATCATTTCGCCAGTTCTTCCTTACCTTGACCCGAAGACTCAAGAACACTTTCCTGCCGCTCATGGATTCGATTTCCTTGCGGGCAACAGTTCCTACTTTCTTAATCATATTTCCCCCTTCACCGATCAGAATGCCTTTCTGAGAATCCCGTTCAACAAAGATCGTTGCATCAATATATGCCGAGCCGTTATCCCTTTCTTTATATTCGTCCATGCGAACGGCAATTACATGCGGCAGCTCTTTTTCCAGCAAACGCATCGCGGAAGCCCTGATCAGATCAGCGGCGATTTCTCGTTCGTAAAGATCGGTAACCTGATCCTCTGGATAGAGCAAAGGGCCTTCGGGAAGGATCTCAAGAATACTGTTTACCAATTGGTCCAAATTATCACCAGTTGCTGCGGAAATCGGAATGAGTGGAGTGTCGGGCAGTAAGGCCTGGTACTGGGCAGAACGGTCCAGGATTTCTGTTGAACTTAGTTTATCGATCTTGTTAAGAACCAAAATGACCGGCAGTTTCTTCTTTTGCTCTTTTAATGATTCTCCGAATATCTGATCTTCCTGGTTTGGAGGAGCGTTACCATCCAAGATCAGCAGAGCCAGATCGGCGTCATCCAGAGCTTGAAGAGCATCTTGATTCATGAATTCACCTAATTTATGTTTCGGAAAATGTAATCCTGGTGTATCGATAAAGATTAACTGACCTTCAGGAAGGGTTAAAATACCTAACTGCTGCAATCGAGTGGTTTGGGGTTTGGGTGAAACAGCTGCCACGGTCTGATGTAATAACCGATTTAGTAAGGTGGATTTGCCCACATTGGGGCGCCCCATGACCGCGATAAAACCTGATTTGTGGTTATTTTCCATGATCGATATCCTGATTCTAGCGATCGTTGAATTCCCCTCTGGATGCCTTGACCGATACGCCTATATTTTATATAATTGTGTGTCTGGGTTAAAATCAACCCGGAGGATACTTTTTGTTTAAATCTGTGTCCGCACATATATTCAACGCCATATTTCATTGCCCTGGTTAAGAACCGGGGCATATTAACGCGTATAGTAACCGCTGCAGGCCAGTTTGGTCAAGTAGAAAAGGAAGAGGGAGAATCTATGGCTCAGGTAGATAAAGCCAAAAGTTACGCTCGCATTAGTTATCATTATCCTTTACCACCCCTGATTAAGGTTCAACTGGATTCCTTTAAACGATTAAAGGAAAATGGAATTAAAGACCTCTTTCATGAGATCTCTCCTATTGAATCATATAACGGGAAAATGAAATTATATTTCCCGAGTGACACCCCTGAAGCAAAACAGTGGGGCCTGGACTTCAGATTTGATAAGCCGGAATATTCTGTCCAGGAATGTGTAGAACGAGATCTAACCTACGCATCGGCTTTATATGTCTCTGTCCTGCTGGCCGGCGCTAAAGTACCGGAACCCATCAAGCAGGAAATTTTTATGGGTGAATTCCCGGAGATGACTGATAAAGGGACCTTTATTATTAATGGTACCGAACGAGTGGTCGTTTCTCAACTGATCCGCTCCCCGGGAGTGTATTTTGAAGCTGAGGTTGACCGTGCTACTGGCCGACGCCTGGCTGTATCAAAATTGATCCCCGATCGGGGTGCCTGGATGGAATTTGAAACCCGCAAGACTGGTTATTTGACCATTCGTTTCAACCGTCAGCGGACCATTCCTGTAACCATCTTCCTGCGCGCTTTAGCTGCCGTGGATGATGGTCTGAAGGACTCTCCCATCAAAGAGGGAACTGACGCAGAATTGATCGCCCTTTTTGAAGATATTGATACCAATCCGGACCGCATGTTCATTCCAGCCTGTTTTGCCCAGGAACCTGATTGGGAAATTCCTGATGGCATGACGATCGCTGAGATGGCTTTGATCGACTTCTTCAAGCGCATGCGCCCTGGAGATCCAGCTACTGTTGAAAACGCCCGGGAGTTCCTGGAGGATCAACTCTTTAATGATCGCCGCTACAATCTGGAACGAGTTGGTCGTTATAAACTCAATCAAAAATACGATCTGGAAGGCAAGGTGCCTGTATCCCACCTTACCATTACAAAATGGGATATTTACTACCTGATCCGCCGGATGATCGAAATTAATAACAATATGGTTGACCCCGATGACATCGATCATTTAGGCAACCGCCGTATAAAAACTGTGGATGAATTGATCCAGAATAAACTACGGGTCGGAATCCGTCGTATGGAGCGAGTCATTCGTGAACGAATGTCCATCCGCGGTAAAAAGAAAATGTCTCCGGTCACACTGGTGAATATTCGCCCTGTGGTGGCTTCATTAAGAGAGTTCTTTGGATCCAGTCAGCTGTCCCAGTTTATGGATCAGACTAACCCACTTTCAGAACTCCGGCATAAACGTACCTTGTCAGCTCTCGGCCCCGGTGGCTTGCACCGGCAGCGAGCTGGTTTTGATGTGCGAGACGTCCATCAGTCACACTATGGACGCATCTGCCCAATTGAAACCCCGGAAGGCCCTAACATCGGTCTGATCGGCCGGTTCGCTTCTTATGCCCAGGTGAACGACTATGGATTCATTGAGACACCTTATCGAAAGGTTCGCCAGGCAGTATCTCCTGGTGATCCGGAGATCGTGGGTGCCCAGCTCAGGGAAGATGTCGTCCATCCCAGTTCCGGAAAGGTTATTGCACCAGCTGGAGAGCGTGTGACCGAGAAACTGGCAGCGGCAATGAAAAAAGCCAAAGTTGAAAATATCTTGGTTACACCTTATATCTCAGTAGAGGTCGAATACCTGGCTGCAGACGCAGAAGATCGTTTTGTGATCGCCCAAGCTAATGCTGAGATCAACGATCACTTTGAGTTTGCCAAAGATCGAGTTTCGGCTCGGCATTCCTCAGATTTCCTGTTTGTTAAACCAACCGATATTGACTATATTGATGTGGCGCCAAACCAGATCGTTGGGATCAGTGCCGCATTAATACCATTCCTCTCTCACGATGACGCGAACCGCGCTTTGATGGGATCCAACATGCAGGCCCAGGGTGTTCCTCTGTTAACCCCTGAAATCCCCCGGGTATCCACCGGGATGGAAAAACCTGCCGCGTTAGATTCTGGTCAGGTGCTGTTGGCCGATGAGGATGGTGAGGTGATCTCTGTAGTGGGTGACAAAGTTGTCATCCGTACAGTTAGTAATGAAATCAAAGAATATAAACTTTGGAAATATGAACGTTCCAATCAGAGCACATGCATAGATCAGCGGCCGATCGTCAGGAAAAGCCAACTGGTGAAAAAAGGCGATGTGATCGCCGACTCTTCTTCAACAGTGCACGGCAACCTGGCTCTGGGTCAGAATGTCACAGTAGCATTCCTGTCCTGGGAAGGAGCCAACTTCGAAGACTCTGTGGTGATCTCTGAACATTTGCCCATGAACGACGTTTATACCTCTATCCATATAGAGGAACATGAGGTTGAATCTCGAGATACCCGGCTTGGACCGGAAGAGATCACCAGGGATATCCCCAATGTGGGAGAAGAGGCTCTCAAAGACCTGGATGAAACCGGAGTGATCCGGATTGGCGCTGAAGTTGGTCCTAATGATATCCTGGTTGGAAAGATCTCACCCAAAGGCGAAAAGGAGCTTTCACCCGAGGAACGTTTGCTGCGGGCTATCTTTGGCGAAAAATCGCGTGATGTGAAAGATACATCCTTGCGCATGCCTCACGGCGAGCGAGGAAAAGTCATTGAAGTAAATGTTTTCACCCGGGAAGATAACACAGATCTATCCGCTGGAGTGGAAAAAATGGTGCGTGTATTTGTAGCGCAAAAACGTCGCATCACCGCCGGTGATAAAATCGCCGGACGCCACGGGAACAAAGGTGTTGTTTCCACGGTTGTACCAATGGAAGATATGCCTTACCTTGAAGATGGGACCCCGATTGACATGTTATTGTCACCCACCGGTGTGCCAGGTCGTATGAATATTGGCCAGGTGCTTGAAGCCCATTTGGGTTGGGCAGCCAGAAAACTGGGTTTTGTGGCAGTGACCCCCGTATTTGATGGTGCTCGGGAAAGTGAAATTGAAGCTGAATTGGCCAGATCCTGGATGATGGATCAGGCTTGGATGGAGGCAGAAAAGAAAGCCTGGGAATGGCTGGATGGATTTGATTATGATTCCAAAGATCTCCAGGATAATAATGAAGCCCGGCGGCTTTATCTTGAAAACTGGTTGGGTGAAAGAGGTTATGACGTTTATAGACTTGTATCTGATGAGATCTATGCCCGCCGATCTGTCTTGCGAGAATGGCTCCGGGATCACAACTATGAACCAGAGGATATCCTGTTCTTTGAGGACAAAGAAATACCCCACAATGAACGAGATGCTCAGGATGTAAGAACTGTGGATGCCTGCCTGAAGTTATGGATCGCCTCTGTTTCTGGTGAAGAAATTACAAAACTGAATAAGATGGATACTGAAGTCCTGCGTGAAAAGGCTGACAAGCTGGTTACAGAAACGGGAGTTCCCCTTCCATTATTTGGTAAACAAACGGTCTACGATGGCAAAACGGGTCAACCCTATCACAACCCGGTTACTGTGGGTGTGATGAATATTCTTAAACTGCACCACCTCGTCGAGGATAAGGTTCACGCTAGATCAACAGGTCCTTACAGTCTGGTTTCCCAGCAGCCGCTGGGTGGTAAAGCCCAATTTGGTGGCCAGCGATTTGGTGAGATGGAAGTCTGGGCCCTAGAAGCATACGGCGCCGCGCACACGTTGCAGGAAATGCTCACAGTGAAATCCGACGATGTGGTGGGCAGGGTACAGGCCTATGAAGCGATCGTGAAAGGTGAGCCGATCGAGGATATTGGCATCCCGGCTTCATTCCGGGTGTTGGTAAAAGAAATGCAGAGTCTGGGCTTGGCTATTGAAGCAGTCACAGATGATGGAGAAATAATCAGTTTTGGCAAGGAAGACAGCAGAGCGCAGATACCGCGCATGAGTACAGGATTGCTGGGATTGGGAAACCGCTAAAAACCGTTTTCCCTTTCTCGGGATTGCCTGGATGTTAGAGCTGGACTGGCTTGACGCTTCACGAACGGCGTGCTAAAATTCTAAGTCGTTGCCCCAACCTATAATGGGCATAAACGATTGATTGAATAAGGGTTTATGAGCGATCCAAGGCCATCAAGCAAAATCGATGGCCTTGCTATTTGAAAAGTGATCAGGATTAGGTACGGAGGAAATGTGCCAACAATTAATCAATTAGTCCGTAAAGGACGCACAGATAAGAAATCGAAGATGAAAGCCCCTGCACTGCGCTATACATTTAACTCGATGAAACAGCGCAGAATCTGGCAGGATAGGGGCGCTCCCCAGAAACGAGGAGTATGCACCATCGTTAGAACCATGACGCCTAAAAAACCGAACTCGGCGCTCCGGAAAATTGCCCGTGTACGGTTGACTAATGGCATTGAGGTTACTGCCTATATCCCTGGTGAAGGCCATGGTCTCCAGGAGCACTCTGTCGTTCTAGTCCGCGGTGGACGTGTGAAAGACCTGCCTGGTGTCCGCTACCACATTGTGCGTGGTGTGCTGGACTCTAGCGGCGTGGATGACCGCAAACAGAGCCGATCCAAATACGGAACCAAAGCACCCTAAGCTTTTTGTGTCCTAATTAAGAGCTTTAATAACTTGATGGAGAAAACTGATGAGACGGAGAAGTGCTGACAGGAGAAAGATTGAACCGGATGTACGTTACAACAATGTAAAAGTACAGACCTTCATCAATCACGTCCTGAAAAAAGGAAAAAAGAACGTAGCAGCTAGCCTGGTATATAGCGCATTTGATATTATGGCTGAAAAGACTGGAAAAGATCCGGTTGAATTATTCGAACAGGCCATTCAAAATGCGTCGCCGCGGATGGAAGTCCGCCCCCGCCGGATAGGCGGTGCGACATACCAGATCCCGATGGAAGTTCCAACCCACCGCCAGTTCACTCTGGCCACACGCTGGCTTCTAGAAGCGGCCCGGGCACGGAAAGGACAACCATTTGACCAGTGCCTGGCTGACGAATTCATGAGCGCAGTTAATAATGAAGGCCTGGCGATCCGCAAGCGGGAAGAAGCCCACAGAATGGCAAAAGCCAACCGGGCATTCTCTCATTTCCGGGTATAGGTTTAGTAAAGAGATTTAAGGAAGTATGGCAAGAAAATACGCTTTAGAGCAGTTCCGAAATATAGGTATCATCGCCCACATCGACGCGGGGAAGACCACCACGACCGAGCGGATTCTCTATTACACCGGGAAAACGCATAAAATCGGTTCTGTTGACGATGGGACAACTGTTACCGACTGGATGGATCAGGAGAGAGAACGTGGTATCACCATCGTTTCTGCTGCTGTATCTGCTGTTTGGAAGCGTCATTTGATTAATGTTATCGATACTCCTGGACATATTGACTTTACGGCAGAAGTTCAACGTTCCCTTCGTGTACTTGACGGAGGGGTTGTTGTATTTGACGCGGTACAGGGTGTTGAACCCCAGAGCGAAACCGTTTGGAGACAAGCGGACCTCTATAAAGTACCCCGCATTTGTTTCGTCAACAAGATGGACCGCATTGGAGCCTCCTTTGAACGCACGGTAGAAATGATCCGTGAACGCCTGGGAGCTAATGTAATTGCTATCCAGGTTGCGATTGGCGAAGAAGACCAATTTAAAGGTGTGGTGGATCTGATTTCCCGGAAGGCATTTATCTGGGAGGATCACGAGGGCAGCGCTCCTGTAGAAGTGGAAATACCGCAAGATTTGAAAGAACAGGTGGAAAGGGCCCGCACTGCCATGGTGGAGGTTATTGCCGAATCCGATGAAGGCCTTACCAATAAATACCTTGAAGAAAAAGAGATCAGCGAAGATGAATTGAAGTCAGCTCTCCGGGCTGCTGTGATCGCTAATGAAGTGACGCCAGTTTTGTGTGGCAGCTCATTGATCAGCACCGCTGTTCAGCCTTTACTGGATGCTGTTATTGATTACTTGCCCTCACCGCTGGACATCCCGCCGGTGGAAGGCATCGATCCCAAAACTGAAGAAATCATCACCCGCAAACCGGATGATAGTGAACCACTCAGCGGACTGGTATTTAAAATTGTCACCGATCCATATGTTGGCCGACTGGCATATATCCGGATCTACTCTGGCGAAATAGAACAGGGTACAACGGTATCTAATCCCAGCAAAGGCAAACGCGAGCGAATCGGAAGATTGATCCGTATGTACGCTGATCGCAGAGAGGACATCACCAAAGCTGGAGCAGGGGATATCGCTGCTGTGCTTGGATTAAAGAACAGCTTTACGGGCGATACATTATGCGAGATTGGATCCCCGATCGTCCTGGAGAATATTTCCTTCCCGGACCCGGTGATCATGGTTGCTATTGAGCCAAAAACTACAGCGGACCAGGATAAATTGGCCACAGCGCTTCAGAAATTATCTGAAGAGGACCCAACCTTCCAAGTTCGGGTTGATGGAGATACCGGTCAAACCCTGATCTCGGGCATGGGCGAACTGCACCTGGAGGTGCTGGTCGACCGCATGATGCGTGAATTCAAAGTACAGGCCCGGGTCGGACGACCACGGGTAGCGTATAAAGAATCCATCACTAGACCGGTGGAAAAAGTTGATTACCGCCATGTAAAACAGTCAGGGGGTCACGGCCAGTACGGCCATGTTGTATTGAACTTAGAGCCTGGTAAAGCTGGCAGCGGGATTGTATTTGAGGAAGTAATCCGGGGCGGCACTATTCCCCGCGAATATATCCCTGCGGTCGAAAAGGGAGTTAGATCTTCTGCTGAATCCGGTGTTATTGCCGGTTACCCGGTAACTGATATAAAAGTTACTCTGATAGATGGCTCATTCCATGAAGTGGATTCCAGCGATCTGGCATTTAAAATGGCTGGATCGATGGCTTTCCGGCAGGGAGTCCAAAAAGGAAGACCGGTTCTGCAAGAACCGATCATGAAAGTGGAAGTAATCATTCCCGAAGAATTCCTGGGTGATATAATTGGTCAGATTAATTCCCGTCGGGGAGATGTGCAGGGTATGGACACCCATCCCGGAGGTACCCAGGGAATCCGCGCCATGGTTCCGCTAGCTGAGATGTTCGGCTATACTACAGAACTGCGATCTGCAACAAAGGGGCGGGGCGCATTTACTATGGAGTTTGACCATTATTCCAAAGTATCTGAGGAATTATCGAATAAGATTGTTGGTGGAGAATAGAATCTTTACTGAAATTAGCCAGGATAAGATAGTTATTATTTAGGTCAGGAGAGGAATTATGGCGAAAGAGAAATTTGAACGAACGAAACCGCACGTGAATGTGGGCACAATGGGCCACATTGACCACGGGAAGACGACCTTAACA
>Ga0307419_10000490_pt1 | contig 19908 bp, 14 predicted proteins | sample SalMarWE160230MG_2_FD_202512 | JGI IMG/M metagenome (GOLD analysis project Ga0307419, IMG submission 202512) | Salt marsh sediment microbial communities from the Plum Island Ecosystem LTER, Massachusetts, United States - WE1602-30 | ecosystem: Environmental > Aquatic > Marine > Intertidal zone... | reverse complement strand
CCAGGATGCGGAAGGGCATATCCGGCTCCTTAAGTTCCTGCAGGTCCTTTATTCCCTGGGCGTATTCCTTCTGCCTGCACTGCTGGCAGGATTCCTGATACAAAATGATACCTGGGAATTTCTGCGCGCGGACCGGAAGATCAGGATTTCACTGGCAATCCTGGTCATCCTGCTGATGCTTGCCTCCATTCCCTGGATCAACTACCTGGGTTTTTTGAACGAGAAACTGTCCCTGCCCGAACAATGGAGCGAGTGGATGGATAGAATAAAACAGAGCGACGAAAAATCATGGAACCTGATGAAATCTTACCTGGCTACCGGGACCGTATGGGGATTGCTTTTCAACCTTTTCATGATCTCGCTCATCCCGGCCATCGGCGAAGAGTTCCTTTTCCGGGGCACCCTGCAGAGGATCTTCCAGGAGTGGTTCCGCAACGGGCACCTCGCCGTATGGACGGCTGCAGTCCTGTTCAGCCTGGCCCATTACCAGTTCCTGGGATTCATGCCAAGGATCATCCTGGGAGCCCTTTTCGGGTATATTTTCCTGTGGACCGGCAATATCTGGCTGCCTGTACTGGCACATTTTGTGAATAACGCGGTGGCGGTTGTCTACTATAATCTGTTCCTGGTGGGAAAACTGGGGATCGACCCGCAGCAGTTGGGTATGCAGCACAATCCTGTCCTTTATATATTCGGGAGCCTTTTGCTTACCGCGATCGGGATTGCAGTAATACGCCAGGTGGGAAAAATGTCAGCTGATTCCCATCCTGCTTGAGCGGAACAGGTTCTGGTCACTCAGCTCATTCTTCCGGAATACATAGACCAGCCCGTATTCCAGGGCTTTTTCCCGGCGGAGGTCATCGGGAAGGTCCTTTAAGGATTCCTCCACCTCGTTCCAGGTCTGAAGAATGATGTCATCTGCAAAAGGCCTGATCTCGGCAAGTTCCTTCAGGGTACGGTTATTTGCCTGCTGCAGGTTCTTATGGTTATGGTAAGCTTCCAGGAATTTCTCGTATCGGACCTTTACCACGGCAATGGTCGGATTTGTAATGGGACTCATTCCCTTGAGGATCCTCTGGGTTTCCCCATCGATCAGTCTCCCTCCCCATTTGATGATCTCCTCCTCGCTGTTCAGCGGGGGTAATTTCCTGGAATAGCCGTTGAGATTGTAAAAGTCGAGGATGGCGCTCGAGATCTCACCCCTCTGGATGGCCATATTGACCACCTGGATGAAATGGGAAATGTATAATTTGGCTTTCTTCTGCAGGGTGTGGTAATCCTTGTTGCGTTCCGTCTGCCTGGTAAGGGCAGCTTTCTGCTGGATGATCTTTTTTTCAAAACCGGGAAGAAAGGATACGATCCTCTGATAGGTGCTTTGCGAAAATGCCAGTTTGAAAGGCGGTATGTCTTTTCCTTTCTGGTGAGCTTTCAATAATGCTTTGAGCCGGGAGTTGTCAGTGTTTGGGAGTCTTCGGTAAGGCATTTTGTTGAAAAGGTGTTAGTGGGTTGTTAATATTTCAGGATAAAATGCGAAGATATTAAAATATTAACAACATACAAGGGTATTCGTACTTTTTTGACGAACGATAAAAAATTGCTGTAAGTGATACTGAATCAAATTAATACAATAAGGATTATTTATATGGATTTCACGATCAGAAACTTAAATTGTTAATAAAACCGGATGGCTGAATTTTGTGGTCCATTTCCCCTGCACCTGTCCTGTTGCACTTTCAAAAAGTCTCCCTTTCCGGGGGCATTTGGATAACCATTTATTCCTTATAACTTAGGGATTGAATTGTAAACTGAAATTGAAATGTTTAAAGCTGAAACATACATAAGCAGGAGAAACGGATTAAGGAAGCGCCTTAAAAAGGGACTGGCATTATTCCCCTCCAATCATGAAAGTCCCATGAATTATCCTGACAATACCTACCATTTCAGGCAGGACAGCAATTTCCTGTATTTCTTCGGACTGGATCAGTCCGGCATAACGGGTGTGATCGATTTTGAAACCGGCGAAGACATTCTTTTCGGGGATGATCTGGACCTTGATGCCATCATCTGGATGGGGCATCAGCCTTCGATGAATTCACTGGGAGAACAGGTAGGCATAAGGAACATGCAGGCCGGGACAAAGCTTGGGGATTTTCTCCGGGATGCGATGCGGAAAGGGCGAAAGGTTCATTTCCTTCCCCCGTACCGGCACGATACCCTGCTGGAAATGGCCGACCTGCTTGGAATGGATCATTCCGGTATCCGGCAGGAGGCTTCCATGGATCTCATCAGGGCGGTTATTGCACTTCGCTCGGTGAAAGAGCCGGAAGAAATCGAAGAAATTTCCAGGGCTGTAGACATCACCCATGAGATGCATACCACGGCCATGAAAATGGCCCATCCGGGCATTTACGAAAGGGAAATCGCGGGGCGCATCGAAGGGATTGCTCTGGGCCACGGAAGCTCGGTTGCCTTCCCGGTCATCCTGAGTATGGACGGCCAGACCCTGCACAACCATTACCATGGGAACCTGCTGCAGGAGGGACGTATGATGGTGACGGATGCAGGTGCAGAGACGGTGAATCATTATGCGGGGGACATAACCCGGACCGTTCCCGTGGGAGGGAAATTCAGCCGGCGCCAGCAGGAGATCTATGAAATCGTGCTGAAAGCCGAAACCTGGTCCATTAAGCAGATCCGTCCCGGGATCCCATACCGTGATATTCACTTCGGAGCTGCCAGGATCATTGGAGGGGGACTGAAGGACCTGGGACTGATGAAAGGGGATATCGATGAAGCTGTAAAAGAAGGTGCGCATGCCATGTTCTTCCCGCATGGATTGGGACACATGATGGGACTGGATGTGCACGATATGGAAGGCCTGGGAGAGGACCATGTGGGCTACAGCGATACGATTAAAAGAAGTAAGCAGTTCGGGACGGCTTACCTGAGGCTGGGGAAGGAACTTCAGAGAGGCTATGTGCTGACCGTCGAGCCGGGCATATATTTCATTCCTGCACTGATGGACAAATGGAGATCCGAAGGGAAATTCACCTCCTTCATAAACTACGAGAAGGCAGAGATATACAGGGATTTCGGTGGCATCCGCATTGAGGACGACGTACTCGTAACAGAAACAGGTCAGAGGGTCCTGGGCAAACCCATCCCGAAGACCGTTGAGGAAGTCAAGGAAACGATGAAGAAGTAACCTATAAAATTTCCATCAAAGCACTTTGGCCGTAAAATACTCACGGTTCAGGCGGGCGATGTTGGTGAGTTTGATTTCCTTCGGGCACTCGACCTCGCAGGCCCCGGTATTGGTGCAGTTCCCGAATCCGAGTCGGTCCATTTCGGTCACCATGGATTTGACCCTTTCCCTGGCTTCAGGCCTTCCCTGCGGGAGCAGTGCAAGGTGTGACACCTTGGCCGCGACAAACAGCATGGCCGAGGCATTCTTGCAGGCTGCCACGCAGGCTCCGCAGCCAATGCAGGCAGCCGCATCCATGGCAAGGTCCGCATTCTTTTTCGGTACGATGACCGTATTGGCTTCCGGCACGGTACCGGTATTGATCGAGATGTAACCCCCTGCCTGGATGATTCTGTCAAATGCGGAACGGTCCACGATCAGGTCCTTGATAACCGGGAAAGGTTTAGCCCTCCAGGGTTCGATAATGATGGTATCCCTGTCCCTGAATTTCCGCATATGAAGCTGGCAGGTCGTAATGGCCTTGTCCGGCCCGTGCGGGTGCCCGTTGATGTAAAGGCCGCAGGCTCCGCATATCCCTTCCCGGCAGTCGTGATCGAATGCCACCGGTTCCTCGTCCCTTGCCACCAGCTGTTCGTTTAGCTGGTCAAGCATCTCCAGGAAGGAGGAGTCGGAAGAGATGTTACTGATCTGATAAGTCACGAACCTGCCCTTCGCCAGGGCTGATTTCTGCCGCCAGATTTTTAATATGAAGTCCATCGCTGTTTTATTTTATATTGTTTCATGTATTATTTTACTTCTTATAGTCACGCTGTTTCACTTCAATATTCTCGAAGACCAGTGGCTCCTTGTTCAGTTCGTGTTCCTTGTCCTCGCCCTTGAATTCCCAGGCCGCTACGTAGGTAAAATCCCTGTCGTTCCGCAATGCCTCACCCTCATCGGTCTGGTATTCCTCACGGAAGTGCCCACCGCAGGATTCCTCCCGGTGAAGGGCATCCCTGGCAATCAGTTCGCCGATCTCGATGAAATCCGCCACCCGGTTGGCTTTCTCAAGCTCCTGGTTCATCTCGGCCTGTTCCCCCGGTATTTTCAGGTCTTTCCAGAATTCGGCCTTAAGTTCCCGGATCAGCCCGATGGCTTTTTTCAGTCTCTCTTCATTCCTCTCCATCCCAACGTATTCCCACATGATCCTGCCCAGTTCCTTGTGGAAGGAATCAGCAGAGCGCTTCCCGTTAATGTTCATCAGCCTGTCGAAGCGTTCCCGCACTTTTTTATCCGCATCCTCGAATTCCGGTGTATCGGTTTTGAAGCGAGGAACATTTATCTGGTCGGCCAGGTAATTCTGGATTGTGTAGGGCAGTACGAAGTACCCGTCCGCCAGTCCCTGCATCAAAGCGGAAGCCCCCAGGCGGTTGGCCCCGTGGTCGGAGAAATTGCACTCCCCGATGGCAAACAGTCCCGGTATGGTCGTCATCAGCTCGTAATCCACCCAGATCCCGCCCATGGTATAATGAATGGCCGGGTAGATCATCATGGGAGTTTCGTACGGATTGTGGTCCGTGATCTTTTCATACATCTGGAAAAGGTTCCCGTATTTTTCCTCGATGGTATGCTTGCCGAGCCTTTCGATGGCATCCGCAAAATCAAGGTAAACCGCCAGTCCCGTTTCCTTCTCGACCCCGTGTCCCGAATCACAGCGCTCCTTGGCCGCCCGGGAGGCGACGTCGCGGGGGACCAGGTTGCCGAATGCCGGGTAGCGCCGCTCGAGGTAATAATCACGGTCTTCTTCTGGGATTTCGGTAGGTTTTACCTGGCCGCTGCGGATCCTGTCTGCGTCTTCCTTATTTTTCGGAACCCATATTCTGCCGTCGTTGCGGAGGCTTTCGCTCATCAGGGTGAGCTTGCTCTGGAAATCACCGTGCTGGGGAATGCAGGTCGGGTGGATCTGAACAAAACAGGGATTCCCGAAGAAGGCGCCCCTCTTATGCGCTTCCCAGGCGGCGTTCACATTCGCCCCCATGGCCATGGTGGAAAGAAAGAATGTGTTCCCGTAACCGCCTGTAGCAAGGACAACGGCATGCGCCGCGTAACGGCGGATCTCCCCGGTCACGAGGTTTCGGCTGATGATTCCCCTGGCGCGCCCGTCGACCAGCACCAGGTCAACCATTTCCTCGCGGGTGATGGATTTGACCTTGCCCAGTTTGATTTGCCGGCTCAGGGCCGAATAGGCGCCCAGAAGCAATTGCTGGCCTGTTTGACCGCGAGCATAGAAGGTCCTTGAGACCAGGGCACCCCCGAAGGAACGGTTGTCCATCATCCCCCCGTATTCACGGGCAAAGGGAACGCCCTGTCCCACGCACTGGTCAATAATGTTGTTGCTGACCTCTGCGAGGCGGTAAACGTTTGCTTCCCGGGAGCGGTAATCCCCTCCCTTGATGGTATCATAGAACAGCCGGTAAATGCTGTCCCCGTCACCCTGGTAATTCTTGGCGGCATTGATCCCTCCCTGGGCGGCGATGCTGTGTGCACGCCTCGGGGAATCCTGGTAGCAGAAATTAATGACGTTGAACCCGAGTTCCGCCAGGGTCGCCGCTGCGGAAGCACCTGCCAGTCCAGTTCCAACCACAATGATATCGAGTTTTCGCTTGTTAGCCGGGTTCACCAGGTTCTGGTGCGATTTGAAATTGGACCATTTTGTTTCGAGCGGTCCGTCCGGTATCCTGGAGTTTAACTTGGTCATGATGTATGGTTTAGCTTGATTACCTTGTAAAATAGACTACGAGTGGAATGATCGAAAATCCGGCCACGACAACCAGGGTATAAAGCACCCCCAGGCCTTTAATCCAGGGAGTGTAGACCTTATGGTTGAGTCCCAGTGTCTGGAAGGTGGACTGAAATCCGTGAAGCAGGTGGAATCCCAGGAAGAGAAAACATGCGATATAAAAAACATCGACCCAGAGGATCCGGAATTTTTCCAGCACAAGGCTGCCCAGGTCGTGGTAAACCTTCCCGTTGTATACGATCTCTTCCACCTGGCCGTGTCCGAATTTGGTCTTGATGTAGAAATCCATCAGGTGGATCACCAGGAAGATCAGGACGATCGCGGCGGTATGGATCATGAACTTCGAAAAGAATGAGGTCTGGGCGAAATTGTATACCCTGTAACGTTTGCCCCGGGCGATCCAGTTTACGACCTGGAGGATAAGCCCGTAAACGATGTGGAGGATGAACCCGCCGAAAAGGACCACCTCAAAGATCTTGACCACAAGATTGGTGGCCATGAAATGTGCGGCAATATTGAAGATCCTCGGGTCATCGAACAGGATCAGGGTCAGGTTAATACCCAGGTGCACCAGCAGGAATACGATCAGGAATAATCCGGCCAGTGCCATCATCAGCTTTTTGCCGATGCTGGAATTAAAAATGTTGCTCATATCTGGAAGGTTTACGGATGTTGTGAGTAATGGCTTGTTGTGTATCTTTACCCTTACAAAATTAATTTTATCACCGAAGTGGCAGATGTTTCGCAACACAATAAAGCGTATTTATAGGAATTTTACAAGATGAGATATCCAATAATTTCACCGGAGTTATTCAAGCGTAACCGAATGAAACTGCTCGGCGAGCTTGAAAAAAAATCGGTTGCGATCATTCACTCAGGAGACCAGATGGTCCGCAGCGGCGACCAGTTCTATCCCTACCGGCAGAGCTCCGACCTGTTTTACCTTACCGGCATAGAGCAGGAAATGTCCGTTCTGGTACTTGACCCGGACCAGGAAGATGAAAACAAAAATACCCTGCTTTTCCTGCGCAAACCGGACCCGAAACTCGAAACCTGGGAGGGCAGGAAACTTGGAAAGGAAGAGGCAGGTGAAATCTCCGGCATCCGGACGATTCATTGGCTGGATGATTTCGGAGCCATCATGCGCGTTATCATCCTGCAAAAAAGCCACATTTACTGCAATGTCCCCGAGCACGAGAAGTTCAAACCGGAATACCCCTTAAGGGATGAACGCATGATGATGGAGATGAAGAAGCTTTATCCCCTGCATGAATACAGGAGGCTGGCTCCCCTTATGATGGAACTCCGGACGGTGAAGGAACCTGAAGAAATTGGCCTGGTCCGGAAAGCGATCGAGATCACCGGGTCAGGCTTTGACCGGGTGCTCGGGTTTGTAAAGGACGGGTTGCATGAATACGAGGTGGAAGCTGAACTGACCCATGAATTTATCCGGCAGGGGGCGGGGGGACATGCCTATCCGCCCATCATAGCTTCCGGCGGGAATGCCTGTATGCTGCATTACATAAAAAATGACCGGCTCTGCAGGGACGGGGACCTGTTGCTGATGGATTTCGGGGCCGAATACGCCAATTATGCTGCCGATTGTACAAGGACCGTCCCGGTTAACGGAAAATTTTCCAAGCGACAGCGGAAACTTTACGATGCAACCCTGAGGGTATTACGCGGGGCGAGGCAGCTCATGGTACCGGGTACGACCATTGACAGGATCAACGAGGCAGTCGGAAAGCTGTGGGAGGAGGAGCATATTAATGTGGGACTCTATACCGCGGCCCAGATCAGGGAACAACCGGCTGACAATCCGCTGTTCAGGAAATATTTTCCGCATGGAACGGCACATTACCTGGGATTGGACGTCCATGACGTTGGAAGCAAACAATCACCGTTAAAACCGGGGATGATCCTGACCTGTGAACCGGGAATTTATATCCCGGAGGAAGGGACCGGGATCCGGATCGAAAACAACATCCTGGTTACCCGCGACGGGAACATTGACCTGATGGAAGATTTTCCCATAGAGGCGGAGGCAATCGAGGAACGGATGAAAAGAAAAAATGCTTAAAAATCTTGCAGGATATCCCTAATTGGTGAAATTGTTTTAATTTAATGGAATGATTTCGACCGTTGAATATCACAATGCTGTTATCCGTTATGCCGACATGGGTAATGGCGATACGGTCATACTTCTACACGGGTACCTTGAATCCCTCGAGATCTGGAATGGTTTTGCGGATGAACTTTCAAAAGATTACCGGGTGATCTGCGTCGACCTTCCCGGCCACGGGCGTTCCGGTATTTATTCAACCACTGAATCCATGGCCATCATGGCAGACGCAGTCAAACACGTACTGGATGTCCTCGGAGTAGGCCGCACAGTGGTCATCGGACATTCCATGGGAGGATATGCAGCCCTTGCCTTCGAGGATTATTATCCGGAAACCACCATCGGTTTCGGACTTTTTCATGCCCACGCCCTTGCAGATACCGGGGAGAAGAAGGAGAACCGTGACAGGGAAATTACCCTTGTACGGGCCGGGAAGAAAAAACAGATCATCGATGTAAACATCCCCAAAGCCTTTGCAGCGGACAACCAGGAGAAATTTGCAGGGAAGATCGAATGGGCCAGGCAGATTGCCATGGCCACTCCCGATGAAGGGATCATTCATGCGCTGGAAGGAATGAAAGCCAGGCCGGACAGGAGGGAAGTGATGAGAAATTCAACCGACCCCCTGCTGATCATAGCCGGGAAGAAAGACAATTACATCCCCTTCGAGGTTTATGAGCAGCATTTCACCCTTTCCCCGCGCACCGAAACGATAATTCTCGAAAATTCCGGCCACATGGGATTCATCGAGGAAAAGGAGAAATCGCTCGGGGGAATTCGTCATTTCCTGGAAAGGATCTATTCCCCCTGATTTCCGGGATCATTCCATCTATATCCTGTCATTCCGGACCGTCCCGGTATTATCACACGGGGATCCTGTCAGATTAAATTCCGATCCCGGTTTAATTTTTGCGGGTGCTTATATAAACAAGCATTATGTATAAGTACCTGATGATCCTGTCCTTCCTGGGTTTCTTTCCGCTGAACCACGGGTCCGCACAGAAAGTATTCAAGGTGGAATACGAGTCGCAGGCCGATCTGAAAGTGTTTATTGTGGATTACCAATCACAGTGTGACCTGAAGGTTTTTTATGTAGAGTATGAATCCCAGGCGGACAGGGACGGGCTTTGGTATGCTGTGAAATACGAAAGCCAGGCGGATAAGAAAATATATTTCGTTGAATACGAATCAAGGGCCGACCTGAAGATCTTCATAGTGGACTATGCTTCACAGGCCGGCTGGAGGAATAAACAGAAAATTCACCTGCTGAAGCATTAAAAAACCGCCCCGGTGCAAACCGGAGCGGCCTTTTACATTATTCAAGATGATTACTTAATCAGGTTTATTAACTGTTTGGCCCTGCCATTTCCCGTGTCAAGGATCAGATAATAGCTTCCGCCTTCAAGTTCCGAAGCATCCAGTGAAAAACTATGCGTACCGGCCGTCCGGTGTTCGGCGGCAATCGTTTTGACTTTCCTTCCCATCAGGTCATAAACGGAAAGATCGATCGACGTATTTTCGGCAAGCACGATCTCGATCCGGGTGCTTTCGCTGAAAGGATTCGGATAGGCTATTAATCCCACATCAAGCGAATTTACCTGCTTCAGGGACACCGGCCAGCCAACCCTTACCTGCTGGCATTCGGTATCCGAATCGCCTGTTGAGGTATTGGTGATGGTCAGGCAGGCCTGATAGAGCCCGGGGAAATTATAGATATGGGTGGGATTAACAGTGGTTGAATCATAGCTTCCATCGCCGAAACTCCATTTCAGTTTGCCCGCATCACCCAATGAAATCCCGACAAAATCTATCGGATAAGTGTCAGCTTTTTTATCGCTGGTGTCTACCATATAGGCAAATCCTGCTTTCATCCGGTCGTCTGCTCCCATATTTACAAGGGCGAAGACCTCGTCACGGCATCCTGTTGCGGAGTTCATGATCGCCTGCTGTACCCTGACGTAGGCCGGCATGGCTGAATTCCATACGGGATCCTTTTCATTTGTCGGCCAGGCGTCATCATAGGTCCACAGCCAGTTATCGGGATTGCCAAATGAACGGTCCATACAGGCGATCTGGAGTCCCTCGTTACTGAGCACGTACTCAAACCTTGCTTCGCATTCATCCCTGGTATCGGTGCCGGCAAAAATCTTCTCACAGTAAGTATCCCGGCTGCCGTCCGCATTGAATGCCGTCAGGCATACGGTGTAATAACCCGGCAGGATATAGGGGTGCACCGGATCCTTTTCCTCGGAGCTTTCCCCGTCGTTGAAATCCCAGTAGAAATTCAGGCCCGAGCCGAGGGACTGATTGGTAAATTCTACCTTGTTATCGTCACCGGCCAGGTATATAAAGTCTGCCTTTCCCGCTGCAGCTGGTTTACCGATAAGTAGGTTTTCCTTTCGGCTCTCCACGCAACCGGCCAGTTCATTCGAAACCGTAAGAACTACCGTGTAAAATCCGGAATGGGTGAATGTATGGAAAAAATTCGGGGTTTTTCCGCTGGCCCCGTCTCCAAGCATCCACTGGTATTGGTTGCCGGGCAGTACCTGTTTGGCCCTGAAATAACCGGTATTATCGATCGAGTCCACATAGACTGCGAAATCGGCGTTGCAGATGTTGATGCCGGTCCTGATAGTGGCCGTGTACCGGTCGCTGCAGGTCCCCAGGTCGCTCGAGATGGTAAGTGAGACCTGGTAGGTACCTGGATAGTTGTATGCATGGACCGGGTTCTGCCCATTATCCACGGAACCGTCCCCGAAGTTCCAGTAATATTTGATACCGGACCCCATTGACTGGCTTGCCAGGGCAACCTGCATTTTGGCCGTGTCAATCAGGTAAGTGAATACGGCATTACAGGCCGGATTACCGACCTTGATCTGCTTTACTGCTGTATTGTTGCAGAAACCGGTTGCATCGACCGTGGTAAGAACGACTTTGTATGTCCCCGGTTTCGCATACAGGTGCTGGGGATTTTCCCTGGTGCTTGTCGCACCGTCGCCGAACATCCAGTACCAGTATGTGACGGCAGAATCGGAGGTGTTCGTAAAAAAGACAAGCTGGTCGTCATTGACATCCAGCCTCCAGGTAAAATCAGCATTACAGGATGCATCGTTAATGGGACTGTCATAAAACCCGGAATAAAAGACCTGGTCTATTTCCGTGGTCTCGTAACTTAAGCTCCTCGGGTTCCAGGTCAGTTCCCGGTAGTCGGTAATTTTATTGTGAAACTGCATGCCAGCTTCTCCTTCGAATTCCATTCCAAACCAGTATGGCATGGCAACGTTCTGTATATCCACACTCAGGTCGTATTCATAGAGGTCTTTCCAGTCCGGTATGTAAACCTTGGCAAGGGTATCATAAGTGGAATAAGCTTCTTCCAGGACATTCCCTGTGGCATCGTATGTATAGTCATATTTATCAACGATGTACCATGCGGTGGTAAACCAGTCCGAGCTGTAATAAATGACCCTGGTTTGCCTGTTATTGACGTCATAGGTGTATTCTTCCTTATAGCTCGGATCCCAGACCTTGATTTCCCCGTTCCAGCTGTATTGCTCATACAGGGTAAGGTTCCCGTTTGCATCATAGCTTTTCAGGGTTTTATAACTGTCATACCACTGGTAACCGTCCCAGTATCTGCTGCTGATCGTGGTATCCCTTCCGAACTGGTCATAGGAATACTGGGTTTCCATTTCGTCCAGCCAGGGGATGGTATCACCAGTCCAGTAATAGCTGTTTTGCCGGATCAGGTTATCGTTCCCGTTATAACTGTAGAGGGTGCGGGAGCTGGGATACCAGTCGCCTTCGTACAAATACGTAACTACTTCCTGTATCATTCCGCTTATGGTATAACGGGTACTGTCCATGTAATTCGGAAACCATTGTCCCGCGTAAGTATCATAACTATAAGATTGATGTACGGTCTCGTTGCCGTTGGCGTCGTAAGTGTACGTTTGCCGATAGTAAGGCTCCCATTTTCCCGATGCTGCGGACCAGTTAAAAAAAGTCTGTGAGGACAGGTAATTTCCGGAATAACTCACATCTATCTTGCTCTCCGGGATGACGGCCTGAAATTGCTCATTAAAATCAGTGGACCAGTAGGAATAATTCCTGCCTTTGGTATCGTATAAATAATATTCATCCCCACCCAGGTACATGGTTCCTGAGATGGTATCGAAATATTGGTAGTGAAGGCTGTCAAGCTTTTCCTTAAAGGCATTTGCAGCCGGTTCAGCCTTCATGCGATGGTCCGCATTTTTAGGCAACCGCAGGTTCTGGTATTCCGTGTTCAGCCTGAACGGGTGGGTTTTCTCCCTTTCCGGCTGAATACGCTCACCCGGATTGTGACTGGAGCGGAGTAAAGGGGATTTATCTGGTAATTCCCCTGCCAGCTTGACTGATTTTTGGGCAAGTACCCCGAAACTGGCTGTGAGCAATAATAATACAGCAAAAGTAGTTTTGATTTTCATGGTTCTGAAGAGTTAATCATCTTTTTATATGTAAATATAATAAAAATTTAATAAAAAACCTGCTACCCATTAAGGATGGCAGGTCCTCGAAACCAACCTTATCGACCGAAAACAGTTCCCGTTATTCCCGGGAGTTGCCGGGTTTCAGCGGGCATCCGGTCCAAAACCTAAAATCTGCGTTTGTCCGGTAAATTTCTCTGGGGAACACGCTGTGCCATTTCCCTGTGCCTTTGCATTTGTCCCTCACGGGCATCAAAGATAACCTTTTGGTCATCCGTCAGCAAGGCACGAATCTTGATACGGCTGTCAATTTCCTTTACCTGGATCTGGGTCAGGATCCGGCCGTTTGCTTCCACCATGGGGACGATCTCCTTCATATCCGGGTTGTCCTTGTGGATCAGGGCATTTATCCTGGCCTTATTGATTTTCATCTCGTCTTTCAGGGGCTGGATTTCCTTCGCCTTGTCCAGATGGATTTGCTTTATTTCCGTCTTTTGATCTTCACTCAGGCCCAGCATGTCATTTTTCTGATGATTTCCGGGTTCAAACCGGGGATTGCTTTCCCGGGGCTGTGCCATCAGGCCGATCGAAAGCCCGGACAATGCAATGAATACAACCATCATCTTCCTGCTTATCTCTAATTTTCTCATGATATCAAAATTTTAAAAAGTTTCTGTAATATGATCCTTAGATAGATTCAGGGAAGAATGGTTTAATGTCCGGAAAAATCCGGGCCGGTTTGGGCGGGTACTAATTCTTTAGAAATGCGGAAGGACCCTGGTTTTTCGCAAAGATCTCCAGGCTTTTCTGTATCGTGGGATCGATTTCGTATATGATGGGATAATACCCCATGTTATCCAGGGTGTACCTTGCAATATTGGCATAGATGGTGGTGGAAATGACATGGCGGGAAAGGATGATCTCTTCATCCGTATCGCGGACTCCCTGTTGTTCGGCAAAATCCACAAATTTTTCATACAGGTTCTGTTTTCTCAGGTACCTCAGCAGTTCATTGTGATCCCTGTATCCGACTAATTTATTCCGGTTGCTGTCGGCATATTTGTAGGCAAACCTGTATATGAGTCCCCTGTTGCTCACCCGGTTGTAATACCCGGTATTGATGGTTGTATCAAGCGGGACGAAGATGTCCGGCATAATGCCTCCTCCGCCGTAAACCGTTTTACCTTCCGGGGTTTTATATTTCAGTGAATCAGCAAATTTAATGCTGTCGGCGTAGATGAACTCTCCCCGCTCAAAGCGCTGATGGATTTCCATGATGTAATCATCCAGCCCGTTCTGGTATGGTTTCTGGATACACCTCCCGGTAGGGGTGTAATAACGGGCGATGGTCAGCCTTATTGCGGAACCGTCGGAGAACATCGTCTGTTGCTGCACAAGTCCCTTCCCGAACGACCGCCTGCCGATGATCAGTCCCCTGTCATTATCCTGGATGGCCCCTGCCAGGATCTCGCTTGCGGAGGCGGAGAATTCGTCGATCAGGATGATGAGTTCATTCTCGAGCAGTTTCCCCTTGGCCGTTGCCAGGATATCCTTCCTGGGCTGTGCATGTCCCTCTGTATAAACGATCGGAGTCCCCGCTTTCAGGAACTGGTCGGCGATTTCCGTGGCGGCATTCATATAGCCGCCGCCGTTCATCCGAAGATCGATGATAAGTTTTTTCATTCCCTGTTCGTTCAGGGTATCGACGGCTTTTAGAAACTCCTCGGGTGTGTTTTTTGAAAATTCACTGATCTTGATGAACCCGACATCATCGGTCAGCATATAGGCCACGTCGATGCTTGCGATGGGGATCCTGTCGCGCGTGATCTCAAAATCCAGGAGTTCATTGATTCCCCTTCTGGCGATGGAAACCGTTACTTTTGTCCCTCTTTTCCCTTTTAACATGCCCACGATATCCTCCGAGGGCATCCTGACGCCTGCAACGAGTGAATCGTTGACCCGGATGATGCGGTCCCCCGCTTTGATCCCGATTTTCTCCGAAGGTCCGTTCAGGACAGTATTCATGATGTAGACGGTATCCTCCTGCATGTTGAACAGGACACCTATGCCGCTGAAATTGCCCTCCAGCGGTTCGTTGTATTTCGCAAGTTCTTTTGCCGGGATATAGATGGAATGCGGATCAAGCTGCTTGAGTATCTCCGGGATGGTGTTTTCAACCAGTTCATCGCGGCTGACTGAATCCACGTATTCCTGGGATATGTAATCGATCACCCCGGTGATCTTATTTACCCTGGGATATACAGAAAAACTGTCCTGTTCGTAGCCCCGGTTTAACCAGTTACCGATCAACATGCCTCCGACCAGAAAAAGGGCCAGAAGCAGCGGAAAAATAATATTGATCCTGTATTTTTTCATGTTCCGGGTACGTCGCTGATCTTCACAATTTCAATGCCAGCCTTCTCCAGCAGCCTGATGCCGTCGGTCATCCGGTATTCATCCCCGTACACCACCCTTTTGATCCCGGCCTGTATGATCAGCTTTGCGCAATCAAGGCAGGGTGAATCAGTGATGTAAAGGGTAGCACCTTCGCTGCTGTTGTTCGACTTGGCCACCTTTGTAATGGCATTGGCCTCGGCATGAAGCACATAGGGTTTGCTCTGCCCGTTCTCATCCTCGCACTCGTTCTCAAATCCCGAAGGCGTGCCATTATAGCCGTCTGAGATGATCATGCGATCCTTGACCAGCAGGGCCCCTACCTGCCTTCTCTTGCAGTAGGAATTCCTGGCCCATACCCTTGCCATCTGGATGTAACGCAAATCAAACTGTTGCTGCTTTTCCGTAAGCTCTGCCATGTTGAATCTGAAAGAAACCTGCAGTCGCCAGATTTCAGGGGAGCAAAGTTAAATATTAATCCTAATTTACTTGTCAATTGTTGTTAAAAATACCCACGTTTAAGTTGACCTCATCCAAAGATTTAAATGGTATTCGACATTAGAGAACCTTATAAAACTTGAGTTTTCAAAAGGTTATTTTTATAAAGAGGCAAATGATATATTTTGGTATTTCAGATTCAGGGAGGTTTCATGCATTTGGATAAATTGGTCCCCTGAAGGGAAATCATTGCTCCGAGTTAATTCTAAAGGCTTAAAATGGGATAATGAGTTTATTCCTACCCGATTGAAGAAGAAAATTCCAAAACATCCAGATAACAGGCGTTCTGGGATTTTGTTTGTACCCCGAACCGGACTGTTTTACGAACCTTTTCTGAGGGATTTGGAGTTGATCTGGTGGGTAAAAGTAAGTTGAAATTAATTTTTTGTCTGATTCAATCCAGCCTAGGATAAAATGTTGCCAAAATACAGAATAGAATAGCGCCAAAATACGGAATAAAACAGCGCCAAAATACGGAATACGTTTTCAAATAGATTAAATATCAGTATCTTTGAGAAGATTAATAGATATCTATGAATTATTCAAATTACATCATTCGTATTAGTGATAGGCTTTTAAAAAGCATGCTTGAATCGACTGGAGCGGTTCTTGTGGAAGGGGCAAAATGGTGCGGCAAAACACAATCTTCATTACAAATAGCAAATAGTGTGGTGTACATGCAGGATCCTGATGAAGGTCCGGGTTATCTGGCAATTGCAGATACCAAGCCATCACTTCTGCTGGAAGGGGAAACGCCGCTTCTTCTTGATGAATGGCAAATGGCTCCTGTAATCTGGGATGCTGTAAGATTTGCTGTCGACAAAAGAGGACTATTGGGTCAGTTTATTCTTACAGGGTCTGCAACGCCAAGTGACAATGAAACGTCTCATTCTGGCACTGGGAGAATTGCCCGGATGCTTATGCGACCTATGAGCCTGTTTGAATCTAATGAATCTAATGGAAGCATATCACTCAAAGATCTTTTTGATGGAAAAACAGATATCGCTGCAAAAAGCACTTTGACGATTGAGCAATTAGCACATGCGATATGCAGAGGAGGATGGCCGGCTGCTGTAATATCCGGGAAACAGTCTCCTCGAATAGCTATGAATTATGTTGATGCTGTTATTAATATAGACGTTCAACGTGTAGATGGAGTCGAGAAAGACCCTGAAAGGGTGCGAGTATTGCTACAGTCATTGGCTCGCAATATTTCTACAATGGCAACAGCCAGAACGATAATGGATGATATGCAGGTTAACGAGTCGTCTATTACTGATAAGACACTGGGTTCTTATCTTAATGCACTTCGTCGTATATTCGTTGTTGAAGATGTTCCTGCCTGGCAACCCTCACTTCGTTCAAAAACTGCTATACGCACGGCAAACAAACGTCAATTTGTTGATCCGTCCATTGCAACCGCTGTAATGCGTACTAATGCAAAAGGGATCTTGCAGGATTTCGAGACATTTGGTTTCTTATTTGAATCATTGTGTACACGTGATTTGAGAATATATGCTCAGGCCGTTGATGGAGGAGTATTTCATTATCGGGATAAATCAGATCTTGAATCGGATCTTATCATTAAGCTTCATGATGGTCGGTGGGCAGCTGTTGAGGTAAAACTGGGAATGAAGCAAATTGAAGAAGCTGCTGCCAACTTAATTAAACTTCAGCAAAAAATTGATACTGTAAAGATGAATCAGCCGTCTTTTCTAATGGTACTAACCGGAGGTCAGGTTGCATATAGGCGCGCGGATGGTGTGCTGGTAGTTCCAATTGGCTGCTTGAGAGACTAGAGAACCGTGAAAAAATCATGTTTCAAAGAGGATAGTTACAAACCTCCTTCTACAACAAAGTCCTTGATTGGATATTTCAGAATACCAATGACTTACAAAATAAAAAAACGGAAGCCAAAGATAAAAAATCTCTTTCTTCCGTTTCTGTACCCGGAGCCGGGATCGAACCGGCAAGGGCAAAGCCCACTGGTTTTTGAGACCAGCGCGTCTACCAATTCCGCCATCCGGGCGTGAAGGCATGAAAGCATGAGTGTGAAGTGTGGGTGTGATGGTGTGGATGGGTGGGGGTGGGGTCGTGTGACCCGCACTCACACAAAATTACGAGAAATTTTAGCCCTGCGAAGATAAGGGATTTGGGGGTGTGGTGCAAATTATTCGGAAGCGTCGTTCTGCTTTTTAACATCCCTTCAGAGCATCCCGGGCCCTTAGGAAATCGATAATTTTACAGACTCGAAAACAAAATGAACCAATTATGGATTTGACAAAATACGATGTTCGGGGAGTCCTTTCCAGGCTCGGGATCAAAGATACCAACTCGGGGGCAACGACCGGAACAAGCTGGCTCAGCACCAGCGGGGATGTGACCGAGTCGGTTTCTCCCATTAACGGCAAGGGAATTGCTAAAGTCATTAATGCAAATGCCCGGGAGTACGAGCAGGTTATCCAGGCCGCACATGAGGCATTCGGAGTATGGAAAATCTGGCCGGCACCGAGACGGGGTGAGGTGGTCAGGAAGATCGGCCTGGCTTTAAGGGAGGCAAAAAACGACCTGGGATTCCTGGTTTCGCTGGAAATGGGCAAAATCCTCCAGGAGGGACTGGGAGAAGTGCAGGAAATGATCGATATCTGTGATCTTGCAGTGGGACAGTCCCGCCAGCTGTATGGGTTCACCATGCAATCCGAAAGGCCGAAACACAGGATGTACGATCAGTATCATCCCCTGGGGGTGGTCGGCGTGGTAAGTGCATTCAATTTCCCGGTGGCGGTCTGGTCCTGGAATGCCATGATCGCGGCCGTGGCCGGCGACACCATCGTCTGGAAGCCCAGCTCCAAAACCCCGCTTACGGCCATCGCATGCCAGAACATCATCCGGAAAGTATTGAAGGATAACGGGGTTCCCGAAGGAGTGTTCAGCCTGGTGATCGCCAGGTCATCGGTAATGGGGGACAACTTCGCTGCCGATCCCAGGATCCGCCTCATGTCGGTGACTGGATCAACGGCAGTGGGGAAGAGAATATCGGCAATTTGCGGGAAACGGCTTGCAAACACAATTATGGAATTGGGCGGCAACAATGCCATCATCGTGTCATTGGAGGCGGACCTGGATATGGCCATCCCGGCCATTGTTTTCGGGGCGGTCGGGACGACCGGTCAGCGCTGCACCTCAACCCGCAGGCTGATCATTCATGCCGGGGTGTATGAACAGGTGAAGGGCCGTCTCATAAATGCATACAAACAGGTGGCAAAAAAAATCGGCAATCCACTGGACCCGGAAGTTTTAGTGGGACCCATGATCGACACCGGCGCTGTGACCATGTTCAGCGAGTCCATCGAAAAGGTAAAAACCCACGGAGGGAAAATACTATTTGGGGGAGAGGTCCTGGAAGGAGGGATATATGCAGCCGGGACCTACGTGTTGCCCGCCCTGGCCGAAGCGGAAAACCACTGGGAGATCGTGCAGGAAGAAACCTTCGCACCCCTGCTTTACCTGATGAAATACGACAAATTCGAAGACGCCCTGGCCATGAACAACGATGTTCCGCAGGGACTCTCATCCGCCATTTTCACATTGAATATGAGGGAGGCAGAACTGTTCCTCTCAAGCGTCGGGTCGGATTGCGGGATCGCCAATGTGAACATCGGGACCTCCGGCGCCGAAATAGGAGGAGCCTTCGGGGGCGAAAAGGATACCGGCGGAGGACGAGAATCCGGTTCGGATGCCTGGAAAGCCTACATGAGGCGGCAGACCAATACAATCAACTATTCCACCGAACTGCCCCTTGCCCAGGGCATAAAGTTCGATCTTGATTGATACCCGGTCCCTTATTCTCCTTTAATCCCTGAATTTCAAAGCTTGCATTCATAACGAAGGCATAGCTGAACGAGGAGCCTCTCTTTTGCTTTACTGCGCAAAAGGCAGCGACGAATCAGCTATGCCTGAGGCAGGCAGCGACGAATCAGCTATGCCTGAGTAATGCAAATTTTGAAATTCAGGGATTAAATCGCTTTGGAAAGGACTTTGGGTTTGACGAGAGAAGTAATGGCATTCACAATGCCCTCGGCGTCGAAGCCGCATTCCCTGTAAAGTTCCGCCTGTGTTCCGTGTTCGATGAAACGGTCGGGAACTCCGAGTCGCTTTACCTGGCACTGGTATGCATGGTCCGCCATGAATTCGAGGACGGCGCTTCCGAACCCGCCGGCCAGGGAGCCGTCCTCGACGGTGATCACCTGCCTGAACCGTTTGAATACCTTGTGCAGAAGGTCTTCATCCAGTGGCTTTACAAAGCGCATGTCGTAATGGGCAATGCTGATCCCCGAATCCTCCAGCCGGTTTATGGCTTCTGCCGCGAGGTTCCCAGCTGTTCCGATCGAAAGGATGGCAATGTCGGTACCTTTCCTGATCAGCCTGCCCTTTCCGACAG
>Ga0307419_10000489_pt1 | contig 19911 bp, 14 predicted proteins | sample SalMarWE160230MG_2_FD_202512 | JGI IMG/M metagenome (GOLD analysis project Ga0307419, IMG submission 202512) | Salt marsh sediment microbial communities from the Plum Island Ecosystem LTER, Massachusetts, United States - WE1602-30 | ecosystem: Environmental > Aquatic > Marine > Intertidal zone... | reverse complement strand
CAGCGTGCGCCCCCGGGTCCGCTGCATCACGTCCAGGGCCACCATGGGAGCCGGATAGCGACCGGCGGTCCGTTTGGCGGTGCGGCTCCGGGCCATGGCGTACAGGACCTTGCGCCCCGGGGCTGTACCCTCGAGCAGCTTCTCGCCCAGCGAGAGGTGCCGTTCCACGGGCTTCACTCGCCCCGTGACGACCTCGCGGATGAAGCCGCGTACCGAGTCCTGGAAGCCGTCGGTCGGGAAGACCCGGTCGGCGAGTCCGATACGGAGCGCCTTCTCGGGGCGGACCGAGCCGCCCTCGAGGATGATATCCATGGCGTGCCGGAGTCCCACCTGGCGCGGGAGGCGCACCGTGCCGCCGAAGCCCGGCAGGATGCCGAGTTGCGTCTCCGGGAGCCCCATCCGCGTGGCCGCGCGGTCGGAGAGGAGGCGGTAGTCGCAGGCGAGGGCGAGCTCCGTGCCGCCGCCCAGGCAGATGCCGTCCACCGCCGCGATGGTGGGCACCGTGAGCCGTGCGATGCGGGAGAAGATCTTCTGGCCCCTGCGGCTCTTGGCCGTCGCGTCCTCGGCGTCCGTGAGCCCCGCGATCTCGTGGACGTCGGCGCCGGCCAGGAAGGTGCCCGGCTTCCCGCTCCACAGGACGACCGTGACCAGCTTGCCGGTGGCGATGCGCGACTGCAGCTCGGTGATGAGCGCGTCGAGCCGCTCCATGATCGGGGTCGTGAGCAGGTTGACCTTCGACCCGACCCGGTCGAAGGTCAACCACCCCACGTGGTCGTTGTCGACGGTGAGGGTCAGTCCCTCCTCCTGGCCCTCCCGCGGCATCACATCTTCAAGCGCACCTGGGCGTTCTGGCGCGTGAGCTTGAGGGTGTCGGCCTTGAGCGTGTCGATGCGGATGTTCCAGTACAGCTCCTGGAAGGGGAGCGTGTACCGCGCGTACACGTACCAGTGGTCGCCCTTGATATGGCCAGAGGCGTACCCGTCGGGACCGGTGGTATCGGCCACGACATCTTTCCCGCGCTTCTTCAGGAGGCTGTCGACGATGGCATCGTAGCCAGCGAAGGCCTGGCTCTCCCAGTCGTTCGTGACCGCCCTCATGGAATCCGAGCGTTCGATGGTGAGCTTCTGCAGGCTGTCGAAGCGCGCGAACAGCTCCTTCTTCCTGCGGTCGAGCTGACTCACCTGACCGTCCAGCGCGTTGAACTGCTTGTACAGGGGAAGGTATTTCGGGTCCCTGCGGTCGAGCTTCTGCAGCTGGTCGGACAGCTTCTGCAGGTTGTCCCGCTTGTCCCCCCACTCCGTCTCCGCCTGGTGCCACTCTTCGTTGAGCTGGGCGACCTGCTGCTTCTGCTGCTTCAGGTCGTCCGGCACCTGGGGTTGTGGCGTCGAGGCCCTCTGCGTCAACGCGTCGAAGATGGAGTCGCGGTCGTACGGAAGAAACTCCACCGGAACGTCCTTGGCGGGCTTGGCCACCGAGTCCTGCTGGGAGCTGGGGAGTACCTGCACCGTCACGTCCTTACCACACGCAGCGGTCACCGCGGTGAGGGCGAGGAACATCGGTAGGGCTCGAGCGCGCATCGACTCTCTCCGGTCTGGGGAGTACCGCCATCGCACGGTCCCGGGTCGGCACCGGTTTCGGGCGCGCGGTCCCGGCCCAGCCGGAGGAGCGCCGCCCGGACACGATTCGGCCCGAGACGAAAAAGCTAGACGCGGGGAGCCGGTGAATCAACGGGAGGGGGCGGGGCCGGTCACGAGGCCGGAGTAGCTACTCGAACAGGTGGTCGCTGAGCAGGTAGGGTTTGGGATCGACGTGGTGCCCGTTGATGAGGACTTCGTAATGCAGGTTGGGTCCGGTGGCGAGCCCGGTCTCGCCGACTCGAGCGATGACCTCGCCGCGCTTCACGTGCTCGCCTCGGTGAACCAGGATGCGCGAGGCGTGCGCGTAGCGGGTCCGATAGCCGTACCCGTGGTCGAGCTCGACCATGTTGCCGTAGCCCACTTCCTTGCCGGCGAAGGTGACGACGCCCGGCGCGGCGGCGCGGATCGGCGATCCGAGCGGCGCGGACAGGTCGAGCCCCTCGTGGGGGCGGTTGTACATGAGGATCGGATGGTAGCGGCTGCGGCTGAACCCCGAGCTGATCCAGGACTCGTCGGCCGGCACGGGCCGGATGGAGGGTCGGGCGATCATGACGGCCCGATGCACGCGCAGCGAGTCGGTGGCCTCGGACAGGCTCGTGGTGAGCAGCCGGGCCCGGCGCAGGAGCACGTCCAGCTCGGAGGAGACGTCGCGCGTCTCCCCGGCGGCGCCCGGATCGAGGCGCAGGAGGGCCTGGTGGGTCGGGTCGGCCACCGGCGGACCCCCGATGCCGACCGCCTGCACGTCCGGGTCGAGCAGGGGAAGTCCAGCGGACAGGCGGTACCGCTCCTCGCGGCTCGAGAAGTCGTCCAGGGAGCGGGAGAGGGCTCCCATGCGGCCCTGAATGTCCCGGAGACTGGAGAGCAGCGTCGTGTTCTCCGAGCGCAGACGGGCCACCTCGTGGCTCCGCCACGTGCCGCGGACCAGGAAGACGAGACCGGTTCCCGTCGCGACCAGGAGGACCAGCGCCGCCGCCAGCACGAGCCGGACGGCGCTCCTGGTGACGCGGAAGTTGCGCGAGGTGCCATCCGCGCTGTGCGGGAAGATCTGGACGGTCCAGCCTGTCTTCATCTTCACGCCGGGGTTCGGGCCACGCCTGGATGGTTCCCTGGAAACGGAGTCGGACCCGGCAATCCGCGCACCACTGGCCGGGCTGAAGTCTAACAAGCCTATGGGAGCCCCTGCGTTGACGGTCCTGTCTTCGGCCGATCGGATGCGCCGGTGAAGCCGCGCATCCCTGCATCGGTTGCAGGTCTGTGAAAAAGGTGCGCAGGCCCGAGGAGGTTATGGAGCAGGATCCGAGCCGTCAAGAAGAGGTCCGAGGGAAGAGCACGTCGCCCCCCGCGATCCGCTCCAGTGCGGCCGTGCGCTGGTCCAGCTCCGCGAAGGACGGCAGTGGCGATTCGCCTCCCAGCTGCGCCCACAGGGCCTCCATCCTGGACGGAAGGTACGGCGCGAGCATCGCCGCCGCCGCCGCCAGGGCGCGGACCAGGGACGCGAGCACCGCGTCGAGGGCCGAGCCGTCGGAGCGGCCTGCGCCGGCCGCGGCGGCTTCCCGGTCGGCCCGGGCCAGGTCCCACGGCTTCGACCGGTCCACATAGCCGTTCGCCTCCCGGACGAGGCGGAGCGCCGCGTCCGCTCCGCGGTGGAGGAGGAGGGCCTCCATGGATCCGTGGTACTCGGCCAGGAGGCCGCGCCGGGCCTCGTCCAGGGTGGCGTCCTCGCCCGCGGGGACACGGCCGCCGCGGTATTTCCGCACCATGGCCACGACCCGGTTGAGCAGATTCCCGAGGTCGTTGGCGAGCTCGGCGTTGTAGCGCTCGTCGAAGCTCGCCAGCAGCTGCGCCGGCGATCCGAAGTCGCGGTCCCCGTCCCACGGCGTCTCCCGGAGCATGAAGTACCGGAAGGCGTCGGGCCCGTGACGCTCGACCAGCGCCTCGAGCTCGAGCCGCGCCCCGGCCGACTTGGAGATCTTCCCGCCCTCGACGCTCACGAAGCCGTGACCCCACACCGAGCGAGGCAGATCGATGCCGGCCGACATCAGCATCGCGGGCCAGATGACGCAGTGGAAGCGGGTGATATCCTTACCGATCACGTGGAGATCGGCGGGCCACCACTCCCGGTACGCGTCGTCTGGGAAGCCGACGGCGGACAGGTAGTTGGTGAGCGCGTCCAGCCACACGTACACGGTGTGCTGCTCGGCGCCCGGGAACGGGATGCCCCACGGGATCCGCGAGCGCGAGGCCGACACGTCCTCGAGTCCCCCTTCCAGGAGCCGGAGGATCTCGTTTCGGCGGCTCTCGGGGCGGACGAACTCCGGATGCGCCTCGATGTGCGCGAGGAGCGGGTCCCGAAAGCGCGACAGCCGGAAGAACCAGTTCTCCTCCTCGGTCCACGCCACCTCGCGGTCCGGGTGGAACGGGCAGCGACCGTCGACGAGCTCTGCCTCGGCGCGGAAGGCCTCGCAGCGCACGCAGTACCAGCCCTCGTACGTGCCCATGTAGAGGTCACCGGCCTCCCGCATTCGCTCGACCAGTGCCGTGACGGCCCGGGCGTGTCGGGGCTCGGTGGTGCGGACGAAGTCGTCGTAGGAGATGCCGAGGCTGTCCCACACGGCCCGGAAGCGGGCGGCGAGCTCGTCCACGAGCTCGCCGGGCTCGATGCCCCGCCGCCCGGCCTCCTGCGGGATGCTCTGGCCGTGCTCGTCCATCCCGATGACGAAGTGGACCTGGTCTCCGCGCAGGCGTCGGTACCGCGCGATGGCATCCGCGCCGATCTTCTCGAACGCGTGCCCGGCGTGCGGCTCTCCGTTGGCGTAGTCGATGGCGGTCGTGATGTAGAAACGGGCCATCAGGGCCGGTCCCGTCCCCCGGCACGGTCGGCCCCGCCCTCGCGATGCCGACCCCGCCCCTTCGCCTCCTCGCGCAGCTGCTCGAGCGGGACCGTGCGCCGCTCCCCGTGCTCGTCCCTCAGGGTCACGGTCTCCCTGAACAGGTTCCAGGCCACGACCTTCTCCTCGCCCACCGAGGTGCGGAGCGTCTGCCCCTCCCGCGGGAAGCGCTTCCGGGCCTGCAGGTAGGCTTCGTGCTCGTAGTGGAGGCACGACATCAGGCGGCCGCAGGCGCCCGAGATCTGCGCCGGGTTGAGGGACAGGCCCTGGTCCTTGGCGAGCTGCAGCGTGACCGGCTGGATCTCCGGGAGCCATGCGCGGCAGCACAACTCCCGCCGGCAGCGCCCGATGCCTCCCAGCCGCCGGGCCTCGTCACGCACACCGATCTGGCGGAGCTCGATGCGGGTGCGGAACTCGCCCGCCATGTCGCGCACCAGGGCTCGGAAGTCGACCCGCTTGTCGGCGGTGAAGTAGACGGTGAGCTTGTTCCGGTCCCACTGCCACTCGGCCTCGCTCACCTTCATCTTGAGGCCGTGTTTGCGGACCAGGGCGCGGGTGCGGGTCCGGACGTCCGATTCCTGGGAGCGGAGCTCGAGCAGACGCTCCACGTCGACCGGGGCGGCGCGGCGGAGTACACGGCGCGACGGCGGCACCACGGGCCGCTCCCCGGCGTGCTCGCAGCCGCCCTCGCAGGCCAGGTCCGAGGCGGCCGCGCCCCGGTGCACCCAGCCCAGGTCCCGTCCCCGGTCGGCCTCGACGACCACGAACTCACCCTCGACCAGCGGCTCGCGCTCCCGCGCGGCGAAGTAGTCCCTCCGGTGGCCCTTGAACTGGATCTGCACGACCTGCAGTTCCGCGCGGCCGCTGGCCGGGCGCGGGCCCGCCGGCGGCGGCCCTCCGGAGGCCGGGCGCGGGCCGGAAGCGGGTGGAGGGCCATCGGCGGGAGGTGGACCGCCCATGGGTCGCGGGCGTGGAGCGGAACCGCTCAAACTTCCTCCCAGTCGCCCATCGCGTAGTACTTCTCCCGGCGGCGTCGGACGAGCTCGTCGGTGTCCAGCTCCACCAGCCCGCGGAGGTGGCGGCGCAGCGCTTCGCCGACCGCCTTCGCCGCCTCCTCGGGCCGCGTGTGCGCCCCGCCCGGAGGCTCGGGGACGATCTCGTCGATCACGCCGAGCTCGAGGAGGTCGGTGGCGGTGAGCTTGAGCGCTTCGGCCGCCTGCTCGGCCTGGTCCCTGCTCCGCCACAGGATGGCCGCGCACCCTTCGGGGGAGATCACCGAGTAGATCGCGTTCTCCAGCATGAGGACCCGATCGGCGACCGCGATGCCGAGCGCGCCGCCGCTCCCCCCCTCTCCGATGACGCAGGTCAGGATCGGCGTGCGCAGGCCCGCCATGACCAGGAGGTTCCGGGCGATGGCCTCCGCCTGCCCGCGCTCCTCGGCGCCGATGCCCGGATAGGCGCCCTGCGTGTCCACGAAAGTCACGACGGGTCGGCCGAACTTCTCGGCGAGCTTCATGAGGCGCTCGGCCTTCCGGTAGCCCTCCGGGTGGGGCGAGCCGAAGTTCCGGGCCAGGTTCTCCTTCATGTCCCGGCCCTTCTGGTGGCCGATCACCATGATGGAGCGGCCGTCCAGCGTGGCCCAGCCGCCCACGATCGAAGGATCGTCGCGGTAGCGTCGGTCCCCGCGCAGCTCGACCCAGTCGTCGCACAACTGCGCGATGTAGTCGAGCGTGAAGGGCCGCTCCTGGTGGCGAGCGAGCTTGACCCGGTCGTAGCGGCTCAGGTTCGCCAGCGATTCCGCCTGCTCCGCGTCCAGCCGCTCCTCGAGCTTGTCGATCTGGTCGGACATATCGATCCCCTCGCGGCTGGAGATCTCCTTCAATTCCGCCAGCCGCTCGCGCATCCTGTCGAACTGCTCGTTGCGCTCGAACGCCATCGACCCCGTCCCATCTTCCCCGATTCGTGTCTCGAGCCGTACCCGGAGCGCCTCATTCGCGCGAGAACCGCACGCGCTCCCGGCCCAGCAGACTCCGGAGCTCCGCCAGCAGGTCCGGGCTGGGCGCCACGCGGAGGGAGCGGGACGCCAGCACGGGCGAACCGTGACCGTTGCCCTCCCCTCGCCACACCACGTACAGCGGTCCGTTCCCCGGCGCCTCCTCGAGCACGCTGCGCACCCGGGCGAATACCCCGTCGGGCAGCTCGTCGCCCGGGTGGAGCTCGATGCGGACCCCCACGCGCCCGCTGGCTCGAACCTCGGCCAGGCTGCGGGCCGAATCGACGAAGATGGGCGGATCTTCCTCGTCGCGCGAGCGGCCCGAGACCCGGCCGGAGAGGAGCACCGGTGCGTCCTGGCTCAGGACATCCCGGTACTGCTGCCAGCTGTCACCGAACACGAGGGCCGTCGCGGTTCCGTGGAAGTCCTCCACCACGAGCTTGCCCCACTCGCGGCCGTCGCGCCGCGAGGTGCGCACGTCGGTCTCCGTGACCACGCACGCCAGGTCCACCTGCCGGTCCCGGTGCTCTTCCAGGTTGGTGGTGTTCACGTCCGCGGCGAACATCTCCACGACCTCTCGGAAGCGCTCCAGCGGGTGACCGGAGGTGTAGAAACCGATCACCTCCTTCTCCCGCTTGAGTCGCTCGGCCTCGCCCCAAGGCGCCACGGTCGGGAGCTCGGGGCTGGGCCGGGGAGGCGCGCCGTCGCCGCCCCCGAACAGCGACACCTGCCCGGTCTCCCGCTCGCGCTGGCGGAGCTGTGCTTCGGCCAGCACCGTCTCGAGTCCGGCGACCATGGAGGCTCGCTCGCCGAACGCGTCCAGCGCCCCGGCCTGCACCAGCGCCTCCAGCACCCGCTTGTTGTTGAGCCTCAGGTCGATTCTCTGACAGAAGTCGAACAGGGACTCGAACGGGGCCTCCACGCGGGCGTCCAGGATGGAGCGGATGGCGGACTGGCCCACCCCCTTGATGGCGCCGAGCCCGAATCGGATGCGGTCGTCGTCGACCACGGTGAACCGGTACCTCGACTCGGTGACGCTGGGAGGCAGGACCTCGATCCCGAGCTCGGAAGCCTCGTGGATGTAGGCCACTACCTTGTCCGTGTTGCCGATCTCGGAGGAGAGGAGGGCCGCCATGAACTCGGCCGGGTAGTGGGCCTTGAGCCACGCCGTACGGTAGGAGAGGATCGCGTAGGCCACCGAGTGGGCCTTGTTGAAGCCGTAGCGGCCGAAGGTCTCGATGAGACCGGCGATCTCCTCGGCCTTGCGGGCATCGACCCCCGCATCGACGCAGCGCTCCTTGAAGCGCTCCAGCTCGCGGGCGATGAGCTCGGCATCCTTCTTCCCCACCGCCTTGCGGAGCACGTCGGCCTCGGCCAGCGAGTAGCCCGCCAGCTCCTGGGCCACTCGCATCACCTGCTCCTGGTAGACGATGATCCCGTACGTCGACTCCAGGAGGTCGGCCAGGTCGGGATGCGGGAAGGTGACCTTCTCGAGGCCTCGCTTGCGGCGGATGTAGACGTCCGTCATCCCCGAGTCGAGCGGCCCCGGCCGGATGAGGGCGTTGACTGCCGTGAGGTCGTCGAAGCGGTCGGCCCGCATGGCGCGGAGCTTCTCGGTGGCCAGCGACGACTCGAACTGGAATACACCCGCCGTGCGCCCCGACGACAGGAGCCGAAAGACTTCGGGGTCGGCGAGACCGATCCGGTCCCAGTCCACCTTCACGTCGTGACGCTCCTCGATCATGCGCGCGGCATCGGAGATCACCGTGAGGGTGCGCAGGCCCAGAAAATCCATCTTGAGCATGCCCGCCTTCTCCAGGGCGGTCATGTCGAACTGCGTGATCACCGTGCCCTCGTCGTTCTTGGTGTCCACGCACACCGGCACGTAGTCGGTGAGCGGGCCCGGGGCGATGACCACGCCCGCCGCGTGCACGGAGCTGTGCCTGGAGAGCCCCTCGATGCTCATGGCGTAGTCCAGGAGCTGCCGGTGACGGGGATCATCCTGGTAGAGGTCGTGGAGCTCCTGGACCCTGTCCACCGCCTCCTCCACGGTGAGCGCGTAGCCCGGCCCCGAGGGGATGAGCTTGGCCAGCCGGTCGGTCTCCGAGGGGAGGAAGCCCAACACGCGGCCCACATCGCGCACCACCGCCCGGGCTTTCATGGTCCCGAACGTGATGATCTGACCCACCGAGGCCTGCCCGTATTTTTCGCGGACGTACTCGATGACCTCGCTCCGGCGCTCGTAGCAGAAGTCGATGTCGATGTCGGGCATCGACACGCGCTCGGGGTTCAGGAAGCGCTCGAACAGGAGGTCGAAGTGGAGCGGATCGACATCCGTGATGCGGAGCGCGTAGGCGACGATGGAGCCGGCGGCGGAGCCGCGCCCCGGACCGACCGGAATGTCGCGCTCCCGCGCCGCCCGGATGAAGTCCCATACGATGAGGAAATAGCCCGCGTATCCCGTGCGGGCGATCACGTCCAGCTCGTAGTCGAGCCGCTCCCGCACCGGGTCCGAGAGCGGATCCCCGTAGCGCTGGCGGGCTCCCTCCTCGGCCAGGTGCCGCAGGTATCGGTCGTCCTCGTCGAAGCCGTCCGGGAGCGGGAAGGCCGGCAGGTGGTAGCTCTCGTCGAAGGAGACCTCGCAGCGCTCCGCGATGGCCAGCGTGTTCTCGAGCAGCTCGGGCCGATCCGGGAACAGGGCGGCCATCTCCTCGGCCGACTTGAAGTAGGTCTCCTCCGTATCGAAACGGAGCCGGTTGGGGTCCTCCTTGTCCTTTCCCGTGCCGATGCAGAGGAGCGTGTCGTGCGCGTCGGCGTCCTCGCGGAGCAGGTAGTGGGCGTCGTTGGTGACGACCACGCCGAGACCCAGCTCCTCCGCTAGCTCGAACACACCCTCGTTGACCTTGCGCTGCTCGGGGATGCCGTGGTCCTGCACTTCGAGCCAGTAGTTCCCCTCATCCAGCAGTCGGGCGTACCATGCCGCCGTGTCGCGGGCCTTCTCGTACCGGTCCAGGGACAGGTACTGAGCCACCTCGCTCGACAGGCAGGCCGAGAGGACGATGAGGCCGTCCGCATGCTCCTCCAGCACGGAGTGATCCACCCGCGGACGGCGGTAGAAGCCCTCGGTGAAGCCGATCGAGCTCAGCTTGACCAGGTTCTCCCAGCCCGTGCGATTCCGGGCCAGCGCCACCAGGTGGGCGTAGTGGGCGGGGGCGTCCGGTGGGGCCTCCCTCGCGCGGCGGTCCCCATAGGCCACGTATAGCTCGCAGCCCAGAATCGGCCTCAGGCCCCGGGCGCGCGCCCTCTCCTGGAACTCCCAGGCCCCATACAGGACCCCGTGGTCGGTGAGGGCGAGCGCCGGCATCCCGAGTCGGTCCGCCCGATCGACGAGCGCGTCGATGCGGTTCGCCCCGTCCAGGAGCGAGTACTCGCTGTGGGTGTGCAGGTGGACGAAAGACATCTCGGTGTCGGTGGCGTCCGCGGCTTCCCGGCGAGCGGGTCCGGGGCGCCGGCGGCGGTCAGCCGCCGGCCCCGCAGGTGAAGGAGTCCAGGATCTCCCGAACCTGGAGCACGTACTGGTATTTGCTCTTTCCTGGAGCATACACCCAGGCGTCCAGGAAGTAGGTTCGATCGGGGCACTGCACGAGGCGGTCGATGAAGGGCCCCCCTGCCGGGTATCCGGTGTCCTCGTCGTGCCAGGCGCCCGTGGCTTCGAGGGCCGCGCGCCCGTGCACCGCGAGCCTCCTCACCTCGGAGTGCGTGCTGTCGATCCCCTGGGGCACGTGGTAGTAGACGCTGTCGATGGCATCCCTCCACTGGAAGGCCGCCTCCGCGGTGAGGCTGTCCAGCTTCCGACCCCAGGTCACGGTGACCGAGCGGATCAGGTCGGCCGGGTCCGGGTTGTCGTTCCGGATCACGATCAGACTGTCCGTCAGCGTGTCGACGCGGTACACCCGGGGGAAGGTGAGTCCGAAGCCGTACTGCTCACCGAACTTCCTCTCGGTGGCCGTGTCCTCGCCGCTCACGTACATGCGCTGATGGACGAACCGGCGGTACTCGGTGTCCACCAGGGAGTCGAGCCGGGCCAGCTGCGCCGTCCAGCTCGCCCGTTCCTGGCCCCGCCGGAGCACCACCGCCGTGGCCACCTGATCGTGCGCCCACACGTCCTGGGCCTGCAGGATGGTGTCGGGACGGGCCTGCGCGCCCACCGCGTCGGCGATCTGCCGCACGTAGCGGTTGTCCGGCGTGCCGAACACGATGACCTGGTGGAAGAGCAAGTATTGCCGGACCTTGGCGGCGGCCGTGTCCACCTGCTCCAGGAAGAAGGTCTGCTCGGGGCGCACCGTGTACACCTTGCGCTCCAGCGTCGCCCGGGTCGTGTCTTCCAGGCTGTTCCAGAGAGAATCGTTGGCCGTGAGCACCACCAGCGTGTCCACCTCGCCGATGGCCGTGGACTTCCCGCACGCGGCCGCCTGGGCGCCCGCCGCGAGCACGATGCCCAGAACGGAGATGCGGCGGAGGCTGGCGGCTCTCACGGTCACTCCGGAGCTCGAGTATGGGGAGCGGTCGGGCCGGCGCCTAACGCCGGGCCGACCCGGTGAAGGTACGGAGCGCCGCCGCCCCCAGCAACGACGAGGAGGGCCCGCCGGAAGGGCCGTGACGGCGCCGGCGGAGGGCGGAGCCGACCCGAGAACATCCCCCGCGGGACAGGGTACGAGGAGCCCCCGGAGCTCCGGTCCGGAGGTGCTTCGGGCCGTTGGATTTCCCTCGACACGTCGGTCATCGGGAGCTGCGTCTTTCGTGAGTTTGATCCGTAACATCGCCATCATCGCGCACGTGGATCACGGCAAGACCACGCTCGTGGATCGCATGCTCCAGGCGACCGGCACGTTCCGGGCCGGACAGGCGGTGCAGGAGCGCGTGCTGGACTCCGACCCACAGGAGCGCGAGCGCGGGATCACGATCTTCTCCAAGAACGCGGCCGTCCGGTGGCGGGACCCGTCCGGCGCCGAGCTCAAGTTCAACATCGTGGACACCCCGGGGCACGCCGACTTCGGCGGCGAGGTCGAGCGCATCCTCCGGATGGTGGACGGTGTCCTCCTGCTGGTGGACGCGTTCGAGGGCCCGATGCCCCAGACCCGGTTCGTGACCCGCAAGGCGCTCGAGCTCGGCCTGCAGCCCATCGTCGTGATCAACAAGGTGGACCGCCCCGACTCCGAGCCGCTCCGCGTCCACGACGAGGTGCTCGAGCTCCTCATGGAGCTGGAGGCCGGTGAATCCCAGCTGGATGCGCCCTTCCTGTACGCGTCCGCGCGCGAGGGGTGGGCCGGCGAGGAGCCCGGGGACCGGGACCGCGGGCTCGAGCCGCTCTTCCGCACCATCGCCCGGATCGTGCCCCCGCCTCCGCACGACGTGGAGGCGCCCTTCCGCATGCTGGTCTCCACGCTGGACTATTCGCCCTACCTGGGACGCCTGGCCATCGGCCGCGTGGAGGCTGGCCGCCTGGCGGTCGGGGACCGGCTGAAGGTGTGGCAGCTGGACGAGGAGGAGCCCTCGACCACGGTGCGCGTTCCCAAGCTCTACCTCTTCGAAGGGCTCGAGCGGCGGGAGGCCGAGTCCGTGCCCGCGGGCGAGATCGCGGCCGTGGCGGGCGTCGAGGAGGCGGAGATCGGTGCCACCCTCTGCGACCCCGCCCACCCGGGGCGCCTGGCGGGGATCGCGGTCGAACCGCCCACCATCGCGGTGGAGCTCCGCCCGAACGATTCGCCCTTCTCGGGCCGCTCCGGCCGGTACGTCACCTCCCGCCAGATCAAGGAGCGCCTGCAGCGGGAGACGCTGAGCAACGTGGCACTCCGGCTGGAGCCTACGGGCGATCCGGACCGCTTCCGGGTGGCCGGGCGGGGCGAGCTCCACCTGGCCGTGGTGATGGAGAGCATGCGGCGCGAAGGATACGAGTTCACCGTGTCCCGCCCCGAGGTCATCACGCGCGAGGGTCGGGGCGGCCTCGAGGAGCCCTATGAGGAGGTCGTGGTCGACGTCCCGGCGGACTTCATGGGCGTCGTGATCCAGAAGATGGGCGAGCGCAAGGGCGAGATGGTGGACATGTCCCGCGAGCTGGGCGGGACCGTGCGGCTCCGCTTCCTGGTGCCCTCGCGGGGCCTGACCGGCTACCGCTCCGAGTTCCTCACCGACACGCGCGGCGAGGGCACGCTGCACCGGCAGTTCGCGCGCTACGGCCCGTGGGCCGGCACGATCGAAGCCCGGCGCACCGGCGCGCTCGTGTCCATGTCCGAAGGTACGGCCACGGGCTACGCGCTCTTCAATCTCCAGGACCGCGGCCGGTTGTTCATCGGCCCCGGGGACCCCGTCTACGACGGCATGATCGTGGGCGAGCACGCCCGGGAGAACGACCTGGAGGTCAACACGACCCGGGGCAAGAAGCTCACGAACATGCGGGCCGCCGGGTCCGACGAGAACATCCTGCTCGAGCCCCCGCGGGAGGTCACGCTCGAGTTCGGACTGGAGTTCATCCGCGAGGACGAGCTGGTGGAGGTGACGCCGGCCGCGATCCGGCTCCGGAAGCGAGCGCTCACCTCGCACGGACGCAAGCGGGACCGGCGTCAGGCCGCGACTTGACAGCCGCTTCGCCGCTCGTACCTTGGCGCTTGTTCGCTCCCTGCCCCGAACCATCCAGGAGGAGTCCCATGCCGCGCTCGATGCTGGCCGAGTCTCCGTTCACCGAGGAGGCCGCCCTCGCCCTGCGTTCCGAGTGGGAGGACGAAGACGAGGACGAGGAGTTCGATGACGACTTCGACGATGACGATTTCGACGAAGACGATTGGGACGACGATTGGGATGACGAGGACGAGGATGAAGAGCCCGAGGACGAGGAGTGGGCGGAGTACGAGGAGGAGTTCGAGGAGGAGGACGACGACTCGGATCGCTCCGCTCCGGAGGACTGGTAACCGGCCGTATCGGCGGTTCCGGGCGCGGCCGGGATCCGACTAGCGCCGAGCCCTCCTGCATCGAGACAGGCTGTGAGAGCGGCCCGCCACCTGGCGGGCCGCTCTCACGTCACCCCGTGGCGCGCGGTGAGCGTGCCGGCCGGCACCGAGCCGGGATCCGGTCGCGGCGCCGAGATCAGAGCTGCGTGATCATCATGCTCAGGGACCCGGCGATGTTCGCCGCCACCTTGGCCTGGGCGTTGGAGTCGGTGGGGAGCGTGCTCGGATCGATGAGCTGGTGGGTGTCCGGGTCCACGAACCAGGCCAGCACGTCCACGGTGACCCCGATGGCCAGCTGCGAGCCGTCCTGCAGGGAGGGGGGTGACTGGAAGCTCAGCTTCTCGGTCTGGTCCAGCGCCAGTCCCACCTGGAACGGCTGACCGTTGAAGGTGCCCTTGATGTAGAGACTGGCACCGTTCAGGTAAGGGTACTGGCTGATGATCGCGGCGTCCGTGCTGTCGCTGGAACTCAGGCGGTGGAGCCGGAACCAGAAGGCCGAGTAGGTCTCCTGCTTGGCGAATCCGAGGGCCACCCGGGAGCTCGAGCCCGGAGTCTGGAGCGGGAGGGCGTACAGCGCGGGTCCCACCAGGATCTCGTCACACGGGTCGGAGTCCGTCCCGCCCGGGGGAGTCTCGGTGCAGGGGGTGGTGGCCGAGCTCCTGCGGAGCTCGAGCTCCCGCAGGACCATCTGCACGCTGGTCACCGTGAGCGTCGTGTCGCCTCTCTTGGTCGAGATGACGGCCCGCAGAGGTGCGGGGGAGGCGGCCACGTCGCCCGACGCGCCGGAGATGGAAGCCACGGCGCTGGAGTCCGGAACACCCATGGCGACCGACACGGCCGGCGGTCCGCTCGAGGAATTGGTGATCTTGAGGCTGCTGCAGGCTGTCACGCCCAGGAGGCCGACCACTCCCGCGGCCCCGAGCACGATCGTACGAAATTTCATGAGATTGCGATTCTCCTCGCGACCCAGGGATCCTCGCGAGCGCGGCCCGGATCCGGGGCGCGCTCGTGCCGAGCGGCGGTGCGGGTCAGTGCAACACCCCGGCCGCCTCGGAGGTTCCTGCGAGGACGCGGCCCCGCCGCTCGCGGCGCGCGTGGGCACGGAGCTTGACTTCACCCCACCCGGGCGTAGGTTGCCTGCCCCCCGGCGGCTCCGGCCGCCACCACGAGGGCCCGTAGCTCAGCCTGGTTAGAGCGCACGCCTGATAAGCGTGAGGTCGGTAGTTCGAATCTACCCGGGCCCACTCCCCTGAAGGACGTCGCCGGTCCGGACGACGGGCGTGCGCCCGTGGTCGCCGGCACCCGCAACCTCGATGACCGGGTCCCCCGGCTAATTCTTGTTCTCCTTGTGGTGCCGCGCGCACGGGATCCACTTCATCGCGCACTTCGGCGCGCACATGGACAGCGTCATCGATTTCGGGTTGGCCGCCTGCTGGTCCTTGGGCAGCTTACTGATCCTGTCCAGCTCGTCCCAGCCGGCGCAGGTGCAGTCGCACTCCTGTCCCGCTTGCTCGAAGCCGGCGAAGTAGGTGTCGTCCATCGGCTGGCGAGAGATGCTCGTGATCTCGAAAGAGGAGCTTCCCTGCACCGGGACCGGTGTGGCGTCCCCCTCGCCGTTCGCCGCCCAGACGGTGATGGTCACCTCTTCACTCTTGGCGAGAATCGGGCCTTGACGTGCAAGCGCGGTGACCTTGGCCGGCGGCGGAAGGAGAGCGACGAACATCTGCTGCTCGACGTCTTCGCGAAACAGCGGGAACTGAGACAGCTCCTCCATATACGGCCCGCTCTGGGCTATCCACACCGTGCCCGCCACGGTCATGGCAATCCCCGCGCGCGCCCCTGGCGACCCCGCTGAATATGCGTACGCGTAGCCGCGGGCGGCGTGGCCCGCAATCTCACGCACCTCGCCCGGAGTAACTAAGACGCTCATCGTCTGTCCGCCGGAGATCTTGTCGAAGAGTTTTCGAAACACTTGAGTGGCGGCGTCCCGGGCTCCCGAGGCGGTGATCGGGCTGACAGCCGACTTCACGACCCGTCCGGTCTTCGGGTCGAGAATCGCCGATTCACCGAGCGACCCGTCCGGACCCAGTTTGGCAAGAATGCTGGAGCTTCCAAAGTCCAACCGCAGTCGATTGTCCTTGACCGCTGCCGTGAAGTCCATGGTCGTAGGCTCGGTCTCGAAGGCCTTGCTGTTGATAGCATTTGCTGACTTCACAGGGAGGAGTTGCTCGACCCGGGCCGCGATCGCGAACAGGTCATCTTGAACGTCCTGGGAAAGTTGCGGCTCAACGTCCTCGGAATGCCCTTTGATCACCAAAGCGGAACCCGATGGGGCCGGAATGGGCCCCTGCGCGGTAGCGACGAAAGCGAGACCGCAGACAGCCGCGAACGCGACGGCGGCGAATCCGAACATCTTCGACCGGCGGACCGTTCGACTCATGGCGTTTCTCCTTTTCGCCGGGACCGGATCTGGTCCATCTCGTAGGCAGGGATCGGCTCGGGCCCGCAGGGGTCGATGGCGGGCCCCTGGCCCATCCACCGCCCCGGGGGCGGGGTGTCCGTCGCGCCGGTTGAAGCCGGCCGAACCGGCATCGCGCCCGGGATCGGGCGCACGCCGGGCGTGCCTCAGATCCCGATGTACGTCATGAGGGAGTCCGCGTACTTGGCCGTGAACTCCACCATGTTACTGGGCCTCGTGGGGATATAGACCTCCTTCGTGAGCTCGCTGCTCTCCTTGAAGTTCCCGTCGCCATCCCGATCCGTGTGGACGCGGATTCGATAGGCGCGGCGGGTGGAGCAGTTCTGCCGGATCAGACGCGTGGTGCGCCGCGTGCTGTGCCCCTTGACCTCCCAGCCGTCACCCACGCTGAGGTTCGCTAGCCGCCGCCAGAAATACGGTCCCATACGCCGCGAGTAGCTCCGGTACCAGTCGATGTAGACGCTGTAGGTCTTCTGGTTGCGGAACTCGAACGAGACCTCGCAATCGGAGCCGCCGTTCACGGGCGTGAACCGGATCTCGGCGCCCACGGGGCGCGCCTGGGCCCCGTCACCCGAGGTGAGCACCGATGCGGCCGTGAGGCAGCCGATCAGCGGCAGGGTCGTCTTCCAGCGCATGGTGCGCCTCCTGGGCTCGGACGGGGATCGGCGCCTGCCTGCCGGCGGCCCGATGCGGGATCCGGCCGACCTGTCACCCAACACGAGCTCGCGCGGCCGGCCGGATCGAGGCGAGGTCGTTCCCCGTCGTTCGAACCTAGAGCGGAAGAACCGCCGAAAGCCCGCCACTGCCCGCGCGAGCCGAGATGTCCGCACAACGGGCGTGTTCGGGGCGCGAAGCGGCTCGGCGCCGTGTCGGGGAGCCCACGCCGATGATCGCCGTTGGCTGCAGCTGGCGGGGGAGGGTGGATTCCGCAGGTCGAGTAGCCTGACCCTTGCCGCCTGCGCCCGTCGAGCTCCCTCCGCTTCCCGGATGTGTTTGGGGCCGGGACGATTGCAGCCACCCGGCCCTGCCCGCATCTTCCGCTTCGGATCCCCGGCGGGAGCACGACGCCCCTGCGCCACCCTCCAACGCGGGCTCTGGCGATGGACAAGCCCGGACTCCCCCGCCGCGCGTTCCTGCGTCACTCGGCCACGGCCCTCGGCGCGCTCGGCACCGCCCCTCTCGGCGCGGCGGCGACGGCCGATCCGGTGCCCGACGCGGCCCGGCGCGACCGCGCCGCCCTCGCGCCGCGATCCTTCGACGGACGCTACGAAGCCGAGCACCTGAACCACCTCGCCTTTCCCATGGGAGGGCTCGGTGCCGGCATGATCTGCCTGGAGGGCACGGGCTCCCTGTCGGAGGTCTCCGTCCGAAACCATCCGGATGTCTTCAACGAGCCCTGCATCTTCGCGGGACTCGCCATCGAGAGGTCGGACACGATCGCTCGTGTGGTCGAGGGTCCGGTGCCCGCATGGAAGATCTACGGCCGCCGCGGCGCCGCGAATGGCGACGAGGGCTCGTCGTACGGGCTGCCGCGCTTCGCCGCCGCCTCCTGCCAGACCCGGTTCCCGTTCTGCACCGTGACGCTCACCGATGACGAGGTGCCCTTCAGCGCCGAGATCACCGGCTGGAGCCCGTTCACACCGCCCGACACCGACCCGCCCAGCCTTCCGGTCGCGGCCCTCGAGTATCGATTCCAGAACATGAGCGGGGGTCCCAGCGACGCCGTCTTCTCCTTCAACGCAAAGAACTTCCTGCCACTCGGCGACAAGGACCGGCGGTCGGTCCGGTCGACCCACGGCGGGTTCGTCCTCTGGTCGGCCGGTGAGTTGGACGAGCCGTGGAAGGAGGCGTCCTTCTCGGTGACCGTGGACGACCCCGATGCCAGGGTGAACTGTGCGTGGTTTCGTGGCGGCTGGTGGGACCCGCTGACGATGGCGTGGCGCGATGTCGCGGACGCCGCGGCGTACGATCGTCCGCCGGTCACCGGGGGCGAGCCGTCACCGGGGGCGACGATCTTCGTGCCGTTCCGCCTGGCGCCCGGCGACGCGAAGACGATCGTCATCCGCCTCGCGTGGTACGCGGCCGAGACGGATCTCCGGCGAGGTGAGGACGTCGAGGGCGAGCCGAGCTGCTCCACCTACAAGCCGTGGTATGCGGGCCGCTTCGGCGACGTGGACGAGGTCATGGCCCACTGGTCCGCGCACTACGAGGAGCTGAAGCGGCGCACGCAGACGTTCACGGACTGCTTCTACGACTCGACGCTCCCACCGGAGGTGCTCGAGGCGGTCTCGGCGAACCTCTCGATCCTCAAGTCGCCGACCGTCCTGCGGCAGACCGACGGGCGCATGTGGGCATGGGAGGGATGCAGCGACGATGTCGGGTGCTGCTTCGGCAGCTGCACGCACGTGTGGAACTACGCCCAGGCGATCGCGCACCTCTTCCCGTCCCTGGAGCGCACGCTGCGCGAGACGGAGTTCGGGCCCTCGCAGGACAGCCGTGGGCACCAGGCGTTCCGGACCGCGCTCCCGATTCGCCCCCAGGCGCACGACGCCGTCGCCGCGGCCGACGGCCAGCTGGGATGCATCATGAAGGTGCACCGGGACTGGCGGATCAGCGGCGACACCGGTTGGCTCCGCGGCCTGTGGCCGAAAGTCCGAATCGGCCTGGACTACTGCATCGAGACGTGGGATCCCGAGCACCTGGGATGGCTCGTCGAGCCCCACCACAATACGTACGACATCGAGTTCTGGGGTCCCGACGGGATGTGCACCAGCTTCTATCTCGGCGCGCTCGACGCCGCGGTCCAGATGGGCACCGCGCTGGGCGAGGACGTCTCGAGCTACGCGTCGCTCCTGGAGTCCGGCCGCCGACGCGCGGAGGACGAGTTGTTCGACGACGAATACTTCGTTCAGAAGATCGAGTGGAAGGAGCTCCGCGCCCTGCACACGCTCGACCTCGACTCGTACTCGCCGGAGGCTCGGGCACTGTTCGATCGGGAAGGCCCCAAGTACCAGTACGGTCCGGGGTGCCTCTCCGACGGCGTGCTCGGCGAGTGGATCGCGCGCGTCTGCGGCCTGGGTGGCGTGCTGGCCGCCGACAAGGTGACGAGCCACGTCGTCTCGGTGCACCGATACAACTTCAAGCGCGATCTCTCCGACCACGCGAACCCGCAGCGGCCGAGCTACGCGTACGGAAGCGAGGGCGGTCTCCTGCTCTGCACGTGGCCGAAGGGCGGCGCTCCCTCGCTCCCGTTCGTCTATTCCGATGAAGTCTGGACTGGCATCGAGTACCAGGTCGCGTCCCATCTCGTGATGGTGGGGCATGTCGAGGAGGGGCTGGAGATCGTACGCGCCTGCCGCGCGCGCTACGACGGTCGCGTTCGCAGCCCGTTCGATGAGTACGAATGCGGACACTGGTATGCGCGTGCTCTGTCGTCCTATGCCCTGCTCCAGGCGTTTTCCGGAGCCCGTTACGATGCCGTGGACGGGGTGCTTCACGTCGATCCGGCGATCGCCGGGGACTTCCGGAGCTTCCTCTCGACCGCCACCGGCTTCGGTACGGTCGGCGTCAGGGACGGCCGGCCCTTCCTCGACGTACGCTCAGGTACGATCGACGTGCGGCGGATCGAGTGCCCGACATGACGGCCGACGTGGTGCTGGTGGCGAGCGGTGACTCGCGGCTGTCGGCGAACCGCGTCTGCTGGCCCGCGCAGGCCGAGCTCGAGCGCAACGTCGAAGCCGCGCTCGCAGCACAGGGCCGGCGCATCGTGCGCGGGCATCCCGTCGATGAGGACAAGGGCCACGGGTTCATCGACGGGCAGGCCGCGGGCATCCGCATCTTCCGCGGCATCGACCCGGACGCGCCCCTCGTGGTGGCCGAAGCGGTGTGGCAGTACACGAGTCACGTGCTG
>Ga0307419_10000487_pt1 | contig 19950 bp, 18 predicted proteins | sample SalMarWE160230MG_2_FD_202512 | JGI IMG/M metagenome (GOLD analysis project Ga0307419, IMG submission 202512) | Salt marsh sediment microbial communities from the Plum Island Ecosystem LTER, Massachusetts, United States - WE1602-30 | ecosystem: Environmental > Aquatic > Marine > Intertidal zone... | reverse complement strand
TAAATCTTTTGTGATTAGATTCTTATCTGGTGGATAATTAATAATGGATTCTGGACCCGTTGACTTGTTCCAATGACTTAAAAGAAGGCTTTTCATAAAGGCTCATTCTATCCATTTTCGATGCATTACTAATATTATAAAAAAAGTAAGTTTTATTTTTAATGCTATCAGATTTAGGTGATTAGTCCAGGGTAACATTTTACTATTGCTTCGATTGATTTACTTAATAAATCAACAGTTTTATCATCTAAAGTGCCACTATAATGATTAATCACACAATCAATAATCTGATTAGCGATTTCAATATCTTTTTGAGATAAGCGATCTTTTTTAAATCGAAATAAATAATCAAATTCCTCACGCAACCACTCTAATTCGTGAATCACATTGGTTTCTATAATATCCTCAATATTCTCAAAGTCCCCAATAACTTTCATTATAATATATCAATATATGTAATGTTTTTTCTGGATAGAATTCTAGTATGATACATCAATTTATATTTTAGCATAAAAAATTTAAATTCCACATAATTAATTAAAATTGACCTGAAGGTTGAGTGATTTATTAAATTATTACGTATTTCAAACCGAAGAGAAAATTATCCATAAAATAATCGTATACTAACCAAGTTATCCTTTACTCATTTTTTTCAGAAAATTGGTGCCGCGTGATCATTTTTGAAAGTTCCCATATCGATTTAATATTATTTTCAATTATAGCCTCTGAGAGATCTTCATACAGAAGAGATAATTTGTCCGTTCTTTTTTTAAAACTTACATACCCATGAATTTGCATAGATTCATCCATAATATCTTGTTTTTTATCATAAATAATAAAACTCAATATCATCTTGGTAATATGAATTTAAATTAAAATGAAAAAAAATTTGTTTTAAAAAATCTAAGTTTATTCCCATTTCATACCAAGAAGACTATAGCTGTCAGAAACGCCCATTAATGGCTCAAATAAATACCTGAATCCCTCAATATTAAGAAAGGGCACAAAATATTTTATTACCCCTCCTGCTGCTTCTTCTAACTTTCCTTTTTCAGTATATAACAGATGATATTGCTTTATACCATCTAAACCTCCTGATGTGTTAAAAACTCTCCATTTAGTAACGAATTTGATCTCCCTGGATTGTTTAAGGTAAAGCTTTGCGATTTCAGGGGCCTTATGAGGAGGATACCACACAGTTACCATATAAATTCCCATCTGTTTTTCACCTTTTAAATTTTGAATTTTAGGGTAAAGAAAAAATTGATCTGATTAGTATTTAAATTTTGACATTTTTATCAAAATTAGATAAAAGTGAAATTAAGATGATTGTTGTGATATATACAGAAATCGCTCTAAATAATAAACCCAGACTTGAGAGTAACTATTACCCACTATAAGATCGCTTGCGTGCGCTGCAAATGGAAAAGTGAGGAGCATACAGTCAATGCCATTACTGATTAATGCAGCTTTTATTGCTTCTGCATTATCCAATGAAACTAAATCATCTCTCAATCCTTGATATATTAAAGCAGGAGGGTCACCGGCATCCACCAAATTACTTGGCGTAAATTTAGCAAAAGTCGTTGGATTTGAGGTCGGATTTCCGGGTATGAGACGAGAAAGTGGTTCATTATCAAAATAACGACTGGCAAAATTTGGAGGGTAAATAGGTATAATACCTTTAAGAGTTAATGCGTGACTAAAATTACCAGCAAAATAAGGATCATTGTATCCTAAGCCACATAAAGCTGTTAAATATCCTCCAGCACTTCCTCCCATAAAATAGACAGAATTCAAGTTCGCATTATAAATTGAAGCGTATTCTGCTTCAAGTTTTTTAGTGAAATTTCCAATTTGATATACCATATCTGATAGAGTAACATTTCCTCTCACGTATTCTGGAGTAGGTATAAAAGAAGATCCTCCAGCATCTAATAGACCATATTGGATATCAAATACAATATATCCTTGAGCTGCGAGATACTTATTAAGAACTAAAACATTTCCTAAGCTTTTATCACCGAATTGCCAACTCCCACCATGAATCTTGATGATTACACTATTATTTCCGGGTAATTTTGAACCATCCGAGATAGGATAATAGGTATCGAAATACAACCTAATTCCATCATTATCATAATATAAGACACCCACATCCACATTACAATTCTTAATAGGAAAACCTAAAAAGTAATCATAGAAATTGAATTGAGTAGGTGACATGTATGATTCTATTTGATTTGGGATTTCTGAACGCCATTCAGATCCATAAGCGATATTGAATTCATTTTCAGCATTTTGAATTGAATAGGGCGTAGTTAATAATGGTAGAGAGTTAAGAAGCGCAAGAGAAATACCAAATATTAAGATGATTCTGGAAATCCACGCTTTTTTTTTTAATCTTGTTGATAGCAACCTTACAAGTAAAATTGTGGTGAGTATATATAGAATGGTTAAAAATCCCGAGATTTGGCTGAGAAAATACGATAATGATATAGCTAAACTCGTTGGAATTTTAAAAAGCACGATTGCCGTAAAATATGTACCCACAATAAATGTCAAGAAACAGATGTTAATCAGGATTATCCTCAGCAGGTTCATCTTTTTAAATTTAGTCAAAATTCCATCCCTCACTAATTTCATTACTTGAAAAGATTAACAAGGAAAAATATATTCCATAGATAACGATTATGAAAAATCCAGAGATTATCATCAATGAGCCCAAGATTGCAAGAAAGCCACTTAAGATAAATGCAGTAAAGATAATGCCAAATACAATCATTAAAATGCTAAGAATAAAGCTAATAATGAAGTAATATGAATGGCGATTGATTTTTTTACCTAATTTTGATGATTTATTCAAATATTTATCAATCATAAATAGTAATAACAGATTAAATGACCAAGAACATATCAGGAATACTCCAAAAATATCATATAATATAAAAGGTGAGGACATGATGAAGTAGAGAATGCCTAAAGCAGCTGTAATTACATTTAAAAATATCGATAGATTGCTTATTTTCTTCAAAATTATTTGGGGTTTCATCAAATTCAAAGTACTTTCCCTTAATTTATTTTCAATTTATTGATACTTACATATATGATATTAATCTTAATAAATGTAAAAAAGTGGAATAACTTGAATAATAAAATATTATAAAAAATTCTTAACTAGATTAAGTAGATTTTTCAATCTTTGTTTTTTTACTATAATACCTACTCGTCAGATAATAGGCTGCAAACATGATTACTAGTATTACTAATATTATCAATAAGATATTATTAAATAAAGCAGATTGCGCTTCAATGACGCCTAAAGGTAGAGTTGCCCAATCAACAGGAGGAGTGATTCCCAATATTGAACCTAACCAAGAATAAAAAAAGGCTCGAGGGATTGAACCAATTAGAGTACCAATACTATATTTTTTAACGTCCATATCAACCAATCCAGAGGCGTAGCTTATAGGATCAAAAGCTATAAAGGGCAAAAACCTAGCGACGATAATTGCTCCCATACCATATTTATGGATAAAATTATCAGCTAAATCTATTGCTTTATCTCCTACAAACTTTTTAACGATTGGACGACCTCCTTTTTTACTGATATAGAAACATAGTAAAGCTGCAGCCATGGATCCGATGATTCCCATTACACCACCAATAAATACCCCCCATATTATTCCGGTTGCAAGTAGAACGATTTCAGAGGGGATTGGAACTATTAATCCTTGGATAGCCATTACAATTATAAAAATTAAAATACCCACAAAACCTAAGTAATAGATAGGATTTACAAACCAATCAACCACAAATCGATAAAGGATTGTACCGTCCACGAAATAGATATAATAAAGTAAGAAAAGCGAAAGTAAAACTAGTATGATAAAGACGATAATATATAAAATTGTTTTCTTATCATAATGAGAGAAGTCTAAAAGATTTCTTATATACCCTTTAAATTTGCTTGATTCTTTTTTATTTGAATCGGTTGGATTATCACTCATGTTTTTCTAATCTCAATTTTTCTTAAATGTAATATTGTTAATTTAAATTTCTTTAAAAATTATATTTTTCAATTTTTGCTACTCATAAATTTCAAGAATCATGAATTATCATGGAGAAACCCCATATATTTTTGCTCATAGAGGTGGTATGGGGTTATGCATCGAAAATACTATTCCTTGCTTTCTAAATGCATTAATTTATAAGGTTGGAATTGAAACTGATGTGCAACTCACGAAAGATGGAGTGTTAATCTGTTTTCATGATTATGTTTTTAAATTAAATTCCAAGAGATACGATGTTGCTAATTTAACCTATGATGAGATGCAACAGTTGAAATTTCCTGATGATAGAAAAATCCCAACCACTCATGAGTTATTTAAGATAGTATTAAATGAAAGTAATATCCGCATGAGTTTTGATATTCGGGGAAAAAAAGCAGGTAAAGTCCTTATTGACACAGCCAAGCAATATGGATTATTGGATAAGATTGAAATCTCTGATAGAAGCATGATTACTCTTTCACAATTGAGAAAGTTTGACGATAAAGTTAAATTGATTTACACGCTTCCCGAAGATATATCAAAAGTTAATGAAGGCAATCTAAATTTTGAAAAATTACATGGAGTAAATGTCAAAGCAATTAATCTCAAATCGTTTAGAGCAAATATGAAAAATTTAAATGAAATTTTAAAGCATGGTCTTGAATGCTACGTGTGGGATCTTAATACTAAATCTCGGCTAAAGAAAATCATACAAATGCGAATTAGAGATAAAACCATTTCTGCCATATACACGGATTACCCCGATTTTGCAACATCAATTAGAACCGAGCTTGAAGAATCTACCCATTAATTTTGTTAATAATATTGAACAATTATATTTTTATTCTGAAATACTGATAATATTATTATTTAAATTTTTAACTGAAATGTTGGAATTATGAAAATCTCAAAAATAAATCTTTTACTTATATATGTAATTTTAGTTTGGATCCTATTAGCGTTTTTATTTGGAATCTATGATTTGCAAATATCTATTGCTTTTGTTGATGAAACATCAGTTTGGGGCGAATTTGGAGCGGCATATGGCGAAATTCCAGGATACGGCCTAATAGCAGTTGCTTTTGCAACTTATCTTGGAGGGTATATTAAAAATATAAAAAAGCAAAAAATCCTGAGCTATATTGGAATTGGTGTAGGTATCATCTATATTATAGTTGGAGTGTTAGATCATTTAAATGCAGGGAATATTACCCTTGGAAGCACGCTCGTTCTGAGCTTAGCAATATACACTGCAATCACGTGGAAGAAAAATTGGAAAGATTTTAGAAAATTAAGCGGATTAATCTCGATTTTAGCACTTCTTAATCCATTATTGTTGGTTCAGTTCATAAAACTATTCTGGGGCCGGGTAAGGTTTAGGGATTTACTCCCAGGATATGTTGATTTTACGCCTTGGTTCTTACCGCAAGGGATAACCGGTAATGATAGTTTCCCTTCAGGTCATACCGCCATGGGATGGATGTTTCTTCCCATACTATTTTCACTAAAAGGAAGAAAAATCAATGTACCAACGAAAATTCTTATTCCTATACTCATTCTTTCATGGGGTTTATTTGTTGCCTTATCGAGAGTAGTTATAGGTGCGCATTATGCATCTGACGTCTTATTTTCATCAGGTTTTGCTGCGATTATCTCGATTCTATTTTATAAAATAATTTACAAATAATTTACAGTATATGGGTATCTGGGTCATTCTTACCCCTTTTTTATTATCTATACTTCTTCTTTATAGGTTTACTAAAAATGCTTTTTTACTTTTGCTTCTAGAATAATTATGTAAATTAAATTTTCGCATTTTACATGATAGTTAAGAATTTCGTTTTTTTCATAGGAAAAAAAAGAAGTTTTATAAGAAAGTTGTTACATTAGTTAATAAATACCCATTTGGTTTTTTTATGGAAATACTACAGCAGGAATATTTGGTTAAATTTAAAAGTAAAGATGGCTCTCTATTCGGTTTAAGATTAGGTAACCCCAACGATGCCGAATCTTTCACTAAAGCCTTTATAGAAGTATTCGGTTATGAATATATAGATGCTAAAGTGTATGACGTTGGTAAATTAACTGAAGATATCGCACGAAAGGATACTTTTTGGTTTGTAGGTGAGCTTTTGGATAATGAGGAAACCGAATTTTGTGGGGGAGGTGCCATTGAATTCGAAAATCCTACTACAGCGAGTATGATAAAACTCCTTATTTTACCTAAATTTCGGGGAAAAGGTCTCCTCTCTGAAATGGGAATCAAAGGTGTTTTAAATATTTTTGGAACACCTCAATTCAAGAATATCTTAAGAGTAAACACGGAAACACGTGCAAGTCTTAAAAATACGCAACTTTCAATGCAAAATCAAGGATCTAAACCATATGCGTTTAACCCTATTTATGCCAACTTAGGAAATCGTATATACTTGAATAAAAAAGAAGTAAAACCATATCTTAAGGGAGAAACTCTTCCTATTATATATTATCAAAGATCATTAAATAATTTTTGGGAGAGAAGGAATAAAGTCATTTATTTATTGAACAATGAGGATATCTTATTTTTTTATGATTATCAAGTTAAAAATAACCGTAAAATGAAAAAAAATGATCTTCTTATAACTATGGAGGATAATAATTATAAAATGCATGATATTGAGATTAAGCAAAATTATAATCTTGGTACTATCAATATGAAAGGATGCATGCATGATATTTTTATCAAAATGTATCTGAAAAAATTTAAAAAATGGAGATACATTGATTGGAGAATCCCGACTACAGAAGAAGGAGTACATTCAATGAAAATGGCACTCAACAATGATTTTCGCGTTATTGGTTATGATATGGGTTCATATTTAGCGAGAGGTGGAATATTACATGATTCAGTTTTTCTTGCTCATTTTCCAAAAAAGGTTAAACTAAACCCGAATGAACCTCTCGATATAGTAAAAAAAAATAAACCTTTAGTTGATAAGGTCTTGGATTCTCTTCAATAATTTATTCCTTTTTTACTCCTTTATAAATTAACCAAACCCAAAGAATTACTGTAATCGCATAAATGGAGCTGATTGTTCTAAGAAAGTCACTATTTAAGTAATTCATCAAATATACTAAATATTCATATACAAATAATCCTATTAATCCAATTAATAACCAAATCCATCTTCTTTTCATCATCTTATCCTTCATTACACTCAGGATTTTAATTGAGGAACTTAAGATTGGAATTGTCGTAAATGCAGTTACAATTATAATAATATAAATAAGATAAGGTAAAGACCATAAAGGACGCCAATTGGTACTTTCGTTGAATTTAATTCCATCAAAGAAATAAAACACAACCATAAATCCTAATGCTACGGCATAAATTAATAGCAATTTTAATTCAGATTTTGAGCTATATGCGGCTTCTGAATGCACCAATATTCTATTTGTTGCAAGCATAAAAATTGGACCAAAGGAAATCAAAAATGCTGAGATATAGTATAATAGAAGTGCGAGAGGTTCACTTTTAAATATTTCATTAATAATGACATATGCTGCGTTGATTAACAGACCTAATGCTATAGAAATGTAAAAACTACTAAAGGTCGCATTTAATCTACTTTTCCTTCGTCTGAGGATTGACCATCCTAAACCCAAAAAGAAGATAGCAATCATCATATCAATAACGAAAATCAAAAAAATTCTTGAAAGATCAAATTGTAGTATCATGATAAAATTATCCGAAAATTACATTTTTATTAGATTATGATAGAATTTATATAAAAATTCTAGGCAAAACAAAATTAAAATTTACAGTTGTGTTCATATTTTTACATTTAATATAGGAATTTCGGAAATTACTTTTTTAATAAAAATAAATATATATTTAATTCTCCAGAGATGGGATAAAAAGTGAAGGAAATAGTCAAGAATGTATATCATGTAGGGGATTCTGGTTGCTCCGTGTTTTTAATTGATACTCAAAGTGAAGAAGGTCTTGTTCTAATTGACTGCGGAATGTCCATCGACATGATAAAGAATATTAGCAAACATGATCTTAATCCAATGGAAATACGTCATTGCATAATTACTCATTTTCATATCGATCATATCGCAGCGTGCGCTGATCTTAAAGATTTCAATAAAAAAGTTAAATTTTATGCTCATGAATTAGATGCTGACGCGATTGAAGAACCAGGACACGATAGAGAGACTGCAGCGAATTGGTACGGCGTAAGATATACTCCCATTAAATTAGAGCGAAGACTTATAGGGGATCACACCGTATTAAATTTTGGTTCATATAATTTTGAATGCATTCACATCCCAGGACATACTCCTGGTTCAATAGCAATATTGCTAAAATTAAAAGATCCTGATGTAAAAATACTATTCGGACAAGATTTACATGGACCAATGATTCCCGGGATCAGTGATTACAACGATTACCAAAGATCTCTCAGCAATTTGTTAGAGTTAAAAGCGGATCTTCTTTGTGAAGGACATTTTGGGGTGTACCAACCTGCCGAAAAAGTGCAAGAGTATATTAACCGCTACATCAACTGATTCTACCTAATATTATTGATTTCAAGTCCTTTAAATAAAATCAAATCTTTTTATTAAAAAAGTGTATTATTATCATTTATACAAATTATGGGATAATTTGCCATGTTAAATACTTTCTTTGAATCGTTTAACGAAGCAATAAGAAGGTTTGATTATGATTATATTTATATTGACAGTGTATTTCTTGCGATATGGTTGGGTTTCCTTATAAAGTATAAAAAAGGCAATGCAATTAAATTTGGAATCTTTACGGGTTTTATGACCTATTTAATTGATGCTATAGTGTGGTGGAATTCACCAGCAGGAAATAATTATCCAATTGGAACAATGATTAGAGAATATTGGATTGGAGGAGTTAAAGTCCCACAATCATTGGGAGTATATTTCTGGCCAAAATTTGGAGCAGATTTTATGATGACCTTTTCATATTCCCTTTTTGCTTTTGGTTGGTTATGGATCATGTTTGAAAATTATGTTAAAAGGAATTCTAAAGAAATTTTGCTATTCACGGGCATGATTTTTGGATTTTGGCTGGCCACACCATTTCTTTCAAATTTGATTCACATTGATGATTCACTAGTAATTTCAATTAGACACATGGATACCCAAATGATAACATGGACGATAAATTTTATTGTTGGATACACCTTGTTTTTTGTAATATATGTGAGTGGTAAGTTCAGAAAACGGGATTTAAAATTATTCGGTTATGTCTTTTTATTAGGATGTCTTGGAGCATTCTTCATGGAATTTCCACTTTTCATATCAAGTATACGCCCTACAGGTATAGCTTTCTTACTATATGATACATTACTCATGTTTAATCAAGGTGCACCATATCTATATATCTTGTATGCTGAAGTATTTCCTTATTTAACTAAAAAATTAAAAAAAAACAAATATTCCAAAATAGAACTTCTAACTGCAAATTAATATGTTCTGTTTTGAAAAGGAAAAAAATTAATTTTGATTAGATTTGATTAATTTGATGTTATGTTTGAGTACCTTTGTAAAAGGAAGTTTGTTATAATTCTTACTGAATTTAGATAAAGCTTCAAGAGCTTCTTCGTGTTTTTTAAGTGCTTCTACGTAACTTTTTTGTTCTAAGTAAGTGAGTCCCAATTTATAGTGTGATTCGGCGATTCCTTCATAATTTTCGAGTTGTTCAAATATTTCAAGAGCTTTGTTTGAGGTTTTCCAAGCTTCAGCATATTCTCCCTTATTTAAATACACTAATGATAAGTTATTCAAGAATTTACCTTTAGATTTTGGTTCTTCTATCTCATTAGCAATTTGAATGGCTTCTTTAAATCGTTCTAAAGCAACTGGATAATTTCCTTCATCTAGGTAAATTAACCCGATATTATTTAAACTGTCAGCTTTTCTTTTTAAATTATACAAATCAACTTCTATTTTAAGTACTTCTTCAAAATTCTTCAAAGCATCAAGATATTGTCTTTTATCTCGATATATCATAGCCGTGTTATAATAAGCTTTCGATTTTTCTTCTGATTCACCTAGAAATTTAAAGAATTTAATTGAACGATCATACCAACTTAATGCCTCATCATAATTACCTTGATCTTGGTATACTTCACCGATTTTATTAATGCTATATGTTTTTCCTATCAGATCTCCTGTTTGATCAAAGATCAAGAGAGCTTGTTCGAAATTTTTCAATGCATCTTTATATACTCCTTGATAGTGATAAATTCCACCTAATTCATTCAAAAGGAATCCTTTTCTTTCAAGATCGTCATACTCATTAGCAATTTTTAGTGATTGTTGGTATCGATCTAGTGCTTTAGAATAGTCACCTTTATTTTTATCTAATTTACCAAGACTTTCATAACAATCACATTTGCCTTGAGAATGGTCAATCTCTTCATATAATTTTAAAGACTTACTATACCATTCGTAGGCTTCTTCTAACTCATCTTGACTATGATAGATAGTTCCTATTTTTCTTAGCGTGTGTGCTTGTCCTGACAGATCCCCAATTTGTTCCTTAATTTCAAGAGCCTTTTTGTATTTTTTTAAAACTTCATCATAATCATTCCAAACGAGATGTACATTTCCAATGTTCAATAAATGTTCTGCTTTTCCTTTTATGTCCCCCAATTCTTCATCAATCTCAAGAGCTTTTTCAAACCAATTTAAGGCTTGAGGAAAGTCTTCTTCTTCATAATATATAATTCCAATACTATTGAAAATATTAGCTTTTCCTTCGAGATTGCTTAATTTCTCGACAACATTAAGAGCATCTTGATAACGTCTAATTGATTCAGGATAATGTTTTTGTGCTTGATAAATTTCTGCAATTGTTTTTAAGATATTTACTTGTTCGTCTAAATTTCCTAAATTTTCTGCTATTATTAGACTTTCTTCATATTTCCTTAAAGCCTCAACGAAATCCCACTGATCTCTATATATTTCACCCATCTTGTTAAGGCAATTGAATTTTTTATTTAAATTTCCTATTTGATCAGCAATCTGAACTGCAGCTTCTAAATTTTCCAAAGCAAATTTATCATCACCCTGATAATGATAATTTAGACCGATGTTATACAAACAACCAATTTTTCCATCATAATTAAGTTCATTTTTAAAAATTTCAAAAGCATGATCAAACATCTTCTTTGCATTATCATAATTACCTTGATCTTGATAAATAGTACCAATTTTATTTAAAAGATCTGCTTTTTCTTCGGAATCTCCCAATCTATCAACAATTTCTAAGGCATCATTATATCTTTTTAATGCTTCAGAGTAGTTTGCTTGCTCTTGATAAAATGAGCCAATATTTTTAAGAGTTTCAGCACTTCCCCCCAAGTTTTCTGTATCACTAAATATATCAAGAGCTTGTTGAAAGAATTCTAAAGCTTTATTGAAATTTCTTTGTTCAACATATATCAATCCAATAATATTAAGAAACATAGCAGTTCCTCGAGTATCATTCAACCGCTGATGAATTTCTAGGATTTTTTCAAAACGCCTTAAAGCTTTCGAATAATTTCGTTGGTCCTTGAATATTAATCCTACATTCTTTAAAGTTTCTATTTTTCCTCGAAGGTTGCCAATCTGATCATATAAATTAAGAGCGATTTCAAGCCATTCAAGTGCTTCGAAATATTTATCTTGATTTCGAAATATAATTCCTATTTGAGTGGAAAATTTAGCTTGTTTTTCAATTCTACCGTAATCTTCTGCTAATTGAACAGCTTCTTTAAAATATTCATAAGCTCTTGGATAATTCCACTGATCTCTATAAATTTCCCCCAAGTTGTTTAAAACATCCATTTTTCCTTCAATAAATTGCATTTGGTTAAAGATATCTATAGCATTATTACATTTTTCAATTCCTAAAATTGAATTCCCTATCATGTGTTGAATCAAGCCTAGATTATTAAGAACATTCCCTTTTTCAATCATATTTCCAAGTGTATCATTTATATCCATTGCTTCATCCAAATATTTTAATGCTGCTGAGAGATTTTTACTTCTAACGAGAGTAGCAGCAATATTTTTTAGTTTAAAAGCTTTTTCCTGCAGATCATTTAATTTTTCATCTAATTTTAACGAGATCTCAAAATTTTTAATGGCTTCCTTATAGTTAGATCTATCTAATTCTAATAAACCTAATTGATTATACAATTCTGACTCAATTTTCATATCTTTATTCTTTAGATTTAATTTTAACCCTTGTTGGAAAAAATTATATGCTTCATCTAAATTTCCTTGAGCTTGATATATTAAACCAATATTCTCGAAGATTGAAATTCTTTGAGGAAATGTTTTCAATTTAACTTGTGATTGAAGTGCTTTTTTAAACCATTCTAAGGCTTTTTCAAGTTCATTCTGTTCTAGGTTTATAGTGCCCATATTCATTAGAGAAATCGTCTTCCAATTATCATCCGTTTTATCCTCAGCTAATCTATAAATCCTTTCTAAACACCTCAAAGCATCACTAAATTGTTTATTCTCGTGATATAGCTTAAATGCAGTGAACAATTTTACTTCATCAGGAAGTTCTTTAATTGATTCTTTTATCCATTCCGAGAGATCAAATTCAAAGCCTTCCTTACTAATATGTTCAGTACTTTTAATTAACTCGTTTAAAAGCGTCTTGGTATTAATGTCTAACCGATAGATATTTACATCATGATTTATTCGTGAGATGTCTAATAATATTTGATCTAATTCATCAATATCTATTATTGATCGAATGTTGTTGTCTTTGATTTCTTTTAGTTCCGTTATATTCTTGACTTTTTCAACATGATTAACCCATATCAAATTCTTCAATGAATCCATCCGTTTAATTGTAGGAGTTATGTCAAAGTCATTCTTGCCAGAATACCCTAATACTATCAAATTTCTATCTTTTGATATATTTTCAATAACTTGAGCTTTATATGGTTCTAATTGAATGATATTACGTCTTTCTTGATTTATTCCTAATAATTTTATAGTATTCATGAGCGATTCTTGCGTATTTTCACCAGTAATAAGATTTTTAGAGGACCCATGAATTTTATAAACTGCAATCTTACCACTTGCAAATAATTTTTCAGGATCTGTATACTTTTCATAATCCCTTTGAGTTATTACGGGTACAATTTTTTTCTGAGGTACATTTAAGGTTAGAAGCGCTATTTCAATAAGGTGATCGAAATTTGTTGTAACAACATAGCTACCATTGGTGACCATTTCTGCTAAAAAGAAATGTTCAATGTTTGGTTTATCACAATCGGAAAAAAAGTCAATAAGATTGGAATTTTCCCCAATTATAGAATAAATTATCCTTAGAAGTTGTTCTAAAGTTAATTTTTCCAATGAAAGTATTTTTTCAATTTCAGATTTAACAATCGTAGATTCTATGATTAATTTAACAAATTCCCGTCCCTCAGGTAAGTTTGAAGGTGTTAAAACCGAGCAACCAGCTCCTACCAGAAATGTTAATGATTTTTCATCTTTAATATATTCGTGAAAATTTAGTTTTGAAATTTCTTTAGCTGTGACCAAAATTTTTCGCACTCCATAAAAAACATTTTCTTATTAGGATAAGTTTTTTTTCATTCTTATATAATTTTGCCTTATTAATTTAAAATATTTCAACATACTATTATCGTTATTTAATGGAAAAGTTTGAAAAGATAATACTTAATAAAGAAGGGATTTTCTCTGTTTAAATCAATCTTGATCCTTGATAATAAAAAAATCCTAGATTTCCTCATATTAGTGAATTAAATTTCTTCGATTTCGAATTTTAAATTTTCCTTTAATATAATATTTACATTTCAATCATTAGTATTTTAAAGGGGTTTTCATATTGTTTTTTTGCGAATTCCATAAAAAAGAGAGCTTAATATGTTATAACCACAAATTTTATTTTCCTTTTTTAATAATAATTCCTAATATTTCTCATAATTTAAAGTAATTAAATAATGCTCCTTGAAGACCTTCATACTCATAGTTCATTTTGTAGACACGCTACAGGGAATCTTGAACAGTATGTTAAAGCAGCAATTAAAAAAAAATTAAGTGTAATTGGATTAAGCGCCCACTTTCCATATGAAATTTTAGAGGGAATAGAGGACATTCCATATCAGGAATATTCCATGCCTACGGACGAGCTTGATTCATATGTATTTAATGCAATAAGTCTAAGAGAAAAATATAAAAATAATATTGAGGTAAAGATTGCTTTCGAGTTAGATTTTGTAGAAAAGCAGGTTGAGAAACATCATAAGTATCTCGAGAGATATTCTGATCAATTAGATTATATTATCGGTTCCATCCATAATTTAAATACTCGATTTGGTTTTTTTGCATTCGACGATTTTCGCTTTTTGAAATATTATCATAAATTCGAAGATACGGATGAAATTTTTATGAATTATTTTAAAACAATGCAAGCAATGATAAACTCTGAACAGTTTAATTTCACGACAATTGGACATTTTGATCTTCCTAAAAAATTCAATATCATTCCAAACAACAAAGAATTAATAATGGAAGAAGGAATTAACGCGTTAGAAATGGTTAAAAAACGTGATCTTGTTATCGAAATAAATACCAGTGGGCTTAGAAAACCAATAAAAGAACAATATCCAAGCGAGGAATATATAAAAAAAATGTATAATTTAGGTATTGATGTTGTACTAGGTTCAGATGCTCATCACCCTAATGAAATAGCGTATGAATTTAAATCCTCAGTAAAACTATTAAAGAAAATAGGTTATGAGAGATTAGCCCATTTTGATAAAATGGCAAAAAGTTTTGTTAAAATATAATTTATTTAGATGTTTCCATAATGAATAATAAGAAAGATATTTGTGAGATATGTGGTAAAGATTTAATATATGCTATCACCCCTAAAGAATATAAAAATCTTACTTGTGAATTTTGTGGAAAAGTTTTCAATACAAATACATTTTGTGAAGATTCTCATTATATTTGTGATAATTGCCATCAAAGCGGAGCCATAGAAATAATTGAAAAGATAACTGAAACAACAAAAATCAAAGATCCATTTATTCTAGCAGAAAAAATCATGCGTCACCCTAAATTCAAGATGTATGGTCCAGAACATCATGCGCTAACACCTGCTGTTATTCTTACAGCAATGAAAAATAATAATATTAAAAAACCAAATGGGGAATCAATTACACTTTTTGATATCAAAGAAGCTATAAGGCGTGCTTCTAAAATTCCAGGGGGTTGGTGTGGATTTTATGGTTCTTGTGGAGCAGGAATGGGGTCTGGAATAGCAATAAGTATTTTTACTGGTGCTACACCAGCAAAAGACAGAGAGAGAACTTTAGCAAATCAAATGACATCGATTTCTCTATCAAAAATAGGCGATAACTTAGAACATTGTTGTAAAAGATCGGTTAAAATCTCGATATGTGAAACCCTACGTTTCTTGGAAGAAAAATTTGATATAAAAATGAATTATCAACCAAAATCGTGCTCTTTTTCAAATGCTAATGAAAAGTGTGAAAAAGAGAATTGTTTATTCAATTCAATCTAATTTTCTTGAACGAAGCCATGCTTCCATGATCAGGGATTTTAATAATTTAATATGCTTGGAATCTCTTGTTTGAAGAGTTAAGTGATTGTTTTCTTCATTTCCAACGATTGCAATGAGAACTTCTTCACTGTCACAATCAATTACGTATCTATCATCAGCTTCAAACAATCGGATAGATATATTATCTAAACTTTCTAATTCCTCCAGTATTTCGGCATCTTCTTCTAAAGTAATATCAATTGAAGTAGATACTTTAATAATTACGGAAGATCTTACCTCGTAAAGAGTTAGCTCTTGTAAATCTCTAATATTTGGAACGACAATTGTAACATTATGCAGAGCTTTCATTAAAATTTCTTTCATTTTTTCGAGGATCATTTTCTTAGGGATTTCTAAAAATGTTGAATCAATAATTTTAGACCCAGATGATGATCCAATTTGATTCCGTAATTTCTCATTTTCAGTTTCTAAAATTTCTAAGTCTTCATCTGCCTTTTCCAATTCACCTTTTAAGATGTCTAATTTTCCTTGTAAATCTTCAATAATCTTATTTTTCTCAACCAAATCTTCTTTATTTACGGTGCTTTCTTTAACATCATTAATTTCTTCCTCTTTTAGCATCAATGTTCTTTCTAATGTTTTTACTTTTTCGTCTTTTATCTTCAATGAACTATCTAGTGTTTTTATCTGTTCGGATTTTAAATTAATCGAATCTCTTAAGGTTTTTATTTGATCTTCCTTTAGTTCCATTGAATTTTGCAGATTTTCAATGAGTTCATCTGTTGTTTTCATCTTTACATCAAAAATCTTGACTCTCTCCCTCACTTGTTCCATTGATTTTAATTCTTTCTGCAATTTTGCAATAATTTGATCTTTATCTTCCATTTGAAATTCGTTCTCTTCGGTCTTAAAAAAATTTGCTCTAAATTATATGTATATATAAAAGATTTCCTTTTTAATTCTATTTTATTAAGGTAATTTTTTCTATGTACTCAATAAACTTAATTTAGTTTAATCTACCATAGTTTTAAATCTAATTATTGTTATTATAACTTCATGAATAATAAATCAAATGTAGATGATTTAGAAACAGATCTAAATGATCTTATTGAAAAACAACTGAATGCAAACACTGGGATATTGGGAATAAGTGTTTCAACCCATGGGGGTACATATCTTGCCAGTAAATTTAAGAAAGATCCATCGATGTCAAAAACAGAAATATCTGCGGCGAGTAGTAGCTTAGTATTCTTATCTTCAAAAATATTGCAGGACTCTTTGAATCAGAAAATTTCCTATAATATGATTACTGGACGAAAACGAATTATTTTATCAATTTTAACGGAAAACATAGCTTTAATATCCTTTTTAAATAGGGAAATAGCTGAACTTGAAGGATTAGATACATTTATTAAAAGTTTAAAACAATTTGCCATTCATATATCAGCAATTATAGACACATCAGATTTAATAAAAGAAGAAGTCTTTGTCGCCGTAAAAAGAGCCATTCCAAATGCCCTGGTAATTGCTATTATCACAAAAGATGGTTTACCAATCAAAATGCAAACTACAATGCCTGAACCAATACTTTCGGCAATGACATCGGCAATCTATAATTTAGCAGGTATCTTATTGGAGGAAGGTTTGGAATATTCAATAATAGGAGGAGAATATGGATCAATAATTATTCACGAATTAGATCAGAACAGAATTCTTGCTATAGCAGTACCAGAAGCTGATGAACGTAAATTAGGCTCTTATATCGCAAAAATAAAATCAATTATTGGATAGATTCAACTTACTCTGAAATTATATCATAAATTTTATCAACAATCTTTAAAGCTCCAAAATACGAAGCTGAAAAATCGCGAGCTCCAAATAATATTGTACAAATGGGATCAAACTTTTGAACACGATTTTCGGGATCAGTTTTATCATGAATATATTCAAGTTTGTTAATTTTAACTAATTCGGATTCGCATAATTCAGTTGGAGCAAAGACTATCAATTTAGTTGCAAATTGAATAAAATTACCACTAGACAAAACCTTTTCTATTTCATTCCAATTCTCCGAATTAAAGCTTTTAACATGTAAATCCAAAAGATTGATGTTAAATGCGAGCTCTGAAGCTCTAATTGATCCAGGTATTCGAGGATTTATTTCCATCAAATACGGATATTGATTCCTCACAACAAAATCAAACCCATTTATCCCTCGAAGTTTTAATATTTTTGATAAAAATAAAGAGATGTTTATGATAAGATCCTTAATATTGCCACCAATCTGGGCAGGAACAACATTACCACAATATGTGAAATCTCGGGGTGCATTCAGGTATCTTTCTCCGATTATTTGACGATTAACAGAGATGACTTTACAATGGATTCCATCTGATATTATTGTACAACTCACGGGAATTCCTTCAATGTATTCTTGTATTAACCAATCTGATACGTTTTCTATTTTAGATTCAAATATTTTAAGATTTAAGTTAAAAGTATCTTTATTTTCTATTTTATAGATATTCATTCCTCCCGAACTTCTAAATTTTTTTAAAATAAAAGGAAAACGCTCATAATTCTTTATATCATCCATACTTGTTGGATATTTAGTCTCTGGCATTTTATATCCATTTTCAACCAAAATTTCAAAAATTCCCTTTATGTTCCTGGCCTTCATTACCACTTCTAACTCATTGTTCAAGCTTTGAATGTTTTTATTTTTTTTACGGATCTCCTGTATTAGGAATTTTCTATCATCGAAACCATCGTCTAATCCACTACCTATAATAAAATAATTAATTTTAGGGTATTTATCTGAGAGTTTAATTGCAAATTCCGCGAGGTAATGATGATATAAATCTTTTATTAAATCATAATTCGTGTTTAATTCTTCTGTAATTATAATTGAATCTTTAACATAAGGATAAAGATCCAAGTCTCCAAAGAAATCTACGGCATAAACCTCATATTCTGCATTGAAAAGAGATAAAGCCAAAGGTCGGGTATTAAAACCAATCACTAAAACAGATTTTGATTTGTGAGACATTAATTATAATACAATAAAACAAAGATATATAGAAATTACTATCAAAATTTGATTAAAAATTCTATTAAATCCACAGAATTAGAGAATCTTCTTTAATTCTAAGATTAGATGATCTGGGTTATACCTATCAAATTGAAAGATCTCTGCCTTACCAAATTTCTTAAAATTTTTCTTTATTTTTTCTGCTGCGAAAGTATTTACTCCCAACGCTCTTGTTGCATAGCTTTTTTTAGGTTCTAATACCACCAGATGAACACCCTTTTTTGATAGACTCTTTGTTAGTTCTTTTAATTCATTTATTATTATTGAATAATCTTCCTGCACCTGGGCTATTAGATCGGGGTATTTTGCAGATATATTGGCCCCGCAATCAGAACAAACGAAAATGACGGGGACCATTGTACGGTTCTTCAATTTTTCAGCATCAATTAATTTAGCACACTTTGATAATGCAGCTGCCATGGGCGTGTATGATTTTCCTTCAATTTTCTTTAATTTTTGAACCGCTGTTTTAAAGTAGACAGTTGGATTTTGCAATACAATTGCTTGCTTGCCTCTAAACATTATCAAACTGATTTTATCTTTTTTCCTGTATCCTTCCTTTTGAAGTGACATGATAACATCAGTCATTTGTTTTATTACATAGTACATGCTTGCAGAGCTATCCAGCACGAAAAATAAAACTAGCGGTGCACGGTATTCATAGATTTTATCCATCAAATCATGTTTTTGAAACTTGATTGGATATTTTATATCTAAATCGTTATATATAGTATTTTTCAAATAAGTTCTTATTGTCGCATCTAACGCAATGCTTTTGGGCCGATTTCTGGGAGTCCTATACGACACATAACGACCTTTTTGCGTTGAAGCAATTTTGATTCTCCTCCCTATACCCCTCCCACCATAATCAGATACTTTCCGGTCTTTTCGAATGTTATCAAGAATGGCTGTCATCTTTTTTTCCATTGAATAAATGAGGGGGATAGATTTAGACCCGTTTTCAAAAAATTCAAGATCGATGATTTCGTAAGGAATATCTTTTACTTTCCAACCTCCTGCTGGTTGGGGACTCCGTTTTTTATCATCAGGATACTTAGGAGGCGGTAACTTTTGCTCTTTTGTTTCAGGAACCTTTACTTTGTTAGGATCAATGGATTGTCGTTTGAATTCTGTTTGAGGTGTATCATCATGTTTTAAAGGTCCTTCAGTATCTTTACTGGGTTGATAAGCCCTAGGATCCTCATAAGCTTTTTCTA
>Ga0307419_10000484_pt1 | contig 19967 bp, 18 predicted proteins | sample SalMarWE160230MG_2_FD_202512 | JGI IMG/M metagenome (GOLD analysis project Ga0307419, IMG submission 202512) | Salt marsh sediment microbial communities from the Plum Island Ecosystem LTER, Massachusetts, United States - WE1602-30 | ecosystem: Environmental > Aquatic > Marine > Intertidal zone... | reverse complement strand
AAGCGATGTCATCCCGCTCCCCGCGCATGATGCGCCCCAGACCAAGCTCAGCCACGGTCGTGCCTCGAAGGAACCTCAGATGAAGGGGGGCAAAGAGGGCCTTCTCACCCAATCGCGCCTCGATGAACTCCCTGTAGACCTCCACCCCATACCCCAAGAAGATGGTTTTCCGGGGAGGCAGCTGTTCAACCAGACCAGCAGGCGCGAGGACCTGGTAGGGGGTCAAACGCTCAACCTGTCCCCCTTCCCTATCTTTGTACAGGGCGGTATAAACCTCATCCTTCCGCGCATCAAGGATGGGACAGATCAGGTAGGGGGTGAAGGGCAGATTAGAGGCAAGCGCGTCCAGGGTGGGCACACCTACCACCGGCTTTTCTGCTGCCAAGGCCAATCCCTTGACCGCGCTCAGCCCTACCCTGAGTCCGGTAAAGGAACCCGGCCCCAGGGAGACGGCCATGCCGTCTATCTCATGAATATCGATCCGGGCCTCCTTAAGGAGGGCCTGGATGGCGGGGATCAACCGTGCAGAGTGGGTCTCCTCACGATGGAGGGTATACTCACCCACTACCTCATCATCCTCGATGAGACCGAGGCTCCCGCAGGAGGTTGATGTATCGACCCCCAAGATCCGCATCACTTGGCCCCCTGAGGGAAGAGTCTCATAATATCGTTGTAGAATATAAAGGCCATGAGCAGGATAATAATGATCAACCCGATTTGCTGGGCCAGTTCAAGCTTTTTCACGCTTAGAGGCCTCCCGATGATGGCCTCTATGGTCATGAAGAGGAGGTGACCGCCATCAAGGATGGGGATGGGAAAGAGGTTTATGAGACAGAGGTTGATGCTCAACACGGCAGTAAAGAAGAGGAGGTTGAGAAACCCTTGTTGGGCCTGTTTGCCAGCCATCTGGGCGATAAGGATGGGACCCCCGAGGGCCTTTTTGGCTGGGACGACCCGCTGGATTATCTTGACGACGCTCATCGCCGTCAACTTGGTGACAAACCAGGTTTGGGAAAAGCCCATGCCGACTGCTTTGTAGACGGGCTCCCGTTTGATTATAAACTCATCCGATGACGTGATTCCGATCTGATACGACCGCACCTCCTCACCGAAGATGTTTTTCCCCGTTACGGCCCGAGGGGTGACCCTCATACTGATAACCTCTTCCCCTCTCTTGATAGCCAATTGGAGTTCGCTCCCCTTGCTCTTGGAGATCGCCCCGGGGAGATCGACCCATTGGGAAATTTCTTCGCCATCCACCCTGATGATTACGTCTCCAGGCTGTACCCCCGCCTTTTGGGCGGGGAACCCGTCCACGACCGTCCCCACGATAGGAAGTACTTGCGGGATCCCCACACTGTATAGCAGGGAGAAGAACAAGACAGCCAGCAGCAGGTTTGCCAGAGGTCCAGCCGCAACGATGGCCATCCTTTTGCGCACGGGTTGATGGAGAAAGGCCCCCTTCTTATCGCTCTTCGCGACCTTCTCCCGAGGGTTATCCCCTAAGAGCTTCACATATCCACCCAGGGGAAAGGCGGATATCATATATTCTGTACCACCTATCCGCTTGCCGATGAGCTTGGGGCCAAAGCCCAGGGAGAATTTCAATACCTTCACCCCCGTCAGTTTGGCAACGAGGTAATGTCCAAGCTCATGGACGAAGATCAAGATACCCAGCACAAATGCTAATGCTACAATATAAATCATCGAGACACCTCTTGTATGAAATCTGAGGACTTCTCCTTGGCCCATCGATCCACCTCAAGGACATCCTCTACCCCGCGCAGGGGTCTTGCTTTGTGTCCATCCATGGTAGAGGCGACCACATGGGGAATGCGGTCAAAACCAATCTTACCCTGGAGAAAGGCCTCCACCGCCACCTCATTGGCGGCGTTGAGCACCGCCGGCAAGGTCCCCCCTCCCTCCAGGGCCTGATAGGCCAGCATCAAGCAGGGGAATTTATCAAAGTCGGGAGGCTCAAAGGTCAGATGGTTGAGTTCAACCAGGCTGAGCGCGGGAAGCTCTACCGCCAATCTCTTGGGATATGAGAGGGCATAGGCGATGGGGATCCGCATATCAGGGACGCTGAGCTGGGCGATGATGGAGCTGTCCACATACTCCACCAGGGAGTGGACCGTCCCCTGGGGGTGGATCAAGATCTCGATCCGCTCAGGGGGGACCTGGAAGAACCAGTGGGCCTCGATGACCTCTAATCCCTTATTCATCAGGGTAGCCGAATCCACCGAGATCTTGGGTCCCATCTTCCATACCGGATGGGCCTTGGCCTCCTGAGGACTTACCTTCTTTAATGCCTCAGCGGACAGATTATAAAAAGGCCCTCCCGAGGCGGTCAAGATAATCCTCTTTACCCCCTCTCCTCCCAGCTTGCTTCCCAGGGCCTGAAAGATGGCGCTGTGTTCACTGTCAATGGGTAAAATCGCGGCACCCTTTTCCCTGGCCTTCTGCACGATGATCTCACCGGCCGTCACCATTGATTCTTTGTTCGCCAGGGCTACATCGGTGCCCGCTTCGATGGCAGCAAGGAGGGGAAGAAGCCCGGCCGAGCCCACCACCGCCGATACCACCAACTCCACCCCGGGAAAGGTGGCTGCGCGGATGAGCCCCTCTGCCCCATAGACTACCTCCACTGCCTCTTCCCGGAGGGCCTCGTGGAGGTCGTGGGCAAGGTCTTGGTTGAGCACTGAGACCATGCGGGGTTTGAATCTTGCGACCTGTTCGCGCAACAAAGAAAGATTCCGCCCGGCAGCGAGGGCGAGGACTTCAAACTCCTCACTACATCGTTCTACAATTTCGAGCGCATTGACACCGATGGAGCCCGTCGATCCGAGGATGGCCAGTCTCTTCATGACGCCTCAGCAAATATCTTAAACATCAAGAAGTAATACAAGAAGGGAGCGGCGAAGAGGAAACTATCTAATCTGTCAAGCACACCCCCATGTCCGGGGATGAGGCCTCCTGAGTCTTTTACCTTGGCCCCCCTCTTGATCATCGATTCTGAGAGATCCCCCAACTGGCCGAAAAGGGCGATACCCAAACCCACAAACAGGGCATCTGCTGCCCGCAACGTCGGCAGGAAGAGGGCCTTAAAGGCGAAAACAGTGAAGATAGCACCGACAAAGCAGGCGAAAAAGCCCTCGACCGTCTTATGAGGACTTATCTGCGGGCTGAGTTTATGCCTCCCCCACCAGGAGCCGATGAGGAGGGCGAAGGTATCACCCACCCACACCGTTGACATGAGTAAGAGGACCCAGAATATCCCCTGCGGTAATTTGTTGATCAGGCTGACATGGGAGAGCAGGAAGGGGATGTAGATGATGCCGAGAAAAACGATCCCAATTCGGTTCGGCAGAATGGAAAACTCCTCAGAGGAAAAGGCATAGCCGAGAAAGAGGACCACCATGACGGCACCCAAGAATACCATGATCATCTCGGAGGGAGCCCACTGAAATAACGCGCAGAGGATGACACCGAGGACGATACCACCGATCTTTTCTCCGGTCACTCCTTGAGACATGGTCATGGAATAAAACTCATAGAGCCCCAAGATGGCAGCCGCGCACACCATAAGCGAGAGGGTATAGGAAGGCCCGAAGATGATCAACAGCCCTACTGGTGGAATGATAATCAATGCCGTGGCAAATCTCTTAATCATGTCAAGGCCTTTTAATACAACGGGTTATAATTTCTGCTATTACCCTTATCAAGGCGCAGCACCCTCCCGCATTTGGGATGCGGTAAGTCCGAAACGTCTCTCCCTCTTCTGATATGCAATGCAGGCCTGAATCAACTCTTCCTTGCCGAAATCAGGCCACAGGGTCGTGGTAAAGTAGAGTTCGGTATAAGCGATCTGCCAAAGAAGAAAGTTGCTGATGCGCAACTCTCCGCTGGTGCGGATCAATAAGTCCGGATCCGGGAGGTCGCCGGTAAAAAGATATCGTGAAAAGGTCTCCGGGGTGATATCATCTTTGGTGATCCGCCCCTTTTCTATCTCATCGATGACCTTTCTGATACCGGCAACAATCTCGGAGCGCCCCCCATAGCTGAGGGCAAGGTTGATGATGAGGCCGTCCTTGTGACGGGTTTTCTGTACTGTCTCCATGAGGGATTTACGGATGCGGGCGGGGAGATCCTCTACGTCTCCAAGAATGTTGATACGAATGTTTCTTTCCAGCAATTCTTGTTGCCGCTTCCGCAGATATTCGTGCAGGAGTCCCATGAGGGCGCTCACCTCTCTTCGCGGACGGCGCCAATTCTCTTTGGAAAAGGTATAGAGGGTGATAATCTTGATCTGAAGCTCTTCACATGCATCCACCACCGTATTGGCCGCTTCGAGCCCCTTCTTATGCCCTTCTATTCTCGAGAGATGGTGCCGCTGTGCCCATCGACCATTTCCATCTGGAATAATGGCTATATGGTGGGGCATTTTTTTTGGATCGAGCCTCTCCATATCCCTCACTGAACTTTCATAATCTCGAATGCAAGGAGATTTCCCCCAGAGTTAACACTCCTGAGATTTGGTAGCCATCAACACCTATTGAGTGTTGGTGCAATCGACATGCATACCAAGTGTAGCACAAGTATCGGGGCTTTGCAATGGAGGAGGCCATGAAGACCTCAGGGGAGATTTGTTATAATTGCAAAGAGGCGAGGGAGCAGTATGATATGGCCTGCTCCCTCATCACCTATACCTCAACGACCGCATCCACTGGGCAGACCTCCATACAGGTCCCACACTCAGTGCATTCATCCTGATTGATGACATATTTATCTTCGCCTTCTTCAATGGCGTCTGCCGGGCACTCCTCTGCACAGGTTCCGCACGCCACACATTCATCATTGATCTCATACGCCACGTCTCTCACCTCCTTATTGTTAAATCTCCATTATTTCCTTCTCTTTTGCCTCAATCACCTCATCGATTTGTTCGACGAAGGCGTCCGTTGCCTTCTGTGCCTGATCCTGCAACTGATGTAACTCATCCTCGGAAATTTCCTTTTCCTTTTCCATCGAGCGCAATCTTTCGATGATCTCTCTCCTGATATTGCGCACCTCTATCTTGTTATTCTCTCCCATCTTTTTGACTAACTTTGCCAACTCTTTTCTTCGTTCCTCGGTCAGCCTCGGAATGGTGATGCGTATCACCTTTCCATCGTTTGCCGGGGTCATCCCCAACTCCGATTTGAGGATCGCCTTTTCTATTTGACCAATCAAGGAATTATCCCAGGGCTGAATAACGATAAGCCTGCTCTCGGGTACCGACATGGTGGCCACCTGATTGAGGGGAGAGGGGGTGCCGTAATAATCTACCTTGATGTCATCCAAGAGGGCCAAGGACGCTCGGCCGGTACGCACCTTTCCCAGTTCTTTCTCCAGGGCTGAAATGGCCTTCTGCATCTTCGCTTCGCATTCTTTGATAATCTGAGACTCCATAAGATCCCCTAACTAATCAATGTCCCCTCTTGCTCTCCCAAGATTATCCGCCGCATATTCCCCTGGACCCCGATATTGAAGACAACCAGGGGGAGTTTATGGTCCATACAGAGGGAAATAGCGGTAGCATCCATCACACGCAATCTCCTCTGCAATACCTCCTGGTACGATATCTGATCAAATTTAACCGCAGCGGAATTCTCCAAGGGATCAGAATCATAAACACCATCCACCTTTGTGGCCTTGAGGATAATCTCCGCTCCTATCTCGAGGGCCCGCAAGGACGCCGCTGTGTCCGTGGTGAAATAAGGGTTGCCCGTTCCACCCACAAAAATGACCACCTTTCCCTCCTGCAGGTCCCTTAAGGAATTGGCGCGTACATAGGATGTCACCATGTCACCCACGGCCACGGCAGACTGTACAGAGGTCGAGACTCCTCGTTTCTCCAAGACGTCCCGCAGAGCGAGACCATTCATAATGGTAGTGAGCATCCCCAGCTGATCCGCCGTAACCCTTTCGATATCATCATCGGTGGCCTGCGCCCCGCGGATGAGATTCCCCCCTCCGACCACCAAGGCCATCTCGATCTTTAGCTCCTTCAACTCCCTGATTTCCTCGGCCACCCCCCGAAGGGCCGCAGGTTCAATGCCCGCCCGCCCCTCTTTTGTCATTACCTCACCGCTCAGCTTTATCAATATTCGCTTATATGCGGGTTTCTTTCGCATTGAAGATAACCACAGTCAATCCGCGGGATCAGCCGTCGTCTTCACCGCAGACCTCGCCCAATTGATACCTGGTGAAGCGTCGTACGGCGATATTTTCCCCCACCTTGGCCATGGTATCGTAGATGAGATCCTTAACCGTGATCTCTGGATTCTTGATATAGGCCTGCTCCAGCAGGCAATGCTCTATAAAGAATTTCTCCAGCCTTCCCTCCACGATCTTGCCCAGTACCTTCTCTGGTTTACCGGAAGTCTCGGCCTCGGCCCGCAAGATCTCTTTTTCTTTCTCGATGATATCCGCCGGGACGTCTTCCCGAGTGACAGCAAGGGGGTTCATGGCAGCAATGTGCATGGCGATTTCTTTCGCCAGATTTTGAAAATCCTCAGTCCTGGCCACAAAATCCGTCTCGCAGTTTACATCGACCAAGACTCCTATCTTGCCACCCGGATGTATATAGGAGGTAATAAGGCCTTCGGCAGTTGCCCGACCAGTCCTCTTCGCTGCCTTGGCCAGCCCCTTCTTGCGCAGTAAGTCAATGGCTTCATCAACATTGCCCGCACACTCCACAAGGGCCTTTTTGCAATCCAAAACGCCAACCCCTGTTCTTTGCCTTAACTCCTTAATCGCACCGGCGGAGATCTCCATTGCTGTCTGCCTCCTCATCCCCCTCTGCGTGGATTAAACCCCATTCTTGTCGTTGTCTTCTTCTTCCCCGTGTTCTTCTGCATCCTCGCGTCCTTCGCTCACCGCTTCCCCCTCAACTCCTTCATCGGGAACGGTCTCCATCGAGGTCTCTTCGCCTGTCTCTCCCTGGAGTTCCTCCTCACGAACCCTCTTCCCTTCGATTGCTGCATCGGCAATCTTTGAGGCGAAAAGGCGGATGGCCCGTATGGCGTCGTCATTTCCCGGGATCACATAGTCGATCTCATCGGGGTCACAATTGGTGTCCACAATGGCCACCGTGGGAACCCCCAATTTCCGCGCCTCACTGACTGCTATTCTCTCCCGCTTGGGATCAACAATAAAGAGGGCGCCGGGGAATCTATTCATATCTTTGATTCCCCCCAAATACTTATTCAGTTTGCTTCCCTGCTTTTGCAAGCTCAGAATCTCTTTTTTAGGAAGACGCTGAAATGCTTCATTTTTTTCCAATCCTTCCAGTTCCTTGAGCTTATTAATGCTCTTTTGGATCGTCTGGAAATTGGTGAGGGTCCCTCCTAACCAACGATGATTGACATAAAACATACCACAGCGCGTGGCCTCTTCATAGATGCCCTCCTGGGCCTGTCTTTTCGTCCCGATAAAGAGGATCTTTTCACCTTTGGCCACGGTATCCCGAATAAATTCGTAAGCTACATCCAAGAGCTTAACCGTTTGCTGTAAGTCAATTATATAGATGCCATTCCGCGCCCCGAAGATGTATGGTTTCATCTTGGGGTCCCAACGCTTTGTCTGGTGGCCGAAATGGACCCCAGCCTCCAAAAGCTCCTTCATAGTTACAACGGGCATAGTACCTCCTTTTGGTTGTATCTTCCGCCCCCCTCAACTCGTTTGGAACCCTCGCGGGCACCCCCAAATCGATCAAGAGGCGTGTTTAATGAAAATGACCTTTAACACACCACCCCCTCCTTTTGCAAGCGAAAATTTGGCTCCGGTGGTCATACAAATAATACCCAACCACTTCATTGCCGCCTGATTGCCAAAGAGAGAGCGTGAGACAATACCGGGCATTATCCCATAAAAAGGGATAAAAAAAGAAGACCGGCTTGCTTTCACTACACTAAAAAATAATACCCTTTTACTCATAATGCAACAACAGTGTTGACATGAACCTCAAAAAAAGAAGGTGAAAAAAGTCAGCGACGCTTTATTCGCCCTTCTTGAAAAACCCCTTTTCTTTTGCTATATTATGGAATAGTCGCTTTACTTCCTAACAGAGCGAACTTCTATCTTGAGGGCGAATAAACAGGGAACGCATGACACCCAAGATCATTGATCGCTATCTCTTAAAGGAGATCCTGGTACCCACAGGTATTGGGTTGGGGATCTTTACCTTTATCTTCTTGGTCAGCAAGTTGTTCCGGGTCATGGAGATGGTAGTGGACAAAGGGGTCCCCCTGGGGTACGCGATAGAGCTTTTTTTGTGTCTCATCCCCGCCTTTCTTGTCTTCGTCCTCCCCATGGCCTTTTTGCTCGGTATCCTCACGGCCCTGGCGCGATTGTCCGCAGATAACGAAATCATCGCCCTCAAGACTTCAGGGGTTGGGCTGTACCGGCTAAGCCCTCCTGTGATCCTCCTTTCAATCATCGCCTTTCTCTTCACCTCCTTTCTCGTATTCTATGCCGTTCCATGGGGAAGTAAAAACTTCCAGGAGACCTTCTTTCGGCTTGCGGGAACGAAGGCGAAGCTGGACGTAAAGGAGCAGATATTCAACGCCACGTTCGGCGACTTGGTCATCTACGTGAACAAGGTTTCTCAACGGGGGAAGATATTGGAGGGGATCATGATCTATGATGAGAGAGACCCTCAGATGAACAGCACTATCGTCGCCCGCCGGGGTTATCTGACCCCAAACCCTCAGGCCCAAAAATTGGTGTTGCATCTCTTCGATGGGAGCATCCATTCTCAAGAGACAAAGGAGGAGACCTATCGTACCATCAACTTCAACGCCTACCAGTTCACCATATTCCTACAAGATGAGATAGACAAGGCGCGCAACAGGGCGCAGGTGCGGATGTTGGAGAAGGAGATGTCAATCGGTGACCTGCGCAAGAAGATCACAAGGTTGAAGGCAGCCGGGATAAACGTCCGGCCTCAACTGGTGGAACTCCACTTCAAATTTGCCATACCCTTTGGCGCCCTGATCTTCGGCCTCGTGGGTCTTCCCCTGGGGGTGCAACGTACGCAATCGGGGCGGTCGTGGGGCTTTGTTCTGTGTGCCGTCATCTTCCTTCTCTATTATGTACTCTACTGTCTGGGAAAGGACTTAGGCGCAGGCGGGATCATATCCCCGATTTTGGCCGCCTGGTTTCCCAATATTATTTTGGGGGCCTTAGGAATTTACCTCTTGATAAAAACGGCTCGGGAGTCTCCTCTGCGGATCCTCACCTGGGGTGACAAAGGAATGGAATGGTTGAGGGAGAAATGGAAAAGATTTTCCCGTGAGATGTAGATCAATCTTCAACTCAACTCACTTTGCCCTTTGGCAATAAGAAAGGCATGAGGCCGCAGGGATTGAGCGGTATGAAAATCCTTAGTCGTTACATCACCAGGGAGTTTTTGAAACTCCTCTTCCTGTGGACAGCAACCTTTTTTCTTGTCTTTTTCGTGGTGGAACTCTTCGAGCGGATCAACGCCATCATCGTCAATAAGGCGCCTCTGTATCTTATGCTGGAATATTTCTTCTATACTACTCCACTTTTTCTCTCTCAAACCCTCCCCTTTGCCACCCTTCTGGCTTCCCTGATTGTCTTAGGGGTCCTCGCGCGGAACAACGAGGTCGTGGCCATGAAGGCCCATGGAATCAGCACGTACCGGATCATGTTACCCCTTGTAGTCCTTGCCGCCGCGGTCACCACCTTTATCTTCCTCTGCAACGAGACCGTTGTCCCCTACTCCGCCCGCAAGGCCAATTATGTCTGGTCGGTCAAGGTAAAAAAGGAGGAGGAACGGGCCTTTTTCGAGCTCAACAAGATCTGGTATCGTGGCGAAAACACCATCTACAACATTCGCCTCCTTGATCCGAAGAAAGATCTCCTCAAGGGGGTAACGATCTACCGCTTCGATGAACTGTTCAACCTCCGCCAGCGCACGGATGCCCGTGAGGTCCGATGGAACGGGAATGGCTGGACCTTCTATCAAGTGGCTATCAGGGACTTTCTCCCCGGAGGAGAAGTATCGATGGAGATCTACGATGAGAGGAATATTCCCATACCGGAGAGACCAGAGGACTTTAAGAAGGGGATGAAAAACCCGGATGAGATGACCTACCGGGAGCTTAAGGAATATGTGGAGAAGTTGCGGGGTGAGGGTTATGATTTCACCCGCTATGTCGTTGATCTCCACGCCAAGGTGGCCTTCCCTTTTTTAACGCTGATCATGGTATTGATGGGGTGTCCCCTGGCACTGGCGGCGAGCCACGGCCGCGGGGGTGGGATCGCACAAGGGGTGGGACTCAGCATAGTCATCGGTTTCGTCTATTGGGTGAGCTTTGCCATCTCGGTCGCCTTGGGGCATAGTGGAACCTTTCCCCCTTTTATCGCCGCCTGGGCACCCAATGTCTTCTTCGGCCTGATTGGGGGATTCATCATCGAGAGCATCCATCAGTAATATTAGAGGATTTTCCGCCATGGCCATCATGGAGATCAGCGTCGTGCCGGTGGGCACTGCGAGCCCCAGTGTGAGCCCGTTTGTCGCTGAGTGCGTGCACATAATTGCTCAGCAAGGATTGCGGTACGAGGTCACCTCTATGGGAACAGAGGTGGAGGGGGATGTAGCGGAGTTACTGCGGTTGGCCGCACTGATGCACCGGGCCCCTTTTGCAAAAGGGGTCCAGCGGGTAGTCACCACCATCAAAATAGACGAACGGCGGGACAAAGAATTGAAGATAAGAGGGAAAAGGCAGTCCGTCCTCAAGAGGCTCAGGGAGATGGGGGCCGGATGATAACGAGGGTATAGGAATCAAGATCGATATATTTTCGAGCCACCCGCACGACATCCTCCCTCGTCACCCCGTCTATCTCACGGGGATACCGCCGATAAAAATCCCCGCCGAGGCCGTATCGCTCATCGAAGGCCATGGTAGAGGCCAACACGAGGGGGCCTTGGAGGCCGATCGCATAATTCCCAATGAGATAGGCCTTGGCCCTGTCCAGCTCCTCCGGACTGATACCCTGCTGACATACTTCCTGAAGGATCCGCTCGATTCCCTGGAGCGCCTGCTCTACTTTCGAGGGAGTGGTAGCCAGATATATCACCAGATAGCCGGGGTCAAGATCAGATCGAACAAAGAAGGCAGTTACATAGGCCAACCCTTCTTTATCACGCAATTGGATAAAGAATCTTCCGCCCTGCCCGCTCAGGGCAGCCTCTAAGACCTCTAAGGGGAAGCGGTCCTGATCCTGTAAGGTAGTGCCGGGAAAGCCGAGGGCGATATGGGCCTGCTGCTTCGCCTGTACCACCTCTTCTCTTTTTTTTATCCCGCCCTTCTTGTTTTCTTGAGGGATGGTAGGTGGGGAAAAGGTTGCCCTGCGCATCCTCTGAAAGGCCCCCGTGACGACATCCAGTACCGCTTCCCACCTGGCATCACCCGCAATGGCCAGAACCATGTTCTGGGGGAGGGCATATCTCTTGTAATACCTCAGGAGATCACGTCTCCCGATGCGCTCTATCGTCTCCTCCGCCCCCAAGACATTGAGACGATAGGGATGCTGCTCATAGAGGGTCTCCTGGAAGAGCCGCATGGTCCTCGGGATCATCTGATCCTGTTCTTTACCCAAGGCGGCCACGATCTCACCCTTCACTTTCGCCATTTCTTCAGGGGGAAAGGATGGTTTGGTGATGACCTCTCCCACGAGTCTTAAAAGCTCGGGAAAATCCTTGCTCAAACCCTTCGCCTGCACCCCGAAGCTGTTGCGCCCTGAAAAGGTCTCCAGGGTTGCCCCGAGGGAATCGACCTCCTGGGCCAATTGTAAGGCCGTGTACGATTCGGTACCCCTGGTCAACATCTCGGAGAGAAAGTGGGTAAGGCCTGCAGTGCGCTCCTTTTCAAACCGCACCCCTCCCAGGAATACACCGCATATCCCCACCACGGGCACTGAATGGTCCTCCTGAAACAGGAGGGTGATCCCGTTCTCCAGCACGGCCCTCTTTATCTCCCCCGCTGTCTCGTGCGCGGCCGGCTTTACCGCCAATCCTTCCACCAATCCCTCCACGGTAGGAGAATCCACTCCTTCTCCTCCCCCTTCCTCTTGAGGAAACAGCAAGCAGAGAGTGAGATTTTCCGGGCGCAGGTATCTCCACGCCACCTCTCGGATCTTCTCCGCACCAACCCTGATGATACCCTGCAGGTATTCTTGCTCTTTCGTCGCATCCCCCATGACCACCTCGAAATAGCCGAGTTTCCGGGCTTCTCCCTGTACTGTCTCTTGATCGTAGGTGAAGTCAGACTCAAGCATGACCTTGGCCTTTCGAAGCTCTTCCTCACTGACCCCTTCCCCTTTGATGCGGGAGAGCTCCCTGATTATCCCCTCGATCCCCTCCTGGATGACCCCCGGTTGGAACGCCCCTCCGATGACGAAGAGGCCCGGGTCCTGAGGAGTAAAGGCGTAGGCATAGATTGAGCTGGTCACCCCGCGTTTGAACCGTAACTCCTGCTGCAGCCGTGACGACTCCCCCTGTCCCAGGATGACGGCCAAGAGATCCAGGGCGAAGGTATCATCTTCCCCCATGCCGGGGATGTGGAAGCCCAGGGCAAAATACCGCTCATGAATGTTCTCCTGCATCATGACGTGGCGGAAGGCCTGTTGGTGGGGTTCCGATGCCCTTTGCCGCATGGGGAGTTGGCGGACTCGTGCGGCGAAGAGGCCATTCAGTCGGGACAACAACTCCGAAGTCTTGAAGTCCCCCACCCCCACAAAGACCATATTCTCAGGCACATACCACGTATCATAATAGCTGAGGACTTGCTTCCTGCTGAATCCCCTGACCTTTTCCTCATCACCTATGATGGGCCTTCCATAGGGGTGGCGTTGAAAACTGTTTTTGAAGAGGGCCTCATGGAGTGTGCGCCCGGGATCGTCCTGCCCCATCCGGATCTCTTCGACCACTACTTCCTTTTCCCGTGCGAGTTCTTGGGGGTCAAAGGAGGGGTGCTGAATAGCATCGGCCAAGACCTCCAAGCCTTCCTCTTGGTAGCGGCTGGCAATCACCACATGATAGACCGTGTACTCATAGCTAGTATAGGCATTGATGCGGCCCCCATATCGCTCTATGGTCCCGGCTACCTCCCCTGCCCTCCTCTGATTCGTTCCCTTGAAGATCATGTGCTCAATGAGGTGCGACATCCCCGCCTCCGCGGGGCGCTCGTCGGCGCTTCCCGCCTCCACCCAGACCTGAAAGGCGGTCACCGGCGCCGTGCGGTTCTCACACAGTACAACCCTCATCCCATTATCCAGCCTGGTCCTGAGGATCTCCCCGGCGCCGCAGAGCGTGGGAAGAAGAAGCAGGAGCAAGACAACCATAAGGGCCCACGATTTTCTTTCCATTGCGTTTACCCTTTCACGCCTCATCTTCTGTAAAGCTATGCCTCACCCTCGGCCTTGTCAAGAATTCCGTGCCTTGATTTTCCCCCTCAATGGAGCTAGGATACAGGATAACGGGGGTGGAATGAATGGACAAAGTATCAAAGGGTATCGATTGGGAAACCTTCCATAAGCTGCGCGGGAGCAAAAAAAGGACATACTTCACGCGGGACGGAAACATCTTCCATGTCATCATGTCCCAGCAATTTGACCGCGCGTTCCTCGATGACATATGCGAGTTGGCCACCAAGATCAGAGGGATCTCCAAGGGGAATAAGGGGGTCGCGTTCCTCCAATCCCTCCTGCAGGGAAAGAGGGCGATGCTGTACTTTGTTCAGCCTTCCACCAGGACCTTCCTCTCCTTCATGGCTGCCTGCCAGATCTTGGGCATCCAATGCTCAGAGGTGAGGGACACGACCACATCTTCGGAGATGAAGGGCGAATCGCAGGAGGACACCGTTCGGACCTTCAGCAGCTATGTGGACCTCATCGTGATGCGCCATCCCCAAACGGGGTTCGCCGAAAGAATCGCCTTTCTCTTGAATCAGATCAGCAGACCAGTGCCCATCATCAACGCCGGCTCGGGGAAGGACCAACACCCCACCCAGGCCCTGTTGGATATCTACACCCTGCACCGTTCCTTCGAGAACTACGGTGGAATTGACGGCAAGAAGATCGCCTTGGTGGGCGACCTGCTGCGGGGCAGGACCGTGAGATCACTCGTCTACCTGCTCAGAAACTATGAGGGAATCAGGTTTTATTTCGTCGCCCCCCCGGAGTTGCAGATGGGGGATGACCTCAAGGAGTATCTCCGCAAGCAAAAGGTCCCCTTTGAAGAAAGTGACACCCTCGAGGAGGTCGTCCCCCTCGTGGATGCCGTCTATATGACCAGGATACAAGATGAATACGACGAACAGGGGGAGTCAAAGGAGATTGATTATACCAAGTACTACTTTAAAGAAAAGTACTTGAAGGTCCTCCCCCCCAACGCCATCATCATGCACCCCCTGCCTCGGAGAGATGAAATCCCCGTGAAGATAGATGCAGATAAGCGGGCCATGTACTGGCGCCAGGCGCGAAACGGGATGTGGGTTAGGGTGACCCTCATCGCCAAGATTTTTCAAAAGGACAAGGACATCCGGGAGTACTAGCGGATGAGTTGGCCGATCCTCTTCCAGCGGACCTTAGAAAGGATGGAGGACCCCCCCCAATCCCATGACCAATACATAATAAAGGCCTTCCCCAGTACGTCATCAAGGGGGACGAACCCCCAATAACGGCTGTCTTGGCTGTTGTCCCGATTATCCCCCAAGACAAAAAGGGAACCAGGAGGGACTTTTTTCGGGCCATAGGGGTCAGGGGCTCTTGGACCCCATGATGCGTATACACCCCAGGGGTCTTCGATCATCTGATCGTTGATGTAGATCTTCCGGTCCCTGACCTCCACCGTGTCGCCCGGAAGTCCGATGGCCCGCTTGATGAAATCCTTACTCCTATCGACGGGGAAAATAAAGACGATGACATCCCCCCGCCGTGGCGTACTGAACCTGAAAACCTTGTTGCCAAGCAACGGTATCCTGATACCGTAGATGAACTTGTTGACCAGTATATGATCCCCCACGAGGAGGGTCGGTTTCATGGATTCTGATGGAATCTTGAATGCCTGGACCACAAAGGCCCTCACGAAGAGGGCGATGAGTAACGCAATAATGAGGGTCTCTGCATATTCCCGCACCTTGCTCTTCTTCTTTTCGGACATCCGCTCAGTACCTCCTTTCACCTGACCTGTAAGAGGGCCAAGAATGCTTCCTGGGGGAGATCGACCCTGCCCACCCGCTTCATCCTCTTCTTCCCCTCTCGCTGTTTTTGGAGCAATTTGTTCTTTCTGGTGACATCACCCCCATAGCATTTCGCCGTCACGTTCTTGCGCAAGGGGGGGATCTTTCCCCTGGCGATAATTTTTCCGCCCGCCGCTGCCTGGATCACCACCTCAAACGTCTGCCGGGGGATGACATTTTTCATTCTGTTGACCAACTCCTTACCGCGGTAATAGCCCTGGTCCCGGTGAACGATAAGGGAAAGGGGTTCCACCGTCTCCCCGTTGATGAGGATATCGAGCTTTACGAGATCCGATTCCCGGAAGTCGGAGAACTCATAGTCAAAGGAGGCATACCCTCTGCTCAAGGATTTCAGGCGATCGTAAAAATCCCAGAGGACCTCGGCGAGGGGGAGCTCGTATGTTGCCGTTACCTTCTGATGGGAGAAATACTCAATCCGCTTCTGCCGCCCCCTCCTCTCTTCGCAGAGCCGCAGGATAGGACCGAGGAATTCCGCTGGGAGATGGATACTGGAGGTGATGAAGGGCTCCCTGACGGATGCTATCGCCCCCCATGGAGGCAGTTTGCTCGGGTTATCCACCCGCAGGGTCTCGCCCCGGCGCGTCACCGCCTCATAGACCACTGTCGGAGAGGTGAAGATGAGCTGCAGGCAAAATTCCCGTTCCAATCTCTCCTGCACAATTTCCATGTGGAGCAGCCCCAAAAAGCCACAGCGGAACCCGAGCCCCAGGGCTACGGAGCTCTCCGATTCGAAGGTAAAGGCGGAATCGTTCAGACGAAAACGCTCCAGGGCCTCCCGTAAAAGGGTATACTGTCCGTGATCGGCGGGATAGAGACCGGCAAAGACCATGGGCTTGACGGCCCTGAATCCCGGAAGGGGTTCGCTGGTGGGATGATGCGCATGAGTTACCGTATCCCCGACTCGGGCGTCCTTGACATCCTTGATCCCAGCCACCACAAGGCCGACCTCCCCCGGACCCAGAGATTTCTCCTCCTGTTCATGGGGGGAGAAGACACCGATGCGACTCACGAGGTACTCCGCGGCGTTGGCGCAAAGGCGAATGCGGTCTCCTTTCTTGAGGTGGCCGTCGAAGACCCGAACCATGATCACGGCCCCGTGATAGGGATCGTACCACGAGTCAAAGATCAATGCCTTAAGGGGGGCCTGGACATTGCCGTGAGGCGAAGGGATGCGGGATACGATCCCTTCCAAAAGATCCCTCATGCCGGTCCCCTCCTTGGCACTGACCGTGAGGATCTCTGAGGGGTCGAATCCCAAGACCTCCGCTATTTCCTCCTTCACCCTCGCCGGATCGGCATTGCGAAGGTCCACCTTGTTGATCACGGGTATGACCACCATATCGTTCTCCAGGGCAAGATAGAGGTTGGCAACGGTTTGAGCCTGCACACCCTGCACGGCGTCTACCAACAAGACCCCCCCTTCGCAGGCCGCCAGGCTCTTGGACACCTCATAGACGAAATCGACATGCCCCGGTGTGTCAATGAGATTCAGAAGGTACTCCCCGCCATCCTTACTGCGGTATTTCATCCTCACGGCCTGGGCCTTGATGGTGATCCCCCGCTCTCGTTCCAGATCCATGCGGTCGAGGAACTGCTCGCGCATCTCCCGCGCCGGGACCGCGAAGGTCCACTCCAGAAACCGATCGGCCAGCGTTGATTTCCCATGGTCGATATGGGCAATGATAGAGAAGTTCCTGATCTTCGACAGATCCCCCTTCATTGCCCTGATACCACCTTGGTCCCCGTAAAGCCTTCCTCAAAGGAGACCTTTTTCTGTGCCGCTTCGGCCTCCTTCAGACTCGTATACCCCCCCAACTGAACCCGGTACCACAAGCCCATCTCCTCGAGCTGCACGGAGATTACTTGGAGCTTATAACCTTTTTTCGCCAATCTATCCTTCAGGGCTTCAGCCGTCTCCTGCTCCCTGAAAGAGGCAATTTGGACAAAGTAGAGATCCTTCTCTACAGGTGCCTCTTTGGCTTTTTCAACCTTCGTAGTCGGAAGAGAGGGTGTCTTCACCTCTTCCTTGTGCTTCGTTACCTTCTTCTGTTCCTTCTGTGCTGTGGTCTTTTCTTTTTTCTGTACCTCTTGATTGACACCTTCTTTTTTCGTCAAGGTATCATAGAAGGTAAACCGCATGTTGTCCTCTTCTTTCTCCGGGGCAGGCGTGGCCTTCTCTTTTGCGTTGCTTTCTGGGCCTTCCTTGTCCTCGCTGACGGTCGTTCGAGCTGTTGTTTGTTGGGCAATGCGTACCCGCTCTCTCTCCAACTGTATACCCACTCTGATCCCCAAGATGAAAATCGCAAAGGCGAAGATCATCCCCCCCATAATGCCAAAGAGGCGCTTGAGCTGATGGCGTTTTTGCACCCGGGAAATGGGCTCTTTATAATCCTTCATCACATCTCCACCGGGGCTGCGATCCCCAGCAACCTCAATCCAGTCTGCACGACCCCCCGAACGCTCTTGACCAAGAGGAGCCGGGCCTTCGTCATCTCTCTGTCCTCTGAAATGACTCGATGCTTATTGTAGAAGCCGTGGAAGAGCCCGGCCAAGTCCTGCAGGTAGGAAGTCAAGCGGTGGGGCTCCAACGCAAGGGCCATCCCGTCTAAGAGCTCGGGGAAGATTGCCACCCGCTTAACCAATAAACGCTCTTCCGGAAGATGCAGCAAGGCAATATCAACGTCGTCAAAACTTGGTATCTCCATATCGTTTTCCGCTGCCTTCTTAAAGATACTGGCTATTCGAGCGTGGACATATTGCACATAATAAACGGGATTCTCCGCCCCCTCTTTCTTGGCCAGCTCTAAATCAAAGTCCAGTGGGGAGTCGGCCCTGCGCAGCATGAAGAAATAGCGGCAGGCATCCACTCCCACCTCATCAAGCACCTCTCGCAGAGAGGTGAACTCCCCCGACCGGGTTGACATGCTCACCTGCTTCCCGCCCCTCCACAGGTTGACCAACTGCACGAGGATAACGTTAAAGCTCGACCTGTCACACCCAAGGGCCTCGATGGCGGCCTCCATGCGGGGAATGTAGCCATGGTGGTCGGCCCCCCAGATGTCTATTAAGAGGTCATATCCGCGATCATATTTATCCTTGTGATACGCGATGTCAGAGGCAAAATAGGTAACGGCATCATTAGCCCTCACCACTACTCTGTCCTTCTCATCGCCGAAGAGGGTGCTTTTAAACCAGAGGGCCCCCTCATGCTCGTACAGGTACCCCTTGTCTCGCAGCTCTGCTAAGAGGCGAGGGGCCAAACCACTATTGTAGAGATCACTTTCAGGGTACCACCTGTCGAAGCGGACCCGAAACCGCTCCAGATCATCCTTGATCCACCCCAGGATGACCTCGGAGGCCTTGTGACCAATGGGGTCTATAGTCTCCTCCTCAGTGGGAAGGAGATATCTATCCCCCTCATCTTCTTTGATGTGGCGGGCGATCTCCCTGACGTATTCTCCTTGGTACCCATCGGGGGGAAACGTGATCTCCCTCCCCCACTCCTGTAAGTACCGGAGGTACACGGACTGCCCCAGGAGCTGCATTTGGGTTCCCCTATCGTTGATATAATGCTCCCGCTCCACGTGGTAACCGACTTTCTCCAGGATATTGGCCAGGGCGTCTCCTAGGGCGGCGATTCTGCCGTGTCCGATGTGAAGGGGACCGGTGGGATTGGCGCTGAGAAATTCCACCAAGACCCGCTTTCCTTTGCCTCGTTCTCCTTCGCCGTACCGCTCCCCTTGCCGGTCCGCCTCTCTCAAACAATCCCGCCAGTAATCCTCCTTGAGAAAGAAGTTTATGAAACCGGGCCCGGCCACCTCCACCCGCTCGATGATCCCCTCATCATCTTCGATGCACCTCACGATGGTCTCAGCAATTGCTCGGGGAGACTCCTTGGTGCGGGATGCAATGGCCATGGCAATGTTCGTAGCATAGTCACCATGCCGCTCTTCCCGGGGGTATTCTAAGATCAGGGATGGCAGGGTATCCTCTGTCAACTCCCCCCGCTCCTGTCCCCGTGTAATGGCCCGCATGATGATCTCGTTTAGACCTTTTTTCACATCACTCCCGCTGAGTCAGTCGAGCATAGACCTCTGGTCTTCTATCCTTCAAGAAGGGCCATTCCTTTCGTGCCCTCGATACCTCCTCAAGCGCGATCTCGACCAACAGAATCCCTTCCTGAAGGCCTGTCGGTTCATCAACCAGTTCTCCTTCTGGGGAGATGCAGAAGCTCATACCGTAGAAATCCTGTTTGGGCTCGCTCCCCACCCTATTCACCCGCATGACAAAGAGGCCGTTGACGATGGAGTTGCCAGCTAGTACCTTTAACCACCGCTGCTGGGAGGCAAAGGCAGCTGCGGTGGGAGCGAAGATGATCTGGGCGCCGTGGAGTGCCAAATGTCTGCTCCCTTCAGGAAAAAAATTGTCCCAACAGATCTGGATCCCTATCGTTGCGAGACCCACGTCGAATACCGGAAACCCCTTATCCCCCGGAGTAAAGTAGGCCCGCTCCTCCCAGAGGGGGATCTGGGGGATATGGACCTTTCTATAGGTGCCCACGATCTCCCCGCGCTGATCGATCACTGCAGCCGTATTAAAGTATTGATCGCCATCTCTCTCGAAAAACGGACA
>Ga0307419_10000483_pt1 | contig 20005 bp, 17 predicted proteins | sample SalMarWE160230MG_2_FD_202512 | JGI IMG/M metagenome (GOLD analysis project Ga0307419, IMG submission 202512) | Salt marsh sediment microbial communities from the Plum Island Ecosystem LTER, Massachusetts, United States - WE1602-30 | ecosystem: Environmental > Aquatic > Marine > Intertidal zone... | reverse complement strand
TCTTATGATGTAATATGGAATGGTTTAAATCGCTTTTAACACGAAAATTGGCAGAAACCTTGGATGATTTGAAAGATGAGTCCGATTACATTCAATTGAGGCTTCCTGTAAAAAAAATTACTGGAGAATTTGAACGTAATTTAAGAAATATGGCACATCATTGTGATTTACATGCCAAAATAAGAATTGCAACATTAAAAGATATTGAAAGTTTCATAAAATTGCATGAACAGGCTTGGAAATCAACAAACATGCGATACAAACCATTTTCGAAGGATTTATTAGTTGAATTAATTAATGATCAACACATTGTTTTTTTGATCGCTAAAGTCAACGGAAATGATAGCGGTTTTGCTATTATGTATTTTACAGGAGAGAATAGAGAAATAGGGATTATTACAGCTCTTGGTGTAGTTCCTGAGCTACAAGGAAATGGATTAGGAACAATACTTGTTATAGAGATTTGGGATTATTTTAAAAAAAACGGGGCTAAAGAATTGCGATGTAGAGTGGAGCAAGATAATAAGAAGGCGTATAAGTTCATAAAAAGTCTTGGTTTTGAATTAATCAATTGATCAATTGAGATGTGAGTAAATTAAAGATAAGAGGGTAATTGAATTGAGTCGTATTAAAACTTTTTTTACCAAAATGTATGGTGATATCAAAAATCTTTACCAAAAAGATATAGATTTCATTCAAATGAGATTGCCCGTTTCTCACATTACTGAGGATTTTGAACGCAATTTAAAGAATAAAATTAAGCATTCGTTTATCAATGCTGAAATACGTGAAGCAACAGGAGATGATATTGACCATTTAATCGATCTTCATAATCGTGCTTGGCACTCCACTCCAATGCCTTATAGACCCCTTACTAAAGAAAAAATAAATGAAATGCTAGATGACAAGAGCGTTATTTTTCTCATTGCTAAAGTAGAAGGTAAAGATAGTGGCTTTGCTTTGATATATTTCACTTCTCAGGATAATCTTGTTGGTGTTATTGCAGGATTAGGAATCATTCCAGAATTACAAAGAAAAGGATTGGGAACCATTTTAGGCATGGCAAGCTGGGATTTATTTAAAAAAAAAGGAGTAAAAGAACTTCGATGTAAGGTATATAAAGACAATAAAGTTTCTTATAATTTTATCCGAGGTCTTGGTTTTGAGGAGTATGATGAGGACTTTATATCATGGAAAATATTTTAATTTAATTTTGTAGCCTAAAAATAAAGTAGAAACAGAGATTCTAAACAAAAGTTATTTAAAGTTTTATATTTCTGATCTTTTTCTCACACATAGCTGTGAATTTTGTCGATTTGATAAACTTTATAATCAATTATTAATGCTATTAACACAATTTAGGTTATTTCCTTCTTGCGGTCTGGTAAAATGGATGATCAAGATTCCGAAAAAAAATCAGAAATTTGGCTTAAGTATTGTGAAGCTTGCGTTCAGTCTCAAATCGAAAACGCAGATAGATCTCAATCTGAAACATGTTGTCTCCCCAATAAAAAGGATTCTATGAATTCTTAATTATTATTTAATTTTCTTTTTCGGGGAAAAAAAATATTTTCAGTCACCTCTCTCTTACATATAAAATTACCATATAAATTATAATTATCCTGATAACTAATTACTCTCACCTAGAAGGGCTTGATTTTACTTTTTATCACCTCTGTCACATTAATAAATGAAGGTTATATTCCATTTACTTCCAATTACCCCTCTCAATTATTATAATTTATAGCTTTCAATTAAGTAACAATTTATAAGTCTTAGATAGAACCCAATTTTAATATTTGAATTTTATAATAATCAAGATTATCCATTAATTTCCTTTTAAAAAAGAGTATAAGTCATAGATTAACTAAAAAATTCTCATATTGAAAGAGATGAGATCAATACTTTTCCGCATATCTCTCTATATTCACATTTTACAATAAGTTTATAAATGAAAAGTACTATTTATTTTTAACATTTGATTTATCTTAAACAAAAATCTTATCAATATCTAAAGCGAGGTACCAAAAAATTCAGAGGAAATATACCAAAATTTTGGTAATAGTAAATTTTACTCATTTAAAAAGTACAAGTAGAGATTTGTAAAATAAATCTATATAACACTAATAAGATCAAAAATGATGAAAAAAGTAGAATTAGTTTTTAGGACAATAGGTGAAAGGACTTCTGATATCGCACTCGAATTTGCTCGTACTAACATTCAGCCATGGAAAATTCATGTAATAAAAGACATAAAACCCTTCACTAGAGCCATGGAAGAAATAATGAAGATTGAATATGACCCTGAGACCGAATTCGTTGTTTTCATGGATGCAGATTGCTTAATTTTTGAAGATTTAAGGCCTTTTATTGAAGAAAATGAATTAGCTTACGTTGATTGCTATGTGCTTGATAAATTTAGGGGATATGTCCACATGGGAGTGCACATCACTAGACGTGATGTAGTCGAAGAAATGAAAAAGGTCTCTCTCTCAAATGAAAACTTATTATACGTGCTAAAACCAGAGACTGCCATACGAAATATAGCATTAAACAATATGAAATTGAAGAAGAAGTATAAGCGATTTAAAATATTGCACGATTTTCACCAATATTATGAACACGTCTTTATTAAATGTGCCATTAGAGAATTGAGAAGTAGAGAAGATTATCCGAAAGCAAAACTCCAATCTGCTATTGATAATTGGAAATTCAAAGATAAAGATTTTGTCGTTGCTATAGAAGCGATAAACTATACAAGAAAAATGATACCACATGGCGAATCTTCAGTTGATATAGCAAAATTCATTGAAAGTTTACCCAATGTCGCCCAATCAGTCGTTCAAGATTTAGGAATTGAGGAAAAACAGTACTTGAAAATGGAAGTAGTGCAAGATCTAAAAGCCGCATCAAATATTTTGGGTGTATTTGGGGATGATTCGAAAAAAGTATTTTGCCTAGGATTAAGCAGAACGAGTACAAAGAGTTTAACGAAAGCGCTAAATATTCTCGGTATTAATGTAATTCATTATCCCGTGGATAAAGTGACTCATTATGAATTGATTCATGGAAATTATAACTTTACCATCCTGCAGGATTATGATGGAATCTCAGATATTACCATTGCTCCATATTATCGAGAATTAGATGAATTGTTTCCAAATAGTAAATTCATTCTAACTATCCGAGAAAAGGAAAAATGGTTAGAATCACTTAAACGTCATTGGGAAGATAGACCACCATATGATGATCCTAACCAAACAGAAACACATTTAAAGATCCGTCGTTTTCTCAGGGCAAGCGTGTATGGTGTATTAACCTTCAACAAACAAAGATTATCTAATGTATACGATCTTCATCATAAAAATGTGATGGATTATTTTAAAGATCGTTCTGAAGATTTATTAATTATTGATATCACTAAAGGTGAAGGATGGGAAAAGTTGTGTCCATTTTTTAAAAAACCTAAACTTGCTTCAGCATTTCCTCACGTTACTGATGAAGAAGAACTCATAGAGCTTTTATAATCTAATTAGATGAACTTACCTTAAAAATGCCATTAGAGAAAAGATTAAAGATTTGTTTCATCTCTGGAGCAGCACATTCTGGCTCCACTTTATTGGGATTAATTTTAGGAAGTCATAGTTCTACTTTTTTCATGGGAGAAGCAAACAAGGTTTCCTTTTTTACAGATCCGAATTTTGATCCTAAAAGAAAATATTGTCGATTATGTGGTAAAGAATGCAACATCTGGAGTAAAGTTGATCCAGAAAAGGATAACATATATGAACAATTACATAATATAACGAAAAAATCCATTCTTATTGATTCTACAAAAAATGTGGATTGGATTAATAGGCAGTTAGAAATCCTAAAAAATACCAAAATAGAAGCACAATTAATTTTTTTAAAGCGTGATCTTAGGGCTGTAATCAACTCTATGGCTCGAAAATATCCAAATAGGACTCTTGACCGTTTGATTAATGATTGGATCATCCAAATCACCAAAACAAAAACATTATATAATCTATTTCAAGGAAAGAAAATCGAAATCTTCTATGAAGATTTATCTTTGAATCCAGATCAAAATATAGAAGATTTATGTAATTTCTTGGAAATAACTTATAAGCCAGAAATGAAAGAATATTATAACAAAGATCAGCATTCAATAGGAGGAAATATTGGTACTCATTATCTGCTCATTAAAGTTAAGAATTCCAATGATGATTGGTTACTAACCGAAAGAAACGAATATTACTATCGAGATCACCCTTTTTCAATTCAGCTGGATGAAAGATGGAAAAGCGAATTGAACTCTCAAGATCAAGAAATTATTCTTTTAAAAACTGGTTCTTTGTTCAATGAATTCTCATGGAATTGATATAGTTTAATATCTTGATGAAATCATAAAAATATTAATATTTTAGATTATTTTCTGATTATGATGAACTCAAGAGAACGAATACAAACAGCCTTAAAATTTACGAAACCAGATAAGGTGCCTATTTTTGACATGGTTTCTGGTGATCTAATGCCTCTTCCAATCGTTCACTCTAAAAAATGGAGACCAGGATGGAATGAAGGTGAAGAAGGATTATTTCCTCATGTAAGAGGAGCATATAATTGGGAAAGACCTGATTGGGCTATTGAAAATCCTGAATACCAAGGAAATAATTGGAGAAAAATAAAACATGAAGAGATTGATCAATGGGGATGTATTTGGAACATGAAAGGTAATGATCAGGATATGGGTCATCCCGGAAGACCATCTCTTCCCAATTGGGATGATTTTGAAAATTATATCTCAAAATATACCCCTGATGCGAGTGAAGAAAGCAGATATGAACCAGCTCTTCAACTCAGAAATATGGTGGAAAATGATAGATATTTTACACTTAACTTGGTTAGTCATGGACCGTCTCAAGTTGTTGCCGCGATGAGGGGTTTTAATACATATCTTATAGATCATAAAAAGCACCCAAAAGAATTGAAAAGAGCGTTACAAGTAGTGGCAGATTATCACGTAGATATAATGCGATATAGCCAAAAATATGGTTTAAAAGCAGATGGAATTTGGGTCGTGGATGATTTAGGTGAACAAAAAGGACCATTCTTCAGTGCGCGAACTTTTAATAATTTATACGAGGATTCTTATAGAACAATCATAGATGAAGCTCATAATTTAGATTTGGATGTCCATCTTCATTGTTGTGGTAAGATTGACCCATTGTTAGAGCCATTAATAAAATGGGGATTAGACGCAATCGAATTAGATAGCCCACGAATGAGCGGATATAATGATTTACGACCATATCGCGGAAAGATAATGTTCTGGGGTTGCGTTAACATTCAATCTATTTATACACAAGGAACTCCAGATGAAGTAGAACGTGAAGTGTGGCACATGATGAGAAATTTGGGCACTAAAAATGGAGGATTTGGAGCATATTTTTACCCCACGCCAAGAGATATTAGAGCCTCGCGAAAAAACATTAAAGCATTTAAACAAGGATTAAAACGTTTTGGTACCTATGAAAAAATTCCAGATCATTGGTGGAATGCTCCCATCTCTGAGGAATGGGAAAATGATAAAGTTCCTCCCTTACCATCTTAATAAAAATCTCTCGATGAGATTCTTCTATAAAGGATTATAGTTTTGTATTCTGAAAAAAAAATGAAAATGAATCTCAAAGATTCATTTCTTCTATTTTAATTTTATTTTGTTTCGCATCTTCCTTTGAGACTCTATACATAAAAAAGAATGCAACTGTGCCAATAATTGATATTATCATGGGGATTATAGACATTTGAAACAATAACCCAAACTTTGCTGAATCACTATTTCCAGTTCCAAGCAGAGGATCATAACCTGTAAATCCTGCGACTACAGCAAAAATAATTGTCTGGAAAAAGTATGAAAATGCAGTGAAAAATTTCAATATTCCTGTATAACTCCCCTCTTCCCGTTTTCCTGAATTAACTGTAGCATTGTCTATTCCTTCAGCTCTTAGCAGACCAAATATAACCCCTGAAGTAGCGCTGAAACCTATAGCTGCAAAAATAAATACTAAAGTCAAGCTACTTATATTAGTTACAAAAACCAAGATCAAATAAGCGACTATATTAAATGACATTCCTAATATATAGGCTTTTCGAACACCAATTTTTCTAGATATCCAAGTCCATAATGGTGCAAGAAGAAATCCTACGCCATAAAGCATCAAAAGAGGTAGAGTTGTTGCTCCTATGTCTAATCCTAATGAATGCTCTACATAAAAGTTCAACCCATAAAGAAAGCAAGCCCCTGCTACAGACCAAGCGAAAGTTGCGATAGTAATTCCCATCCAATTGCGATCTTTAAAGATTCTCTTGAATACTTCTCCTAGTGGACTTGAACCTCTTTGTGAACTGTCCAATTCTGCTCGAAAATTTTTCATATTTGAGGATTCCCGAACAGCAAATAAAAAAGGTACCGCAAATACATAAGCTGCAATTACCACCGCAATAACTGTCCAAAGATAACCTAAAGAAACTATAAATCTTGGAATAGTTGCATTTATGATTATAGTCGCAATCCCCCCAATTATTGCACCTATAACGATTACTTTTCTTCGATGTGTATCTTCTCGGAACAAATCTGGAAATAGTGCCATATTATTGATTTCGACTGAAGTTAAGAAAGTCTCATATACTGCCATTATAATCATTAGCCATATCACAGAAGTAACTAAATCTAGTGAAATTTGGATAAAACATAAAATTAGGAAGATAGGACCTATTATTAAGCCGGTAATAATCCAGGGAAATCTTTTTCCGAATTTTTTAGTTAAACGCGTAGATTTATCAGCTAAATAACCAACAATAGGATCATTTAGCCCATCTATAATGGAATAGATTAAGTAAATAAGCGGGATCACCGTGGTGGGTATTAAAAGAACCGTTGTTGCATAAAATTGAATTTGTCCCCACATCGCAAAGAGTAAACCAGTGCTAATTCCTCCAAGCGTGTAAAAAACCATTCTCCTTGTAGGAATCTCATCAGAAAATTTCATTTTTTGATTTTCAGACATAATACACTTCTTTTTTAATTAATGAAATAAGATATGTTTAAGTTATATTTAAAGAAAGTGTAACTGAGAAAGCTAAAATTCTATTTTTTTTAATAAGATGATAATAACTATCATCAGTTATTTCGAACATGAGAATTAAAGCTTGTATGCCAGATATGAGATGATTATTCAATTTTTAATTGTATTATCATTTCGATTTGTACCGATCTAGGATTTTTTGGTATCCAATTCGGCTAAAGGGACATACCTTTATGCAAATGCTGCACCCATATTCATTGGCAAAATAAGGAAAACATTTGGATCTGTCAATATGTGTTATAAATCCATTGTCATTATACTTACGGTTAGTAAATATTGCCTGTGGCGGGCATTTTTTTACACAAATTCCACATGCGTCACAATATTGCTCAATCCACTGATGAGAGTTTTGTTTGGAAAAAGGAAGATTATTTATATTAGTTAATACCACTGCAATTCGAAACCTTGGACCAAATTCAGGTGAAATTAACAGACCATTTCTTCCATACCAACCCAATCCGGCACGAGCTCCCAAAGGAGGAGTAGACACCACACCTCCTAATGGATGAATTGCTTGCGACGCGAAACCTTTGTTTCGTATGTATTGAGCTAATTTTATTGCCTTTTTCCCAAGTGCATTATAAGTCTTCATCACCATTAATCCAGTTTTGATGTGTGGAGAAAGTTCCATTTTCTCTTTATCCATTTCTAACATGAGAACAATCGCATTTTTAAATAATACTGCTTTCTCTTGGAAGATATATTGAGGTTCTAAATCTGTAAATCCAATGCCATCAATACCAATGGCTTTTGCATATTGCTTAATATCCTCCAAGATTTCATCTGAAATTGTATCACTCGGGTGAGGTGGATTTTTTTTCAAGTCTTTCATCGATTTTTTAATTCCTTTTATATTTGCAATGATAATGGGAACCATTTTAAGATTCATGGATTTGGTCTCCAATCCTCTTTCCATTCGTTCCGCAAATCCAAAGGGGATATTAAATCTGTATTGGGCCTTTTGGGAATAACGTATAGTATTTTCTACATTAATCATTGAGTTTTCTGCTTCAATGATCTTTCCATAAAACCTATAAATGATACGTGGCAAGATTTTTTTCTTTAACAGCGACATGATTTTTCCTATTCAAGCGTATAGTGTTTAATGTATTAATTTGAAATACTATATAACTTTAAAGTTTATTGACCATTCCAGGGGTTTATTCAACGTGTTAGACGCTTTAAATATTATTGAGTTTTCAGTTGTAGAATAACTGCTTGTTTCTCCATTTGCACTAACGCTGCTGATGTTCTTAATTTCATTTTTGCTTAGTATTATTTTAATTTTCCATAAATCCTCTTTCAAAGGCGAATACCATCCAGAATATCCATTTATACTTTTTTCTAATCCAATTAGAGAAGAACTAAACTTATAATTATCTTTAGGGAGAGTAGGTCTAATTTCTACTCCTTCAGGAGTGAAATTAATTCCAATTAAACGAGTGACATCATATAACGGCCACGCATGAGGATGTAAATTAAAAACAGGAAAATCGGTCCAAGCTATTCCAATATGACCAAGATACTCCTCCCCGTTAACAATTTCTCTTTCTCCACTAATTAAACCTTCGTCAAATACGGTCTGCCCGGGATATTTAGATAGATCAGAGTTATATGTATCTGGACCGCTCCAGATACCATACCAAACATCTGGAAAAGTCTCAGCATGGTAAGCAAGCGTATTTTTTTTCCACTCATCCCAGCCCATCTGTCCGTCAACCAATGAGAGAGCCCATATTAAAGTACCATTTATCGAGGGCCATATACCAGCGTTCACACCCTGTCCTATATTTCTTATACTCTCAATTCCTTTGCTATGAAGTCTTGCACCAATTTTTGAAGGTTTTCGCACTAATTCGTTAATAGATTGAATTAAAATCTTCTTTTTGCTATCATCAAGTGCATTACCAATAATAGCCCATGGTTGGGGTTCCAACCACATCTGATCTTCACCTACCCAACCTAAATCTTCTGTTAACCAGGCTCTTCTAAGCCATTTTCCAATCCATTGTTTTCTTACAGCTTCTTTTTGTGACTCGGAATAAATTAGAACTTCTTCAGCTAATTCAGATTCTTTTATAAAATTAAGCATTTCAGAATACATTTTAAGTGAAAAAATAGCCATTGCTGCGTTTAAAACGCTTTCCCCTTCTTTTTGAATTTCTTTATGTTTCTCAGGTGGAATGTTTCCAATTACAACTGCATCGTTCCAATCTCCGTTGGAAATTCGTTGAAGTCCATGGTGCCCTGTTCCAGTTTTTTTAACTAGATGACGATAACATCTTTTTAACATTTCTGCGACGGTAACTACCTCAACTTGGGATCCATAAACAGGATATCGCGAAATTTTTTCTGAAAGGAAATCTATATCTCGTGTGCCAAGAATATATTCACTTGTTAGCCATAACAACCACATTTCTTGATCACTCGGTTTAAAAGGAACTGGTAAGATTTGTCCGCTACCAGTTATGCCATAAGGTATTTCACCACTCTTTCTAACTGTTTTAAGAATATACCTAATTACATTCTTAACAATGTTAGGATCGTTATATATAAAGGGTAACGCGTGCTGTAAAGGATCTCGAGCAGCTCCTTGAAATCCAATTATATACTGATAAACTTGACCTTGAGAAAGGATGTGTTCTTTAAAAAAACTATCGTAAGTCATAGCACTTCGCAAGTAGTAATAATGCCAAAATATCTCACGATTCATCCAAGCCTCATCAAATATTTCTAATTGTATTCTACTAGTTTTCCATTGCTCACAAGATTCCTCTAGCTTAACGGAGGTGTTATTTTTGTATTTATTAACTAATGACTCTAGCTCGAAATTACTAGGGAGATATCCGTATAAAAAAGAGAAAGTGTAACTTTCGCCCGGTTTTAAACTTAATTTCTGTTCTAAGAACATAGAGCTTTCTATACCGGTTGAGTTAAGACTATTATTAAGATCATTTTTTAGACCATCAGGAGATTCAACGCCACCTGAACCAAAAAAGACTTCACTATTCGTTTGCATTCGGCTAATTTCCGAGTCTAAGGAGACTAAAAATGTTTTATGAGGAAATTTATTATCAAAACTAGGTTGAAGGTTGTTCGGATCATAACTTTTGTTCAGATTTTCGAAATATCTTCTATCTTGAATTCCAGTACCATTCTTAATTGAGCTAAACTCGTGTTTGAGATTATCGCTTGATTCGTGCCGGATATCTCTTGGATGTCTATCAGATGTTTTCGCAAGGATTCCTGCAAATGCAGCAGAAGAAAACTGATATTCATAGCACCCCCAGTATTCGATCCAACGTAGATCTACTTGCTTTTTTCTATTATTGGTAATTTTGACTTGAGAAATTACACAGGGATCATCCCCAAAGGGTGCGAAAATAATTTGATTCACGGAATAACCTTTTCCACTCACTTTTTTTTGAAAATAACCAATTCCAAAAATTCGTTCAAATGAATCTGCATTTCCTGGATAATAAGTACTCAAATAATCATTGTTATCTGTGAGATACCCAAATCCTCCAGCAAATTGTCCTTTTTCGGGGTTAAACTCATTTAAATATTTTGGACATCCTTCATCTTGTCTTATTTGGACATATCCAAAATTTGAAACCACAGCAACTACCCTATCATTTCCAACTTGGTGTAGGTGTTCAGTTTTTGAACGCCACTTCTCATTCATTGGAGTAATTGCTTTAGAGTCATTGATTTGATCACAATTATAATAGTATGCGGGTAACCCATACTCATCTTCAATCCATTCTCCAAAGTAACCAGAGCCAAATGCTTTTTTTGACATTTAATATTTCATCTCGATTTCTAACAATTAATCATTAATTTTTAATAAAAAGCTATAAATACTTCAATAAATCTATTAAAGGACCCTGGTATGTCGGTTGGGATGAATTGGCATTCAAATTTGTATTAATACTGGGTACTAAATATGTTTTACATCCAAGAATAGAAGCTTTCATATCCTTTTCTTCATCTCCAACCATCAAACACGCTTCTGGAGGAAGATTCAAGAAATCAAATATTTGCTGATAATAAAATCGATGCGGTTTATTTGCACGCATATTTTCAATGCTGGTTATTAATTTGTAGTCAAAATCACCAACATTTGCCCACTCAAGGCGTTGTTGAATTGCCGTTAAAGGTATGATGGGAGTTGTAGCAATCACTACATCATACCCTTTTTCAAAAGCTTTAGACACTACGGAACGAGCTTCTGGTTTAATTTCAGTATGAACTTTCAATTTAATGAAATCATTTTTATAAAAATCATCAAAGAAAGGATTAACTTCATCTCTTGTGTATCCATTGAGTGGGAAAAAGATCTCTTCAAAAACTTGCTCATTTGTCATTTTTCCGTTATTTAAATCAATCTGATTTGAAGCTTTCATTAGTAAAGATATGAACTTGCTTGGTCGAATTATATGTTTTACTTTATTTGACAGAAGCTTCATATAAGTAGGAATAAATTCTTTTAAATCAACATCAATGAGTGTTCCATCAAGATCGAATAAAATTGCTTTGATATTTTTTAGAGTCATCTTTTTCAGATTTCCTTAAGTAACTTCAAGATACCTTTTCGTGTTCCTGCAACGACTCCTGCAACACCACCCCCAGATTCACTCTGTGCTCCAACATACCATAAATCTTGAATGGGTGTATGATGTGGCGGATTTTGCTGATTCATAATTGGAGCTAATCCTCCAAAACTGTGCTTCTCGACGAATATGCGAGATTTAAAATCCAATGGAGTCATTATCACCTTCGTTTTAATGTGTTTTCGAAGATCAGGAATTATTTTTTCAGCCTCAATAAGTAGTTTTTCTGCAAGTTCTTCCCTGCGTGAAGCCCAATCACCATTACTAAGAATAAATGGTGCAATAGTGTAAATAGTAATAGCATGATGTCCGGGAGGAGCCATTTTAGGTGAATGTTTTGAAGGAATGTATACTAAAAATCCCTCCTTTCCCTCATGATAATCACCCGACCTACACCGATGGACTGCTCCTTCGATATCATATGTACCATAATAATAACATAAAGCTGCACGCTGGTATGGAGTTGGATCCAAATCGATACCCAAATGTACCATTAATACGGATTCCATATGAACCAGATTTTGTACATTTTCTACAAAATCTGAAGATAAGTATTCCTTTCCTACTAATTCAAAAAAAGTCTTATGAGCTCCACCACTTGCAATTACAATATCCGAATGAAATTCTTCCCCACTTTTAAGTTTCACTCCAAATGCTTTTTCATTCTTTATCAAAATTTTTTCAACTAAACAATCAGTTTGAATCTTTCCTCCATTTTCATTGATGTAACTTGCAAATGCGTTTACCAATTGCTCACAACCATTTTGGATGTAGTGATAACTAGGTAACTTTCCACCCTTAATTTTTAGTGGTATGCGTTTATCAAAAGCTGTCTCAACATTCGAGACAGGAACTCCTAATCCAGGGAACTCGCTTGGTTTTACAACAAAGTCAGCAAGGATTCCCATAAATACTGCTTTCAATTTTGGTTCGTTAAAAAAAGAATCCATAATTTCGGCAGCACTTTTATTCATATACTTCTTAACGCTTAAAAATTTAGGTAAAAGCTTTAATTTCAACCAGATAGAATTCAAACCTTTTGTCCATTCTAACCGATTGCTAAGAGCCATAAGTGTCATTATTTGATCATAAAAATGATAATATCGATCTAACCCTTCATTTTCGGAAGGGAATAGTTCTTTAAAGTATTCTTTTCGCCAATACTTCCCTTTATACTCTTTTGGATGCCATATAGTAAAATCAGGAAGTACTTGCCCACGATCTTCGTTAATAATATTTATTTTATCTGAGATTCCTAATTCAGTTAAAATTTTTCCAAGTTTTTCGTGAGGAGCTAATCCTTCCAATAAGAGGGGTCCAATATCCCAAGAAAACCCATCTTCATGAATTGTGGCTGTTACACCTCCAATTTCTGAATATTGTTCGTATATTATTACATCATGACCTTCTCGACACATATAGGACGCGGCAGTAAGTCCTGCTAATCCGGAACCAATAATAATGACTTTCATAATTAGTAGAATAAAAAATTTTTTAAGAATCAAAAAGTTTAATGGAATTAAAATATTTTTAAAATCGATATGAAAATTGCCGTAATAGGTTCAGGGTTATCCGGACTTACGTCTGCAGCACTTCTTATAAAGGAAGGTCATTCTGTAACTGTGTATGAACAACACAAGAAAATTGGGGGAGTAACCGCAACGATTGAGAAGGATGGATATAAATGGGATTGGGGTCAGATGTTAGTTCCAGATCTTAGCGAAGGAGAACCTGGGAGGAAAATCCTTGAAAAATTAGGAATTTCAGAAAAAGTGAGAACTTTCAAATCCTACAGAGAAAATTACTTTCCAGATTTTTGGATTAGAAGACCTAAAGAATTCAAAGGTAACAATTGGAGAGAAAAATATTTGAAAGAGCTTTTCCCTGAGGATGCTAAGGGATTGGATAAATACTTTAAAATCTATGAGAGAATCCATGATGTAACCGCTCTTATTAACAAGGAAGGTTTTTATTCTAAGCTTAAACTATTCCTAAGTTTCCTTCCAATCATTAGAAAAAAAGAATGGAGTGCCCAGAAATTAATGGATTATTGCTTTACAAACAAGAAACTCCAAGCAGTATTCATTGCTATTTTAGCGGATTATGTAATTTCACCAGAAGACTTTCCGGGTTTAATCATCCCTACAATTAACGCGGAATCACAATACGATGAAAGGGTTTCTCTTGATTATGGAAGACATCAACATAGGCAATCTTGGAGCTTTGTAGAAAATGGCATGGTAAGTCTCGTGAAAGCAATCGCTGGATATATATTGGATAATGGTGGAAAGATTCTTACAAACACTGCAATAAATAAAATTAATATAGAGGAGGATTATGTTAAAAGCGTTCTGCTAACTAATAAAGAAGAAATTGAAGTTGACCTCGTATTTGCAAGTGGGGGTGCTAAAGAATTGTATTTGGATCTCATAGGAAGTGAACACCTTACACAAGAATTTATCAATACTTTTATTGATCCTCTTTACACTACTGAATCTGTATTTATGGTACATTTAGGTGTAGATTATGATCCTTCTATTTATCAAAATGACGCAGTATTATGTTACTATTATTTTACTTATGATATTGATGGAAGCATTAAAGAATGTAAAAAAGGAATCTACCACGAAGGAAAGGATGGTCTATTAATATACATTCCTTCAAAACATTCACCTGAAATGGCTCCTCCCGGACATCACGCTATTACTATTTACACTATTGCACCTAATAATCCTATTAATGGTAGCTGGGAAGATAAAAAGGATGAGTGGGCTGAAGAACTCTTAAATTTAGCAGAAAAGTTCATTCCTGGACTACGAGAACATACTAAAACAAAAATAATTCTTACTCCAGAAGATTTTCAAAATCGTGCACATTTAAAAAATCATGCATTTGGAGGAACTGTTCCACATCTTAAGATTCCCCCACCTCAACATAAAACACCAATAAAGGGTCTTTGGTTTGTAGGCGCTCAGAGTGAAAATTTTGGGGGTGTCGTGACTGGAATGATTGGAGCAGAAAATGCAGTTAAAATGCTCTTGAAAGATAAATCTGTAACTACGCAAACTTTTAAGAGCGTTTCAAAATAAAATTTCTTATCGAATGGGGTAACCATGATTAATTTTAATTTTTTACATGCAAAAAAACCAACATTTTACTACATTGGAGTTTCAACAACAAAATCATCAATCATGAGGGTTTTTCCTAAATGGGCTGAATATTTAGGAATTGGTGGAACACAAATTGTTGGAATTGATTGCAAAATACATGATGATCCCAAAGTATATAGGAGAATTGTAGAATTTATAAAAAATGATAATAGTTCATTAGGAGCTTTAGTAACCTCTCATAAAATCGACCTATTTAAAGCTACTAAAGATTTGTTTGATCACTATGGTGCTTATACTAATCTCCTTGGAGAATTAAGTTGTATTTCTAAAAGAAATGGAGAACTCTGGGCACATGCTAAAGATCCAATAACAAGTGGTCTATCTTATGAAGCATTTATTCCTAAAGATCATTGGAAAAAATCTAAAGGCGAAATTTGTATAATGGGTGCGGGAGGTGCTTCTTTAGCGCTTACAACTTACTTGATTGAAACAATGAGTAAGACCGAATGGCCGGAGAAGATTCATGTAACTAATAGGAGCAAATCCCGACTTGAAACTATGAAAAATATCCATTCTCGAATTAATCCAGGAATAAAATTTGAATATCATTATTGTCCGATTCCGGAAGATAATGATGTAATTGTCGGTAATTTAAACCAATATTCCTTAGTTATCAATGGAACAGGAGCTGGAAAAGATTTTCCTGGATCTCCACTATCAAATGCTGTAGAATTTCCTGTGAATGGATTTGCATGGGATTATAATTTTAGAGGAGATTTAATGTTCTTAAAACAAGCTCGTGCTCAAGAAAAAGCCAAGAAGTTACATGTGGAAGATGGTTGGGTTTATTTTTTGCATGGATGGTTGAGAGTAATCGCTGAAGTTTTTCACTTGGACATTCCCACGAGTGGTCCTAAGTTTAAAAAATTATCAAAAATTGCTTTACAAGTGAAATAAAAAATAATGAGGATTTACATGAGAGATAATAAATCATTCTCAATTAAATTTAATCTAGAAGATGGGCGTTCTCCAGATCGAACTCCCACAAGGAGGATGCTTTCTGATATGAAAGGTATATATTTAGATAATAAAGCATCTGAAGAAATGCTTGGTAATGGAGATAAATGTATTTATGAATTCTTTGAGCTTGGTATTCCTGAAAAATCTAGTGATCTAGCTTTTGGTACTACAATTTTATATTCTGGAAAAGTGGGTAACGAATTTTTTATGACTAAAGGACACTTCCATAAAAAACTTCAGACTGCAGAAGTGTATTATTGTACTAAAGGACATGGATATTTACTCATGGAAGATCCTGAAGGCAAAACAGAAATTCAAGAAATGACTCCGGGTATATCTGTATATGTTCCACCTAATTTTGCTCATAGAAGCATAAATATCTCAGATACAGAACCATTAATAATGTTTTTCGTGTTTAGAGCAGATGCAGGACACGATTACAAAACAATTGAGACACAAGGTTTTAGAAAATTAGTAATTGAAAGAAATGGAAAACCAGATATAATCGATAATCCAAAATGGAAGGAATAGACACATTAAGTGAAGAAAATTTATGAATAAAGTTTATATCGGGTCAAGAACATTAACCCTTAAAGGTCATCCCGCGTTGCTAAGGCTAGAAAATGCTGGATTAGAGGTCATATTTGGTCCTGCAGGAAGACGCCCCACTGAGGAGGAACTTCTTAAAATTTTACCAGATTGCATTGCTTATTTAGCTGGAACTGAAGAAATTTCAGAGAAAGTATTAAAATCTTCACAAAAATTAAAAGTCATCAGTAGAAATGGTGTCGGGATAAATAATATTGATCTAAAGGCTGCAAATAATCTTGGTATTGAAATTAAAATTACTCCAGGGTCTAATGCTCAAAGCGTTGCAGAACTCGCAATATCTCTAATGTTAAATGCAGTTAGGAATATTTCAAATCAAGATAAAGATTTAAAAGAAGAAAAATGGAATCGAAGTAAAGGAATAGAAATAGAAGGGAAGACACTTGGGGTTTTAGGATGTGGTAATATTGGAAAACGCGTAGTAAAAATGGCTCTAGGCTTAGGAATGAAAGTTTTAGGATATGATCTGTATCCCGATCAATCATTTTGTCCTTCAAGTGATTTCCAATATGTAAGTTTAAACGAAATTTTCAAATTATCAGATATTATCAGCCTTCACATTCCTCCGGGAGAAAAACCGATTATAGACCATAAAGCTTTGTCATTGATGAAACAAGGTGTTTATATCATCAATACCGCTCGAGCAGAAGTCGTAGATGAATTGGAAATAATCAAGGCTTTAGATACAAATAGAATCGAAATTTATGCAACAGATGTTTATATAAAAGAACCTCCTGAAATTAATGTACTAATTAGTCATCCACGAACGATATGTACACCCCATATAGGTGCATATACGGAAGAGAGTATTAATCGATCGGTGGAAAATGCTGTTGATAACATTTTGATGGTGGTCGGTAAAGATGTCAAAAATTAAAATAACTACTGAATTCATTAAAAACTTAGAGAAATTTATTGAAATCAAATCTAGCCCTAAAAATGAAATACAATTAGCTTGGATTGGTCAAGCAGGATTTGTATTTAAGTATAGAAACAAGATATTAATAATTGATCCATACCTATCGGATTATTTATCAGAAAAATATAAGGATACAATATTTCCTCATATTCGATTGATGAAAATTCCAATATTTCCCCAGGTTATTTCTACTGTTGATTATATTTTATGTTCTCATGCACATTCAGATCACATGGATCCAGAAACGCTTTCAATTCTAAGTGATAATAACCAAGATGTAAAAATTATCTTACCCGCAGCGGAATTGGAAGAAGGATTAAATAGGGGTGTTAAATCTCATCAAGTTATCCAAGCAGATGACGGAAAACTCCTTAATTTAGAAAATATTATAAAAATCATTGGAATTGCTGCTTCTCACGAGAGCATTAAAGTAAATAAAAAAGGAGAACATCATTTTTTAGGATATATTTTTGATTTTGAAGGGATCCGAGTTTACCACTCTGGGGACTGCATACCATATGATGGATTAATCTTAAAATTGAAAGAATTAGAAATAGATTTAGCTTTATTACCAATCAATGGTCGAGATGAATATCGGCTAAAAAATAATATTGCTGGGAATTTTTCAGTGTCAGAAGTTATGGAAATATGCAAATCTGCCAAAATTGAAAATCTCATTGTTCATCATTTTGGCATGTTCGCTTATAATACAGTAACGAAAGGAGAATTAGAAGAGCTGAGAGCTGCTAGTTCCACTCAACTCCAAATAATTATCCCAGAAATTAATGCAATTTATAAAATTAAAAAGAAATAATACATGAGGTCTAAATATGGATGTAATTAAAAAAATTGAAAAATTAAAACTAATCCCCGTTGCCATTATTGAAGATTCTAAAAATGCTCTCCTTTTAGGAAGAGCTCTCATGGATTCGGGTTTACCAGTAGTTGAAATTACTTTTAGAACTGAAGCAGCAGCAGAATCAATTTCAATAATTAGAAAAAAATATCCAGAAATGTTAGTAGGAGCTGGTACTGTACTTACGATCGGTCAAGTTAATGCTGCAATGGACGCAGGCTCAGAATTTATAGTTACTCCAGGTTTTAATCCTACTGTTGTAGATTATTGTGTTCAAAACAAAATTACAATAGTTCCTGGCCTTAATGCCCCTTCATTTATAGAATGGGGATTAGAAAGAGGATTAAATTTTTTCAAATTTTTTCCTGCTGACCTTTCGGGAGGTCTAAAAATGCTTAAATTGATCTCTGGACCATATCCCACCGCTCGTTTTATGCCGACGGGTGGAATCAATGAAAACACTATTATTGATTATCTAAAATTAGATAATGTTATAGCATGCGGGGGAAGCTGGCTTGTAAAAAAGAACTTGATATCATCAGGTAATTTTGAAGAGATTAAAAACTTGACAAAAAGAGCACTTTCACTTATAAAATTAGAAATTGGATAATTATTTTTAGAAATGAATCCACTTAAGGTGAAGAAAATTATCAACTTCTTAGCAATTGATATTGGAACTCAAAGCATCCGAGCTGGGATTGTTAATATAGAAGGTACGATTTTAACAGTTTCACAACAACAACAAGAAGTAAATAGCCCGTTCCCTGGTTGGGCCCAGCAGAAACCAAAAATTTGGTGGGATTTAACAAAAAAAGTTATTTCTGATGTAGTAAAGAACTCAAAAGTAGATATAAATACCATTAAAGGTGTATGTACTTGTGGGCAGATGCATGGTCCAGTTGGTATCGATAATAAGGGGGAGATTACTACAGAGTGGACACAAATTTGGATGGATAAGCGATGTGAGGATATATGTAATGATATTCGAAAAAATTTTGAAGAATTGAAACTAAGTAAAATCACTGGAAATCCGATTACAACTGGGTGGCAAGGCTTTAAAATTAAATGGATTAAAGAGAATCAACCTGAGATATACAATAAAACCAAATGGTTCCTCGCTCCAAAAGATTTCATTAATTTTCAACTCACAGGGGTTGCTAGTACAGATCCTAGTGAAGCTTCAGGGACATATCTCTATGATTTCGCTACTGAAAAATATTCAAATATTATAGTTGAAGTTTTAGACCTTGATCTTGACAAACTTCCACCCATTAATAACTCTTATGAAACTATTGGAAAAATTCGAGCAGAAATCTCAAAGGATTTAGGAATTCCCATCAATATCCCTGTGATTGCCGGTGGTGGGGATTTCATAGTTTCTTTATTAGGGATAGGTCTAGTTTCGGAAGGAACAGCTGTTGATATGACAGGAACGAGTACCCTTTTTGTCGTTCAAAAAGATAGACCTATAATAAATCCCTCTGTCCAAAATTTAAAACATGTAATAAAGGGGTGGATTCCATTCACGATGTTGGATACTGGGGGTTTAAGCATGAAATGGTATAAAGATTTCTTAGGTTCTGTTAATTCAAGGGAAATTACATATGAACAAATGATAAAAATGGCAGAAAAAATACCTTGTGGAAGCGAAGGGTTGATTTTTTACCCTTATTTGTTAGGTGAACGCCGACAAGAGAATGTTCACGCAAAAGGATGCTTTTTTGGATTAA
>Ga0307419_10000481_pt1 | contig 20022 bp, 19 predicted proteins | sample SalMarWE160230MG_2_FD_202512 | JGI IMG/M metagenome (GOLD analysis project Ga0307419, IMG submission 202512) | Salt marsh sediment microbial communities from the Plum Island Ecosystem LTER, Massachusetts, United States - WE1602-30 | ecosystem: Environmental > Aquatic > Marine > Intertidal zone... | reverse complement strand
ATGCTTTTAACCGTTTCGTATTAAATGCACGCAAACAGCTTAGCCGAATAGCCGGATGATAAAACGGCTGTCCTGCTGATAATAACTTTTTAGCAAGGAGAAAATGTGATGCCTTCACGACAAAATTTAATTCATGACTCTTTTCTTCCCTGTACTTTGCGGCCTCTTTCAATATGCCGGGAGTGTCAGGCCAGGAAAAAACTGATGTGCCGCTTTGATAGTAAGGATATGGTTAACTTTTTCATGATTATCTTACCCTTTGGAGTTACAGTCTTTGCGGGTACCATCAGTGCCGGTTATGGCTGGTATCTTTTTCTATGGCTGGCGTATTCATTATTCTTCTTCTTTATCTGGGAAGCACGTGTTCTATGCCGCCATTGTCCATATTGGGCAGAAGCAGGGACTATCTTACATTGTCATGCTAATTATGGAGTTATCAAGATTTGGAAATATCAACCCAGACCTATGAGTAAACCGGAAAAAATTCAATTTGTAGTCGGTGCACTGCTTATGATTGGTTTTCCGTTTTTTTTTTATTGCTGGGGCGGGAGTATCTTTTGGCTTTAATCGGGGCGAGCGCGGCAATCAGCGGTATATTTATACTAAGGAGAAATGTTTGTACCCGGTGCATTAATTTCTCTTGTCCGATGAATGATGTTCCAAAGCAACTTGTGGACACATATCTCAGGCGAAATCCTAAAATACAAAAGGCCTGGGAAGCCAGCGGATATAGGGTGGATGTATAGCAGAGTAATTTAAGATTACTATGGAAGCATAAAGGAGATATGATTAATTATCCGGATTAAGCTTTTAATATAAGATTAACAGTATATAAATATAAAATGAGTGAAAAAGAAGTCATTAAGAAGAGTAATAAGCCGCAAACTATTGAAAACCTTGCAAGGGATCTTAAAAAAATCGGAGTAAAAAAAGGAATGGTGCTTTTGGTCCATTCTTCTTTAAGCTCAATAGGGTGGGTCAGCGGCGGCGCAGCAGCAGTTATCCTTGCTCTTGAAAAGGTCCTGGGAGAGAAAGGAACACTTGTAATGCCTGCCCATTCCGGGGACCTCTCAGATCCTTCGAGATGGGAAAATCCTCCGGTACCCGGAGACTGGTGTGACACTATTAGGGAGACAATGCCAGCATTCGATCCGGATCTGACGCCGACAAGGGGAGTTGGAACTATTCCGGAAGTTTTTAGAAAACAGAGAGGGGTGCTTAGAAGTAATCACCCCCAGGTGTCATTTACTGCAAGGGGTAAATTCGCAGAATATATTACCAGGGACCACAGTCTAGAATATGCTTTTGGTGAAAAATCACCCCTGGCAAAGATATATAAGCTTGACGGTTATGTGCTTTTAATAGGAGTTGGACAAATTAACAATACTTCAATCCATCTTGCAGAATACAGAGCAGATTATCCTTCTAAAAAGGAAGAAGTCAGCGGTACTCCGTTAATGGTTTCAGGGAAAAGGAAATGGGTAGATATAAGGGACATCAAACCTATTACTGATGACTTTGAAAAGATCGGCTCCGATTTTATAAAAGATAAAGGATCTGGTGTGAGGATCAATCACATCGGCCAGGCAAAATCACAGTTACTCCGTCAGAAGGAACTGGTTGACTTTGCCGTGGATTGGATGGAGATAAACCGTAGGTAGGTTCTTTTTACTTGCAGGTGTTATGAACTACAAAAACCGAACACTTGCTATTCTTTATATAAAATCAATAAAGAATAAGGAAAGATTATTTACCAATCAACAAGTGGCCAGAGCTTGAAAGACCCGGGGAGAAACTTATAAAAAAAGGACCTGAGTATCTTTCTGATTGTTAACTTTTAGCAATAATACTAAGGACAGGAATGGGAAGCAGCAAAGAAAAGCTTTCTGCTCTAGACCTTGCTAAAAAAGTACTGGCTGATTGCGGTATCTTAAAAGGCCTACTGATCCTATCAATCTCGGAGTTTTAAAAATTAATGGAATCGGAAGAGCAAAAACAGCTCAAATAATGGTTGCCCTGGAGCTGGGCAGGGGAGCAGTCTCAAAGAAAAACGGAAGTAATTTTAATAAGCCAGATTACTAACATTTTAGTTGGACTAGTTTTTGGGAAGAAGCTCACTTTAAAAACACTTTTAAAAAAAGTTTTCTAGATAACTTTCTGATTATAAACTTATGGTAATAATATTGTATTTAGGAATAAAATGTGATAAAAAAGTTCCTAGCCCTTTTTATCACATTGGATTATGCAGAGTTTATTAGTGGGAAGCAAAATAATAGTCGATGGTATTTTATATTCAAATAGTAATAAACATAGACAAATTTATTGTTTTTTTATAAGAATATTATGGAGGTTTCAATGGAAAAGGAAAAAATGATGCAGATCGCTTTTGAAAATGGCTCAAAGTGTGAGCGAGATTATCGTAGCTGTAACCAGTGTACAATAGCTGCTATCCAGGATGCTCTTGGAATAAGAAATGATTGTGTGTATAAAGCAGGAAGTGGTCTCGCTGGAGGGCTCGGAGAGTGTACCGACGGTGTCTGCGGTGGTTATTCAGGTGGTGCTATGATGCTTAGCATATTTTTTGGAAGAACAAGGAAGGAAGAAGGTTCAGAAAAAGGAAGGGAAGATAAACATGCTTCATTACATCTTACGGCCGCCCTGCACGATAAATTTATAGAGAAATATGAGAGTGTCATATGTGCATGTGTGCAGGAGAGGATTTTGGGCAGGTCTTTTGATTTTAGAAATCCTAAAGAAAAAGAGTTATTCAGGGAAGCTGGAGCACATGATTTAGATAAATGTTGTGTTGCTGTGGGAAACGGAGCCAGGTGGACTGTGGAAATTATTATTGACGAAATGAAAAAAAGAGGTCTTACCCTTGAAGATCTAAGAGAGTTTATATATATAGAAAATTAAAAGCTTACTAAATGATATTCTCCTGTACTGATTTGCAGTTCTTTCATCTCTTAGGGCAGATATATCTTTTGCAGACAGATAAGGTTTTGGTACCAAAAATTCTCCAAATAGTGATTTTCCATTTCTCAAAAGTAAAATAAATTCTATACATAATAGTCACGAAAATTCTATAGTGTAGATTCTAAGTAAAATATTTATTAACTATAGCAAATGTCCGGATCTTAATTTGTTTTTTTAAATAATGTAAAGAATCTTGTTTTTCCAATCCTAAAATTTCTTGAATATAACTTCTTTCAATCTCTCTTTCCAGCAACGGCGCAGCAGTCCTTTGCTTGATGATCTGTGAAGTTCTTATACGAATGCGCCATAATTAAAAACCTTTCTTCATTGTTACCATAGGTTCTAAATTATATCTGCAGGGGAGTTCACTTTTAATTTTTAGATGATAAAAAATATAATTTAAAAAATATAATTTAACTTGACAAATATACTATTTTTCTTTAGTATTTGAACATATTATTAACCACTGCACATTTGTTCAATTTTAAGAGAATTATTTATTGGTTAGAGTGTGGAGGCAATGATTTACTATAATAGTTCACATTTATCTTATATTAGAAGAGTACTTAATCAGTCTATATCATAATCAAAAAATTACGGTTTTATATTTATATATAAATTAATGCTAAAACAAAATAAATAGAAATGGAAAGTAGGTTGTTAATAAAGATAAGAGATAAAAATAATTCCAGCATGTTAAAAAAATTATATTTAATCATATAAGACATTAAAGTGCAGCGTGAAAAGCTAAAAAGTAAGATTTTTTTATTATAACATTAACAATTACAGCAAGATAGGAGGTGAAGTGTTAAAAAGAGATTATAGAGGCAATGATAAAAAAGTGCATAACGCACTAACCTCCAAGTGGTTTGTAGTTGCTCATAATCTCAATGATATATTTATAAAAGAAATATGTTTAAGGACAACGGTTTTGCACTCTGTTTGTGCCTTAAGCGAAGCGAAAGGAATTGGTCTAAAATGAAAAAATCATTATTATGGGTATTAGTGTTGGCATTAAGTGTGTCAATGATTGCAATGTTTTCTTTGTCAGGTTGTAAAGAGGAAGCAGCTGAAGAAGAAAAAGCAGCAGCTGAAGAAGAAGTAACTGAAGAAGCAGAAGCAGTAGCTGAAGAAGAAGAAGCAGTAGCAGAAGAAGCACCTTCCGAAGAAATGATAGAGATAGCTCTTATTGTTAAATCAGTAAATTCTGAGTTTTGGCAGTCAATGCTTGCTGGAGGGGAACAATTCGATAAGGAAAATGAAGGTGTTAATGTTACTCCTTACGGCCCGGATTCTGAAACAGACATAGAAGGGGCTATTACAATTTTAGAAAATGTTGTGACTAGCGAACCTGATGCAATTGTTATTGCATCGCAATCAGGAGAGGGCGCTATAGCTGCTGTAGATGATGCGATGAGTAAAGGAATCCCGGTTATAACAACTGATACTATTATACCGACTGATGTAGTAAGTCATCTGGCAACAGATAATCTTGCTGGAGGAAAAACTGCAGCGGATGCGATGGTTGAGGCCCTTGATGCCAATGGTATAGAAAAATCGGGGACTATAATCATAATGCATGTAGTAGTTTGTGATACGGATACACTTAGAGGTGAAGGTTTCGATGAGCGTATGTCTGAAATTGCTCCGGATATTAATATAGTCCATTCTCGTTACACTGATGATGAAGTAGCTCAGGCAATGACTTGTACAGAAGAATCTATTACTGCTTACGATGACCTCATCGGTATATTCGGAATTGATTACAATATTGGAGAGGGAATAGCTTTGGCTATTGAACAAGCAGGTCTTCAGGATGAAATAATGGTAGTAGCTTTTGATGACTCAGAAGCTGAAATCGAAGCATTGAAAAAAGGCGTTATTAAAGCTCTAATCGTTCAAGATCCTTACAATATGGGATATGAAGGGTGTACTTTAGTGGTTAAAGCTTTAAATGGTGAAGAAGTACCCGAATTTGTAGACACTGGTGTTAAAGTAGTTAAGAAAGAGGATGTGTAGAGTAATAAAAAATATAGATTATGATAGTGCTTGAAAAAACATTTTGAAGAATTGTTATATCATATAAGTTTACGGGCAATATTTATAATAAATATTGCCCGTAAAAAATAGGGTTGTTTAATATACACGGTCAGAAGTCTATAGGAAATTGATTATAACCAAATGGCTGAGTATATTATTGGGTTGGAAATAAAATAATAGCCATTTAATTTTTATGGTATTATATATATTAGTAGGGTCAAGATAAAAATAATCTATTAAAAATTTTATCGATCTTAGCATTTTCCCTGGTTAAGAGTGGAGAAAACAAGTGGTTTTAGAGAATAAAGAAATAATTAGAATGGAAGGAATTTCCAAGCAATTTCCTGGTGTAACAGCACTTGAGGGAGTAGATTTTCAAATCCATGCAGGCCAAATCCATGGAATTGTAGGTGAGAATGGTGCAGGTAAGTCCACATTAATTAAAATACTTACGGGAGCTCTTCAACCTACTAGCGGAGATATTTTCGTTGATGGTAAAAAAGTTATTATTAGTGATCCAATAGTTGCCCGAAATCTTCAGATTGGCGCAGTTTATCAAGACCTGACTGTTGCAAGAAATTTAAATGTAGCTGAGAACTTTTTTCTTGGACAGATTCCAAAAAACCGATTTGGATTTGTTAGCTGGAGGAAAATGACCAAAAAAACAGCTGAGGTTTTAAAGGAGCTGAATATTGAAGTTGATCCTAATATGATTCTTGAAAAACTTACTGCAGCTCAGAAAGAAATGGTTCTAATTGCGAAACAGTATTTTAAGAAGTACAAGGTAGTTATTTTTGATGAACCTACTGCACTTTTAACCAGTAAAGACACTGAAGAGTTATTTCGAATAATAAAAAAATTAAAAAAAGAGGGTGTTGGTATTATTTATATATCACACCGCATCGAAGAGGTTTTTGAGATTTGTGATACAGTAACGGTGCTGCGTGATGGTAAGAAAATTGCATGTATTCCTATTAATGAAACTGACATAGATGGTCTTATTTCAAGGATGGTTGGTCGGAATATTGATAATATGTACTCAATAACTCATCAACCTTTAAGTAAAGAAGTACTCAGGGTTGAAAATTTATCAAAGACCGGAGTATTCAAGAATGTTAATTTTAACGTTAATAGGGGTGAGATTTTTGGACTTTTTGGACTTGTTAATTCCGGAACAACGAAAATAGCAAGGGCTATATATGGGTCCGAAAAGTTTGATAAAGGCAGCATATATATCGACTCTAAAAATGTAAGAATAACTTCTCCGTCCAGGGCCGTTGCTAATGGTATTGGTTTTCTCCCGGAGGATAAAAAAACTGAAGGCTTGGCCATAAAGTTATCTGTCCGGCATAATATCAATCTAAGTTCTTATTCAAATATATCAAGAATGGGTTTCGTAAAAAGAAAACTGGAAAATAAAAATGCCCTGCAGCAGGTTGAATCTTTGAACATTAAAACACCAGGTATAGAGCAAATAGTACTAAATTTAAGTGGCGGGAACCAGCAGAAAGTTGTACTTGCGAAGTGGCTGGTAAATCAGTGTAAAATTTTTATCTTTGAAGAACCTACTGCAGGAATTGATGTTGGCGCAAAAGAAGAAATATATAAAATTTTGGAGTTACTGATTAAAAAAGGGAGTGCTATTATCATGATTTCTTCCTACCTACCCGAAATAATGGGTATAGCTGACCGGATTACAGTAGTTTATGAGGGAACACAGATGGGAACTTTATCAAGGGATGAATTCGATGAGAAAAAGCTTCTCCAGCTTGCTTCTGGTGTTAATTTAAAGGAGGATAATATTAGATGATTAAAGATAAGGTTAAGAAAATAATAGGTAAAGTTAAAAGACTTACAAGCAGATTTCACGAAATGAATATCCTTTTAGTATTAATCGTTTTAATTATTTCTTTTGCCATATTGAATAATAGATTTATAAGCCTTGGGAATATTACTAATCTTTTAAGGTCGACATCTATTATTGGAGTTGTAGCAATTGGCATGACATTTGTTATTATTTCTGGCGGTATTGATCTTTCTGTAGGATCAGTTTTGGCTTTGAGCAGTGTGATAGCAGCAAAGTTGATGGTATCAGGTGTTCCAGTATTTTTATCGATTATCATTAGTCTTGCAACCGGAGCACTGGCAGGACTTTTAATGGGTATAATCATCTATGAAGCCCGGGTTCCTCCGTTTATTGTAACATTAGCAGGGCTAAGCGTCTTCAGAGGCATTGCGATGCTTTTAACAGATGCTAAAAAAATTGTTGGTCTCCCTGAAAGTTTTGCCAATTTTGCGGTTATGAGAGTTTTTGGCTTGCCAGCTATGGCAATTGTTTGGTTGGTTCTTATTATTATCGGTGTGGTTATAGCTCGTTATAGTGTGTTTGGTCGAAATATTTTTGCGATTGGCAGCAATCCAGAAGCAGCAAGATTATCCGGAATAAATATTAGAGCTACGATCTATAAGGTTTATGCTTTAGGTGGATTTACTTCAGCGGTTGCAGGTATTCTTATGGCCACAAGGCTTTGTGGAGGGTCTCCTAGTGCAGGAAGCGGATATGAACTTGATGCAATTGCTGCAACTGTACTGGGAGGTACGTCACTTACTGGAGGGATTGGAGGAGTTTTTGGGACATTTTTTGGTACTATGATTATTGCAACAATTTCTAATGGGGGCAATATTATGGGTATCAATCCTTTTGTCCTCGAAATTATTATTGGCATTTTGATAGTATTGGCAGTAGTATTTGATCACCTGCAAAAAAGAAGGGGAATTTAATCATCTATAAAAGAAGTAAAAGCATAGTAAATTAATTAATAACATAAAAATATGTAAATAAGGAGTTAGTAGTCTCATGTCTGCAAACAAAAAAAATTTTAATAGTTCACATCAAACGGAAAAATCTATCCTCGAAGTGTTCGGGAAATCAGCAGTAATTACCGGTGCAGGAAGGGGAATTGGTAAATCCATCGCCTTTCTTTTATCTTCACTTGGAGTAAAAGTAGGTATTAATGATATTACGCCTAACGGAGAGTCTGTAGCGGAAGAAATTAGAGAAGCTGGAGGTAAGGCGGTTTATGTTAAGGGCGACGTAACTGATAATACCCAGATGGAAAGATGTATGTCAAAAGTAGCTGGAGAATTTGGCGGGATTGACTTTCTGGTAAATAATGCTGGCATATCAGATCAAATACCATTTGAAAGTTTAAAAATTGAAGAATGGAATAAGATAGTGAATGTGAATTTAACAGGATCTTATATCTGTACAAAATTGGCACTTAAGTATTTGAAACAAAAAAAATCTTCAAGCATTGTAATGTTTTCATCTGGTTCTACAATAACGGGAACTGGAGGATGCTCTGCCTATGCTGCTGCAAAAGGAGGGATAATCAGCTTAACCCGTGCCCTGGCACGTGAACTTTCTGTTTATAACATACGTGTTAATGCTGTTGCCCCGAGAAACATCCGAAGTGCGATGTTAGAAAGCGTATTCAGTAAAGAAAAAATCGCTGAAATGGAAGAACACACGCCTTTAAAAAGGCTGGGAAAACTGGAAGATATTGCCAATGTTGTCCTGTTTTTGCTGAGCAAAATGTCGGGCTATATTACTGGAGAGATGATATTAATTGATGGAGGACGAACATTTTTGGGTTAAATTAATGATCAAGCAGGTATGTGGGTATGAAATATGAAGCAGAAATATGTTTTGGGAATCGACTTTGGAACGCAATCAACTAAAGTTGTTGTATTTGATTTTGAAGGTAATGCTATCATCTCAGCAAAGGAAGATATTTCTCTAAAACGGGTAAGGTCTGATCGGGCGGAACAAAACGCAGAGGATTGGTGGCACTCTCTTTGTTCAGTTTTAAAGTCAGTGATAGGTCAAGTAGATTCAGATCAAATTGCTGGGTTAGCGTTAGCGTACCAGCGGGAAACATTCGTACCTGTTGATTCAAATTTAAATCCTCTCAGGCCTGCTATTACTTGGATGGATCAACGTGCAACTGTTGAAGCAAAAGAGGTAAGGGGGATCATATCAGATAATCGGTTCTATAGCATTACGGGAAAGTTTCTAAATACAATTCCATCCATAATGAAGATTAGATGGATAAAAAATAATGAACCTCATATTTTTAAAAAGATAGACAAAGTTCTTACTGTTGGTGCTTACATCAATTACAAGCTTACTGGTAGAGCAATTGATTCAGCTGCAGGTGCAGATACAACCGGGTTGTATGATATCAAGGCAGGTAAGTGGTCTGAGGATCTGGTATCCATTAGCGGCTTGGATCCAGGCCAGCTTTTTAATGTGCAGCCATCTGGTTTTAAAGCCGGTAACGTCACTAAAGAGGCCTCTAAATTAACGGGCCTTTATGAAGGGACTCCTGTTTTTCTGGCAGGCGGAGATGGCCAGGTATTCGTTATAGGTATGGGTGTAATAAAAGAATCAGAAATGGCTATAGGCATAGGAACAAGTGGAACTTGTGGTATTTATGGAACCAAGGTTGATTTAGAAAGCGGCAGCAGGACCCTGGTATCCTGCATCGAGGGATTATATATTCATGAGTCGGTTATTATGTCAGCGGCAAATACTGTATCCTGGTTTATAAAAAATATTGATATTACCGATGGAGAAAAACGAAATGAATCTGCTGAAGAAAGGCTCGACCGGGCGACAAGTGCCATACCTCCATGTAGCAATGGGCTGATAACCATTCCTTATTGGAGAGGTTGCATGACGCCTTACAATGATCCAAATACAAGAGGTGCAACTTTAGGTTGGTCGGACATACATACAAAACTACATTTCTATAAATCTATTCTTGAAGGTATTGCTTTCGAAATAAAGCTTATTATTGAAACCTATGAAAAAAATAACGGTGTAGATATTTCTTTAATAAATATCGGTGGCGGTGGAGCCGCCTCAAACAATTGGTCCCAGATAATTGCTGATGTAGTAGGTAAAAAAATTAATATATCCAATACTGCAGAGAACACGGCATTGGGTGCCGCTATTATGGCTGTTTATGGTCTGAAGATATATGAAAATATTGATTCTGCAGTAAGTAAGATGTGTGGAATAAAAAATTCATTTGTACCCGATGAGAAAAGATCGTCACTTTACAATAAATTTTTTAGTGAAGTATATAAGGAAATATATCCGGCGGTTCGTAAATTTTTAAAATATCTTGGTAATTGTAATTTAAATGCGGAAAGATAGTAATCATATACCTATATAAAACATAGACATAAGTAATAAATAAGATCAGCCTTTAGATATTCGATTCTAATAAGTTTCAGCAGAATGGTTTCCATTTAAAAATTTATGGTTTAAGAAAAAACAACCTGAAATCTACAGGAGATCAAAAAATAGAGCAGAATACTACACTGACTGGATTTCGTTTGAACTTACTGGAAACTTGATTCCTGGATGAATGCAGCTTCAGCGGGGGCTCTTAGGATAACAGGAGCGGCGGTCCTCTGAAAAATTAAAAGTTATGATATTCATTTTTAAGTTTTAAGGATATTAGAAGCTATATTTTTTATCTTTACTGGAATATTTAAAGATTACAATATTGCTAAGCAATAACATAAAGCTTTTTGTTTATTTAATTATTAATTTTTTTTTTATATAATCTAAACAGTTGTTCATAATTGAGAAAAATATGAAGTGGGTTGAAAATAAAAAATTTATATCTAAAGTAGCAAGACTTTACTACATTGGGAATCTAACACAGCAGGAGATTGCAGATAATCTAAATATATCCAGAACAAAAGTTTCTAGATGCTTGGATAAGGCAAGAAAAGAAAAAATAGTTGAAATTAAGATTAATTCACCACAAGAGGATTATACAAATTTAGAATATGAAATAGAAAAAATGTACAAGTTAAAAGAATGTATCATTGTTCCAACTTATGATAGAAGGGAAGATATTTTAAAAGATATGGCCGATAAATTGGAAGATATGTTTAATAGAATAATAAAAGATGGGGATTATTTTGGTATTGGATGGGGAACTTCCCTTAAATCTATAGCAGATTGCCTAAATCTTAGAATGAAAGTAGATGTAAAAGTAGTACCCTTGATTGGCGGTATTGGAAAAGTTGGTACCGGGATTCATACAAATTCAGTAGCGAGGACTTTGGCAAATAAATTTGGCGGAGTTAGTTATATGATTAATTCCCCTGCAATTTTAGATAGTAGTGAAGCAAAAGAAATTATACAAAGTGATAGCAATGCAAGAGAAATAATAGAGATGTCTGGTAGAGTTAGCACAGCTATGGTAGGTATGAGTGATATAGGCCCCCGGTCTACATTAATTAAAAATGGAAATTTCAAGGTTGAAGAATTTAATTATCTGAATAGTTTAGGAGTGATAGGAGATGTGAACCTTATTTTTATAGATGAAAATGGAAAATATATAAAAAATGAAATTAATAAAAGGATTATAACCACTCCTATTGAAAGAATTGAAAAAATAGAAAATGTAATCGGGATAGGATTCGGAGATAGAAAACTGAAGGTTATTTTGGGTGCGCTGCGCGGCAGTATTATAAATATTTTATTAACTGATGAAACTACAGCAAAAAGTATAATTAGCTCTAATTAAATAATTAAAGGTAATTCAGAAGTATATTATAGATATAAAATAATGGTAATTTAGGAGTCCTTTTAGTTTTATATATTTACATAAATGCATAAAACAGCTACAATTATTTTTATTTAATACAAAAATCCACAGAGCCAGTAGGGGAGAGGTTGTGGAAAAATCTGAAGGTAAAGGCAATAAATCTTACATTTCCGCCATATTTAGGGCAGGCTATGGAATCAACTTCATTTTCTGAGCTTGTCAATCTTTTCCTGAGGTTTCTTACTCTCAAGTAGGTTACAAAGGTCTATAATTATGTCTACTAAATTATAGTTATTGATCAGGTACATTATAACAATTAATATTATGCAGTTTTATATCGATGTCCCGAATGGTTTTGTATTTTAAGTTAGAAATAGGTGTAAAAGCGTATAAAAATTAATGCTGTGAAAACTGTATTCTAAACTAGAATGGTGGGTCAAGGTTAAGTTTCTCTGCTCTATCATTGAAACTTTCTTTTACTGCCTCCAATTCTATTGAGCTTTTTTCATATGAATTGTTAGCTTCCTGTAATGAAATGTCTGCGTTAGCCAGGTCAGCCTCTAAAAAGTGAGTATAAAATGATATTTTATTATTCAAAAAATCTATGAAAAAACCGCTATACTCTTTTAAGGAGCCCGGAACTTCCAGTTCATTTAAATCTGCGATCCACTTTTCTTCATAATCTATTATTGAAGCAGCATACTGGTTTTTTTTATCAATATCTTGTTGTTCGTTGTCAAAACCATCAAAGAGAGTAAGTAGTTCATTAGCATAAGTATCATAGATTGATGTAAATTCCTTCATATATGAATTATAGTCATTTAAATCATCAGAGTAAGATTGCAATTCGTCCTGGTTTAAATTATCCTCTTCTAATTCATTTTCTGATGCAGACCCACTTTTTTTACCTGCATCTAAAAATTTTATTTTTTTATATTCTTCATAAGTATATTTTTGTTCGCCGGTACAGCCTATTAAGATCATAAATGATATTATTACTAATACTATTACTGCTATTTTATATTTTTTACTGGTATTAAATTTTAAAAACACTAATTTTACCCCTTTTATAGTTTTTTATGCTTTGCCCGGCTAACATATTTTCTACCAAACATACTGGCTGAAATTAAAACTGTGATTGGTATAGCTAAAATTAGACCTATACTTCCCGAAAGCGCTCTAATTATCTCGGAAGCAATTATATCCTTATTTATAATTTCGATAAATTGGATATCATAAGCTAAAAATAACAATATAAGCGGTACCGAACTACCAATATAAACCAGAATAAGGGTATTTGACATGGTACCTATTATATCCCTTCCCACATTCATTCCAGCAGAGATAAGGTCATTTTTTCTAATTGTAGGGTCTGCTTTTGCAATTTCGAACATTGAGGAAGAAATAGACATGCTCACATCCATTACTGCCCCCAGGGATGCCAGTATTATTCCTGAAAATAATATTCCTCTAAAATTAAAACTTATATCCTGAGGAATGTAGGCAAGCATCCTCGCTTCTTCGCTGCCAAGACCGGTAAGATTTGAAAGATTTCCAAAAATTAAGGCTAATGCTCCTCCAATCAGTATGCCGATTGAAGTTCCGATAATCGTAGAGAAGGTTTTTCTATTAATACCACTAATTATTAGCAGAGTTATAACGGTGATAGTCAGTGCAATTACTACCGATATTAAGATAGGGTTGTAGCCCTTTAAGATTAGGGGTAGGAGTATTTTTACCACTGCTACGGCAGTTATAGCAAGGGTTATAACTGCTTTTAGACCCTTAAATTTTCCGATAATAATCAGAATAATGGTAAATAGAACGGTTATAATAATCAGGTATTTGTCTCTCACGATTTCAGTGACATAAGCATTTACAATATTAGCTTCTTGATCAAACTCAGGAATAATAAAGATTTGATCACCCTTGCTTACTTCAATATTGTAAGCGCTGTTAGCTTCTAAAAGGTTGTTTACTTCTACGGTCTCACCTTTAAATGGACCATTGGTGATCTTCACCTTAAGTACCTGCAATGTTGATTCCAGGCCGCCTTCTACCTCCTGTTTTTCTTCGGAGATAACTTCTAACACTTTTCCCCTATATTGCACTTCCTCTTTAGAGGCAGATAACCTTTCTTTTTCAATTTCCTCCCATTCTTTGATGGTATGTCTTTGTTCATCGCTGCAGCCTATTAGTAAGAGGGTGAAAATAAGGAAAAATATTATTAATAAAGAAAAGAATATCTTCTTCACTTCACTCCTTTATCTTCATCGATCTTGTTTACAATTTTATTGTTTGCTCTTTTAGGTAAAAGGTAACTAGAATAAATATTTCTCCCTTTTATATTCCTGACGGATATAACAATGACAGCTCCTAAATGAAAAATTATTCTAAAATTATTTATAGATATTTTGTCTATGCTGGATTACATTTATAAAAAATGTTTTATTATTTTCGGAGTATTGATATATTATTCTGTAAGGCCAGGCTTTTAGTGATCTGAAATTTTTTAAGGGCCCTTTTAATTTTTTTCCGGCATCAGGAACATTTTTAAGTTTTTCGATTTTTTTTAAAACTTCAATCTGCTTTGTCTTGGGGAGTTTTTTAAATTGTTTTAGAGAGGTTTTAGAATAATTAACCTTCATTTATTTCAATTCTTTTTTAGAGATATTTAGTTCTTTTATTATGTCATGTTCATTTAGATATTCACCTTTTTTAATCTCTTCCTGGCTCTTGAGTATTTGTGCTATCAGTTTATTATCACTTAGAATATCAAGGGTTTCCTCCCATGCTTCCAATTCTTCAGGATTAATTATTACTGCCTGAGCTTCTCCCCTTAAAGTAATTGTATAACTTTTTAGGCCATTTTTTACTTCATCGAGAATTTTATATAGATTATCCCTTGCTTTACTTGCTGAAATTGTATTCATTTTAAATCACCAAATATATGGTACTAAATTTAGTACTATATGTCAAAGAAAGCTATTAGATTATTTATTTATTTACATAAATGTGTAATTAAGCTATTATTATTTTTATTTAATATGAAAATTCATATAGAAAGAACTTTTGAAGAATCATTTCAAAATAGAAACGGATTATTTACCGATAAACAGGTGGCCAGAGGATGAGAGGCCCAGGGAAAAACTTATAAAGTACGGCAGCAATTATCTTACCAATTCCGAGCTTCTTGCTATATTGCTTAGGACCGGTATTAGCAATAACAACATCAGCAGGTCAGCTCTGGATCTTTCAAAAGCAATACTTTCCAGATATAAAAACTTAAAGGAACTGCTTAATGTTTCAGTCACTGAACTTACTGAGATCAAGGGTATAGGCTGGGCAAAGGCTTCACAGATCATAGCTGCCCTGGAACTGGGAAAAAGGGCAGTCTCTGAAAAGAATGGAAATAATATAAGCTTCAGATGCAGTGAGGAAGTGGCCAATTATTATATCCCTCTTCTAAAGGATTTAAAGAAGGAGCAGTTCAGGGTACTATTGCTTGACATAAAGAACAGGGTAATAAAAGAGGTCCTGATCTCGCAGGGAAGCCTTACGTCATCGATAGTTCGCCTAGCGACACTACCTTTCGCTGGGCGAGTGAAAGCTATAGCTCACCTGGCATAAACCTTAAATTTAAAAAGAAAATCAAAGTTATTTGAGTGTAAAAGCTCGGTATAATGCCGGGTTTTTTGCGTTAGAAAAAGGCTTAAAAAGAAAGTCTTACAATGAGTAAAGATAACTTAAGAGATGGCCGGGTAAAGAATTGGTTTTATCTGGAAAATGAACTGCTGAATAGGGAAGATTTAACCATTTATGAAAAAACTGTCTATATCGTAATTACCAGATATGTTAATGGAGAAAATAAAGCGTTCCCTAGTTATGAAACTATAGCAAGAAAGGGAAGTATGGCGAAAGTCCAAGCAAAGCAAGTAGTAAAGTCTTTAACTAAAAAAGGACTTTTAAAAAAAGAATCAAGAAGAAACAAAGATAATAAAGGTTCTACATCAAACCTATATACTTTATTAAATCCGAAACCTAAAGATAAAATCAATATTAATAAAAAGGGGGTGGTATCTGACAGATACCCTAACAATACCAATATTAAAAAGACCAATTTAAATAACGTTAATAGAGCTGGTAGAGAAGAGATTGCGGAAAATTCTAAAGGGGAGATAAAGAAAATAGTATTAGAAGATGAAGAGGATATTAACGATATTAGGAGAAAAATAAAAGAATCCTTAAAAGATAAGGGAAAATATAACTTTATAGAACCAAAAGACTCTAGCAGAGAAGGGAAGCTATTAGAAAAAATAATGAGTCAAAAGGAGAATATTCCAATAACAGTAAAGTAGAAGAATATCCTGTACCGAGGAGATATAGGTCCAGAGAAAATGAACTACTGGCTAAAGAAATAGCAGAAGAACTTGAAGATAACCACAGCTTGGGAGCATTTCGAGCTGTAGTTGATAAGATTTCTGAACAGCGAATAAGAATATTTTTAAGTATAATCAAGGATACATATCTTACTAAAAGAATTAAAAAGAACAGGGGTGCTATGTTTATATCACTTGCTAAAGCATATACTGGGAAGAATAATATAGATCTTAGTTTCAGATGATACTGCTACAGATTATAAATTTTAAATCGGCTTTTGCCTCACTAAACAGAAAAACTAAAGGTAATATTGATTTTAGATTAATTTTTATGTCCAGTTAATGAGATGTAAAATTATGTTAAAACAGCTGTGGTATAAAAGGATAGTATTACGCTATTTAGTTGGTAATTTATTGCGAAACCGTATTGAGTATATGGATAGGTATATAATGTATTTATAAAAAGATTGGGAAGCTGATATAAACAATTAACTTATAAAAGCCTTGTTATCAAGGGCAAGAGTCTCTTAGTATCAGTTTTGGTTCAATAACAATTCTTCTTTCTGGTAATACTTTTTTTTCGATAAGATGAATCAACATATCAAGTGCCATAGTTCCCATTTTGTACTTAGGTTGTGCTATTGTGGTAATAGAAGGGGAAAAAGATGCAGAAAATTTGATGTCATCAAATCCAATGATTTTAAGGTTATCCGGAATACTTATATTTTTTACTCGAGCAGTTTTTATGGCTTCTATTGCTAAAGCATCGCTTACTGTTATTATTCCTTCTGGTTTTTCTTTAATATTTAATAAGCTGGTTGTATTTTTAAAACCATTTTTTATTTCATGTTTATCCAGAATTATATATTTTTTTTCAATGGTCAGATTAAATTCTCGGAAAGCTTTTTTATAACCTTTAAGTTTATCCGTAGTTGGTATGGAATTTTCTGGTCCACCTAAAAATGCTATTCTTCTTAGACCTTTTTTTATCATATGTCTTGTTGCTAGATATCCAGCTTCTAGCTCATTTATTCGAACAAAAGGAATATCAGTATTTTCAATAGACCCATTTATAAAAACTGTTGGGATGTTCTTTTTAGCAAGGTAGATATAGTGTGTATAATCACCGTTTTTATTACACATTTCAGTAGAAATAAAAATAATTCCATCTACTCTTTTTTCTATTAGTTGATTTACTTGTTTAGCTTCCTTTTTAATTGATTCATCAGTATTACTTAAAAAAACTGTGTAATCATTTAAAAAGGCTCTATCGCTTATACCTTTAGCCATTTCAGGAAAGATAGGATTTATTATGTCAGGAATTAAAAGACCTATAGTCTTGCTGGTTTTTTTTACAAGATTTCTAGCAAAAAAATCTGGTCGATAGTCTAGCTCTTCTATAATTGCTTGAACCTTCGCTCTTGTTGAATTTTTAACATACCTGCCATTATTAATAACTCTGGATACAGTCCCAATGCCTACACCAGCCTTTTTTGCGACATCATATATTGAATATCTTTTCATAATGTTTTACATCTCTCTAGAAATATCTTATTAAAAATTTAGTTGCAATTGTATTTTTAAATGCTATACTTACTAATATTGGAAGCACTTCCAATTTTATCATATTATAAATATTAGTCAAAAAAATAATTAAATTTGGAAGCGGTTCCAAAAGCTAATATTAAAAATAAAATAAATATTCAAGTAATATATCTACTTTTTTTAAGATGGTTTTATGTATTTATAATATAAAATAAAGTGATTATATCATAGATACACGTATATGATGGCAATAGTTAAGATTAGCCTCCCTTTAACTAATCTTGAACTGTCTTATTTGAGGGTATGAGAATAATACTTAAAGCCTCTTTTAACATTGGTTTAACTTTGCTAATACATGCGTGTATCTATGATATAGTTACTTAAAATAATTTTGAAGAGTGGGAACTGATGTAGAATAAAATTGTAATAGAAAAATATCATAAAGAATAAAAAAAGTATTAACAATAATAAAAATATTTCAATTTATTATTCTAAACTGAAAGGAGGGACAATCAAAGATATAAAAAATTTATTTAAAAGTAGATTCTTTCTAAAAACGAAGAAAGGAGATGGTAGCAATGAAAAAAAGTGAGATTTGCTTAGCAATATTTAAGCTCGGTAAGCTCATGCACTAAACAAATCTCAAAAATCATTTTATTAAATTTTACTGATTAAGTAAAATTAAAAAAGGAGTTTTGAAAATGAAAAAATCATTATTGTGGATATTAGTGTTGGTGTTGAGCATCTCAATGGTTGCGGCTTTTTCATTATACGGCTGTAAGCCAGCAGAAGAGGAAGCAGCAGCAGAGGAAGCAGCAGCAGAGGAAGCAGCAGCAGAAGAGGAAGTAGCAGAGGAAGAAGTAGCGGAAGAGGAAGAAGTTGTATTAGCACCAGTTGATATCCAATTTATGAATTCCAAGAGTGAGATACAGACCCAGTTGGAGGAAGCTGCAGTGACTTTCGGTGAAGAGCATCCTGGAGTTACAGTAGAAATCATCACTGCACCGGAAGGTTCATCGCCATTTGAAAGAATTACAGCCCTGTATGCATCAGGTAATGCACCAGCTTTGGCAATGTTGGACGCTGGACAGATAGAATTACTGTCTGAAAAGCTTTTAGATCTTTCCAATGAAAAGTGGGTAGCCGATGCTGCAGCAGGAAACTTGGCCTTTGGTACAATGTCGGATGGAAGCATCGTGGCCTTTCCTTTCACAGTAGAAGGCTATGCTTTTATCTATAATGGAGCAGTACTGGATGAAGCATCTGTTGACCCAACATCCATAAAAACTCTTGATGATTTAACAGCTGCCTTTGAAGCAATAGATGCAATAGGTGTTGCACCAATATTTATCTCACCAATGGATTGGTCACTGGGCGCACATTATCTGACGATATCTTATTCTATACAAGCTGCTGATTATCCTGGAGTAGTTGCATGGCTGGATGATTTAGCAGCTGGTAATGTTGATCTGGACACAAACGCTGGGTTTAATGGTTTGATGGACACTTTTGACCTTATGAAAGAAAATAATCTGGATAAAGCTGATCCGTTATCAGGAACCTATGAAAGAGGTCCGGAGGTTCTTGGTCAAGGTCAAGTAGGTTTCTGGTTCATGGGCAACTGGGCATGGCCACAGATTGACAGCTTTGATACAGCAAATGGAGCATATGGTTTTGTTGGTATACCTATCAGTAATAATGCAGATGATTATGGTAATGGTCGAATAACAAGTAGTCCCACTAAATACGTAACAGTAGATAAAGAGCAGAACGATGAGGCACAGCAGGCTGCAGCTCTGGCATTCCTCGACTGGTTGGTATATAGTCCATCCGGACAGGATGCATTGGTTAATCAGATGAGTTGTATTCCAGCTTTCTCAAACTTCACAATTGCACCAGCAGATCCATTGGCACAATCAATTATAAGTTATATGGGAGATGGAAATACTCTACCGATGGCGTTATCAGTACCTCCGGATCACTGGTCTGTATTGGGCGCATCAATGCAAAAATATCTGAGTGACGCGATAGATAGAGAAGGGTTGGCTGGAGAAATCGAGGCATATTTCGCAAATATAGAAACAGGAGAATAAGTTAATACAAAGATGAGTTATATTGAAATGGATTTACAAAGATACTCATTGATGTAACTCTATTATTGAAGAGAATGGATTTTATTGGAGGGTATCGTGAGAGGTATCATTACTTTAAAATCCATTCTCAAATATGAAGTGGTTGTATTTTTTTTATTAAAGACTGAATAATAACTCAAAATATTTATTATAATTAAATATGGAATTAAAGCGGTGTATGGGGATGCTTCTTTTCTAGATTCTATTAAAAAGAAGACTTAGGTTCTTTTACAGTTTTGAAGGATAGCAGACTTTTAAATATTTTATAAGTAAATATATTTAGGACTATTTGTGTAATAATTGTTAAAGGAGGGT
>Ga0307419_10000479_pt1 | contig 20057 bp, 17 predicted proteins | sample SalMarWE160230MG_2_FD_202512 | JGI IMG/M metagenome (GOLD analysis project Ga0307419, IMG submission 202512) | Salt marsh sediment microbial communities from the Plum Island Ecosystem LTER, Massachusetts, United States - WE1602-30 | ecosystem: Environmental > Aquatic > Marine > Intertidal zone... | reverse complement strand
CCAAACATGGAAAAAACAACATAATACATGGATTTTGCGTGAAATCACGCAAAAAGCAGTATAAGGAAAATGAAACTTGGTTATTCAAAGCCCTCTATACTCAAAACCTTTAATTTTATTTTTTATTTTTCACTAATGTACCTCCTTGATAAAAATTAGAAAAATCAATGTGCAACCTACCATACAAACCAGTATAAACTTAACGAAAATAAGTTATATAAATAGATGTTACAAAATTGGTAATATTATGGATGCTATTGAAGCTATTCTCTCCAGACGGAGTATTCGAAAATACATTAAAAAACCTATACCTGACTCCTTGATAAAAGAGTTTTTAGAAGTTGGTATGAGTGCTCCATCTGCAGGTAATGAACAACCTTGGCATTTTATTATAATTAGTGATCCTCAGATCCTTAATGAAATTCCTACCTTTCACCCGCATTCAAAGATGCTAGAAAATGCCGCATCAGCAATTTTGGTATGTTGCAATAAAAAATTAGAAAAACATAAGGGAATGGGAATCCAGGATTGCTCAGCAGCCACTGAAAACATTCTGATTGCCGTCCAAGCAAAAGGATTAGGTGCTGTCTGGTTAGGCATTTATCCAAGGAAAAAACGGATCACGGGTCTGCGGAAGCTATTGAACATTCCAGAGCACGTCATACCTTTCTCTCTCATTTCCATTGGTTATCCTGCGGAACAAAAGCCTCGGGCGGATCGATATGATATTTCAAGAGTACATTATAACCAATGGTGAACAACGAGAAACATAGAGGTAGAAAGTTATATTTTTAAAGGATGAGTTGTTGTGGAATAATGTGTTGGTGAGCAGATAAGATGCCTGAACAAAAAACCATAAAATATCCATACCAACAAGCTTCAATTATAAGTTCGAAACCACCCATTGCGGGAATTCTGTTAATAATTTCTGGAGTGATTGCTTTATTCAGCTGGATATATTGGATACTTATAAAAGATGTAGCAACGACGTTATCACCTACATATATGTCTTTGCTCCAAGAGGTAAGCCCAACAATAACTAGTGAACAAATTTGGCAGATAATTCTTCTAATTGGTGTAATGTTTTGCATCCTTGCAATTTTTACTATTATGGGAGGTGTTCTAGCGTTAAAAAGAAAAATGTGGAAAACGGCACTTCTCGGTAGCATCATAGGGCTCTTTACAACAGGATTATTTTATATTTCTAGCATATTATCCTTAATTGGGCTGATATTAGTAGCTATTTCAAAAAAGGAATTTCAATAGTATCTCAAAACAATCTTTACATAACAGAAATAAACAAAGATATCTTTGGTATTTTTGCCCCAAATGCCCGAAACAGAAATCATTTGATTATAGTAACAGATTCCTGGAGGGAAGGAAAATGATTTATTGCAAGAAATGTGGATCAAAATTATCTGAAGAGGCAAACTATTGTTCATCATGTGGATCCTCAGTAAAAGAATTTAGAAAAGAAGAGTTTAAAGTACAATCAGACGACCTTGTAAAAACGGTAAAGAAGCTAATTCATGAGGGAAATATTAGAAGAATAATCATCAAAGATGAAAAAGGAAAACTGCTGCTTGAAATACCCGTTACAATTGGGGTAATAGGTACTCTAATAGCTCCGTGGCTTGCTGCCCTTGGGGTTATCGGCGCCATAGCAACCAATTGTACGATTGTTGTGGAAAGAAGGGAGAAGCAATAGAAAATTCCTGAAGTCAATTTGGAGAATAGTAACCATCCCATCCAGAAGATGTAGTGTTATTTTATTTCAATGAAACCTCCATCACATAATTTGTTATGCCACAAACAATTTTATGACATAACTATATACAGTATCTGTGGAGATTAGCTATGCCTGAAATTACCAAAATAAAAGCAAGGGAAGTCCTAGATTCTAGAGGCAATCCAACTGTTGAGGTCGATATAGTAACTGAAAATGGTATTTTTAGAGCTATGACCCCCAGTGGAGCAAGTGCCGGACAACACGAAGCATTAGAACTCAGAGATAACGATAAGTCAAGATATTTTGGAAAGGGAACATTAAAAGCTGTTGAAAACGTAAACAAAATAATAGCCCCAAAAATTGTTGGAATGGATTGCCGCCATCAAGAAACAATTGATAAAATAATGATTAAGTTAGATGGGACTGAAAATAAAGACAAATTTGGTGCTAATGCAATACTCCCTGTTTCTATGGCAGTAACCAAGGCAGGGGCTGCTGCCAAGAACATTCCACTATACCTATACATCGGGGAATTGTTCGGTGTAATACCACATAAATTACCTGTTCCCATGTGTAACGTAATCAACGGCGGAAAACATGCAGGACAGGAAAATTCAATACAGGAACATATGCTTATGCCCACAGGAGCAAAGAGTTTTACTGAAGGCATTAGAATGATTTCTGAATCTTACCATCATCTCGCCAAACTTCTAAAACAAAAATTTGGTGCTGGAGGGACACTTATTGGAGATGAAGGTGGCTTTGCCCCTACTCAGATAACTGACGTAAATGGACGATTAGATTTAATGCTTAAAGCAGTGGATAACGCTGGATATGATGGGCTGATAAAAATAGCGATGGATCCTGCAAGTAGTGAGTTTTTCTACGATGGAACGTACAAGATTGGAAAAAAATCATACTCTGGAGGAGAACTGGTTGATTTCTATGTTGATCTTTGTGATACATATCCAATAGTAAGTATTGAAGATGGACATGCAGAGGACGACTGGGATTCATGGGTAGAAATGGTAAAAAAACTTGGTGCAAAAATTCAAATTGTGGGTGATGATTTATTTGTCACAAACACGAAAAGGATACAGAAAGGCATTGAACTTAATGCAGCAAACTCGGTTCTAATTAAACTCAATCAAATTGGTTCAGTAACTGAAACATTAAATGCTATAAAAATGGCACATGATGAAGGCTGGACCGCAGTGGTAAGTCATAGAAGTGGAGAAACGGAAGACAACTTTATTGCAGATCTCGTTGTTGGAGCAAGTGCAGGACAGATAAAAACAGGTGCACCGGCCAGAAGTGATAGAAATGCAAAATACAACCAATTGATGAGAATTGAAGAAGAACTGGGTAAAGAATCAGAGTATCCTGGGATCGACTTTCGTATGGATCACCTAGCGTAAACATTTTTATGTGGTTATATATACCCAGAGTGAGGGTTATTTATGAAAGTACTTATTACGGACAAAATGGCGGAGGAAGCAATAGAGCTTTTCAAAGACGCAGGTCATGATGTTACTTTTGATGAAATGAATGCAGATAAACTTCTCTTGGAGATTTCAAAATATGATGCATTGATGGTTAGAGGAAGAACAAAAGCCATAGCAGATGTTGTAAACGCTGGAGCGAAAGGAAACTTGAAAGTAATCGGTAGAGCAGGCATCGGTGTCGACAATGTTGATCTGGAAGCTTCAGCGAAAAACGACATAAAGGTTGTCAATGCCCCAACAGGAGCAACTGCTAGTGTTGCAGAACTTGCCATTGCCCATATGTTATCTCTGTCAAGACACATAACTAAAGCAGATGCTACAATGAAAAATGGAGAATGGGCAAAAAAACAACTGAAAGGAAACGAACTTTATGGGAAAACGCTTGGTCTCATAGGTTGCGGGAACATAGGGAAACTTACCGCCAAATACGCCCAGATGTTCAACATGGATGTTATCGGGTATGACCCATTTATTTCAAAGGAAGACATGAAAAAAGATAATATAAAAAAGGAAGATGAACTTGAGGACGTCATGAAAAATGCAGATTTTATTTCACTTCACCTTCCACACATACCACAAACGCATTATATTGTCAATGGGGAAATGCTTTCAAAGATGAAATCGTCTGCATACATTATTAACTGTGCCAGAGGCGGAACTGTAGACGAAAAAGCACTTTATAACGCATTGAAAAATGGAACTATTGCTGGAGCGGGACTTGACGTTTTTGAAAATGAACCGCCAAAAGACAGCCCACTGCTTACACTTGATAACGTGGTTTTAACACCCCACATAGGAGCCAATACAAAAGAGGGGCAGATACGAGCAGGTACCGTTTGTGCAGAACAAATAATTAAAGTGTTAGATGGGAAGATTCCTGATTTTTGGGTTAACAAAAAATTAATGTAAAGAAAGATATAACTATGGAGAACGTCAGATACACAATGAAGAACTTAAACAAAATCATCGATAAAATCGAGAAAAGTATTGATGATAAGGATAGGGTTAGAGAGCAAGCACTTAGATACTCAAGGGATATAATTATAGGATGTAGAAAAGCAATTCAATATATCCATCGGGACCTGATGAAAGATGCGGGAAGTAACATAAAAAAGGCATCTGCCAAGCTTGCGGAATTATATGATTTAACTGAAAAGTATCCAGAACTGTACCATGCGGGTTTTGTTGAAAATGCTGCCCAAGAACTTGTAGAAGCACATTGTCTCTATAATATAATGCAAAACAAGGACTTGCCTGACCCAGATAAATTACAAACCACATATAGCTCATATTTACGAGGATTATGCGATGTAGTAGGAGAGCTGAGGCGAAAATCATTGGACTGTATTCTTGATGGAAAAGCCGACGAGGCGAACAACTATCTTAAACTTATGGATGAAATATATGATTCTATTATGAAATTTGATTATCCTTCTGCGCTGGTTCCAATAAAGCAAAAGCAGGACATGGTAAGAGGCATTATTGAAAAGACAAGAGGAGAACTTGCTGTGGCTAGCTGTGAACGGCGTATCGAATATCGCACTGATGAATTTCGTGGGATACTTGACAAAATTAGTGGGGAAAAAAAGAAGGGAAAAAACAGGAAAAATGACAGTGATTTAGACATTGACAGATTCTGGTAAAACCATCAAAAACAACTGATTTTTTCTCCATTTTGCAAACGAAATCTTTATAAAAGTTATTTATATACTTCAGGAGGGGGAGGCTAGTAACATTATGGCGGATATAATCATTGAAAATATTGTGGCCACTACTCAGATAGCAAAAAAACTAGATATAGAACATCTAGCAGATGCCATACACGATTCAAAGTATGACCCTGAAGAATTTCCAGGGTTGGCCCTGCATTTTAATGACCCTAAAACTGCTGCCTTGGTTTTTTCCAGTGGGGAGATTATTTGCACTGGTGCTAAAAATATTGACGAGATTGAAGATTCAATGATTAAAACAATCGACAAGATAGAGGAAGCGGGAATTTCTGTTATAGATGAACCTGAGGTGGAGATCCAAAATATTGTAGCTTCTTTGGATCTCAAAAAGGAGTTAAATCTAGTAAATATAGTAAAGAATCCATTGCTAGAAAATGTGGAATATAAGCCTGAAAAATTTCCTGGACTGGTTTACAGAATGGATGACTCTAATGTGACATTACTTATTTTTGATTCTGGAAAAATAGTTTGTACCGGAGCTGAAAAATTAGAGGACGCATCTGATGCCATCAATACAATTGAGGACAAACTTAGGTCTATGGGAGTTCTATAGAAAACGGAGGAAAAAATTATGCCGGAAGTAAAAGTAGAAAATATTGTAGCATCTACATCCTTTGCAGAAAAATTAGATTTAGATATGATATCGCAATCATTAGAAGAAACTGAATATGAACCAGAACAGTTTCCTGGCTTGGTTTATAGACTAAAAAATCCGAAAACAGCTACGCTTCTATTTAGAAGTGGTAAGGCCAACTGTACAGGGGCCAAAAACATTGAAGATGTACGTAAGACAATCGACATCATATCAGAGAAACTCAAGAAGTTGGAAGTAGATGTATATAAGGATCTGGACATAGTCATACAAAACATTGTAGCCATATCAGACCTAGGTGGCGAGCTTAATCTAAACGAGGTAGCAATGGGTCTCGGATTAGAGAATATAGAATATGAACCAGAACAATTTCCTGGCTTAGTTTACCGTATAAAGGAACCAAAGGTAGCAATGTTACTTTTTGGCTCTGGAAAAATCGTCTGCACCGGTGCAAGGAAGGTATCAGACGTATCAGTTGCAGTAGATAAATTATCAAAGGAGTTATCTTCACTAGGCCTTATACGGAAAAATTAAGGCTTTTTTTCTCCTTTTTAAGGAACCATTGAGGCTATCCTGGTAGTTTCGTAAAATAATCGGATGGGAGTAATATCTTCAAATGAAGTTTAGGAGAATGTACAAACATGCATGTCTTACATGCAATCTGGGGCAATAATTCAAAAAACGAAAATAAACTTTACATCTGGGCTGAATCCACCTCATTTTCCACAGACCCTAAAGCAAGAAAATCTAAATTACATCCTTTCGCTGCTTCCAAAGACGATCTGAAAGAATTAATCAGAAGCTTTTCTACAAATTTTATTTGGGAAAGCGCAGAAATTGAGAAAAGAACATTTATGCTACCATCCAGTAAAAAAAGACCAGTACCTTCGCCATGGCTAATTCTAGATGAAGAGTATATTAATGCAACTGAACTGGCTTCTTGGGATGTAGCTACCTTAACTCTAGATCCTTATCTTGCCTTTGATTTTCTGCTAAGATTGCCCAGAAAATCACATGGAAGTATTGTTTTCGGTGATTCACTTAGATTCTTGGCAGAAATGGCAAAGTTCTCGTTGGAGCTTCTTACCAAACAGAAATTTGCTCCGTCAATAAAAGAAGTGAAACAAAAAGGTTCAGTGGCCTTTAAGGCGGTTTGGGAAACGACTATTGAAGAAGATGACATACAGAGTATAAATCTACTGTCAGATGCAATGCCTCCATACTGCAGGTCCTTACAAAACGAAAAAAGAACGTCACTTGAGATTGTGACAAGCTTTGTAAATGAGGTTACAGATGCATTTATCAAAAAAAGTTTATCTCATACATCGCTTATCTCTCGACGTTCAAAGTCATTGGCAAGACAGTGGATTACGGCTCTTTCAACAGATGAACCGATCTTTTTAAAAGCATCAAATAAGGAATTGGCTTCATTCTCAAGTGAGCTTGAAACATGGTTTGCACAACTGAAACCATCACCGCGAGAAGCTACTTTTCGTACTTGCCTCAGAGTTGACCCACCGACAATAGAATCAGGATACGATGAAGATTGGTGGATTCAATTCTTTCTGCAAGCAAAAGACGATCGTAGTTTGCTGGTTTCTGCCGAAGATGTATGGAAAACAAAGTCGAGCACCCTCACCTTTCTGGAACATAGATTTGAAAATCCACAGGAAAGATTGCTTGAAGATCTTGGCAGGGCATCACAGATTTTTCATGGAATTGAAGAAAGTTTACAGATTGCTCGCCCGGTTGGATTGAGACTTAATACCAAGGAGGCCTATTCCTTCATCCGTGAACAGGCACCTCTTTTAGAACAAAGCGGGTTTGGTGTTCTTCTTCCCTCATGGTGGAAGAAACCAAGTGCACAGGTTGGTGTTAAACTTAAGTTGAAATCACCCGAAGGCGGCGTTAAATCCGGACTCTTTGGCATGGATGGAATAGTCGCCTATGATTGGGAGGTAGCTATCGGAGATGAATTGGTTTCTCTAGAAGAATTTCAGAAGTTAGCAGATTTAAAAGTACCCTTAGTCAAGATACGAGGTGAATGGGTAGAATTACGACAAGATGACATCGAGAAGGCAATTGAATTTTTCAAAAAGAAACGTGATAGCGAGATGACATTAGGAGAGGCTTTAAGATTTGGACTAGGTGCCGAAGATGCGGAGATAGGTCTTCCTGTTGTCGGCATCGATGCTGAAGGCAGACTAAAGAATACGTTGGGGAATCTTATCAAAGGTAAAAATCTCAAGATAAAGATGATAAAACAACCTCAAACGTTCAAAGGGGAGCTTCGCCCTTACCAAGTAAAAGGCACCTCTTGGCTTGCATTCCTTAAGAAATTGGGATTCGGTGCATGCCTTGCTGATGATATGGGGCTAGGCAAGACCATAGAACTAATTGCTCTTTTGTTGCACGATAGGAGAAAAAAGAAAAAATTACGCCCTACTCTTTTAATTTGCCCTATGTCTGTAGTAGGTAACTGGCAGAAGGAGATAAAACGATTTTCGCCCTCGCTTAAAGTTCTGGTTCATCATGGTACTGAAAGACTTGCCGAGAAGAATTTTGCGAAAGAGGCTAAGAAGAATGATATTGTTGTTAGCACGTACGCATTGGCACATCGCGATGAGGAAACATTATCGAAGGTTCATTGGGAATCTGTTGTGCTAGACGAAGCTCAAAACATAAAAAATCCTAACGCTAAACAGACAAGGTCGATAAAGAAATTGAAATCATCATACAAGGTTGCTCTTACAGGAACTCCGGTAGAAAATCGCTTGTCTGAACTCTGGTCAATTATGGATTTCTTAAACCCCGGTTATCTTAAATCGGTAAAACGTTTCCACTCGGATTTTGCGCTTCCTATTGAGAGATATCGCAACAAAAAGCGAGCGGAAGTACTTCGGCGTATGATCCAGCCTTTTGTTTTACGGCGTATGAAAACTGACCCGAAGATAATAAAGGATTTGCCCGAAAAAATGGAAATGAAAGTTTATTGTAATCTTACAGTGGAACAGGCCTCGCTGTATGAAGCAGTCGTAAAGGATATGATTAGTAAAATAGAGGAATCTGAAGGGATAGATCGTAAAGGACTGATTCTAGCCACTTTGATGAAATTGAAACAGATATGTAATCATCCAGCACAGTTCGCTCAAGATGGTAGCCCTCTGCCAAATCGTTCGGGGAAACTTACGCGTATAGAAGAAATGCTTGAGGAAGTACTTGCAGAAGGTGATAAAGCACTTATTTTCACTCAATTTGCAGGAATGGGTGTCATGTTAAGGCACTATCTACAGGAGAAACTTGGCCATGAAATCCTATTTCTGCATGGAGGAACATCAAGGAAAAAAAGAGATGCAATGATTCAGCGTTTTCAAGATGATGCTCATGGACATCCAATATTTATTCTTTCGTTAAAGGCTGGAGGGATTGGGCTTAATCTGACTGCTGCAAATCACGTTTTCCATTTTGATAGATGGTGGAATCCAGCAGTGGAAAATCAAGCCACGGATCGTGTCTTTCGCATTGGGCAAAAGAAAAATGTCGAGGTTCACAAATTCGTTTGCATTGGAACCCTTGAAGAGCGGATTGATGAAATGATAGAGCGAAAGAAAGAACTTGCTGATGCAATTATAGGCAGTGGTGAATCCTGGCTCACTGAATTATCAACAGATCAACTGCGAGAGTTATTCACATTGAGCAGTGATGCTGTAAGGGGGGAATAAGATGTCTTGGGACTATTGGGGATATTATAAGCCTGCAAAACCAAAAAAGGTAAAAAATGGAATAAGGGCAAAAAGCCAAAGAGGGGCAATCGGTGAGACATGGTGGTCAAAACGATGGATAGACACCCTGGAATCTTTTAATCTTTCCTCAAGACTTAGTCGAGGGCGTTCATATGCTAGGAAAGGGCAGGTGATTTCTATCAACATCACAAAAGGTGAGGTTGCCGCAAAGGTTCAGGGAACGCGGAAAAAACCATACGATGTGAAAATAAAGTTGAACGTACTTCCAGACAAGAGATGGGACAATGTAACAGATGTAATGGCATCAAAGGCAATTTTTGCAGCAAAACTTCTTGCTGGTGAAATGCCCCTTGACATTGAAGATGCTTTCAAAAATGCGGGTACCACTCTTTTCCCAAAAAACGAAAAAGAACTGAATACATCATGTTCGTGCCCCGATTGGGCTAATCCGTGTAAGCATATTGCAGCGGTTTATTATCTACTAGCAGAGCGATTTGATGAGGATCCTTTCCTTATTTTTAAGCTTCGAGGTAAAACAAAGAAGGCGGTTATAAACAGACTTAGGGAAAAACGGTGTGTAACAGAAGAAGATGATAATAAAATTACATCTAAAAAGACTGATTTTGGAGGGAGGGAACAAAAAAAACTTGAAGAATGCTTGAATCATTTCTGGCATATTGGAAAAGAAATCGAGTCTTTTTCATTGAATCCAGCCCCTCCAGATGTACAAAATGCAATCCTAAAGAGACTTGGAGATGCGCCGTTTCATATAGGGAAATCCAATGTTGTTTCATTACTTGAAAAGGGATATGATATTGTAAGTAAAGTTGCTCTTCAGAAGGCATATGCAGAATTCCAAGATGGTTCGCATATAATTGAAGAAAATAAAGGAGAGGAAATAGAATGATAAAAAAATATTTCAAACTTTTGCAGGTTCTATCACTACAAAAGAATGCATATTTTCGATTTGAAAAATTAAAAAAAATGTTAAGTTTATAATGTGATATAAACGATGTAAATCAAACGCCTATTGCTAACACAGCAGATGATCAGATTACAAGTGTAGAATCAAAAAAGGAAGAGTTGAGAGACGAACCTGGGACGATAAACAAAAGTACCTGGTTGTCTATAACTAGCTCTTGAGTATCAAATCACCACAGGATGGAGGAGGTATAAAAATGGAAAAAAATGACAATTTAAGGAATGCAGGTAGAGAATACGGTCTTACTTTTAGTCGAGATCGCTCATATTTGATAGCTAAAAAAAGAATTTATAAAGCTCGAAAATGTCCTGTTTATGAATGCCTAATAAATACCTCTTGGAAAGAAAAAGGGCTTGCAAATATTTTACTTTCTCGTAAGCAGCCAGATAATAACATAATTTTCGGAGCCTATTTGGTTGACACATACTGTCTTGGATTGAAAAATACCTTCTGCAATGTTGGTTTCACCTTATCAGAGTATGAGAACGATTTGAAATCGAAGATTTACAGAGATGACGATCCAATCGATTGCCCAGTTTCCTTAATTCATCAAATTATCTACGGGGCAATAGAATATGCAGCAAATCTAGGTTTTAAACCACAAAAAGATTTCAATATGTCGAAATACGTCCTTGAAAAACAAAGCGAGATTGAGGAAAGCATACCAGTGGAGTTTGGTAAAGATGGAAAGCCATTCTATATTTCAGGCCCCTATGATAATACAGATTCAATTATTGAACAACTTAAAGAAAAACTAGGCGAAGGGAATTTTCATTTCTTGATAGGTGATCAGATTTAGAGATTGGATATGCAAACAAATAAAATGCGTATCATCATCGACGTAAATATCACATGAATAACGAAAATAAGTCAGCTTTTATTTCTTCAAAACTTATGATTATGGGTACAAGTTGCTCCATTTCCTGCTTATACCGGTACTTCGGAAAGTAAATTTTTACAGATCGTTTTTGCTTAACCGAGAACACATGAGTAGTATTCCTATTTACATTATGGACTATTTTTTGAATTGTTTGCAGCCATAATAACTGCTTGAACCGCCGCCATAGCCGCAGCAGTTCTTGGTGTAGAAGATTGTGCTTTTGTCTCTTTTACATATTCTACAACTTGATCGAGGATCTTATATCTGGGAATGAAACTTGTAGTATATTCTCCTGAGATAAATTGTTGGTTATTCATTACTACTTGATGGAATGGAATATTGTGCCTCACACCACCGATTTGAAATTCCCATAATGCTCTTTTAGTTCGTTCAATTGCTCGAGGTCTGTCTTCTGCCCATATAATAAGTTTGGCAATCATAGAATCATAAAACGGCGGGATGGTAAATCCCTGATACACACCGGAATCTATTCTAATCCCTGGACCACTTGGCTCAGCATATCGGACGATCTTACTAGGTGCTGGCATAAAATTATTAAGCGGATCTTCAGCGTTAATACGACATTCAATGGCATGACCTCGTGGCTGTATGTCTTCTTGACCATATTCAAGTTCAAGTCCTGAAGCAACGCGCAGTTGTTCACGGGCAAGATCAACACCAGTAGTAGCCTCAGTAATTGGATGTTCGACCTGCAATCTCGTATTCATCTCAAGGAAATAGTACTTCCCATCCCTGAACATAAATTCACATGTACCGGCATTGTAATATCCTGCAGTCTTGGATGCAAGCACCGCCTGCTTTCCGATTTCTTCACGTAACTCAGGAGTTAGGGCGCAGGATGGTGTTTCCTCAATGAGTTTTTGATTACGTCTCTGTACACTGCATTCACGCTCATAACAGTGAATAATATTTCCTTTTTTATCACCAATAATCTGGTATTCTATATGACGAGGATCATCAATGAATTTTTCAATAAAAACAGCATCGTCACCAAATGAATTCTTTGCAAGCTGACGTACAGATGCAAGTGCCTTTTCCATCTGTTTCTCATTATCAACCTTCTGAATGCCAATTCCCCCGCCACCAGCAGAAGCTTTAAGCATCACAGGGTAACCAACATCATGGGCAATGTTTTTTGCTTTCTCATGATCAGATATTGCTTCAGTTACTCCAGGAACAACATGAACTCCCGCTTCAATCATAGACCTTTTAGAATCGATTTTTGAACACATGAGCTTCATAGCAGAAACAGGAGGTCCAATGAATTCAATACCATTCTTATGACACATTTCTGCAAACTCTGCATTTTCAGCCATAAATCCATAACCCGGGTGGATACCTTCAGTATTGGATTTTAATGCAACATCGATTATCTTTTCCTTCTTTAGATAACTCTGACTAGCTGGCCCTGGACCAATATTATATTTTTCATCTGCATATCTCACAAAGAGAGCGTTTTTATCAGCATCAGAAAAAACGGCTACGGTACTTATTCCCAATTCTTTGCATGCCCGCATGATGCGGATAGCAATTTCTCCACGATTTGCAATCAATACCTTATTCAGCATAATTTCACCTGTTAGATGAATTTATAGAACCTGCATGAGAAGATCTCCGCTAGCTACAGAGTCTCCCTCACTTACAAATATATCTTTAACCTCTCCAGAAACCTCAGATTTAATCTCCTGTTCCATCTTCATTGCTTCGACTGTCACAATAACGTCTCCGTTCTTTACTTTGTCACCTTTCTTGACCTTAACTGAAAGGACAGTACCTTGCATACTAGATTTAATGCCACCTTCCACATCTTTTGGCTTCTCTTGTGCCGCTGCACCGCCGGCCCCTGCAACAAGGAACCCGCCAACGGGGTTAACCTTTACTTCGAAAGGTTCACCATCAACTTCTACTTCGAACTCCGTTGGTATTTGAGCAGGGCCAGATCTGTTTTCTGGAGATTCTGTCTCAACCCAAACTTGTTTAAGCTCTGGGAATGACTGTTTTACCATACCACGGGTCAACGTATGATCAGCTGGGAGAGGTAACTTATCAGAAGTGAACTCTGCCACTGCTTCACCTTTCAAGAATTTTAAACCTACCTGAGGATAGAGAGTATAAATCATAATATTCTCATCCGTCATTTTTACTCCATGTTCTTTGAGTTCTGACTTTCTCTTCTCCCACATAGGTTTTAACAAATCAGATGGTCTACAATCAACAACTTCATCTTTCCATTTTGGCCCAAGGACCTTTTTCATGATTTCAGGTTTAATCGGCGCTGGAGGTTCGCCATACATCCCTTTACAGTAGTCTTTTGTTTCTTTTGTAATAACTTTATAACGTCCATGAAGAACATTCATCACTGCCTGGACACCAACAACCTGACTGGTTGGTGTAACAAGCGGAGGATACCCAAGTTCATCTCTTACCTTTTCAATTTCATCGAGAATTTCTCTATACTTACCAGGAGCGCCCTGCTCCTCCAATTGAAATATCAGATTTGAAAGCATCCCACCAGGAACTTGATGAAGTGTGACACTAGGATCAACCTTAAGTGCATTAAATCTGTGCAAGTGTCGGTATTTGTCCCAGATTTTAAGGAAATATTTTCTGATTTCGATAAGAAGTTTTAGATCATAACCAGTATCCCACTTTGTTCCTTGCAAAGCCGCAACAACACTTTCTGTTGCTAGAGCAGCAGTGCCACCAGATATAGGAGACATAGCAGTATCTAAAATGTCTACTCCTGCCTCAACAGCTCGTTGATATGCCATACCAGTCATACCACTGGTACAGTGAGAATGAAGATCCATTGGAAGTTTAATTCCCGCATTTTTTACTCCTTTAATGATATCATAAGCACGTTTTGGCGAAATCATGCCTGCCATATCTTTGATACATAGAGAATCTGCACCCATTTTTTCAAGTTCTTTAAATCTGTTTACGAAATAATCAACTGTGTGAACTGGAGATATTGTATAGCTCAGACATGCTTGAACATGACCGCCGTTTTCTTTAGCTGCCTTCATTGGTACTTCCATATTTCGAATGTCATTTAATGCATCAAAAATTCGGAAATAATCAACTCCATTTTTCTTTGCAAGATAAATAAATTTTTTAACAACATCATCAGGGAAATTCCAATATGCAACAGTATTCATGGCGCGTTCTAACATCTGCATAGGAGTATTTGGCATCGCCTTCTTAAGCAGCCTTATTCGCTCCCAGGGATCCTGATTCAAATATCTAATTGATACGTCGAATGTTGCGCCACCCCATACTTCCATAGAAAAGAATCCTACCTGATCTAACTTCTCTGCAATAGGTAGCATATCTTCGGTTCTCATTCTCGTAGCTAGCATAGATTGGTGGGCATCTCTCAATATCATTTCATGTAGCTGAACCATTTATATTACCTCCATGTTCTAACAAATTCTTATCCAAATCGTCATCATAAACGATCGTAAACGAGAAATGGTATCTTATCGCCCTACTTAAGAATATCGGGGTATCAGGGTGATGGTGTAGGGATGCAAGATAAAAAAAAAATCGGTAAAATGTTAAAATGAAATTTATAAACTCCAGCCATATTTTTCAGCAGATCTTAGCAAGTTTTTAGTATGTGGTCCTACATTAAAGCCAGATTGCAAGGGGAAAGAAGTTATGTCAAGTAAATTTTTAATGTCAGTATTGGGCCTGTTAATCATATGTTCCTCTTTTTCTCAGTTTTCACTTGCCATATCACTAGGTGAAATAAATGAAGCAACTGTATCTATCGAATACCGTAATGTCACAGTTTATGCACCTGCAGTAGCACATACAGATGGCGGATACATTGGTGTTACTTCCACCATAACAGTTACCATTCAGAATAACGGCAGTGGTAGAGTATTCGTAGATACTCTGCCCCTAACACAGATAGATATGCAAGGTTCCGCACGTCTTGCAGTAAAGGTTGCAAGTGCTCTTGTGAAAAACGATGATAGGTGCGAAATCAATCCATCCGAATACGATTTTTTCTTTGTAATACGAACTTCTGCCCCTATCATAGGTGGCCCTTCCGCAGGAGCAATTATGACAACTGCAGTAACATCACTTCTGCAAAATTGGACAATGGATAACAAAACGATGATGACTGGTATGATAAACCCAGATGGAAGCATCGGTCCAGTCGGCGGAATACTACAAAAAGTTGATGCCGCTTGTTCTGTTGGAGCAACACGTTTTTTAATTCCAAAAGGTCAGGGCGAATACACTGAGACAATAACAGAAACAGTATCTGAAAATGGCTGGACGCAAATTACTACTCGACAGGTTTTGCGGAATGTCTCAGATTATGCACTTGAGAACTATGGTATCGAAGTCATCGAAACAGAGGATATAAATGATGCCCTTTTGTATTTTACTGGTTGGAATTTTCCATTAATTGAATCTAACGCTAGTATAACAACTGAGGATTACATTGACTCCATGAAGCCCCTCGCAACAAGTTTATTGAATGATTCAAGAAAATCGTATGAAAATGCAAGCGAATCTTTTGATAACACAGAAATACCAAATCGATATCCGTACTATTATAAGAACCAAGTCACCGATTTTTTAAACACCGCAGAGGAAGCACTCATAGAATCCGAAGATTGGTTTGATCAAGAATTATATTACACAAGTACAAGCAAATCTTTCCAATCACTTATTAATTCGCATTTTGTAATATACTCTTGCGAGTATTTTAACGCCGAAGATAAAGAAGACTATATTAGCTCCCTTCTAAACGAGGCGAAAGAATTAAACATAAATAAAAGCAATCTAGTAAAGAATGTAGAAATAAATGGGATGATATCGCTTCAATGTGTAGGTGCAGCTCAAAAACGTGCATCTGATGCGGAATTGCATCTATCTGACGCCCATTCTAGTTACCAAAATGGCGACTTTTTGACAACATTATATGACATTGCCTACGCAAATCAAAGAAGCAATAGTGCAGAATGGTGGATAGGAATTTCATCCTATTTCAATGATTCTGGGGAGATCGATGAGGGGGAACTTGAGAATCTTTCAGAGGGATATATTGAAGATGCCCAGCAAGCCGTCGTCTATTCAGATGTTATTCTTGAGGAGATGGGAAAGAGCTCTAATTATCTTACGGATGCAGAAAACATATTAGAAACAGCAAGAGATGACAAAGAGAAGGGGTATCCTGCCGCTGCTCTGTTTGAAGCGTTAGAAGCATTGGCAAAAGCAAATCTTGCCTTGGAACTTGCTGATGGCATTACAGAAGATAAAATTGACAGATATCAAGAGAGCGCTAGTTCTAGTATAAGCAAAAGTAGAATCCGTGGCATAGAACCCATACTTGCAGTTAGTTACTATGAATATGCTCAAAGCCTAGTAAATGAGTCATCGACAGATGCTGCAATGTTTTATTACAAGTATAGTGGGTTAATACCAGGAGCATTGAGCTTCACTGGCACTTATGGTGGACAATCATCACGATACACAGGAATCCCTGAAATCAATATATCCCCATGGAACCAGGTGATCTTTAAATATAAAGAATATCTAATCTTATTTGCTGTAATCGGTGGTTTGGGTGGCTTATGTGCGGGTGTAGCAATTGGTCTTTTGCCATCAGCATACAAAGGGCGAAAGGAAAAATCCAATAAAAATTTGGTTCCAAGAAATATAAATAATCATTACGACAAAAAGATAAATGATGAATATTTTTCCGAGGACCAGATACCTAGAAGTATAAAGGATTACTACAAAAAAACCAAATAACCGTTACAATTACATGTTTTTACAATGAAGATATTTGGAGAGCTTGTTAACAATAAAATAATCGTCAAAAAATCAAAAGACGTGGGTCGACTTTATAATAAGAGCAATATCGGTAAAACTACCACTGGCAACAAGTTATCATTGAATCTACTCGAAGGTGTTTTTTTACTAGGAGAAGAAAAAATCAGAATACTTCAAGATAGGAAAGAAATAGACTTTCAAACTCTTGTAAAAAAAGCTGCAGAACACATCCCTCATTTTGAGATAAAATACCTGATATTTAGAGATCTTAGAAAAAGAGGTCTTTTTGTAAAACTCAGCGAGGAAAACAAGGACGATGATCTTTACGTATACAAAAGGGAAAATGAAGAGGGAGAGAAAGAAAAATTATGTCTCATATCGGCATTTTCTGAAAGAGATATTATAGACATTAATAAAATAAAATATCTAATTGAATCTGCGGTTAAGCAAAGTGGGGAACTGTGGTTTGCTATTGTTGATGAAGAGGGAGACTTGACATATTATGATGTTTCTAAATTGGATATTAAAGGAAAGGTTCGTGGACATAAATTTTCAAAAACAACTGGCGCTCTACTTGAAAATAGAGTGGTAATTTTTGACAAAAAATTAGGAGAAAATTTGCTGGAAAAGGAGTTTTTTGGTAAACCTTTTGGAAATGGGCTTCAATTGTCAATGGTAGAGGCGCTATATTTAATGGAAAAAGATATAATTGGAATAAAAAACGTTGTTACAGGTAAAAAATTCTCTGTAAAAGGATTTAAAGGGTTTATACAAAAATCCCAGCCCGACATTGACCTAAGAATTACTGTTTTCAATGATTTGAAAAAACGTGGACTTATTGCAAAAACGGGATTTAAATTCGGTGCTCATTTCCGCGCATATACAAAAAAACCAGATGAAACACATGCTGAATATCTCATACATGCAGTTGATAAAAAATTCAAGAGAACGTGGGCAGAAATAAGCAGAGCAGTACGACTTGCACATTCTGTGAATAAGGAAATTATGTTTGCGAGGGTCGAAGAAAATAATATAGATTATATTAGATTTGGAAGGCTGCGCCCATAATTTATTTATAATCATTACGCAATATTAGCGTAGTTTTGAGAGGAGGTAAATTTGCTTCAAATACGATGGCATGGTCATTCATGCTTTGAAATAACAAATGAGGTAACGCTAGTAACTGATCCACATGATGGAAAATCAATAGGCATACACGCACCAAGTGTAACTGGAGATATCGTTTTAGTGTCACATGACCATTACGACCACAATAGTGTAAAATCCGTGGATAAAGATGGTTCCAAGATTGTAACAGATACGCGGAAAAGAAACATTTCAAATGTTGAAATAAAAGGTATCGAATCCTTCCATGATGAATGTCATGGTGAAAAACGAGGTAATAATATAATATATAAATTCACCATGGAGGATATCGCATTTTGTCACATGGGAGATCTAGGGCATGATCTTGACGAGAATACTGTTCAAAAGATAGGTGACGTTGACATATTATTCATTCCAATAGGTGGAACATTTACCCTTGATGCAAAGCAGGCTTGGAGAATTATAAAAAAAGTGAAACCAAGGATAGCTGTTCCAATGCATTACAAGATTGGAGGTCTATCACTACCCATTACAGGAATAGAGCCTTTTTTAGAAGAAAGCAAGTACGAAATCCTTAAGGTTGGAAACGAGATAGATATTGAAAAAGAAGATCTGCCAGAAGAACCAGAGGTCTGGACGTTTACATTATAACTTTTTTATCTCTCTTTGAATACTTCCATATTCACGCAGTTATTTGGAACTTTTCCTTTTAATCCTGCCACCATGTTTTCTGCGGCCATAACTGCCATTTTTGTACGAGTTTCAATGGTAGCAGAAGCAGAATGAGGCTGAATGATTACATTATCTAGTTTTTTTAGTTCCTCCGTTATTTCTGGCTCATGCTCATATACATCAAGTCCTGCCCCAAATATCTGTTTTTCTTTTAATGCAAAAACAAGCGCTTGCTCATCTACAACAGGTCCACGGGATGTATTAATAAGAACTGCATTTTTCTTCATCATTTCGAGTTCTTTTTCGCCAATCAGATGATGCGTGGATGTTATAAGTGGGACATGCAGAGAAATAAAATCAGATTTTTTAATTAGCTCATCAAATGTTACTTTTTTTGCGTTTACTTCTTTTTCAAGTGTCTCGTTTTTCTTTTCATCAACGTATAAAACATTCATGTTGAACCCTTTACTTTTTAGAGCGAATGCTGTACCTATTCTACCTGCACCAACCACACCTAGTGTTTTATTAGTAACATCTTGACCATGCATAAGCATGGGCCCCCATCCTTTGAACTTCCCCGCTCTCGTAAATCTATCAGCTTCAACTATTCGACGTGCAACAGAAAACAAAAGAGCCCATGCCATATCAGAAGTAGCATCAGTTAGAACACCAGGTGTGTTACTCACAGGTATCTCTCTTTTTGTTGCAGCCTTGATATCTATGTTATTGTAACCAACGGCATAACTGGATATCATCTTTAGCTTTGGCTCTGAATTTATAACATCTGCATCTATTGAATCGGTTAGAAGGCAAAGAAGGCCGTCTTTTCCTTTTAGTCCTTTGATTATTTCTTCCTTAGGCAAAACTCGATCATAAGGATTGACTTCTATCTCAAACTCCTTTCTAAGAATTTCAATTCCAGGTTCTGGAATTTTTCTTGTTACAAACACTTTCATAAGCACCATCTACAAATTATCTGTTCAATAAAAAATAGTATAAAGACATTTTTAAGTGTTCCCAGAAAAACAATTAATCACAATATCCAAATTTAACAATATACGTCAGTATCTCGTTCATTGCCGTATCAATGTCATGTTTCTTTCCAACATCGGCAAGTTTTCCATTTATTGAATCGATTTCTGTTTTCTTACCTTTCTTAAAACTCTGCAGCATGGAAGAATAATTATCAGAGGTGTTTCTAATCACTTCCTTTGTTTTTTTTATCATATTTTCGTATGATAAATTTATACCATACGCATTTGCAATATTTGTAGATTCCCTGCATGTTCTCTCCACAATC
>Ga0307419_10000478_pt1 | contig 20074 bp, 14 predicted proteins | sample SalMarWE160230MG_2_FD_202512 | JGI IMG/M metagenome (GOLD analysis project Ga0307419, IMG submission 202512) | Salt marsh sediment microbial communities from the Plum Island Ecosystem LTER, Massachusetts, United States - WE1602-30 | ecosystem: Environmental > Aquatic > Marine > Intertidal zone... | reverse complement strand
GGCGGAAGCCGCCCTCGAGGCGACGGCGCCGTGGGTCGACGCGTACCTGGACTACGACATGACGCCGGTCGTCGAGATCGAGAAGGCCGTCGAGCTGCTGCAGAGGGGGATCGCCTTCCGGAAGGGATAGGCGGCCGGGAGGGTCACCTGACGGCTCCGGCACCGGGGGAGGCGCAGGCGGTGCGGGAAACCGGTACGGGGAGACGGTCTACGCGATCCCCGGCACGCTCGTCGTCGTGCGCCGAGGGGAGGCGGGCGGGCGTCCACGCGGTGGTCTGGATCCCACGTACCGGCCGCCGCCCGGCCCGACGTGCCGGTCGGGCCGCCCGGTCAGGCTCCCCCGTACCTGGACCTGAGCTCCGCGATGGCGCCCGGCTCGCCGAGCACGGTGAGCCGGTCTTCCAGCTCGAGTAGGGTCGCGCCGGACGGAACCAGTGTGCGGTCCCCGCGCCGGACCAGCGCCACCAGCGCCCCGCGCGGGAGGCCGAGGTCCGCCAGGCGGCGGTCCGCCAGGGCGGCCGCGGGCGTCCCTTCCCGCAGGCGCAGGGTGAGGAAGCGCTCCTCGCGCAGGAGGACCTCCTTGAGCGCCGGCTCGTGACGGGCGGCGAGCCAGGCGTCCATGAAGCCCTCGTCGTCGACCCGGCCGGCCAGCTCCGCCAGGATCCGGAGGTGCTGGCCCGCGTCGCCCGCCCGGCTGGCCAGGAAGAAGAGGGCCCGGATGGGCTCGGCCGGCGGCTCGTCCAGGCCCATGTCCACCCCCTCGCGGGCACGCACGAGGACCAGGCGCGGCTCGGCCCGGCCCCGCAGCCGCGCGTGGGGCAGCGCCGCCCCGTGGGAGACGGGGGTCACCCCCAGCCGGTTCCCCTCCAGGAAGGCGTCCAGGAGCTCGCGCTCGTCGGTGCCGGTGCTCGCGGCCAGAAGCGCGGCGACGCGAGCGGCCACCTCCTCGAAGCGCACTGCGCCCCGGGCGTCCATGACCACGGCCTCGGTCACGAGGCGTTCGAACGGATCGGCCTCCCGGAGGCCCTTCTCCTTCAGGATCTGCCGGAGCTCGCGGTCCAGGGGGGCGAACCGCCGGCGTCCCCAGCGCTCGAAGACGTGGTACATGGCGCCCTCGCGCTCGACGCGGCTGCGCGCGTAGCCCTGGTACCAGGCCACGGCGGCCACGACGACGCCGGCGGTGAACAGGATGGGACCCGCGCCGATCTCGACGATGAGCCACATGGGCGCCAGAAAGCCGACGATCTGCACCCACGGGTAGAGCGGGGAGCGGAAGCCCGGGTCGTAGGCCTCCAGCCGGCTCTCACGCATCACGATCACGGCCAGGTTCACGAGCCCGAAGATGAGCAGCTGGAGGGAGCTGGCCAGCTTGGCCACCGTCTCGACCTCCAACACGGACAGGAACAGCACCATGAGCCCGCCGGTGAGGAGGATGGAGCGCGCGGGCGTCCCGAAGCGGCCCAGCTCCTTGAAGTCCTCCGGGAAGATCCGGTCCCGGGCCATCGCCAGCGGATAGCGCGAGGCGGTCATGACGCCGGCGTTGGCCATGGCGGCGAAGCCGGCGATGGCCGCCCCCACTACGAGGACCGTCTCCAGCGGCCGGGGCAGCCAGCCCAGGACCACCCGGCCGGCCGCGGCCACGGGCGTGAGGTCACCGCGGAGGACCTCGGGCGGGAGGACGGCCACCATGATGCCGACGGCCAGGACGTAGAACAGGATCGCCACCCCCAGGGAGAGCGCCATGCCGAGGGGGATGTTGCGGTCCGGGTCCTTCACCTCCTCGGGGATGCTCGCCACCTTGGTGATCCCCATGAAGGAGACGAACACGAGGCCGATGGTGGAGATGAGGCCCCTGGAACCGAAGGGGAGGAACGGCGTGAAGCGCTCGCGCGCCGTCCCGGCCGCCGCGCCGCCGGTCAGGTGGGCGAGCCCGGCCAGGATGAACACCGCCAGCGCGGCGAGGAGGGAGAAGACGAGCGCGCGCTGGACCGCGCTGGTCTCGCGAGTGCCGACCAAGTTGAGCAGGACGAACACCACCGTGAGGCCGATGGCCAGCGGCCGGATCGGCACGCGGACGAACAGCTCCAGGTAAGCGCCCATGCCGATGAGCGCGAAGGCGCTCTTGAGGACGAGCGCCGTCCACGTGCCGAGCCCCCCCAGGGTCCCGACCATGGGCCCCATGCTGCGGTCCAGGAAGTAGTAGGTGCCCCCCGCCCGCGGCATGGCCGTGCACAGCTCGGCTTTGCTGAGGAGGGCGGGGACGACCAGGAGGCCGGAGAGGAGGTAGGCGAGCACCACGGAGGGACCCGCCTCCGCGGCGGCGATGCCGGGCAGGAGGAAGAAGCCGGAGCTGAACATCGCCCCGGCACCGATCGCGAACACGTCCGCGAGCCCCAGCTCCCTGGCCAGGCGCTCGTCCCGGTCGAGAAGAGCCATCCTGGATGATAGCCGCGCGCTGGGGGCTCCGCACGCGGACCGGCCGGCGAGGGTAGGGGCGCCGAAGATGGGTCGGCCGGCGAGGACCGGGGCGCCGAAGATGGGTCGGCCGGCGAGGGCCGGGAGGGGTGGTCCGATCTAGCTCCCGGCCTCGGGCTCGTACCCCATGCGCGACACCAGGTCGATGAACCGCCTGTCCTCGCGCAGGGGGTCGAACACGGGGCCCCGGTTGATGTAGACCAGGTGGCCGCTGCGCGTCTCGTAGGCCTGCTCCAGCCAGTCGATGGCCTGGTCCTCCTGGCCGAGACCCAGGTGGACGATGGCCAGGTTGTAGGGCGAGGCGTACTCCGACCTCTGGAGCTCCGCCAGGACTTTCCTGGCCTGCGCCTCCCGGCCCGTCACCCCGTAGGCGTGGCCGAGCGCCGCGAGATACAGGGGGGCACCGTTCGACAGATCGACGGCCGACCGGAACGAGGCGAGGGCCGCGTCGACCTGGCCCTTCTCGAGAAGCGCCGAGGCGAGATAGTAGTTCATGGAAGGATCGCTGCGGTCGAGCTCCAGGGCGCTCCTGAACTTATCGGCGGCCCGGTCGTAGTCCCGGCTCAGGTAGTAGATCTGGCCCATGGCGTTGACCGCCACGGCCGAGAGCGGGTCGAGCTGCACGGCGAGCTCGGTCGGCTCACGCGCCTCGTCGAAGCGTCCCGATTCGGCATAGAGCCAGGAGATGTGCAGCAGCGCGTCGGTGCTCTTCGGGTCCAGCTCCAGGGCCTTGAGGTATTCCTGTTCCGCGGCTTTCGGATCGTAGTCCAGGTAGTACTTCACCGCGCCCAGGGCCACGTGCGCCTCGGCCAGCCGGTCGTCGGTCTGCACGGCCGCGAGGGCTGCCGCCCGGGCTCGCGATTCGATCTCCACGGGCAGCATGTACTCGAAGAACGCGGCGTCCACCAGGCACTGCGCCAGCAGCGCCTGGGAAGGGGCATGGCCCGGGTCGAGCCCGATCGCCCTCTGCAGCAGGTCGACGCTCTGCCGCATCTCCCGCGGACCCCACCTACGGCACAGGTAGCGTCCCTTCAGATAGAGCTCGTAGACGTCGGGATCGACCGCTTTCGACGCGGTCAGGCTGGCCTGCTCGGCCGGCGTGACGGTCACCTCGATGTGGTCGACGATCGCGCGTGTCACGTCCCCGTACAGCTTGAGGATGTCGCCCAGCTCGCGGTCGAAGGTGTCCGACCACAGGTGCCGGTCGGTTCGCGCCTCGATGAGCTGCGCCGTCACCCTCACCTTGTCGCCCGCCTTGAGCACCGAGCCCTCGACGACCGCGTCCACGTTGAGCTCCCTGGCGATCTCCGGCACGGACTTGCCCGAGCCCTGGTAGTGCATGGACGAGGTCCGCGAGATGACGCGCAGGGCCTTGACCTTGGAGAGCTCGCTGATCAGGGCGTCGTGCATGCCTTCCACGAAGTACCCCTGCGCCGAGTCGCCCATCAGGTTCTCCAGGGGCAGGACCACGATGGACCGAATCTGTCCCGGCGCGGCGCCGTCCGCTCACGCGTGCCGCTCGTGCGTCCACGCGAAGAAGGCGAGTCCCACGGCCGCCGCACCGACGATCAGGGCGTTGAACTTCCCGCCGAAGCCGGAGGGGCGCGGCGTGTACCTGTCGGCCCCCGTCTCGCGGCGCAGGCCCTCGGGCGTGAGGGCGAACGCCCACGCCAGGACGAGGGCGACCGGGAAGCCCAGGAGCAGGAAGCCGAACAGGAGACGGATCGCCCAGTCGGGCGCCCCGAAGGCGGGAAACAGGAGAGAGCCGACCTGAAGGAGGAGCCACGCCGTCACGCCATAGGCCACACCGACCTTGACGACGTGTCGGCTCTTCAGCTCCTCGAAGAAGGAGCCGCGACGCTTCCCGGGCGGGGCGCGGCCACTCATGAAGGAAAGCGGGAGCGGGCGAGCCGATGCGTCAACGGCTTACGGAACGCCTCGGCCAGGTCACGCCCGCGGCCGCGTCGCCGAGGCCGGCCGGCACGGCGTCTCAGCGGGTCGTCAGCCCGTAGTCCCGCACCAGCCCGCGCTGGTGCCAGAGCTCGTGGCCGGCGATGATCCACCCGCAGGCGCGTACGCTCATCGGGTTGCCGCTGGCGACGCCGGCGCGCGTCCACGTCTCCTCGTCGTAGCCGCCGAGCAGCGCGATCGTGGAGCGGCGCACCGCCGCCCACTCGTCCCGGAGCTCCGCCAGCGCCCGGGCGCCGGCGTTCGAGGCCTCGGCCCAGTCGTTCTGCTCCATGCCCGGTAGCGGGGTCCCGGCCGCCCGCGCGAACCACAGCGAGCGGAATTGGAACAGGCGCTCCGTGTCGATCAGGTGACCGACGACCTCGCGGATGCTCCACTTGTCGGGGGCGTAGCGGTACGTCTCTCGCTCGGTCGGTACGGAGGCCAGCATCGCCTGCGTCTCGTCCATCTGTGTGGCCAGGGTCCGGAGCAGGTCTCCGTCGGGGACGAGGTCGATGTAGCGCGAGAAGTAGGCGTCGTGCTCGGTCGGGTCGGGGCGCGTCATGGCGGCGGTCTCCGGCTGGAGTGGGTAGCAGCGCGCGGTGCGCCGCCCGTGAAGGGATCCGGCGGGCGGCACGCCAGCCGGATCGTGACCCCCCGATGTGGCCCTACGAAGGGTAGGCGGTTCGACGATCCGGCTGCAACAGCGGGCGGGCGCACGGGGGTGAGAGGGGGGCTCGAGGGCAGCGACGCGGGGTCTTCCGTTCCGCTGGCGCCGTGCCCGCTCGCGCGGCCATCTTCCCATCCATGTCGGCGCTCATTCCCACCCCGGCCATCCAGGTCGCGCTGGTCCTGCTGCTGTCGTTCCTCGTCGGTTTCGAGCGAGAGGAGCGCAAGCAAGTCGAAGGCAAGATCGTGTTCGGGGGCGTCCGCACGTTTCCGCTCATCGGACTGGTGAGCTACTCGCTCGCCCTGCTGTCCGGCGCCGCCCTGGTGCCGTGGATGCTGGGCTTCGCGGTGGTCGGCGGGTTCATGCTGCTGTCGTATCAGCGCAAGCTCCAAACGAGTCAGGCCGGAATCACCACGGAGATGAGCGGGCTCGTCACCTACCTGGTGGCCGGGCTCGTCTACCAGGGCCAGTACTGGATGGCCGCCACCCTGGCGGTGCTCGCGGTGCTGCTTCTGGACCTCAAGAAGGCCCTCGAGGGACTCACGAAGCACGTGGCGTCGGGCGAGATCGCCACCGTGGCGCAGTTCCTGGTGCTCACGGTGGTCATCCTGCCCATCGTGCCCAACCGCGACTTCACGCGCTTCGCCATCAACCCGTTCCGGACCTGGCTCGTGGTGGTGGCGGTCAGCGGCGTCTCCTTCGGCAGCTACGTGGTGCAGCGCCTGCTCAGGGGCCGGGGCGGCGTCATGGTCTCGGCGCTGCTGGGAGGGGCGTACTCGTCCACGGCGACGACGGTGGTGATGGCCCGCCACGCCCGCCGGGGGCCGCGCCCCAACCTGTTCGCGGGGAGCATCCTGGCCGCCTCGGGCGTGATGTACGTCCGCTTCCTCGTCCTCATCGCGCTCTTCAACACGGCCCTGGCGGCGGCGCTGCTTCCGGGCTTCGCCCTCGGGGCGCTGGCCGGAGCGCTGGGCGGCTGGCTCGTGGCGTCGCGCGGGGATGACGCGGACGAGTCGGCCACCCCGATGCGGCCCGGCGTGAATCCCCTCGACCTGAAGGCGGCCCTGCTGTTCGCCGTGGTCTTCGTCGCGCTGCTGGTCGTGACGACGGTGGTGCGGGCCTCCCTGGGGCAGCCAGGCCTCTATACCCTGGCGGGCATCGTGGGCGTCACCGACGTCGATCCGTTCGTCCTGGGCGTCACGCAGTCGCACGCGGTGACGCTCCCCCTGCACGTGGCCGCCACGGCCATCATCATCGCGGCCTCGGGCAACAACCTGGCGAAGGCGATCTACGCGTGGAGCTTCGCCGACCGCGAGACGGGCCGCCGCGCGGCACTGCTTCTGGTCGGACTGGCCGTGATCGGCCTCGTGGGACTCGCCTGGATCTGAGGGCCGTGGGGAGCCGCGGTCGAGGCCCGTACAACGTCCGAAAACCTTTCATGCTCCGGGACTTCGTTGCCTCCAGAGGGACGCCTCGAGCCGCGCCCGTGTGGCGCTCCTGAGCGGCCCAGCATGCCTTCAACCCCGCGTCATCACGGACCTTACGTCACCCCCTGACGTCGGGCCCGTGCGGTGGCCGTCCCGGCGAGGTCCTTGCAGTAACGTCGGCGGACTCTTCATCCAGGCGAGCCGGGCGCCAGCCGGGTGGGTGTGCGGGACGAAGGGAGGCGGCGCTCGACACTGGAGACCCTGTATCGGCTCGGCGCGGACGGATGCCGCGACGGCGCCGGGGAAGGCGCGCGCACCATGACGGAGTGCTTCGACCGGCCCGGGCACGAGGTCGGCGCCGGTGAGCATCGAGCTCACCCGTCCGGAGCTCCGCGCCTACCCTGTTGCGACCGTGCCAGCTGAGATGAGCTCTCACGAGACCATGCCGGCCTCCGCCCCAAACGGGTCTTCGATCATGTCGAGCCACTGGTTCCTGCAGGTCGATCCCGACCACTACGACATCGACGCCGCTCTCGAGGAGCTGGACGTGCTCTTGTGGCGCGCGGCTGGATGCGCCGAGGACATCCGGCTCGGGGATCCGGTCGTGATCTGGCGCTCCGGCCTCGACGCCGGGATCGTCGGCGGCGGGACGGTCGTCGAGGAGGCGGCGGAGCGACCGGCGTCCCAGGACGAGATGCGCTTCTTCCGGGCCTCCTTCCTGGGCGAGGATGGCATCCCGGCGCCGCGCTTCGCCGTGAGCGTGAAACCGATCCCCTTCGTGCCCGCGGTGAACGTGGCCGCCGATTCCGTGCTCCGGAGTCACAGCATCTTCCTCTCCTCGCTGGATCCGGTGCTCGCCATGGATCCGGAGCAGTGGAAGGCGCTCGAACGCTTCGCTCCGTCTCTGGAGAGCCTCGACGCCGCGGAAGCGGTGGAGGTGCACGAGCGGAGCCGGTGGAGCTTCAGAAACCTGGGCGGGGCGATTCTGGGCCGGTTCCGCGAGAGTCCGTCGCGCGGCCACGGCCCGGCCGTAGATCGGGAGTCGAGCGAACCCGCGGACGAAGGCGTCGAGGCGACCGGGATCGAGGAGACGGCCGCCCAGGTCGCTCCCGACATGGACGAGGTGACGGCGATCGAGCCGACCAGTGAGGCGGAAGCTGGCCCGGACGAGGAGCTGGACGCCGAGACCATCCTCGAGCTCGAGCCCGAGGTCGAGGTGGAGCCAGAGGCCGAGGCCGGGGCGGAGATGGAGGCTGAGCCAGAGATGGAGGCTGAGCCTGAGGTCGAGGCCGAACCGGAGATGGAGGCTGAGCCAGAGGTCGAGCCCGAGTCCGAGTTCGAGTCCGAGGCCGAAGCGGAGCCCGAGCTGAAAGCGGAGTCTGAGGCCGAGCTGAAAGCGGAGTCTGAGGCCGAGGCCGAGCCAGATCTCGAGCCGGAGGCGGAATCCGAGTCCGAGCCGGAGTCCGAGCTCGAGTCCGAGCCGGAGTCCGAGCTCGAGTCCGAAGTGGAGGTCGAAGCGGAGCCCGAGGCCAAAGTGGAGGTCGAAGCGGAGCCCGAGGCCGAGCTCGAAGTGGAGGCCGAAGCCGAGGTCGAAGCAGAGCCCGAGCCCCAGGCTGAAGCGAAGCCCGAGCCGGAGCTCGAAGCCGAGCCCGGGTCAGACGCCGAAGATCTCCCGCTCGCGCAGCCGGAGATCGCTGCGGCGCCGGAGCCGGCCGCGGCTTCCTTGCCCCGTCCCGACGTGCACGAGCCCTCCCGTCTCACCGCCCTCCTCGGGGGGGCGATCGAGGCCGGAGACCGGGCGGCCCTCCAGGAGGCGGTGACGGAGGCGTTCGGGTTCCTGGGCTTCCGGACCTCGGTGCCCGGCGAGCCGGGAGGCGGCCGACTCCTGTTGCACGCCGATCTCTCGCCCGGGGCGAGCTATGCCGTGCTCCTGGCGTGCGAGCCGGGGGCGGGTGAGGGCCTCGAAGAGGACGCCGTCGACTGGTCCGCCCTCGAGGAGCTTCGGGACGAGCACGAGGCCGACTTCTGCGCCATTGTGGCTCCGGCGTTCGCCGGGGAAGCGTCCCGGGAGTGGGCCGCCAGCGCCGACGGGCGGGTCTTCCTCCTGGAGCTGAGCGCCCTGGTCGAGCTGCTGGAGGGGTGTGCCCGGATCGCCCCGGACCTGGCCTCCTTCCGGGCCCTGTTCGAAGCCGCCACGGCCCGGGAAGGAGTCGCGAAACTCCGCGCGAGCGCGGAGGAGGCGGAGCGCCGGCTCCGGCTCTCGACCCGCATCCTCCAGGTCGTAGCCGAGAACGCCCCGACCGAGGGAGCGCTGAGCTCGAGGGACCTCTACTGGCTCCTGCGGGACTACCGGGACGAGCTCGGCGACTACAGCGAGAAGGAGATCGAAGAGTCCGTGGCCGCGCTGTCCTCGCCCGCGATCGGCGCGCTCCGCGTCGTCGAGGACGGATGCGTCGGCATCGGCTCCGCCCGGTCCGTCGGCCGGCGGCTCGGGTTCGTCGCCGGGCTCGTGGACGGGGAGCCAGACACGCAGGTGCGCTAGAGCTCCGGAGCCGTTCCCCTCCCTAGCGGTACCCGGCCGCCTGGAGCTCGAACAGCTCGGCGTAGCGCCCGCCCAGCCGCACGAGCTCCTCGTGACTCCCGTCCTCGGTGACCCGCCCGCCCTCCAGGACCAGGATCCGGTCCGCCATGCGGACGGTCGAGAAGCGGTGGCTGATGAGGACGGCCATCTTGCCACGCGTGAGGTCGCTGAAGCGGCGGAAGACCTCGTACTCGGCCCGGGCGTCCAGGGAGGCGGTGGGCTCGTCCAGGACCAGGAGGCGGGCGTCTCTCATGTAGGCGCGCCCGAGCGCGATCTTCTGCCACTCCCCCCCCGACAGGTCGGCGCCCCCCTCGAAGCGGCGGCCCAGCATGTGGTCGTAGCCCTCCTCCAGGCGCGCGATCACGCCGGCGGCCAGGCTCTTCTCGGCCGAGTCCCGGATGCGCGGCTCGTCCTCACTCGCCTCGATCTTCCCGACGGCGATGTTCTCGCGGGCGGTGAGGTCGAAGCGGAAGAAGTCCTGAAAGATGACGCCCACGGCGCGGCGGAGCTCGTCCAGGTCGTACTCGCGGAGGTCCACCCCGTCCAGGAGGATGCGGCCCTCGGTGGGGTCGTAGAGGCGGGTGAGGAGCTTGACCAGCGTGGTCTTGCCGGCCCCGTTCTCGCCCACCAGGGCCACGCGCTCGCCGGGGCGGATGCGGAAAGAGACGTCGCGCACGGCCCACGCCTCCGAGCCCGGGTAGCGGAAGCCCACCTCCTCGAACGCGAACCCCTCGCGGATCAGGTCGGGAAGGGGGCGGCTCCCGGAACCGGCGATCCTGGGCCGGACGGCCAGAAAGTCGAACAGGTCCTGGAGGTAGAGGCCGGACTCGAAGCTCCGGGCGATGGCCATGAGAATCGAGTTGATGAGGGTGCGGCTCCGCTGGAACGAGCCCATGAGGAAGGTGAGGGTCCCGATCGTGATCGCCCCGATCACCGTCTGGTAGACGATGAGACCCACGGCGCCGTAGTAGGCCAGGGTCGAGAGGGCGGTGAGGACGGCGCCCGTCACCGCCCGGTGGGCCGCGACCCTCCGGTTCTCGGCCACGTACTCGTCGGCCAGGTCTGCGTACTTCCGGATGAAGTGATCGGCCAGCCCGAAGAGCTTCACCTCCTTGGCGGGCCGTATCTCCGAGGCCACCCACCGGTAGTAGTCGAGCTCCCGCCGCTCCTGCGTCCACTGGTACATGAACGAGTAGGCAACGCCCGCGTAGGCGGTCTCCCCCAGGAAGGAGGGGAGGATCGCGAAGAACAGGATGAGGACGAGCCACGGGTTGAAGGCGATGAGCGCGGCCAGGAGGGAGAGCAGCGTGATCGCCTGCTGCCCCATGCCGAGCATGTCCGTGAGCAGCGTCACCCGGCCCATCGTCTGACGGCGGGCGCGCTGCATCATGTCGTGGAAGTCGGGGTCCTCGAATTGCTCCAAGTCCAGGGTCGAGGCGTGGCGCATGATGCGGACGGACATCTCGTTGGCGAACAGGTCCCCCAGCACGCTCTCCAGGAGCGCCGAGGCCCGGCCCAGCACGTCCGAGACCAGGGCCACGGCGAGCTCGAGGAGGATGAGCTTCGCGAGGTAGCCCCAGTCGGGGTGGGGAGAGCGGAGGTTCGCCACCACCCCGTCGATGACCAGCTTGCCGATCCACAGCATCACGACCGGCGCGAACGCGGCCACGACGCGGACCACGATGATTCCGGCGCCGTAGGCCGGTTTCGTGTCCCACACCATCTTCAGGAAGCGCGGCACGTGCCGGAGCGCCTTCAGGCGCTCGCGCACCGGCGGCAGTGGCTCGCCCCGTCGGTTCCGGGGCTGGTAGAAGAGCTTCACGGGTGGAATGTACGGCTCTTGCCGGTCCGCGTCTCACCCTCTAGTGTCGAGATCGGAGCCCATCGGACCGCCTGCCCGGGCGACGTGGGAGCCGTTGAAGTGGCAGCTGCTCTTGCCGAGTAACCGCCCGGTCGATTGGCCGCGACACCGGATCAACCTGCGGGGAAGATCATGAGCACGATGGAAGAACCCCCCGGCGGCGCTCCCTCGGCCGGGCTGATGGCCCGCGTCAAGGGCATTCTCCTCCAGCCGAAGACTGAGTGGCAGACCATCGCCGCGGAGCCGGCGACCGCCGGCGGTCTATACGCCGGCTACGTGGCGAAACTGGCCGCGATCCCGGCGGTCTGCGGATGGATCGGCATGTCGCTGATCGGCATTTCGGTGCCCTTCCTGGGACACTACAGGGTGCCGCTCGGGACCGGCCTGGGCCAGGCGGTGGTCCGCTACGTTCTGACGCTGGCCGGCGTCTACCTGTTGGCCCTGATCATCGAGTGGCTGGCACCGAACTTCGGCGGCGAGAAGAACCGAATCCAGGCGCTCAAGCTGGCGGCCTACACCGGAACGCCCGCGTGGGTGGCCGGCGTACTGGGGCTTCTTCCGGCGCTGGGAGTCCTGCAGCTGCTGGCCGCGCTGTACGGTATCTACCTTCTCTACCTGGGCCTGCCGGTGCTGACCAGGGCGCCGAAGGAGAAGGCGCTGGGCTACACGGTCGTGGTGATCGTGGCGGCGGTGGTGATCTTCATCGTGATCGGCATCGTCGCACGCGCGCTCATCGGCTTCCCTGGCCCGGGCATGACCGGCCTTCCCGGCTGAGCGTCCCGGTGCGGCGCTTCGCGGGATGCCTGCTCGGCGCGCTGTTCCTCGTCGCCGCGCCGCGACTCGAGGCGCAGGTCACGGGCTCCGCGTCCGTTTCCAGCTCCGCGTCGGTCCCGGCTTCCGCGCGGGACTCGGTCTCGCGCGTGCTCGACGACTTCCACGACGCGGCCTCGCACGCCGACTACGACCGGTACTTCGCGCACTTCGCCCGGGAAGCGGTCTTCCTGGGCACCGACGCGACCGAGCGCTGGACGGTGCGGGAGTTCCGGGTGTACGCGAAGCGGCGCTTCGACGCGGGCGACGGCTGGAGCTACGTGCCCCGGGTCCGGCACGTGTACGTCTCGGGTGACGGGAACACGGCCTGGTTCGACGAGATCCTCCACAACGACCACTACGGCACGACGCGGAGCTCGGGGGTCCTGGTTCGCGAGGACGGGGCGTGGAAGATCGCCCAGTACCACCTCACCATCCCGATCCCGAACGACCTGGCCGACCGGGTGGTGAAGATGATCCGGGAGGAGGCGAAGGGGGGGTCGAAGGGCGGCGGGCGCTGAGCCACGTCTTTCGCATTTTGCCCGTAGAACGAGCGGCCGCGTCCGGGGCTCCATGCGGCCATCTTCCGACTTGATGGAACTGTAAGTCGTTGTTGCGTGACCGCTTAGTATCGTGGCATGGCCACTGGGCGGATCCGAGGCCCCGCACCTGCTCTAGTGTCCGGTGATGAGGCGATCTCCGGATCGCCGAACCGCCGGGCGGGGTGGCGGAGGATCGACGCTGCGGTCAGCGCAAAAAAACAAAAACTCAGGCCGACCAGCGCCCTCCTCCACTCCGGTCCGCGCGGACTCTCCCTTCTCGGATCCCCCCACCCCTACGTCGCCCGGCCATCGGCCCGGCTCGTCTTCCCCGGGGAAGCGCCGCGGCGCCGAGAGAAGGATCTCCGGCGCCTCCGCCCGCCTCACACCCCCGCCAGCCACTCGTCGTCGGAGCCCTGGGGCAGGTCCTCGAACAGGTAGGTGCTGAGGTAACGCTCCCCGGTGTCCGGGAGCATGGCCAGGACCGCCGAGCCGGCCTCCATCTCCCCGGCCAGCTCCAACGCCGCCGCGGCCGTCGCGCCCGAGGAGATGCCGACGAAGATCCCCTCGCGCGCCGCCAGGTCGCGCGCCACCGCGCGGGCCCGGTCATCCGTGACGGTGCGGACCTCGTCCACGATCTCCTCGTTCAGGACCTCGGGGATGAAGTCGGGCACCCAGCCCTGGATCTTGTGGGACTGCCATTCGTGTCCCTGGAGGAGCGAGGCCACCTCCGGCTCGGCGCACACGATCCGAACCTCCGGCCGGGCCAGCTTCAGCATCTCGCCCACACCGGTCAGCGTCCCGCCGGTGCCCCAGCCCGTGACCCAGGCGTCCAGGCGCCGGCCGGCGAAGTCCACCAGGATCTCCGGGCCCGTGGTCTGGCGGTGGAAGGCGGGGTTGGCGGGGTTCCGGAACTGGCGGGCGTGGAACCAGCCGTGCTCCGCAGCCAGCTCCTCGGTCCTCGTCACCATGCCGGAGCCCCTGGCCGCAGCCGGGGTCAGGATGACCTTCGCCCCGAGCGCGCGCATGATCTGGCGGCGCTCGACGGAGAAGGCGTCGGCCATCACGGCCACGAACGGGTGGCCGCGCGCGGCGCACATCATGGCCAGGCCGATCCCCGTGTTGCCGGAGGTGGCCTCGATCACCGTCTGGCCCGGCTTCAGCTCGCCCGACCTCTCGGCCGCGTCGATGATCGCGAAGGCCAGGCGGTCCTTGACCGAGCCGGTCGGGTTGAACGCCTCCACCTTGACGAACACGTCCACGCCATCGGGGGCGAGGTGGTTCAGGCGTACGACGGGCGTGTGGCCGACGGTGTCGGCGATGCTATCGTAGATCATGATCCCTCCCCCGCGTCCCCGCGGGTGTTCCGGTAGACGGTTCCGCCCTTCATGACGAAGCGCACGCGGCGCACGGCGGTGATGTCGGTGGTGGGGTCGCCGGCCACGGCGACGAGGTCGGCGTCCAGACCCGGGGTAATGGCGCCGATGCGGTCCGCCATTCCCAAGGCTTTCGCGTTCTCGGAGGTGGCGAGCTCGAGGGCACGCACAGGGTCGGCGCCCACCTGCTGGACGAGGCAGACCATGTCCTCGGCCTCGTGGCCGTGGGCTCCGGCCACCGCGTCGGTGCCGTAGGCCAGCTTCAGGCCCGGCGTGCCGAGGGCGCGCTTGAAGACCTCCAGCGCCCGCGGGATCGCCTTCTCCATCGCCGCCTTCCCCTCGGCGTTGTAGTTCCCGATCCCGTCGAAGTGCGACCAGTGGTCCAGGTAGTTGTGGAAGACGAGGCCGCACTGGGGGTCGAAGTGGGTGCCGGTCCGGGCCATGAGCCGGAGCGTGCTGTCGGCGATGAAGATGCCGTGCTCGATCTGGTCGCACCCGGCGTGCACGGCCGCCCGCACGGACGCATCGCTGTGGGCGTGCACCATGGTACGGAGCCCCTGGGCCTTCGCCTCGCCGCACAGGGCCCGGAGCTGGGCCTCGGAAAAGGTCTGCCTTCCCCCGGTGCGGATGCTCTCGGAGGCGAAGATCTTGATGACGTCGGCCCCCTGCTTCTTCCGGACGTCCACCAGCTTCCGGAGTGAGTCGGGCGGCAGGCGGTCATCGAAGAAGGGCTCGAGCGAGGTGAGGATGCGGGGACCGGGGATCCGCCCCGCGTCGATCCAGTCCCGCAGGTCCCGGTCCTCCGGCGAGCCGGGGCTCTGGATGGTGGTGAAGCCACCCCGGAGCGTCTTCCACGCCTCCCCGGCCGCGGACAGCTCGGCCTGGACGGAGTCCTCGCCGTCCCGGTCCGTGTGCAGGCGCCCCTTCGGGTTGAAATGCCAGTACTCGTGGTTGTGCGCGTCGATGAAGCCGGGGAGGAGGGTCATGTCCCCGAGGTCGTAGGTGGCGGTCTTCTCGTGGTCGACGCCCACGATCTTCCCCTCGCGGACCACGACGCGGGCATCCCGGAGCACGTGGCCCCGGCCGTCGAACATCCGTGCGGCGCGGATGGAGACGGTGGCGGTGTCGGCCCGGGCGGCGCCGGCGGCAGGGGCGCTTCGGGTGGAGCGAGCGGCTGGAGGCGGCGAGGCGGCCCGGGCGCGGAGAGCGGCCGGGGAGCCGAGGAGCGTGGCCGGGCTCGGGAGCAGGGCGACGGCCAGCAGGGCGGCGGACGCGCTGGCCACGGCGCGAGTGCCCCGGATGGATCGGGGAACGATCGGCGAACAAGTCACGCGTGTGCCGTTCCTTGCCGGGGCCACGGGGAATGGGAAGCCGGAGGCTTCAGCGGATCACTTCTCCCAGTACCTCGCCCTTCCCGGAATCACGTTGCGGATCCCGCCGGTCGGATCCTGGACGTCCCCCCGCCAGCGCGGGATCACGTGGACGTGCGCATGGTCTACGGTCTGGCCGGCCGCCTCGCCATCGTTGACGCCGATCGTGAAACCGTCGGGCTCGAGCTCGGCCGCCAGCCCCGCCCGCATTTCGGCCACGAGCGCCCACACGTCCGCCCGCTCCTCGTCCGAGAGGTCGAAGAGGCTCCCGGCGTGGCGGAGCGGGACGACCAGCGTATGACCCTCGGAGAGGGGGAAGCCGTCGCGGAGGGCGAGCGCGTGCTCCGAGCTGCGGAGGACGCGGCCGGGCTCCGGGGAGCAGAAGGGGCATTCGCCGGGCATGGAGGCATAGTCGCTCGGGCCGGCGAGCGGGAGCAAGGGTGGGAGATCGGCACATTCCCGCGAGGCGCGGTGAAACCCGCCGGGCCGGCTCGTCGTTTGGAAGGACGCGGCCCGGCGGCAGCTGTGCCGCGCGGCCGGGTCGGCGCGCCCCATCCCGCCGTTGGCCGAACCCCACGCCACCATCGCCGGGAGCCGACCATGCTCGCATCCTCGCCACAGACCCCACGCTCGGCCTTCACCGTGACCCGGATCCTCGTCGTCCTGGCGCTGGCCGCCTCCGGGCTGGTCTGGGGCGCTTCCTCGGCGGCGCAGGAGCCCGTGGGCCCGTGGAAGCAGTATGCCACGGCCGCGGAGGCGGGCTTCTCCGCGGACTCTCTGCGCGCCGCGGCCGCGATCGCCGACAGCGTCGGCTCGGCCGCCGTGATGGCCGTCTTCCATGACCGCGTGGTGTTCGCGTGGGGGGCGGTGGACCGGGAGCTCGAGGCGCACTCGGTCCGCAAGAGCCTGGTGAGCGCGCTGTACGGCCCGGCCGTCGCGTCGGGGCGGATCCGCCTGGGCGCCACGCTGGCCGAGCTCGGGGTCGATGACTCGGTGCACCCCCTCACGCCGCCCGAGAGACGGGCCACGGTCGAGGAGGTGATCTCGGCGCGCTCGGGGATCTATCTGCCGGCCGCCTACGCGCCCGCGAGCCAGGACGAGGAGCGGCCCGAGCGCGGCAGCCACGCGCCGGGCACCTTCTGGTTCTACAACAACTGGGACTTCAACGCGGCGGGGGTCATCTATGAGCGGGCCACCGGCCGGGACCTGTACCGGGCCTTCTACGAAGACATCGCGCGGCCCATCGGCATGGAGGACTTCACCCCGGGCGATGGTTTCCGGGTCGTGGAGCCGAAGGCCTCCTCGCTGCCGGCCCAGACCTTCCGGATCTCGGCCCGGGACCTGGCCCGCTTCGGGCTCCTCATGCTCCGGGACGGCGTCTGGAACGGGCGCCGCCTCCTGCCCGAGGGCTGGGTGGCCCGAAGCACGCGGCGGATCTCCGAGGCGATCGGGGGCGCGGGGTACGGCTACATGTGGTGGGTGTACGGCCCCGGTGACCTGCCGAGCGCGGCCTATCCGGCCCTCACGAAGCACGCGCTCTTCCAGGCGCGGGGTACGGGCGGGCAGGCGCTGTGGGTCGTGCCGGACCTCGACCTCGTGATTGTCCACCGGGGCGACACCGACCACGGCCCGGGCGTGCGGGGCCGGGACGCGTGGGCCATCGCGGAGAGGATCGCAGGAGCGGAGGCCACCGGGACAGAACCCGCGGCGCACCCCCGGCTGGTGGCGCTCCACGCGGAGGCGCGGAGCGAGCCGCTCCTCCCGGCGCCGTCCTTCCGCTTCGTGCAGGTATCACCCGACTCCCTGCGCGCCTTCACCGGCACGTACGACTTCGGACGCGGCGCGACCGGCGAGGCATTCCTCTACCGGGGGCGCCTGTTCCTGGACGTGCCGGGAAGGGGAGAGGCCGAGCTCTTCGCCCTCGGCCGGGACGCGTTCACGCTCCGTGTGGTCGGCGGGGTGCACGTCCACTTCGAGCGCGGCGAGGCCGGGCAGGTCCGGGCCCTGACCGCCACCCTGGGCCGGGACACCGTGCGGGCGGTGAGGGTGGAGCCGGAGGAGTCGCCCGAGGAACGCTGAGGGCTCCGGGACGAGAGCCTGGCAGAACAACTCACCCGGTGTGGGGATGTGATACGGCCTGGAGGAGGAGCTGGCAACCCGGGTGCTCGAGCCGCCCGCCGCTCGGAGGGGATGGGGCGGCCGAGGTGCTCGACCCCCCACCTCTCAGTGGGGCTCGGCCGCCGAGCTCGCCTGCGCCGCCGCCGGCGGCGCCTGCTGGGGCGCGGTCCGGATGGGGCCTCCCTGGGTGAGGAGCTCCTGGAAAGCCGGCTCCTTCCGCAGCGGGTCCCAGAAGGGATCGACCCGGAGAGTCGCGGGCGAGAGGATGACACCGCTCGGCATGGCCAGGAGCTTGTTCAGGAGATCGAGGGCCTGCTGCTTCTCGCCCACCTGGGCGTACAGCTGGGCCAGGTAGGCCAGATAATCGGGTCCGGTGACGGCGTCGCGCTCGACGGGCATGAGCTCGGTGGCGCGGCGCCCCTCGCGCACCGCCTCCTCGGCGTGGCCGAGCCCCGCCTCGGCGAAGCCCAGGGCCATGTGCAGATCGGGCTCGTCCGGGTAGACTCCCAGAGCGCCTCGCGTCTCGGAGGCCACCGTGGCGTAGGTCTGTCTGGCACGAGCCGAATCGCCCGAGGCTCCCAGGGCCCAGGCGAGATAGAGCTTCCGGGGGAGCGCGACGTTCTGGGGGTCGGTCCAGCTGGTGAGGGTGTCCGCGCGTACCCGCCGGATCGCCGCGGCGAAGTCCCGAGCGTACCAATCGGCGTAGAACTCGGCCGACGCGTAGGCGACGTACTTGTCGGAACCGCGTGCCAGTGCCGCGAGGGCGGAACGAAGCTCACCCAGGTTGTCGCCCTTCCAGAAGAAGCGGCACCACAGGCGCGACATGTGGGCGTTGGAGGTGTCTCGCGCTACGCGGGCCATCATCGCGTAGACCGAGTCGGCTTCGGCATAGCGGCGCAGCATCAGGTAAGCGAGCCCCAGCTGATCGAGGGTGCCGGGCTGGCGCGGGTCCAGGAGGACCGCCTTCCGGAAGCCGGTGATGGCGGCGTCCCAGTGACCCAGCCGGCGGGCGATGGCGGCCAGATACTCCTCGACCTCGGCGCTCCCGGGAAGGCTTCGGCGGGCCAGCTCCAGCTCCCGGCGCGCCCCGTCGTAGTCTCTCCGCCCCCAGTACAGGTACAGGGCCAGGGCCAGGTGGCCCTCGCCGAGGTCCGGCTGCAGGGCCAGAGAGCGGTCAGCGGCCGCCTTCGCCGCCGCCAGCCTGGCCTCGGTCCGGTCGGGCGCGAAGAAGTACATCTCCATGTGCGCCTCGGCCAGCGCCGCGGCGGCCAGGGCGAAGGTCGAGTCCCGCGTCAGCGCCTGCTCGTACAGCCGAATGGCCCGGGGCATCTCCGCGGCGACCAGAGCATTGTCATCCTTGGCACGCTGGCCGTGGGCGTCGGCCTGGAGGTAGAGGTCGTAGGCATTCGCATCTGTCGTGGGGGGGGCCGTCACCCGCTGGCGCTCGGCCGGCGTGAGCCGGGCCTGGAGCGCATCGGCCACCTTCTGCGCCACCTCCCCCTCCACGCCGAACACGTTCTCGAGGGTGCGCGTGTAGTCTTGCGCCCACAGGTGCGCGTCCGTGCGGGCGTCGATGAGCTGCACGTTGATGAGGACCTGATTCCCGGCCCGCTGGACGCTCCCCTCGAGCATGGTCGCCACGCCCAGCTCCTGGGCGATCTGCCGGAGGTTCCCGGGGCGGCTCCCGTACTGCTCGGTGGAGGTGCGGGAGATGACCTTCATGTCGCCGACGCCCGCCAGCTTGGTGAGGATCATGTCCTGCATGCCGCTGGCGAAGTAGGCGTTGGAGCTGTCGCCGCTCAGGCTCTCGAAGGGGAGCACGGCGACCGATCGGGCCGGGATCGAATCAGCCGTCGGTACGCCGGGCGCCGCAGCCGGCGTACCGACAGCGGAGCCGCCTGTCGATGCCGCCTCGTGCTTCGGCCCGAATCGGCCCCAGGCCAGCACGAGGACGGCCAGAACGAGACTGGCGATAATCGCGTTGTTGAGGCCGCGGCCCACACGGCGCGCGGCCTCGGGAGCGCGGGCGGCCGCGGAGCTCTCGGGCACCGTCCGGCGCACACCCTCCGGGGTGATCTCGAATGCCCACGCCAGGATGAGGGCGATCGGGAACAGGAGCGCGACCATGGCGAGCAGGACCTTCAGCACCCAGGGAGGGGCGCCGAGCGTGGGGAGGACGAAGCCGGCGAGCTGGAGCACGACCCACCCGGCCGCCGCGTAAGCGATCGCCACCCGCACCACGTGACGCCGTTTGAGCTCGCGGAGCAGGTTGGAGCCGCTCATGCCAGTCCGGGTCCTGGGGGGTGCTCGGGGGGAGCAGACGGGGCCGATCTTCCGGCGAGAAACGTAGATTCGGCCGCCACGGGGCGCAACGAGGGTGCCGGCTCCTCCACACGGGAGTCGACCTCCCGCGTCGCCAGCGGGGGGTCCGCCGCTCGACCGCCGGGTCGGCGCCGCGTTCGGACCCTGTGGGTGTATCATTAGCGATGGACGACCGGGCCCGCCCTTCCGACCCGCTGCCGCGGGGCGACGATCCAACCGGGCTCCACCTGCCTGCCGGCACGCGCCCGGGACGGGTCCGGCTCCAGGTGGCCGACCTCGAGCGCTCGCTCGCCTACTACGAGGGGATCCTCGGCTTCCGCGTGCTGCAGCGGGTGGCGGACGCCGCGTGGCTGGGTGCCGCGTCGACGGACGCCGCGCCTCCGGTCACCGGTCCTCCGCTCGTCGAGCTCCGCGAGCGCCCAGGCGCCGCCTCCTGGCCGGGCGGGGGCCGTCCCGGCCTGTACCACTTCGCCGTCCTCCTCCCCCACCGGGCGGCGCTCGGCCGGTTCGCGGCGCACCTCCTGGAGAAGGGGATCACGCCCGGCGCGTCCGACCACCTGGTCAGCGAGGCGCTCTAC
>Ga0307419_10000474_pt1 | contig 20222 bp, 21 predicted proteins | sample SalMarWE160230MG_2_FD_202512 | JGI IMG/M metagenome (GOLD analysis project Ga0307419, IMG submission 202512) | Salt marsh sediment microbial communities from the Plum Island Ecosystem LTER, Massachusetts, United States - WE1602-30 | ecosystem: Environmental > Aquatic > Marine > Intertidal zone... | reverse complement strand
TATACTTGGAGAGGTAATGAAACTGCCTAAGAAGCCCAAAAACCTGCATCCGAGAGGTCCCTCCTTTCTGTTGTAACCCCTCGGTTATACCTTAATTCTGTCTCATATGCATCTGAACGAATTCAGGCCCTGCAGGGGATACGGCCTCCCTGCCAAGGGCCTTAGTCATTGACAAAGGGGCGGGCAAAGGTATATTCTTAATGCCCTGTCACAGCATTGTAGCATTTTACCTGAGGAGCAAGTGAATGAGACGTGTGGGGATTATCGGGACCGGCTCCTATCTCCCGGAGAAGGTCCTGACAAATTTCGATCTGGAAAAAATTCTTGATACCAGCGACGAGTGGATAACTACCAGGACGGGGATCCGGGAAAGGCGTCTGGCCAAGGCTGATGAGGCGGCCTCAGATCTGGCCCAGGTGGCGAGTGAACGGGCCCTGGCGGAGGCGGGGATCGCCCCTAAAGAGGTAGAGCTGATCGTGATGGCCACCATCACCCCGGACACCCACTGCCCTGCCGGGGCCAACTGGCTGGAGGCAAAGATCGGGGCGGTGAACGCCGTTAGTTTTGATATTACTGCCGCCTGCACGGGCTTTATCTTCGCCCTCTCCGTGGCGGACCAGTATCTCAAGACGGGGACCTTCAACAATGCCCTCGTCGTCGCCTCTGAGATCATGGCCAGAACGGTAGATTGGACCGACCGGGAAACCTGCATCCTCTGGGGTGACGGCTCTGGGGCGGCAGTGCTCAAGACGGTGGAGAATGACCGGGGGATCCTCTCCACTCATATACACACCGATGGGGCCGGCGGAGACACACTCCTGATGCCCGGAGGCGGATCAAAGACCACCCCTATATCACACGAGAGTGTGGATAAGAAGCTCCATACCTTGAACATGATCGAGGGCAATCGATCCTTCAAGGTCGCTGTTCGGCGTTTTTCCGAGGCATGCGAGGAGGCCCTTGCACACAACGATCTCACCATGGAGGACGTCAAAGTGATTATCCCTCATCAGGCGAACCTCCGTATTCTACAGGGAATGGCCAAACAATTGGATATCTCCATGGATAAGGTCTATGTGAACATTGAAAAATACGGGAATATCTCTTCCGCCACGGTCCCCATTGCCTTGGATGAGGCAGTCAGAAATGGCACTATCCAGTCGGGTGACCTGGTCCTGCTAACCGCCTTCGGCGGGGGATTGACCTGGGGAAGCGCTCTCATTAGGTGGTAATCTCAGTCACCCTCTCAGCTGACAATCATGGATAGTAATACCGATCAAATGTTGCCATCTATAACAAGTTACGTGTAATGGATAGGGGATCAATAATCCAAAGATCTCTCATTATTATAGTAGCACGCCTCAAGTCTTTCTTTTTACTACCTATGCATGTTCAACAGCTGCTTTAAACGGGACGATGAGATGAAACATAACAGGCGAACCCTTAGTATGGCGCTGTTGTCTACATGTGTAGCCCTCGTGTCCATCACGGTCTTTCTCGCTAGTGCATCTCAACAGCATATTGCTGACAAGAGCACCTACTTGAGAGATGTCTCACAACGTCTCAAACAGAAGGGGCCGGACCGTCCTGTCAATATCGTCTGCCATGGGCACAGTGTCCCTTCCGGGTATTTCAGGGCGGGGGTTGTGAATACCTTCCAAGCCTATCCCCATCTCCTTCATAAAGGGCTGAAAGAACGCTTTCCGTATGCTGTCATCAATGTAATCGTAACGGCTAAGAGAGGCGAAACATCCGATCGTGGCGCTCAAAGATTTGCGAGGGATCTCTTGCCCCACAAACCCGATGTCGTTATTATTGATTACGCTCTGAATGATCGGCACATTGGGCTCATAAAATCCAGGGCTGCATTGATCTCCATGATCAAAAAGGCAAAAGCCATAGGAATTAAAGTAATACTGTTGACGCCGACGGGCACTATGAGAGCAAATCTTGATAATCCGGAAGATTCGTTGCATAAGCATGCCCAGCAGATTCGGGATCTTGCGAAACAGTATGGCGTTGGGGTGGTGGACAGCCTCGAAGCCTTCCAAGACTATATTAAGGGTGGTGGTCGACTGAGGAACATCATGTCATCCTTTAACCATCCTAACCGTAAAGGACATGCACTGGTAGCGGAACGGTTGCTTGAGTGGTTTCCCAAATAGACCGTATAGGTGTCCATATGAAAAAGATATATTTAGTGTTTTGTGTCATGATCGTGCTCATTGTATTCTCCTCCACAAATACAACTGCACTCGAATTAGTTACGCTACAATATCCTCCCTATGAATTTCTTGAAGACGGTGAGGTAAAAGGGGTTGCAGTAGAGATAGTGCAGGAAGTTTTTAAAAGAATGAGCATGCCAATCAATATCGCTTTGTACTCGTGGGATCGATCGTTAGATATGATCAAAAAGGGAGCGGCTGATGCGATCTTTACGATTTTCAAAAACCCGGAAAGAGAGACATTTCTCGATTATTCTCATGAAGTCCTTATCCCCCAAGTCGTTTCTTTATTTGTTACAAAGGACTCTAACATCGTTTTTGACGGGGATTTAAACAAGCTCAGTATGTATACGTTTGGTGTTGTACACAAGGTAAGTTATGGCTCCATATTCGATGATGCAGTAAAAAACGGAGTGATACAGAGTATCGAGACCTCGGAAACCGGCGAAGAGAATATGAAAAAATTGTTACAAGGGCGTTGTGATATCCTCGTCAGCAATAGATACGGGGCGCTGGACATAGTGAAAAGAATGAACAACATGGATCAAGTCAAAGAGTTAACCCCTGCGATACAAAGTGTGCCGAGCTATATCGCATTCTCTAAAAAACGCTGTCTTACATCTCTGCGAGACGAATATGATATCATATTAAAGAACATGAAAGATGATGGAACCTATAATAAAATCATCACAACATATTTTGGTAAATAAGAGAGGTTGGAACTAATAGATGTCTGCAGGTGCCCGAGAATGTGAGCTCCATATATCGCTTAGGCTTAACAATAGCGCAAGGAAGAAAGAATGAGTTTTCAAAAACTTGACGAGATGAGTTGGGTAGAAGTTGAAAATCTCAACAAAGACAAGGCCATCATCTTCTTGCCGATAGGGCCGGTAGAAGAGCATGGTCCCCATTTGCCTGTGGGCACAGATTTTTTTGCTGCCAGGGACATCGCTGAGTTGGCTGCGCATTATGTCAATCAACAGGATGATACCGTGCACACCGTTGTAGCCCCAGTCATCCCGGTGGGATGCTCTCAGATTACGGCGGATTTTCCCGGCACGATTTCGTTGCGGGGAACAACGCTTGCTCGCCTTGTCGTTGATATATGTACCTCACTCGTCAGACACGGATTCCGCTATATGGTCATTGCAAATCACCATCTTGAACCGATGCATGTGAAGGCGATCTTGACGGCTATCCAGGAAGTCAGTTCGCATCACGCCGTCAGAATAATCGAGACGGCGAGCATTATCGCCTATTCCGGCCTCCATACGGAAGAAACCCAAAAAGGTCTGGCAATGGGTTTTGATATGAAGCGAGAAATACATGCCGATGTAAGAGAAACGTCATTTATCAGATACCGGTATCCACACTTGATAAAGGGGGATGTCACGCAGTTGCCCCCAGTCCTCATTGACATAGACGAGGCTTTGAGAAAGGGCTGTTCTACATTTAAAGAAATGGGAGCACACGAGGGTTATCTCGGCACTCCTTCGAGGTCCACCGAAGAGTACGGCCGCTTACATTTAGAAGAGGGGGCTCGACTGACAGCTGATCTGGCTTTAAAATTGATACATGGTGAACAACTCCCTGAAATGAACGAAAAAATGAAGTTTGTGCTCGATTCGCACGTAACGTTGGATTAACGATACTGAACACCCCGTGTGAAATGGGGGATGTTCCTGATTAATTGGAAAATCACAATAAATCGTGATAAAGATACGTTCGCAATGAATGTGTTTCGGTCCCCCGTGAGACCGGGACTGAGGGCATCCCTGGTTTGTGGACAATAATAGTCTGAGGAGTTGAGAATATGACAGAAACGGCCCAAATCATCCTGGCGCTCATTATTTTGATAATGGTCTTCATAGGGGCAAAAAAAATTCAGGGCATGAAGATAAATCGCGCGTTTAGAATAGTAATAACCGACCTGAAGCAGCAGGGGGCCTTCGATCCGTCAAAAGCAGTGCCCCTTCCCTATGCAACGAGAGCCTTTTTCCAGATAGGATTAAGGGATTACCGCCCGAAGGCCGTCTTTTATTTGGTCCAATCCGGCATCGTCGGCATGACTGAAAACAAGCAGTTTTATTTAATTAAGGATGTGAGTGAAGAGGTATTAAAGGGGGGGCGTTCTTAAATCATTTGAGAAACTGAATAACCGACGGAAGGGGTAAATATGACCATCGCTCAGATATGTATTATCATCGGTGGACTGCTATCGCTATTCATGGCTGTTTTTCACAGTCGCTTTTACAAGATGTTTTACTGGCGACGTGAGTTTAGGAAAATCGGTCTGCCAAATCAAAGGATACTCTACACGATTCACATTGCGCTTCTTCTTTTGTTCCTGGTTTTTGCTGTTCTATCATTTGTGTACGTTGATGAACTCAGTCAACCTCAAGGACTCGCGTTTGGGATTGCCGGTTTGTACGCGCTCTTCTGGCTGTGGCGTACCATCTGGCAAGTTGCCTATTTCAGACCACCTAGGGGAAGCGATGTTAAAAAGATGCCGTTTATCCATTACTTCCTGATAGCAATATTCGCGCTGCTTTTTATAGCCTATGGTATTCCAGTAGCATTGAGAATCGTGGGTTAATTTGCAAAGCTAGGTAAAAGAGGCGCTCTCGTATACTAGTTTTATACCCCTCTTTTTATTACCTCTATCATCTCCTCATGAATCCTCCCATTTGTGGCGAGGATCTCTTGGTCGTAGACATTCAGGGACCCTCCGCCAAAGTCCGTCACTAAACCACCAGCTTCTTCCACTAAGAGCTTTCCAGCAGCCACGTCCCATGGATTGAGCTTCAATTCCCAGAACCCGTCAAACCTCCCCGCAGCCACATAGCAGAGGTCCAGGGCTGCCGCCCCGTCCCGTCTGACGGCCTGGGCCTCCATAATGAAGTTATTGAAGTGATCCACGTTGTTCACCGGGCTCTCCCTCAGGTCATAGGGAAAGCCCGTACAGATGAGGGCATTGGTGAGCCGCTCGGTCTTGGAGACGACGATCCTCTCGCCGTTGAGAAAGGCCCCCTGCCCCTGCTGGGCCGTGAAGAGCTCATCCAGGAGGGGATCGTATATTGCCCCCAAGACGACCCTTCCCTCCAGTTCCAGGGCAATGGAGGTGCAAAAGAACGGATATCCATGGGCATAGTTGGTGGTCCCATCGAGGGGGTCGATGATCCACCGGTAGGAAGAGGAACCTTCAGGCATGGGGGTCTCCTCGGTCAGGATGTTGTGTTCGGGGAAGGTCTTTTTAATAATCTCGACAATCCTCTGCTCACATATCCTATCCACCTCAGTAACCAGGTTGATCTCACCTTTCAGCTCGACTTTTTTATCTTTCCCCAGCCATTCCTGTTGGATTGCCCCCGACTCCTTGGCTGCGTGGATGGCTAGATCCAAATGATTATCGAGTTTCATCGCTCCTCCAACTAACATCCCGCTGCAAAGCAATCAAGAATAAAAATGCACAAAAAAAGAAAGGGCCTGAAGGCCCCAAGGGTTTGCAGGAGAATCCTATTACGCTTGCTTTTCAACAATTTTATAGATCGCCTCCAAGGCATCTGCCAGCTTCTCGACCCTGGCGCTTCCGGTCCGGGCCAGTGTAGGGTTCCCGCCACCCTTGCCTCCGATCAACTCGGCTATCCCTTTAATCAGCTCGTCGGAGCGGAATTGCTCGGCCCGATCCTTGGTGACCATGAGGACCAGCGTGATCTTCCCTTCGTGCTCGCCCCCCACGAGGACGACTCCCGATCCGATCTTGTCCTTGATCCCATCCCCCATCTCCCGCAGGCCCTTGTGATCCACCCCATCCGCCCGGAAGGCAACCACCTTCACCCCTTTCACCTCTTTGACCTCCGGCCCACCCTGGGTCCCAGCAGTAGCAATCCTTCGGCGCAATGTCTCGATCTCCCGCTCCAAGGCCCGCTGTCCCCCTAAGAGCTTCTCCACCTTGGATGCAACGTCGCCTGGCCTCGCCTTGAGGAGCTGGGCTGCTTCTTTGAGTTCTCGCTCTTCCGATCGCAGGTAATCCAAGGCCCCCGCACCGGTGAGGGCCTCTATTCTCCTCACCCCGGCGGCAACCCCACTCTCTGAAAGCAGCTTGAAGATCCCGATCTGGCCGGTCCTTGTCACATGGGTGCCCCCACACAGCTCCTGGCTATACTCCCCGAGGGACAGCACCCGGGCCTCCTCTCCGTACTTCTCGCCAAAGAGGGCCGTGGCGCCCCGATCAATGGCTTCCTCCGTGGCCATGACCTCGACCAAAACGGGCGTATCTTCCCATATCCATCGATTCACCAAGGTCTCGATCCTCTCCAGGGTATCCTGGTCAATCGCCTCAAAGTGGTTGAAATCAAAGCGTAACCGCTCGGGCGCAACCAGTGAGCCGGCCTGATTGATGTGCCTCCCTACCACCTCCCTGAGGGCGGCCTGCAAGATATGGGTAGCAGTGTGGTTGCGGGCCGTAGCCTGCCTGCGCTCCCTATCAACCTGCAATTGCACCCTGTCCCCCTTCTGGATCGTGCCCTTTTTGATCACCCCCTGATGTATGATGAGCTCAGGGAGGGGACGGATAACATCGTGTACCTCGAACAACAAACCCTTCCCTTGGATAACCCCTTGATCTCCCACCTGCCCCCCTGCCTCGCCATAAAATGGGGTTTGCGCGGTGATGATTCCCACTTCCTCACCTTGGCGAGCAGCGGTGACAAACTGGTCCTTATTGATAATCCGCTGTACCTCGGAGAAGGCCTGCAGCGTCTCATAGCCGACAAACTGGTTAACAACCCCCTCAGCCATCAGTTCCTGATAGATGAGGGGAAGTTTCCCTATTTCCCCCTCCCATGCCTCCCGCGCCCGTTTGCGCTGCCCCTCCATGGATCGCTCAAAACCATCGAGATCGATGGTCACCCCCTCCTCCCTGACAATATCCTCGGTCAGGTCAAGGGGGAACCCAAACGTATCATAGAGCTTGAAGGCCACTGCACCGGGGAGGACCTTTTTCTTTTTTGCCTTGAGTCCTTCCATCTCCTCCTGCAGGATCTTGAGCCCATTGTCCAAGGTCTCCGAAAAGCGCTCTTCTTCCCGCTCGAGGATCTGGGTGAGATGCCCCTTCCCCTCCGTTATCTCCGGATAGGCCTCACCCATTTCCGCTACTACCGCCTCCGCCATGGAAGGGAGACAGGGACCTTCTATACCCAAAAGCTTCCCATGGCGCAGGGCCCGACGGATGATCCTGCGCAGCACATACCCTCTCCCCTCGTTGGCGGGAAAGACCCCATCTGCAAGGAGAAAGGTCACTGCCCTGGCATGGTCGGCAATCACCTTGATCGACACGTCTTGATCCGCATCAGACCCATACTTCGTTCCGCTGATCTCCTCAACGCGCCCGATGATCCCCTGAAAGAGGTCCGAATCGTAATTGCTCCACACCCCCTGGACCGCCGCGGCGATACGCTCCAACCCCATCCCCGTATCTATGCTCGGCTTGGGCAGGGGGCTTAAACGGCCATCCTGCTCTCGATTATATTGCATAAAGACAAGGTTCCAGAGCTCCAAAAAGCGGTCGCACTCGCACCCTACTCCGCAGGTGGGGGAATCACATCCCATTTCTTCTCCCTGATCGATGATGATCTCCGAACAGGGGCCGCACGGGCCGGTATCCCCCATGGCCCAAAAGTTGTCCTTCTCACCCATACGCACGATCCGCTCCGCGGGCAGGCCGATCCGCTCCTGCCAAATGGTGAAGGCCTCATCATCGTCCTCGAAGACCGAGACCCACAGCCGTTCCGTCGGGAGGTGAAGGTTGTGGGTGAGGAATTCCCACCCCATCTCAATGGCCTCTTCCTTGAAGTAGTCGCCGAAGGAGAAGTTCCCCAACATCTCAAAGAAGGTGTGATGGCGGGCCGTCCTCCCCACGTTCTCCATGTCGTTGTGTTTCCCCCCTGCCCGTAGACACTTCTGCGCAGAGGCGGCACGAGCATACTCCCTGGTCTCCTCCTGGAGGAAGACCCGTTTGAACTGGACCATACCGGCGTTGGTAAACAGGAGGGTAGGATCATCATAGGGCACCAAGGGAGAACTCTTGACGACCCGATGATCCCGTTGATCAAAATAGTGTAAGAAGGCGGCCCTAACCTCGTCCCCGCGCATCATCTAAAACTTTTCGACCTCCGGCTCTTCCTCTTCCGCGCTCTCTTGTGCCACCTTGTCAAACTCATCCCAGGTCATATCGCTCGTGGCCAGGATACCCTTGACCCTGAGGGCAAAGTCGTCGGGGTTGCTGCTGTGGCGCAGGGCCTCCTCGTAGGTAATCAGCTCACGCCTGAGCAGCGACATGAGGGACTGGTCAAAGGTCTGCATGTGATAGGTGGCGAGTCCCTCGGCGATGGCCTCATGTATTTCCAAGGTCTTCTCCTTATCCACAATGCAGTCCCTGATGCGCGCGGTGGCAAGCATGATCTCCACGGCGGGGACCCTCCCCATCCCATCAGCCCGCGGCAAGAGCCGCTGAGAGACCACCCCTTTGAGGATACCGGCCAATTGAAGCCTGATCTGTTTCTGCTGATACGGGGGATAGACGGCGACGATCCTGTTTACCGTCTCCGCGGCATCCAGGGTGTGAAGGGTGCTGAGGACGAGGTGCCCGGTCTCGGCCGCCAATATGGCCGTCTCAATGGTCTCAAAATCCCGCATCTCCCCCACAAGGATCACGTCCGGATCCTGGCGCAAGGCCATCTTCAGGGCCTGGGCGAAATTGTCGGTATCAGTGCCGATCTCCCGCTGGCTGATAATCCCCCTGAGGTCGCGATGGAGAAACTCGATGGGGTCCTCGATGGTGATGATGTGGCTGCGTCTGGTATGATTGATGTGGTCGATCATGGCCGCCAGTGTGGTCGACTTGCCGCAGCCGGTGGTACCGGTCAAGAGGACCAGCCCCCGCCCCTCATTGGCGATCCGTTCCATCACGTCCACCGGGAGATTGAGTTCCTCGAACCCCTTAATCCCGAAGGGGATCACCCGCAGGGCGACGGCAATGGTCCCCCGCTGCTGAAAGATGTTGACCCGAAACCGCCCCAGCCCTGAGATACCATAGCCCATGTCGATTTCCATCTCCCGCAGGAACCGCTCCCGCTGCCGTTCGCTCATAATCTGATAGGCCGTCTTGGCTATTTCGCTGGCATCCAACTCTGGGTTGTCCTTAAGCGGGACCAACTCCCCATCGATCCTGAGGAGGGGCGGCTGGCCGACCTTCAAGTGGATATCCGAGGCCCGGTTGTTCAGGGCAACAAGGAGTACCTCATTCAGTTCCATCTTCCGCCTCCTTTACCTCCTTCAGCGCCGTGGAGATAGGAATCTTGTGCTGCTCTAGGATCTTGGTCTCGATTTCCGCTTGCATCTCCGGGTTCTCGCTCAGAAAGGTCTTGGCATTCTCCCTCCCCTGCCCAATCCTTGTGTCACCGAAGGAATACCAGGTGCCCACCTTCTCCAGGATATCGAGATCAGTAGCGAGGTCAACGATCTCCCCCACTCGGGAGATCCCCTGTCCATAGATGATATCGAACTGCACCTCCTTAAAGGGGGGAGCTACCTTATTCTTCACTACCCGGATCCTGGTTCGATTCCCCACCACATCCTGGCCTTGTTTGATGGCGGCTATTCTCCTGATATCCAGCCTCACCGTGGAGTAGAACTTGAGGGCGTTCCCTCCGGGGGTGGTTTCCGGATTGCCGAACATCACCCCGATCTTTATCCGGATCTGATTGATGAAGACAACGATAGCCTTTGATTTGCTGATGCTGGCCGCCAGCTTCCGCAGGGCCTGGGACATCAACCTGGCCTGGAGCCCTACGTGGGTATCCCCCATATCCCCTTCGATCTCCGCCCGCGGTACGAGGGCTGCCACCGAATCGACGACGATCACATCCACGGCCCCGCTCCGGACCAAGATCTCCGCGATCTCCAGGGCCTGCTCCCCGGTGTCGGGCTGGGACACGAGGAGGTCCTCCACCTGTACCCCCAGCCGCTCGGCATAGCTGAGGTCCAGCGCATGCTCCGCATCGATGAAGGCGGCAACTCCTTTCTTTTGAGCCTCTGCCACCACGTGGAGGCCCAAGGTGGTCTTCCCTGAGGCCTCGGGGCCGAAGATCTCCACCACCCTCCCCCGGGGGAGTCCCCCCACCCCGAGGGCCAGATCCAGGCCCAGCGAACCGGTGGGGATACTCTGGATCTCTGCCGGTCGCACATCAGCACCGAGACGCATGATGGCCCCCTTGCCAAACTGCTTCTCAATCTGTGTGACGGCCATGCTGACCGCCTTGTCCTTTTCTTTGTCCGGTTCCATGATATTCCTCCATTAAATAATGGCCTTTTCTGTTTACGGAGCAGCCTCTAACGGAAAGCTACCCAGCTTGGTATACTCCGCGCCCGTTGGCTTCAAGTGGCTTCGGAAAAGAATGACCTCCCGCACCTCCATGTTTCCCAGATCGCTCGCGCTGAGTGCATCGAGGGCCTGGGCCACCGTTTTACTCCCTTTCCCTGAGCGCAAACGCCCTACGGTCAGGTGGGGGGCATACCCCCTTCGCTCCTGGGTAAAACCAAGCTCCGCCATCCCCGCTTCAAGCCGGGCCTGCAGCTGTTTGAGCATGCCCGAGTGGTCCTCCACCCCAATCCAAATAACACGGGGGTTCTGCGCGGTGGGGAATCCGCCGCCACCCCTGATCTCTACTGCAAAGGAACCTACGCCTTGGATGATTTCCTCTGCCTTGTGCACGATTGTCTCGATACGATCCGGCTCTACCTCACCGAGGAACTTAAGGGTGAGATGGATCCCTTCTGGACGAACCCAACGCACCCCCGTTGCACGCTCCTGTAACGCTCCTTGAATCCTTCGTACTCCCGTTGCGATCTCCGCGCTGAGCTCTATGGCAAAAAAAGACCTCCAGCCTGCCACCTTCCTCCCCTGCTATCGCATCAATGGCTCTGTCTTCTCCTCATGCACTGCTGCCTCTCGCTTTCGGTACCACCCCCGCACAACTCCCGCCGGCCCCAACAAGAGATAGACGGCAGCAAAAATGAAGAGCATGATCGCTGGCTCCGCCACCACCACCACGATGATCAAAACAATGGCGACGAGGGTGCTGAAAGGTTTCCGTTTGAGGAGTTCCAGATGCTTAAAGCTCGGGTACCGAATATTGCTCACCATGAGAAAGGCGAGCAGATAGATCAAGAGGAGAATAAAAAGGTTTGTGACCTCTCCTCTGACGTCTAGGCGATACAAGAGGAAGACGGTGGCTACGATGAGCCCCGCAGCCCCTGGTATCGGAAGCCCCCGAAAATAGCGCGATTCCACCGTGTCCACTTGGACATTGAACCGTGCCAACCTCAGGGCACCGCAGGCCACATAGAGGAAAACAGCGAGCCAGCCAAATTTCCCATACGGCCGCAAGGCCCACGCGAAGACCAGGATCGCCGGGGCCACACCGAAGGCCACCAGATCGGAGAGAGAGTCATATTCCACCCCAAAGCGGCTGGTGGTCTTGGTCAGACGGGCCACCTTCCCATCGACCCCATCAAAGAGAACGGCGATGGCAATAGCCACTGCCGCATAGAGATAATTTTCGTTAAAGGCCTCGATGATGGCATAAAACCCACAGAACAGGCTCCCTGTAGTGAACAGGTTGGGCAATATATATACCCCCCGCTTCATCCCCCCTCTCGTTCTCCTGGGAGATCGCTCCTTCCTAGGTCTGATTCGCTTCATTGGATCACCCCCAGCACACTCTCTCCTCCCTTAACCCGCTCCCCCTCGCGCACCTTCACCTCCACCCCGTGGGGCAAGTATACATCAACTCTAGAACCGAAGAGGATGGCGCCAACAATCTCACCCCGCTGCACTTGATCTCCCGTGCCCACATAGCAGACAATCCTCCTGGCGATGATACCGGCCACCTGGACAAAGACCAGCTGCAGACCGTCAACGCTCCGCAACTGGAGGGCATTCTGTTCGTTGTGCCGGGATGCCTCCGCCTTATTCGCCGGCAGGAACTTGCCTCGCTGATATCGGATCGATTCTATTGTCCCCGCTGCGGGTGACCGGTTTACGTGTACGTTGAAGACGGACATGAAGATGCTCACCTTGGTGTTCTGCTCCCCCTGTTCTATTCCTACGATCCGCCCGTCGGCAGGAGAGAGGATCAGACCGTCGCCTAAGGGAATCCGACGGGGGGGGTTCCGAAAGAAGGAACAGGCAAAGATAGTCAGCACGAGAAAGGGGAGAAAGAGGTAGATCTTCCCCCATACCCCTCCGATCACCGTGATCACGGCAGGGGGAATGAGATACGGTATCCCCTCCACGACCAGTGGGAATGCTTTCCTATGCTGGCGCATCCTTGCTCTCGATCCAGCTCATCATCTTGCGCAGGTCCCGCCCCACCTTCTCTATCAGATGTTCCTGGTCCCGCTTGCGCAGGGCGTTGAAGACGGGACGGTGGGCCTCATTCTCCAGGATCCACTCCCGCGCAAAGGTGCCGTCTTGTATCGCCTCCAAGATCTCTTCCATGACCAGGCGGCTCTCCTCATCGATGATCATCCTCCCCCGGGTCAGGTCTCCGTATTCCGCCGTGTCACTGATAGAGTACCGCATATAGCTGATCCCTCCCTCATATATCAGGTCAACGATCAACTTGAGCTCGTGGAGGCACTCGAAGTAAGCGATCTCGGGCTGATAACCGGCCGCCACGAGGGTATCAAATCCAGCCCGCACCAACTCCGTGACCCCGCCGCACAACACCACCTGCTCGCCGAACAGATCCGTCTCGGTCTCCTCCTTAAAGGTGGTTTCAATCACTCCGGCCCTTGTCGAGCCGATCCCCTTAGCATAGGCGAGGGCGACCTGCAAGGCATTTCCTGAGGCGTCTTGCTCCACCGCCACCAACGAGGGTACCCCTTTCCCCTCCACAAATTGCCTCCTCACGAGGTGCCCCGGTCCTTTGGGGGCTATCATAATAACATCTACAACGGGAGGAGGAATGATCTGCCCATAGTGGATGTTGAACCCGTGTGAGAAGACGAGGGCTTTCCCCTTCGTGAGCCCCCCTTCGATCGCATCCTTATATATGCGGGACTGCGCCGTATCGGGCAGCAATATCTGGATGATGTCGCAGCTTGTGGCTGCCTCAGCGGCCGATACCGGCTTGAATCCATGTTCTTGTGCCAAGCGGTAGTTCGCCGTTCCCTCCAATTCAGCTACCACCACATCCAAGCCGTTGTCACGCAGGTTTTGGGCCTGGGCGTGCCCTTGACTCCCGTACCCGATGATCGCTATCTTTTTCCCTTTCAGGACCTTCAAATCGGCATCTTTATCATAGAATATCTTGGCCATCGTACTCCCTCTTGTCTCGTTAGCGTTAACCCCTCACCAGGGCTACCTGACCCGTACGGGCCACCTCTTTAATCCCCATGGGTTTGAGGAGTTCAAGGAAGGCATTGATCTTCTCCACATCCCCGGTCACCTCGATAGTGTAGTGCTTGGGGCTCACATCTACCACCTTTCCCCGAAAGATGTCGGTAATGTTGAGGATCTCCGCGCGGGTCTCCGTCTTGGCCGCGACCTTCACCAGGACCATTTCCCGTGCCACATACTCCTTGCCCAAAAGATCCGTCACCTTGATCACACTTATCAGTTTATTGAGTTGTTTGGTGATCTGCTCGAGGACCTGATCGTCACCTCGGGTCACGATGGTCATGGTGGAAATGGAGGGGTCCAATGTCTCCGCAACCGAGAGGCTCTCGATATTAAACCCTCTCCCGCTAAAGAGGCCCGCTACCCGGGCCAGGACGCCAAATTCATTTTCCACCAAGACATTAATAGTATGTCGCATCTTGCCTCCTCATACCAAGAGCATTCGGTCTATGGCCTCGCCGGCTGGCACCATGGGATAGACCCCCTCCTCCGGCTCCACCACAAAGTCCATGAGCACCGGCAGGGGCGTCCGGAGGGCCTCTTGAATGACCGGTGCCACCTCGTCGGGCCTGGTGGCCCGTAGCCCTATCGCCCCATAGGCCTCGGCAAGCTTGACAAAATCAGGGCTGATATCCCCGATCAGGGTCATGGCATATCTGCGCTCATAAAACAGCTCCTGCCACTGCCTCACCATCCCCAGGCATCCATTGTTGAGGATGGCCACCTTCACCGGCAACTTATACTGTACGGCAGTAGCCAGTTCCTGGATGTTCATCTGGATACTCCCGTCACCGGCGATATCGATCACCGTGCGCTCAGGAAAGGCCACCTGCGCCCCAATGGCCGCGGGGAACCCATAGCCCATGGTCCCCAGCCCACCCGAGGTGAGGAAGGTACGGGGGTGATCAAAGAGATAGTATTGGGCGGCCCACATCTGGTTCTGTCCCACCTCAGTGGAAACAATAGCCTCGCCTTTGGTCAGTTCATAGATTTTCCCAATGACATATTGGGGTTTGATGACCTGATTCTGATGGTAGTCGAGGCGATGGACATTCTTCCACTCCTCTATCTGTTGGTGCCACGGCCCCAGCGACCGCCGATGTTCATCCAGGCCTTTCTCTTCTTTCAGCATGGAGATCATCTGAGCCAAGACCCGCTTGCAATCCCCCACAATGGGGGTATCCACCCTCACGTTCTTACTGATGGATGTGGGGTCGATATCGATGTGGATCTTCTTGGACGAGGGTGCAAAGGCCTCGATCTTGCCGGTCACGCGGTCATCAAACCGGGCACCGATGGCGAGGAGGAGGTCACAATTGGTCACCGCCATATTGGCCCGATAGGTCCCATGCATTCCCAACATCCCCAAGGAGAGAGGATGCGTGCCCGGGAACCCGCCCAGGCCCATCAAGGTCATGGTGACGGGGGTCTGGAGCATATCCGCCAGCGTGATCAGCTCCTGCGCAGCGCCGGCGCTGATCACCCCCCCGCCGGCATAGATCACCGGCTTGCGCGCCTTGAGGATCATAGTGAGGGCCCTCTTGACCTGCTGGGCATGACCAGCGAGGGTAGGCTGATACCCCTTGACGTGGACCTCCTTGGGATAGGTGAAGTCGGTATCACCTGATGTGATATCTTTGGGCAGATCGATCAGTACCGGGCCGGGTCGGCCGGTTCTGGCGATATAGAAGGCCTCCCGCACGATCCGGGCCAAGTTGCGCACATCGGTGACCAAAAAGTTATGTTTGGTGCAGGGTCGGGTGATCCCCACGATATCCGCCTCCTGAAACGCGTCATTGCCGATCAGGGGGGTGGAAACCTGCCCTGTTAAGGCAACCACCGGTATGGAATCCATATAGGCGGTGGCGAGCCCCGTGACGGTGTTGGTAGCCCCCGGCCCAGAGGTAACCAGACAGACGCCTACCTTACCGCTGGCCCGGGCATATCCATCAGCCGCATGGACTGCCCCCTGTTCATGCCGGGCCAAAATCACCTTAAAATCCCAGCGAGTGAGCTCATCGTTGACAGGAAGGATTGCCCCTCCCGGGTAGTTAAAGATCACCTCCACCCCTTCCCGCTTGAGGCATTCTAAGAGAATCTGGGATCCCGTCTTCTTCATTCCGTCTCCTCCAGCCGATGTCGATACGCTGCCATGATCGCCTCCATCTTGTCTTTGAGGACAAGCTTCCTTTTCTTCAACTCTTCTCTCTTCACCCGTTCCGCTGGGGTCAAGAAGGACTTCTTGTCCAAATCCTCAACCTTGCGGTGAAACCACGTATGTTCCTCTTTGAGCTGGCGGAACTCTTCATCCTCCTCCAACAGCCGCTGCATCAGTTCTTCATCTTTTTTCATAACATCTTTCATGAACGCCCCTCTTGTAAAAGAAAATGTTAATATATTTATCCTCTTTTTGTCAATTCATAAAGAACCGGAACTCCTGCAAAAACCTCCTGCTACATTGCAATAGGTCAATGATATTAGATTGTTACAGGTGATTACAGAGGGAAGGGGTTCCCCCAATGAAAAACATGCTCTCCCTCCGGTATGAAGCAGGTCATGAATTTGTTTAAGAAATCCGCTGGATAGCTCCTTCCAGGGGGTACTCTGAGAATGTTTCTTTGTTGAAAATCAACAATACCGAAATGCTTTAGACGTCGCCGGACCCTGCGGATGTGGATGATCCTTCCAAGAGGAGATCAAGCGGGCTTTTTGGTGCCATCGTCATGTCCCGCATGACATGGGTCATAATACCGATATTATGGACTAATTCAGATGTCAAGGAGATTTTCTTGATTAATTATTTGTAATTTTCTTAATATATAGTATTGTTAAACACAAATCGAAGGAATAAACCGATTCAGTACAATAATTGTTAGGCAATCAACACTTCAAGAAAGGAAAAGAAGCAATGAAGCTACGAACTCTGAATGTCACAATGGAGGAGGCAACAAATATAGGAAACCTTAAAATAGAGGCCAACTGCAGGTATGTTATCAAAGCCGAGCATGAGAAGAACACGAATTGGATTCTAGATTTAAAGATAATCTCCTTTGGCACGAAAATGCATAAACTCGGTGATGTATGGCTCCCACTCCCCCATGTCAAGGCATATCAATTGAATATAGTCAATCCTTTTGCGACTGTCAGCGCTAATGAGATTGTCGGCACGGAAAGCGAATTCCATTATACAACTGAGATTGATAAAACACTCGTCTTGGTCGAAGATAACGATGTCTACAATTTCACCGGCAAACTACGACCATTCAGCGCCCTGATTGAATCAAACATGATAAGCCACAGTATTATATAGGATATTGACTAACAAGGGCATTGAGTCGGAAAATCATTCCGCTGTAGCTCCATGATTTCCGCTCATGTCCGGCGTTATCGAACAAAAACGTACTATTGATTATTGCGAACCATATGAAGATACTGAACGTATAATTTATTATGATTCGAAAGGCAAAGTTATTAAATACATTAAAGCTGGCGGTTCTGATGATTCAGCTAGGAAAGTTACTTTTTATTATGTTTTGTTTCGGGCATCTGCCCGGGTTTTTCACTCATTTCCCGGGCAAATCAAACTCGAAGCACCTTCAGAGCAGTAATTTTTACCGGTTGGATTCTTTTCCCATGAACACGACCGATTTTTTTGTGCTCTTCGAATGCCGAAAAAGGCGAGATTATGCTTTTTTATTCAAGCACATCGAGTCCCTATCTTTTAATATTGCCCCATCTTTTAAATAGAAGGGTATAGAATTTGGGCTGTTCGAAATCGGCCTGCATAAGCTTGGTTAAATGAGTATACCCGAGTTTTATCTCATCATAGTGCCTCAGGCCCTCTACTAAGATTTTTACTTTATCTTTTGTCAATGAGAAAATAATTTTATTTTCATCGGTCAGAGCCCGTTCCTGTTCACCCGGATCAGGGATAGTAATCATATAATTTTGTTTACCCTCGACTAGGGGAACGAGGGAGTAGATACAGGAGTCTATGGGATCGAATTCGGAGGTTACATGGACACCTTCCTTGTATTTTATTGCCATCAGTATATTTCTCAGCTGGGCGTTGTTGGAATAGATGAAAACCACATCCGGCTCAAAGGTGGTATTCCTCAAGGGTGCCGTGAGGCAGCCGATATACTTTCCCGCTTCAAAGCATGGAAATTTCATATTCTTTGCTAATTCAGGTTTTTCAAGGAAATGACCGAGGAACTTCGAACCGGTACCACCCAACGCCTCCAATATTTCTGGATCATCACCAAGTTGCGGATTATATAATCCCCCTTTCTTGAAAAAATCGGGTTGTTCAACCAAACCGTAACCGATGACAGGGGCATAACACCAGTGGTCTTCTTTCAGCATAGCCACGGTTGCACCATCGCGTCGTGAGAGAGAGAAAGCCTGACATTGAGCAAGATGCTGATTACGATCCCTTTTGGGTCTTACTGCTTCTGCCGGAATTTCTTCTTCCTTTTGAATCATTTTTACGGCTACAGTAAAAGAATCCAACCTTAGAACATCTTCAATTTCTTTACCATAACTTCTGTACTCTTCGATTGTTGCCATTTCAAATTCCACCTTTTGCTTAATAGATTTTATAATTAAATGATAGGAACAACAAAAATTGATTTTCCCAAAAAGTCAATCCAATTTCCTTTTCATCATCCTGTAACTCTATCTCATTTTGCTCTTTCCAACCTAAAGGAGCAAGCTTTGAGATATGATCCCAGTCTGACCACTTCCCTCTGCTCTTTGAAGAATAAAGATCAAAATAGCGTATCAGTCTTACTCTTGGCAATGGGATGTGCTGCGCCAGCCTGGCGATAAATTCATCAGCGTCATATATCTTGAGATTCTCTTTAAAGCATTTTAAGAAATTTTTAATGTCAACAGGAATTAAATATTTAAGTCGAGTTAGCGTAAAATTTCGGCTGATCCGGTTTATTCGTGAAGTAAAGGGTCCCTCTCAAGCGACCTTGGAAAAGAGGCGATTGAGAGTCTTATATTATTAGCCGAGGTTAAAGCAATCAACCCAATTCGGGTATTTAACCCGAATTAGATTGAAAGGAAACCACCGTCGACGAAAATTGTCTGTCCGACTACAAAGTCGGAGTCATCCGAGGCTAGGTAAAGCGCCGCGGAGGCGATATCATCCGGTTTTCCGATTACTCCCCGGGGCGTTTTTTCAAGTGCATTTTTTTTGAAATCTTTTCCCTGTGTTGCTACATCATTAACCATTGGGGTGTCAATTACTCCTGGACCTATCGCGTTTACGTTTATTCCGAGAGGGGCAAGGTCTATTCCTAGGGAAATAGTCAAGCTGATGAGCCCCCCTTTCGAGGCGCAATACCCGCAATCATTCTGGAGACCGATTTTTGCACCCATCGATGCGATGTTTATTATTTTCCCCTTTTTTTGTTCCATCATATATTTGACTGTATGTTTAATACAGAGGAAGGCTCCTTTGAGATTTATATCCAGTACTCGGTCCCAATCCTCCTCGGTCATCTCCAGAATCGGCTTTTTTATCAAGAGCCCTGCATTGTTGACCAAAATGTCGACCTTTCCGAACTCTTGAATGGTTTTATCAACCATATTTTCAACATTTTTGGAATTGGAGACATCGGTTTCTACAAATAAAGCTTTGTGACCCGCTTTTTTAATTTCTTCTTCGACTTTTTTTCCGGTATCGGATCTGATATCCGCTATGACTACGCTGGCTCCCTCTTCTGTGAATCTTTTGGCGATAGCACGTCCGATTCCCGAACCTGCTCCGGTTACAATTGCTGTTCTGTTTTCTAATTGTAGTTTCATGGATTTTATGTTATTAAAATAAAAATAAATTGTCAATAGATTAAAATGTTTTTATAAGATTACAATAATTATTATTTTCATCACCTTGACTTCCCTAATCATGTCACCTATTATCAATTATAAAATCTAAATGATAGGAACAACGAAAATTGATTTTCCCAAAAAGTCAAGCCAATTTCCGCTATTCCACTATTTCGCAAGATAATCGCGCAGGTTGTCTTTCAGAGAGATAGAATAAAGCGCTTTATGCAAAAAATTTCATAGTGGAAAAATATACGGATTTTTTTATTAGCAGGACATAGCTACTTCTTTATCTGGCAGGTGCGAAAAAGATCAAAACAAAATGTGAAATATCATATATCAGGCAAATCCTTCTCATCAAGCCCAGGCGGAGCTTTATTTGTTTTTATCAGATGTTTCAGTATCTTTTTTATTTCACAAGTATCCATGATAAAAGCAAGGATTTTCATCTCAGAACCACATTTAGGACAGACAAGCGGGTCGACTTCATAAATCTTCGCTATAAGCCTCGCCCATGTGGATTTGCTTTTCTTGGCTGATATGTCTTCACTATTGCCTGCCGGCTCGGCAATTTCCTTTTCATCATCCTGTAACTCTATCTCATTTTGCTCTTTCCAACCTAAAGGAGCAAGCTTTGAGATATGATCCCAGTCTGACCACTTCCCTCTGCTCTTTGAAGAATAAAGATCAAAATA
>Ga0307419_10000473_pt1 | contig 20244 bp, 24 predicted proteins | sample SalMarWE160230MG_2_FD_202512 | JGI IMG/M metagenome (GOLD analysis project Ga0307419, IMG submission 202512) | Salt marsh sediment microbial communities from the Plum Island Ecosystem LTER, Massachusetts, United States - WE1602-30 | ecosystem: Environmental > Aquatic > Marine > Intertidal zone... | reverse complement strand
TAATGAACTATGTCAAGAAAATCCGCTGAAATTTTAATGGATGATGAGGAAATGGATGTGTTTGGATTCATGCTCCAAGCCTTAGGGTATGACTATACTTCTACTGATGTAAAATATGGAAAAAACCTCATCGATCGAGATAATGTTGAAAAAAACTTTCACGTGCTCGAAAAAATGGTTGAAAATCGTTCTTTCAGACGGGCACCTTATTTCGCAATCGGTTATCTCATAATGACCACGGGAACCCACATGCCAGAAGATTTAAGAGCTGAAATTATAGAAGCTTCAAGATGGGAACATGAAAAAGGGCGATGGACGGATCCTGAATTCGCACTTAAACGAAAAATTTGTCTACAAGATTTCAGCGTTAAAATAAGTTCATACAAGGTAGGACAAAAACTCTTCCCGTTATCTATTAATTATTCTGTAATAAGAGAAATCGAAAATGCAATCCTCAAACCCGAACAACTCCAAAAGGTACATGAATCAAATAAGATGATTAGAATAAAACATATCAACTTGGATGGATGGGGGTTAAAAAATATTCCAGATCTAATTTTTAATTGCTGGAATCTTAAAACTCTAAGCTTAAGACATAATCAAATCATTGAGGTTCCTGAGATAATTGGAAATTTAAGAGTATTAGAATATATTAAACTAAGTAATAATGAAATTACAAAACTCCCTAATGCTATTGAAAACCTCTCAAAATTAAAATCTCTTAGCATTACTAATAATCCCATATCATCTTTACCAAAATCACTTAAAAATCTCAAAAATCTAGAACACGTGTACGTTCGAGGGACCCATATCACTGAAAAACCCGAAATCTTTAAAGATGCTCGATATGATGATTACACCAAGACTATTTATGTGAAAGAATTTCACGAATAAATTAAAATATATATCTTTTTCTAATTACTTCTTTATATTTCTCCAAATCTTTTACTGACTAAACTATGTATATTTATCTTCCGGGTAAATATAATGCGATTCCTTAAGAGAGTCACTTGCTTCTTCATACTTTCCTAATTCAGCCAAGGATATTCCTTTATACCACGCTGTATTATCCAACTAGTACAGAATTCAACATGAGTTTAAAATCAGTGAAACCTGTATATGAATCTTTCGTGTTCAAGATTCTCGAGTGAATGCATTAAGCGATCTGATCGTCAATTACTATGAAACTCATGCAAATGCCAATGGAATTGTTTGTACTTCACAAAGAAGCCAATTCACTGCATGGCTCAAGGAACTTGATGGTTCTTAAAAAAGTATTTTTAAGATAATTGAAAATAATCTTTCAAAATAATTTGAATATTATCATAATCACTCTTAGCAACTCTCCCTCTTTGTCGTAAAAATCGTTGTTTACTTATGGATCGGATTTGATATATCATCACAATAACTTTTTTAGTTAAACCATTAGTATTGTTAGGATTTAATATGGATGTATATGGAAAGTCCTTCAATGCTTGCACATTACTTGTTAAAGGTATAATAGTCGCCATATCTACAAATTTATTAAATTTAACAACAATACATGGATGTGAATTTTGTTCTTCATGACCCACACCTTCACCAGGATAACTTAATTCAACATCCCATATTTCTCGATTTTTTATTTGAAGCTTTCTCCATCCTTCCACAATATTCACAAATTTTAATCTTCTGCTTTATCCCATATATCAATTTCTCTTCGAACTTCTTCATTTAAGAACTCTGGATTAAAGAATAACTTTTTTACAGTATTAATAGCAATAACAATTATTGAATCCTTTAAATATCGTTTTATCTCTTTAATTTTTGCAAATATTTCATCATCTAACAAATCAGGATATTTAATTTTTAAATACCGAGCTGTTGATATAGCTTCTAAAAACTCGGATTCATAATCATTGGTAATTGGATGAAAAAGAACATATTCATTAATTTTATCTAAAATTTCTAAATCCTTTTCATTTAAAACATAATCAGTTTCAAGGGTTTCAATTAATTGAGGATCTTTAAAGTAATCCTGAGTTAGTCTTGTGCTATAAGGTCCTTTAATATATAAAATAAAATTATAATTTAGAGGAATTCCCATTGATTTACATAAATAAGCTAATTTTTGAATTTTAAACCGAGAAACATAATCTCTATCAGGCCTATCCAAATAAATATTCCAATATTTCAATGCTGAAATAATTTTTTTAAAATCATCACTCATGATTAACTTCCTTCAATAATTTTTTTATTAATTCAATCCAATTTATGATTTTTTTTAATTCCTCTTTTCCATTATTCGTAATTGTATAAAAATGCAATTTTTTATTATCCAGCACTACATTATTTTTAGTAATGTATCCCATCTTTATTAAGTAGTTAAGATTTGATGCTAAATTTCCATCTGAGACCTTTAATGCTGTTTTTAATTCCCGAAATTGAAGACCATCAATGAAATATGAATTTAAAGCAAGTAAACTTAAACGTGTTATGGTAAATGTATTAGAATTTATTTGATTCTTTTTTTCAAAAACTTCTTTAATAAACTCATCTTGATTATAATTCATGTTTTCCCATTGATTAATTAAATTCAAATTATATAAATTAAACGATTTACTTTTAAAAAGAAAGTAAAATCTTATATTTTAAAATATAAACACTCAACTAATTTTCTATATTACAAAATAAACTCTTTTGTTTTTAAAAATCGTACGAAATTTCGCCTAAAAATGAAGTTTTTTTCCATATTTCTTTGTTATTATTTTTAATATTCCATATTTTAATCCATTTTTTAAATCGCGCCAACTTTTGATAAATAAACCAGATTGACTTATCCTAATCTTTTACAAAGAATAAAAATTAAGAGATTTCTTTAGAAACACATATTTAGCGTAATATTGTTAAGAATGAATCTAATCCAGGTGCGACAAGCAAAATAATTTAGAGGGGGTATTATAGAAGAAGAGTAGGAGCCCCTAAACCCCCAAAAAAATTTTATTAGGTAAGCTTTGCCAATCTTTTTTAATCATCCTAATGTTATCTAAATAATTAAAAAAAAATTTATTATAACTTCAAAAAATGATGAGGAAAAAAGCGATAGTGCTTGGAATTTTATGTTCTTTCTTTATAATGCAAGGAATTTTCATTGTATCAATTCCAACTGTTAAAGCAGATACCACAATTCCCCCTAATTTCTATTCAGAATTAGACACGGATTCAGTATATGTTTATAATGTCACCAAATTTGGCGGGGATCTAAGTTGGTCATACTTAAATTATACCTCAAAGTATATTACTACGACCAATGTAGGTGGTCAAATATCCGTTAATTTTACGGGTTTTTATGATAAAGATCCTGATGATTTAGATAATGCTTTCGAAAGTCCCATACCATACATGGATGTTGAATTTATTGAGAATCAAGCAGGAGTTTTGAATTCTAATCATACGTTTTACAATGTATCAAATAGTGAAACTGCTTTCAACATGGCATTAGGGTATAGTTCTTTTAAATCCGGTTTTCTTATCCCTATTGATAATTTAACTAAACTAAAAGAATTAGCCCTGGCTCAAGATAGTGGCTACATGTCAGGAGATATAGAAGTTGAGGAATCTTCTAATTTTATATCATTCGACTTCAAACAGGATTCGAAATTCCAAAATACAACAATAGTATATGAAAAAAAAAGTGGTTTGTTGGTTTGGGCAAGAACAAAATTAGCTCCAATATTTGATCCTATTGGGTATACTCTTGAATTCTTCTTGACAAACTATTCTCTTGATTTCAATTCTGCCTATACGTACAATATTTCAAGGTTTGGAGAAGCGGCATTTTGGAATGATTGGGATGATAATTACGTTGATACGTGGATTACAAATCCGGGAGGACTTGTAATAGTAAACTTCACAGATTATTTTGATAAAGATCCGAATGATTTAAACATATCTGATGCCTTTCCATCCAATTTAAAGAGAGTCTGGCTAGACATCGAGGTTTATTATAATGGATCTTTTGGTCTAATTGGTCCTCAAATTAGTTTAACAAACATATCTAATAGAGAAGCAGCGATCCAAATGGGAATGGGATATGGAGATTTACAATCGGGGTTTTTGATTCCAATGATAAACAACATCACGTTCATAAGAGAAAAAGCACTCAATGCTGCAAATCAAGGAGAAGTTATATTTGCAGAAACCGAACTAACCATTAGCATCTACTATGACCAGAGTGGTGGTTTTGAACAAAAAACCCACTTCATTTATGAAAAGAAAACGGGACTCTTGCAATGGATTGACACCGAAGTAGGAAGTTTTAGTTTAGAAATGACATTAATAGGATTTACTCCACCACCTACAACTACGAATCCACCATCAAATCCTGCAATTCCATCCTTTATCCCTATAATTTTAGGATCTGGGATGATAATAACATCGGTGTTGCTAATCAAGAAGGTTAAAAGACAAATCAAAAAGATTTAAGCATGTTTTTCTATTTTTTTTAATTTTTAAACGTGAGAAATTTATGGAACAAAAGAAAAAATATATCTTAATTGCTATAATTGGGGTTATTTTATTCTCATTATTAATTCTAATTAATTTCAGTTTATATAAAACTCCTGACAAACTCGAAGTGGTGGAAAATATAACATTAATCGTGGATTACAATAACGGTACGATTAAAACTCAAGAAAAATTCACACTTAGTGAAGGAAAAACAACTGCTTTTGATGCTTTGAATCAGTGGTGTGAGATTCAATATGATGACTTTGGATGGGGTGTTATTGTAAGAGCAATAGATGGATTGGGTGGAAATTGGCTCTATTTCATTAATGGTAAAGCTCCAGGAGTAGCATCAAATGTATATGCTTTAAAGGACGGAGATCTTGTTGAATGGAAACGGAGTTAAAAAAGGAGTTATGCTTGGCTCTGAATTTGCATTAATGTAGGCTCCATTTCTCGAAAAGCTTTACGGATTTTATGAAAGTAATACCCCAATCGATAACCTTTCTTGCAGTTTGTAAATAACATGAAATCATTTTCGGCAGATCCTACTAGAATAATAGTATAACCTTTAATCCCTCTAATGACAATTTCTCTTAATTCTCCCTGACCGAGTCCCACGCTAATCTTTTCTCCTAACGATATTAAAGTCGCTGGGCTCGCACTATAAATATCTGCTACTACATCGGCAGTTTCAGAGCTTGCTATTCTTAATCCTGTTTTTGACACTAACGCAGTACCTTCTAGATCAGTTGAACTTTCTAAATTCTCTAATTTGCGCATTAAATCCGCGAGAATTTCAGGATCAATGTTTACCTCTGATGGTTGAAAATCTTCCATTATGATAACCTCACTTAATAATATAATTAGTTTTGCACATTTAAATCTTTTTTAGATTTCAAGGTAAAACTTCTCAGCTCTTTTAGTATTACCACATCTCCTTTTTTCACTTCAATTTTTTGGTGATTTTCATCTCTTTCAATTCCGATAATTACAGCCCCTTTTGTGCCAAAAGAGCTGAGAATTTTAGTAAACGGGGGTTCAAGGTTTTTTCCAATCACCTTTTTTGCTCCAATTAGGCTTTGAGCTAAGCCTGAGCATACAATACCTTGGGAATGATCTGGGTTTTCTATCTTCCCTCTTTTTGTTTTAATTCGGTATAATTCAGGGGGTTCACTATGAATCTTAATTAATTTAGCAGCACCTATAATTCTTAATGAGGTCGGAGGGAGATCCAATCTACTCAATAAAATTCGAGATTTCTCTTTAGAAAATAAAATTTTCTCGTTTAACCATAAAAAAGCAGAAAAATTATCATTATCCTTTAAAATAGATGTTTCCAATAACTTACCATTATCTTCTTTAAAAGGATAGATAAAACCGGAAGTAGTAAACATCCCAATGGTCGAATGTACTTGCGTGCCAAAAGGTACATCCGGTTTAAATAAACGATTCTTCTTCACTCTGATCTCAACAAGGTCACAATATTCAAACAATTTGGGATCATCAGTTGCATAACAACCCCTATATACTTTATTGATATCGATACCTTTCAAATTTATACCCACGCGATCTCCCGCTTTCGCAGAAGGAAAGTCTTGATGGAATATTTGAATTGACTTCACCCTTCCTTCTTCATTAATAGGTATTATAGTTAATTTTTGATTTAATGATAAAGTACCTTTTAATAAAGTGCCCGTGAGAATAGCACCTCTTCCCTTTATTGGAAAATGATGGTCAATTGGTAAAACAATATGACCTTCGATATCCCTCTTGATATTTAATTGTTTAATTTTTGCTAAAATCCCTTTTTTTAACTCTTCAAAACCTTTTTTCTGTTTTGCTGAAACTGCATAGATGGATATATTGGATCCATAAGATGTTGATTTGAAGAAATCTTTGATTTTGTCCATTTCTCTATCAAGATTTCCTTTAAATAAATCAATTTTATTCAGTATTACTATTACATCCTTTATTTCCAAGGCTTCAATCATTATAATGTGTTCTCCAGTTTGAACTTGAGGTCCTTTATTAATATCTATAACAATAACCGCAATATCAATGATTTCTACTGAAGAAGCACTGATTTTTATTAGATCGGCATGTCCAGGCCCATCAACCAATGTTATAAGATAATCATCTAAAATTAAACTAGTAAACCCGAGATCTATTGTTATCCCTCTTTCCTTGCTTTGAGGGTGAGCATCAATCCCTGCAGTAGATATGATTTCACTAAGTACTTCTGCAATCGCTGTTTTACCAGAGTCTATATGACCAAATAAACCGATATGAATAGGAATCTTATTTTCAACATTATGCATATTTAAACAATATTTTAATGATTAATTCGCGATATAGGTTTTTAAATATTGGACTCCAATAAAATTTAATTCAATGGATTTTAATTTATTTTATAGGATTATTTTATTTTTAAACTGTAAAATTGTGAAAAAAAATGCCTTCGAAGTATTGCGTGTATTGTGGTAATCCCCTTAAGGAAAGTGATAAATTCTGTATTATCTGTGGAAAACCTGTTTTAAGAGATCTTCCAGATACACGGAAATCAGAACCTAAACCACGATCAAAACCTCAACGTCAAGAGATTTTGCCAAAAGAAGATACAGTTATCGAATTCGCTGATGGTAGTGAAGAAGGACTCGAAATAAAGGAAGATAAAAAAGAAAAGAAAAAGGAAAAAGATAAAAAAGGAGATAAAGTCGTTGAAAAACCCCTTCCATTTGAAGTAAAAGAGCAAATGATTCTATATATTGAATACAACGATATCCAGCTTAATAAAGAAATCCTAATTACCAAGTTAAAGGATTTGCAGAAAGAGTTAAAAGATCCAGCATATGGATATGATGAACAATATAAAGAATCTTTAAACGTCAAACTTGAAGCAATTAAGACACTTATCAATGAAATGAAACAAAAAGAAAGTGATCTCAAGCAAAAAATGGATGATCCCTTCATTGTTCAACGGATCAAAACAGACACGGAAACCAAGATCTTTCAATTGAAAAACTTAACTAAAGAATTTAAATTACATAAAGTTGATAAGGATTCTTTTGAAACCTTGAGAGATAAATATAAACAAGAAAAAGAAGATTTGGAACAAGAAAGGGAAGATCTTATATCTGGAATGAGTTTGTGGATAAGAGAACTCAAATTAGAAAAAACTGAAGCTCAATCTCAACGAAATCTTAACAAGGGAAGATTTCATTCAAAAGAGATTACTCAAGAAGATTTCAATTCGAAAGATAAGGAATTAGAATTGAAAGTTAAAAAGATTGATGTTAAAATTAAAACTTTAGAAAAACTTGTCAAGTGAAATAAATAAATTTTATTTTCACTCAAACATTAAAAAATGTGATCAACATGAGAAAAAAGTTAATTGGTTTCATGCTCTTATTATTTGCTTTATCATTACTGACAATTGGTATAATAGAAGGTGAATTCAATTTAATCTCATCCATTTACACCCAAATGGCTTCAATACCATAAAAATAAGCATGATATATAGGAACTATTCGTAATCGTAACGTTTCATTCTTGTTGGTGCCACAGAATCATCTAAAAACCCTTTCTTTTGATATAGCTTTTCCTGTGATTTTCGATATTTATTAGACTCTTTATAGTGATTTTTGCAAAGATAAATTTTATGTTGCTTGTTTTCGATATATCTCAATTCAGCTTTTTCTACATAAAATTTCCACTTGTTTTCCGGTAAGGAGCGAATAGCTATTTCATTGCAATTTTTAATGCTACAAGATCGCTCTTTAGTAGTAGCGCTTCCTAGATCTTTTTTTTCTCTGAGTTCCTTTGGGAGTTTCATTCATATCATCTTTCTAAAAATTTTATTATAAACAATAATTATATATTTTAATTCATCACCAACTTAAAGTTTTATCTAGTAGCAAATGGATTCTCTAAATTTCTGTTACAATGAAACCAAAATAAGAAAAAATCTCTATCCATATGATTCTCAATCTAGAATTAAACTAAATGACGATTTCTTTACTCCTTCTGCTATTTTATTTCCAATAATACCATATAAAGATAAACCTTATGAATTAATTTTAATACATCGTTCGGAAAGGGGAACTCGCCATAGGGGCGAGATGTCATTTCCAGGTGGAAAATTTGAGGCTATTACAGATAAAACCATGAGAGACACTGCTCTGAGAGAAACTGAAGAAGAAATTGGGGTCTTAAGGGAAAAAATTAAGGTTCTAGGTTGTTTAAACGATTTTCCTACAATGACAAAATATATAATTACTCCTTTTGTTGGTATAATTAATAAGGATCAAGAACTAGTCAGAGACGAACGAGAAGTACAAAAAATCTTAAAAATATCTATTGATTTTTTTACAGATAAAAAGAATTTTAGAGAACAATCAATTGATATTGAAGGTCATAAGTTTCCCATATTTTATTTTAATTATACTAATCTTGATGATGGTAATCATTACACTATATGGGGCGCCACAGCATATATGATAGTAACTTTTATTGAAAAAGTATATAACTTTACATTATCTGATCTTGGATTAAAGAGATTTAAATTAGATAAAATCAAGCATTTAAAAGAGTACATTAAATATAGAGACCAGATCATTAAGAAATTTTGAGAGAAAAATGGTAAAAAACCCGTACTTATTTGACGAGGAATTCATTCGCTCTAAATTAAAGCAATATCAATCTCCCGAGAGATTATCATTAGATCACGACAAATTCGTACATTCAGCTGTAATATTCTTGATCGTTCCTCACGCTGAACAACCTTATGATTTGATTTTAATCCGTCGAACCAAGCACCAAAAAGATAAACATTCTGGTGAAATGTCCTTTCCAGGAGGAAAATATGATGCTAATAGAGATAAAACGTACCTTGATACTGCACAAAGAGAACTTATGGAAGAATTAGCGATTTCACCTAACCAATTAACTATTTTAGGATGCATTGATGATCATTTAACACCAAAAGGGTTTATCATAACTCCATTTGTAGGATATATAAATGAAGAATTAAGAATGAAGAAATATGATGGAGAAGTTCAAGAGATAGTGAACATTCCTATTAGTTTTTTTGCTAATCGAAACAATTATCGGGAAAGAACCTACTATCTAAAAAATAATCTCATTGGTGTCGGAAAATATAATTATAAAACAGCAGATAATAAAAAATACGTGATTTTTGGTGCTACATCACACATTATTGTTAATTTTATTGATAATGTATATGATTTAGGATTAAAAACAGCAGGATGTAGAAGAGTAAATTGTGAAGATCTTGAAGATAGAATCGTAAATTAGATTTACTTTAGTATATTTATATAAAATAATAAAAAAATTAATCAAGGCCCTTGATGGTTGGGGTGGTCCCTGACGCTGGGCTTCAAACCCAGTTATCCTGCGGAGGGATAGCGGTTCGATTCCGCTCGAGGGCCGCCATTTCTATAAATTTATAGTGATTATTAATGGTTAATCTGAACGATCTAATAGAATATTTTAAGAACACCAGCATTCCTCAAAACATGTTGAATCGGGGTCAACTTGTATTGAATAATTTCCTACATCCAATCAAGGTGCTTTTTGAACAAAAATCGGTTCCCATCAAACCATGGAATGATGATCAAATTGAATTTTTGCTCCAAATTCTTTCTCACATGGATACTGATAAGGATGATAAATCTGCGAGGGTTGGTGAAAGAGAGGCAAGAATTGCTTCGAATTTACATCTAAAAACTTCTGCTGGATTTTGCCATGGTGTTGGTAGGAGCGGTTTTTTAACGGCTCCACAACCCAAAGCACCAGGAGGATCAATATTGTATGAAACTACAAATTATTTAGCACGTGATTTTCTTAAAAAATTTGGGCTTCCAAATATCAATAAAGCAATTGTGCTTCCTTTATGTACGGGGATGTCATTGGCTTTAACATTAGCAGCTCTCAAACCTGATTGGAACAATGATGATCTAATACATAAAAGGGCAGTAATAATCCCTCAGATTGATCATAATTCGATATTAAAAAGTATTGAAATGGTTGGTGCAAGAGTTAAAATTGTCAAAGGTAAAATTTTTGGAGATGCAGTTAGAATCCCAATTGAAGATATTAAAAAAAGTATTGATGATACTTGTTTTGGAATATTATCTATAACAAGCTTTTTTCCTCCCCGAGAAAATGATGATATTAAGGAAATCAGCAAGTTTGCTGAAGAGCATGAATTAGTCCACGTGGTTATTAATGCTTATGGGGTTCAAAGTCCTGAATGGATGAAAATTATTAGATCTGGTATCGATGCTGGAAGGATTGATGCGATTATCCAATCCACTGATAAGAATCTTCTCACTCCCGTTGGAGGGGCGATCATAGCTTCCCCAAATAAAGAAAACGTTAAAAAAATTAGTCAAACTTATGCAGGTCGTGCTTCAGCTTCCCCTGTTGTTGATAGCCTCATCTCAATGCTCTCTTTAGGCATTGAGAGGTATCAAGAATTGATAGATAATCAAAAAGAAAATAGAAGAAATCTCGAACAAGAATTAAGTAAAATTGCACTTAAATATAATGAAAGGATTTTAAATGTATTTAATCCTGTTGCTGTAGCAGTCACGTTAAAAAATCTTAAAAAGGAACAATTATCTGCTCTGGGGGGTGCACTCTATAATTTGAGAGTGACAGGTCCACGTGTTTATGATCCCTCTAAAAAAGATTTTGGTACGTGTTGTACAAATTATAATACTCCTTATATTGTAATGAATGCAGCAATTGGTGCCACAAATAAAGATATTAACTATGCGGTAGAACGTTTTGATAAAGCCTATTACCAAATAATGAAAAAATAGCAATTATGTTTAGTATTTGAATATCGGATGGGATAAATCAAAAAAAAATAAAAATGAGAAGAACAATATTTATATAAAAAAAAGATTTGTGATAGAATGGAAAATCGTCTTTTAACTCAGTTTAATGATATTATTTCTACTCAATGGCAGTTTAAAGAAGTAATTGAACCCAATACTCCATTATCTTCCAGAGAAATTTTTGAGTTGGCTTATCATACTTGCAATTCAATCGCCACTCGGAGCATATTCCTAAAATTATCTCTAAGTGAAGCAACAGGAGCACAAGCAATCCTGTATTTAAATAGCAAGAAATTTATAACGATAGATGCATTAGATAATGGTTTAAAAATCAAAAAGTATTATCCCGAAGGATCTACTGGTGATAAACTAATAACTGATTTATTACCAACTTTGCAAAGAAGAAAACAAATTTTTACTGGAAAGGAAAATGAAATTAAGACTCAATTATTAAAAATGATTTTAGTTGAAAGAAAATTGGATGAGTGCGCAAATCATGTTATTATTAAAAATTATAATCGAAAAATATACTTTGCAATAGGGGATGCAAGAGAAAGTGCTGCAGTTGTACCTATATTTATGGAGGCTGAAGGAGCGAGTTTGGTACAATTAGCATTGAACAAGTGGATGACTAAAACACAACTACTGGATCAAGAAAAAACTTTTCCAGAAAACCTTGTGCCAGGATTACTTAAGAATCTCATGCAAATTAAGAAATGGATTTTAAATTTAATCACCTCAAATCTGGAAAAATAAAATTCTGATCTTGGTTATATTTATGTTTACAAGATAAAATATTTAAAAAAAGAAAAAAATTGGGCCATCGGGGATTTTCGTGCTCAACTTTATTATTTAAGTCACTTCGAACCCCGGCTCTCAGGCTTTTACTGTTATGGACAATTTTTTAAATGTATGTCCATAGGCCATTTATAAGACCTGCGCTTTTTGACCAAGCTCGAAAAACCTCGTTAACCAGGCTGAGCTAATGGCCCAAAATATATACACTATTTTTGTAATAATATTATAAACTCAAAAAGCATAAAAACATAAAAATTTTTTTATTGATGCACTCTGTTATATTTATAATTGAAATAGAAAATTATTATTTGAATTATTTAATTATTGGGTGATTATCATCGCAGAAATGCTTACAGACTTGCTACAGAACATTTACAAAAGAATTGCTCAATTGGGTCAAGCAATTCAAGCGTTGAATTCTTCTTTAGATGGATTAAATCAAAATATTGAACAAAAAGTAACAAATCTGAATATTAAATTAGAAGAATTCACCAAAGAAATCGATGTAACAAAAAATAATCATATAGGAGTGTTGAGAGAAATCGGAGAAGGGACGAAAGATGAATTAAAAAAACTTCAAGGAGATTTAGGTTTAGATGCTCTCCAAACACTAATTTCTAAATTAGAAGAATTTGAAAAATTATCAGAAGAAGTGTTAAATCAGGAAACTGTAAACCTCCTTCTTTCTGAAGCAATAAATTCTGTAAAAGTTTTGAAGGAACAAGCACCAAGTAAATTATGATGTATATTTCAATAAATTATAAATGCTGAATATTATGGCTGAAAAATTATTAGAAGAAATGATTATTAAAATTAATCAGATTACTACCTCTCTAGATGGAACAATTGCTCAAATAAATCAGATGAGTACAGCAATCCAGACTATGTCACAAAAATTTTCAGAAGAGACAATATCAGTTAATGAAAACATTAGGTTAATTGTGGAGGTATTAAAACAATTCCGAATGAAGTCTGGTGAAAGTATACAAGAAATCTCAAATGATTTTAACTCCCAAATTAAAAAATTATATGAAAATAAATCAATTGAAATCATTACTGAAACAGAAAAGAAAGCAATTGATATTATCAGACAAGCTGCGAAAACAGTATCCAATAATTTATATTATGCTCAATTATTGAATGTAATTCAATCAATTAGGGAAGAAACCAATAGAATAATTAGTTGTAAAGAACCTTAAATAATTTAAATCATAATATCCTCTTGTTTTCAATTAAATAGTAGGAGTCAAAAATGCCAGCAGGAAGTTTTGTAATAATTTTACCATTAGATAAGGATTATAAAGTATTAGGTTATTACTTCAAGGATGGTAATTCTATTTTTGAGGTAACAAGCAATATTTTCTTGAGATTGCATTTGGATCATTCCAAAGATGAATATAACTTATTATCTTTGAAAGGAATTCGGCTTTTTTCATTTTTTTATACTTTGCAAGGGAAGATTGCAAGGAAGGCTTCTAGTATAATTATAGGATTGCTCCTAAATGAAAATGATCAACCTGAAAAATTTCGTGCTCCTTTAAAAGAAGCAGCTGAAGCTATAGAAGTTTTGGGGTCGGAAGTCTTAGATATGCCTCAAGACAAATTTGAGCAAGTATTAAAAGATATTTACTTAGAACATTTAGAACCACTTACAGATATACTAAAACCAGAAGCTTTAAGAGAAAGTATAATAAATATTACCAAACTCATGTTAAGCGGGGGAAAAAAAGAAAGAAGTATTGCCCAAGATCTATTAAAACGTGTGGAAAATAGAGATCATGAAAAAATCTCTGAAAATTATGAAAGTGCCGAAAACGCTTTGAAATCTTTAGAATATGAGAAAGCTACTAAATTATTTACTAAAGCTTCCCAAATAGCTGAAGAATTGTATATTCTAGATATTGCTGAAATCTTGAAAGAAAAATCAAGTTTTTCAATAAAAATCCCCAATTTATCAAAAAAAAGAAATAAGTTAGTGCAAGATGCACGAAACAGCCTTCGGAATGAAGACTTTCACTCTGCTTATGAGGCCTATAAAAAAGCAAGTGAATTATCAAAAAAACTAATAGACTTCGAAAAAGAAGAAGAATACAGACTCAAATCGAAAGCGTTAGAAGAGTTCTACCTTGTTGATAAAAAATATAAATAATTGAAATTTCTTCTTTACCTTGTTTTTAATACCTAAAATTAATAATATTTTCTGTTATATATCCTCTTAGAAAATGGTTGAAATTATCGGATTAATTACTGATTTTGGGTTACATGGGTCACATTATGTTGCTAGCATGAAAGGTGTAATTCTAAAAATTAATCCACTAGTCAAAATAATTGATATCTCTCATGCAATAACCTCTTACTCAATAATTGAAGCGTCTTATATCTTAAAAGCTACCTATACATTCTTTCCCGAGAAAACAGTGTTTATAATTGTAGTTGATCCAGGAGTAGGTAGTTCCAGGGAAATCTTAGCAATCAGAACAAATTCTAATCATTTTTTTATTGGTCCAAACAATGGGATTTTTGGAAATGTTTTTGAGAAGAATGAGATTAATTTATGTATTAAGATAGAAAATGAGAACTACTTCATTAAACCCACATCTGATACATTTCAAGGACGTGATATAATGGCTCCAGTCGCAGCATACATTACATCGGGAGTAAATATGCGGGAATTTGGTACTGAATTTAATATTGAGAATATAAAATCATCTCCCTTGAAGTATGAAATATTAAATAGAAAAAAAATTAAGTGCTATATCCACTATATCGATGATTTTGGTAATGGAATAACAAATTTCCCAATAAATAAACAATCCATAAAGAATTCTAACATGCCTTTAAATGAAGGAGATACCATCACTCTAGAATATAAAAATCGAATTTATGAAGGTACTTTTATTACCCATTTTAGCGGAACCTCCCTTGGATCATTATTATTCCTTAAAGGTTCCACAGGCTATCTAGAAATTTCAATGAATCAAAAAAATGCTGCGAGTTATATTGGTTTAAAAGTAGGAGATTTAATTTTTATTAATTTATGATAATGATTTTTATCATGGAAAAGGAAATCTTAGCATGTATTAAGGATCAAGACATAAAATATTTGCAATCAGGACAAATTTCCAAGTATGTTTTCCCTTTGGAAAGGGAAAAAGCACATGATGATCATGTAAGTCATTTAATTATTAGAGTGTTTGCATATTCAATTTCTCCCAAAAATGAGATCAGATATCTCATTCAAAAAAGAGGTATGAAAAAAGAGAGTTTTCCGGGTTATTTTACCGATTCAGCGTCTGGGCACGTGATATTTCAAAAAAATCTTGGTTTAAAAGACATCGAAAACAATGCAAAACGAGAGCTTCAAGAAGAATTTGGCATTCAACCAAAAAATATTAAAAAAGCATCTTTTTATGATATAAGAACAGAAAACTACATAAATACCTCTGAAATATCCTATATTTTCCTCTTTCAAGTGGATTATGATGTAGAATTTGAAGCTGATCCAATAGAACTTGATACTGAGACAAGCAGGTTCTATTCTGAATTTGAACTCAAACAAATTCTAAAAAATGAGAATTCCATTGATTATTCGAGGAAAATTTGGGAAGAAATTCTTACTATGGAGCTGAGAGATTTATTAAAAAATAAAATGAAAATGATAAAGCAAGGGAATGTGGCTTTATTCATTGGTAGATTCCAACCTTTCCATCATGGGCATGTCTATGTAATTAATAACATATTTAAGGAATTTAAAAAAATAAAAATAGCAATTGGAAGCTCTCAATTATCAAACACGTGTAGTAATCCTTTTACAAGTACCGAAAGGAGAAAATTTTTAGTTGCTGCTTTGAAAAGTAGAAAATATCCTGTTAAAAATTATCAAATATTTGAAATTCCTGATATTTTTAATGCTGAAAAATGGGTAAATCATGTGGTTTCCATTGTTGGAGAATTTGATACAGTTTTCTCAAATAGTGATTGGGTACGAATTTTATTTCAACGAAAAGACTTCAATATCGGTAAGAAAATAACCATTTTTAAGAAGAAATATAGTGGCACTAATATAAGAAAATTAATTTGTAAAAATGACAAAAACTGGAGAAATTTAGTACCAAAAGAAGTTATCAAAATAATCGAAGAACCTTCTATAGATGGAGTGAACCGAATCAGAAAATTATGTAAAGAGGAAGTTTTAAATTGAACGAAAATAAAATTATAAAGTTAGATGGTTCCATCGGAGAAGGCGGGGGCTCAATTATTCGGTTAAGTGCAAGTTTTTCTACATTATTTAATCAACCAATTCACATTTCCAATATACGTGCTAATCGATCAAAACCGGGTTTGCGTCAACAACATTTATTGGGGCTCAAGACTCTAGCAGAATTAACAAATAGCAATTTGAGTCAATGTGAAGTCGGCTCCAGCGAAATTACATTGATACCCGGAGGATCAATACAAAAATCAGAAATTGACGTTAACGTCAATACTGCTGCAAGTCTGGGATTGCTACTCCAACCAATTCAAATAGCTAGTCTAAGCATGAAGAAATCTCAAAGTCTAATAGTCAGACTTCATGGTGGCGGGACATTTGGGAAATGGGCACCAAGTTTGAATTATCTTAAAGATGTCACTTATAGCGTGTTTAAAAAAGCGGGACTCAATATAGATATTAATATTTATCGTCATGGTTTTTATCCAAAAGGAGGCGCGAAAGTTCACTGCTCAATATCTATAGGAAAAAATTCACTTAAACCGATTAATATGGTGAGTTTAGGTAATATTGAACAAATAAATGGAGAAATAATACTATCAAATCATTTTCAAAACAAAAATAACATTGGAGAAAGAATTAAAAACACGATCATTGGAGAAATAAAAAAATATCACCAAGACGTTAACGTTAACATAATTTGTAGATATGTATCGACCCTTAGTCAAGGATTAGGGCTCCATCTATGGGCAAATTCTAATACAAGTGCAATAATATCAACTGGAACTTTATTAGGAGAAAAAAGAATAACTTCTGAACAATTGGGTAAGCTAGCTGTAAAAGAATTGACAGAATATATAAAAAATGACATACCTGTTGATAAATATTTGAGTGATCAACTGATTCCCTTGATGGTTTACTTAAAAAGCTCCTCAATAATAAAGGTACTTGAGATCACAAGTCATACCCAGACAAATTTAGATTTAATCAAGAAGTTCTCTCAGAGAAATTATAAAATCAAAAAAGAACAAGGTGGGTATTATATTGAATTTGATTGATTTAAAGAAATTTTTATATTTAAGTACTATTATATGTTTATTAAATTATTAAATAGGTTATTAGATGTCAACTCAAAGTTACACTCGCTGTCCACGCTGTGGAAACGAAAATCGTAGTGGTAGTTATGCCTGTTCCTTTTGTGGCAAACGATTAAGAATAGAACGAATTGAAAATATCTCGATATTCAAGAGAATTGATTCTGAATGGATAACTCCAGCTCCATGGTACTTAAAAATTATATGGTTATTCATCAGACCAAATAGAGCTTTTTGGGATATCAATCATAAGAGAAACAAAGCACCTGGATATCTCATCATCGTATTTAATGCTTTAATTTATGGTCTGATGGGAATAGCATATTTATCACATTTTGTAATTTCAAACCCATTTCTATCATTTCTTTATAACCTAACCGTGTTTTCAGCATTTTTTATGATGGGTTTATTCTTTAACTTTATTTTTGGTAGAATTTTATTATGGTTCTTCATTAGAGGAGCAAATTCGGCTGTAGGGTTTTCTAAAATTTTAGAAACTCGATTTGGAGGTGAAACTCAGAAGGAAACATATCGTGAAGCAGAAATGAGTCCATTTAGCATATATAAAGGGGGCACTCTTCATCAACAAGAAGCTCATAAATATAAAATGATGTATTGTGCATTCACACCATTCTTGCTTATTAATCTAATCGAAACTTTCATAATTTTGGTAGGTTTTCCGACAAAAGCAATAACAATAACAGGATTTGATCCAACTGTTTTCACAGGCATGTTTAATTCTCCCACTTGGATTATTTTATACACAATAGATGCATTAACTATTGCTATTTGGATTCCAATATTAGTGACACTTGCGATAAGAGAATTATCAAATTCATCAACTTTTCGAGTATTATTTGCCTCCTTTGCCATTGGGTTACTAACGGCGATAATTGTTTTCTTCTTACGACCCTCATTCTTACCATAAATTTATTAACATCCATTCTTCATTTTATTTAATCAAACTCATTAATCTTATTGAAATGACAACTCAAAATGATTCTTCTTTAGAATCTGAAATCTTTGCAATCGTGGAGACAATTATCACTCTCCAATTGAAATATCAAAATGGTGATGTTTCCGATGCTTTTTACCAAAAAGCCATAAATAGTGCCTACAAAGAAATCTTAAAATTTCATTTTAAATTAAAAGAAAAAGATTTAATGCTCTCAGATGTCCTCGAGAATATGAATCTCAAGAATAAATACCAAAAAGCACTAGATATTCTAAGTCAAGGGATTGCCTCAAGTTCTTCTGGGGATATGTATACTTCCCCAAATACGCAAAAAGGATCTTCGATATTGGCGCTTCCAGGTATTACGTTAGAAATTACATCTGCATTTATCACTATTATGGATATTTTAAAATTAGGAAGTGTTCATGATACAAGTCTTTTACAAGATATCTTTAATGAATTAATTGAAAATCTTACCAAGTTTCCTGGATTGGAATATATTAAGATTAAAATATCCCACTTGAGAGGGGATTTATTAAAAGATAAAGAAAAAATATTGAGTGATGATATCTATCGAGAAGATGTCGGAAGGGAACTCTACTTGCTTTTCAAAGATTTTCAAGATAAACTAAATCTAAAATCTTGATATGAAATCAAAAAATTAATTAAGTTTTCCCTCTTTAAAATCATATCATCTTAAATTTTAAAATCTCAAAATCAATAAAAGGTTAGCCAATTGCCGAGACCCGCTTTAAGATCAAGAGCTCAAAAACGTAAAAAATTGAAAACTCCTGGTCATCAACAAGTTATTCATTATTGGAGAAGAAATCCCTCTAAAGCTCAATGTTCAATATGCAAGAAACCCCTTCAATCTATCCCACGATTACGACCAGCAAAAATGAAAAAGATACATAAAACAGCTCGATCGGTTAATAGATTAGAAAGTGGGCGATTCTGCGCCAAATGCCTGCAGAAACAGATCAAGCAATCAGTTTGGCAATCTCCCAATTTATAAAAATTTTGTTTGTTTAAATTTACTAAAATAAAGCTTAACATATTCTTAAAATATGATTATATCAATTTCAGGTCTCCACGGAACTGGAAAATCTACCGTAGGAAAACTAGTTGCAAAAGCATTAGGCTTAAATTATTACTCAACGGGTCAAGCATTTCGAGATCTGGCTAAGGAAATGGGAAAGAGCCTCCAAAATTTTACGCGTTACGTTGAGGACCATCCTGATATTGATAAAAAATTAGATGAAAAAATACTTAAAATCGCTGAAAAAGATAACATATTAATTGATAGCCAATTAAGTGGTCATATTCTGAGAAATGTTGCTGACTTCAAAATACATTTAACTTGTTCACTTGAAACAAGAGTTAGGAGAATAGCTGAGAGAGATCAAGCTTCCTATGAATTGAAAATGAAAGAAACGCAAATTCGGGAATTATCTGAGTTGGAGCGTTTCAAGAAGTTGTATGGCATTCATTTAGATGATCTTGAAGAAATCAGTCGTATCCACGATTTGGTGTTAAACACTGAAGGTCTTTCAATTGATGAAATTGTAGAATTAATCATTTCAAAATTGGGCAAATAAAAATTCTTTTTATGAAAAAAGCATAAAAAATATAATTTTAGAATTATTTCATAATTTACTTTTAGTAGTTTATTTTAACTGAGAAAAATCTAATTCTCAGTAATAATAGACGTTATTAGTAATTTGGTGACAAATTATGAGCGTGTATGATATTGGAAGAGTTTGTGTAAAAACAATGGGAAGAGAAGCGGGAAATTACTGCGTTATAGTTGATATCATAGATAAAAACTATGTTATC
>Ga0307419_10000471_pt1 | contig 20265 bp, 16 predicted proteins | sample SalMarWE160230MG_2_FD_202512 | JGI IMG/M metagenome (GOLD analysis project Ga0307419, IMG submission 202512) | Salt marsh sediment microbial communities from the Plum Island Ecosystem LTER, Massachusetts, United States - WE1602-30 | ecosystem: Environmental > Aquatic > Marine > Intertidal zone... | reverse complement strand
AGGGGTGGAGGTCTTCGATGCCCCGGGGACCTATCTCGTGGGGACTGAACGGGAGACCTTCAGCTTCAACGACATCGCCCGCAGGGGAAAGGAACAGGGGATCGCTGTCACCATCGGTGACGCAGGCCAGCGGCGGGAATACGTGAAGACCAAAAAAGCGGGGTGGCGGGCCTACCCCGAGATCATCGTGCACAAAAAGGTCCATCGAGCCCCCGTCATCGTCAACATGCCCTGCTTGAAGAGGCATCACTCCTCCTTCCTCACCTGTGCCCTGAAGAACCAATTCGGGGCCATCTACGGGGCCCAGCGCTGGGACTCCCACATCAGGGGGGAAGGTATTCAAAAGGGGATGAAGGGGGCCGACGCACGGACGGTGGCCCCGTTCCGCGATGAGACCCATTTCATGACCGCCCTGGCCGAGTTCGCCGACGCGGTGCGCCCTGAGCTCTCCATCGTGGATGCCAGGGCCATTCTCACCAAGGGAGGCCCCACCAGGGGAAAGGGGGAGGTCAAGGAGGGGGTCAATCGCTTCATCCTGAGCGGGGATATGGTGGCCTTGGATACCTACTGCTCGCACATCATGGAGGAACACGACAAGACCTACACTACCGATATGATCCTCCCTTACCTGCGGGTGGCAGAGCGGTTGGGGCTGGGGACCATGGACCTGAACAAGGCGAAGGTCATCGAGCTCACCTCTTGAGGTGGCTGACTGAAACCCGTCACCCCCTCTGCTCTACATCTCTTCGAGGTTCAGCTATTAATTCGGTGCGCAGTGCCCCGGAACCCATACCCCATTGGGCCTATGGTGCCCCGAGACCCAGTGCTGACCCGGAGGACAGCGCCGATGCCTCGCACGTGGGGCACAGGAGAGAAAGAGACTACCGATTAAGACCATCAGCAGCAAGACGACACTGTATTTGGTAAATCTGGACATGGTCTACCTCCTGGGTTACCTCGTAATCTTCTCTATCACGTACCACTCGTCTTCTGAATCCGATGCCGTGTCCACCAGTAGGTGGATAATGGAGAGGGTGGGGAATTTGTCCTTGAGATCGTCGAGATCGACGGGCTCGAATTTTTTCTTGTTATTATGATATGCCTGCGGGGTCAAGGCATTGGATTCATAGTTTTCCCGTGTCCTCTTGGAGATCTTATTCAGAGAATATTCCTCAGGACAGTGGGTTTGCTGGATAACAAGGGTCTTCTTGTTCCGTGCCGCGACCTCCGCAGCCCGCATCCTCAGTCTCTGATTGACAAAGGTGGCATCCATAATAACCCCTTTGCCCTGGGAGGCAAGGTCATCCGCCCTGGAGAACATCGTGTCATAGACCATCTTGCGCTTATCCATATTTGCGGCCACCTTCTCATCGAAAATATCCTCACCCTCGAGCACCTCTTTGCGGATGAGATCCGTGCGCAGCATCTCATACCCCTTGAGCCGCGCGACGACCTCCATGGTCTCGGTCTTATTGGTGGCGGGAAGCCCGCAGGCGATCAGGACCGCATCATCCACCATATCCTCCTTGACAAACGCCTTAAATGGTACCCTCATCGTGAAACTCCTCTCATGCCCTTCTTTATTTCAGAATTACTCAGAAATTGTTCCCCCACATAATCCGGGACATCCACCTCACCCATCAACACAGGATTTTGATGGCAGTCGGACCCCCCGGAGACCATGAGCCCCCTGTCTTGAGCAAACCGTGCGTATGCCTCCGTGGTCTCCATGTCGTGCCGTGAGTGCCAGCACTCAATCCCGTCGATATATGCAACCATGGCGTCGTGAATGATCTGCAATTGTTCCGACAATACAGAGGTCATGCTTATCAAAGAAGTCCCGTTCGGATCATTGGGGTGGGCGAGCATGATCTTTCCCCCTGCCCCCCGGATGAGTTCTGACGCCTCCTTGAGGCTCAACGGCATCTTGGGTACATCGCACTGGACCAAATATCGGTCAAAGGCCTCCTGTTTTGTGGCCACAATGCCCTTTTGGATCATGTACTCGGCGATGTGGGGTCTGCCAAGGGCCCCATCGACAGAGGCCTGGATCGCCTCCAGGTCCCGAGCGGTGAACTCCGGCAGACCTGCCTCGACGAATTCACGGTTGAGGTTCTCCAGGATCTGTTGCGCCCGCCGTTTTCTGTGTTCCCTCATAACCCCTAGTTTCTCAACAAGGGGAGGGTAATTGATATCGAACTGATACCCGAGCACATCGAGGGAGACGGCTTTCCCCTTGTTGAAGTCTGGATGGGAGAAGGTCACATTTAATTCCACGCCGGTGAGATACGCGATGCCGGAGGATTGGGCAAGCGAACGGGCCTGTTCTTGAGCGTCGATGGAGTCGTGGTCGGTGATGGCAATCAGGTCGATCCCCCGTTGGCGCGCCTCGGCAAAGATCGCCTCCAAGGGCCAGCGCCCGTCCGAGCCCTCTTTGGAATGTATGTGGAGGTCTATCTTCATCGCCTACCGTTGCCGCCTGCTTGCCTCATGCCGTCGCATACCACCTCGTGCTTTCCGCTCGAACCACATTCCCCCTTACAGCGTACCGTTAACATACGTGAGTGCGAGATCATAGTATGCCGTGGCCCGCTGAAAGGCCTCTTGCTTCGCTCGTTCGTCAAGCCCTGCGTCATCGAGCATAAACGACGTTATCTTGGCCCTCACATAGGCCCGGTACACCTTGTAAAACGGAAGGACCTGTCCCAGGGTGGTATCCCCCGATGCCTCAGTATAGGCATCCACAAAGGCCCTGGCAAGGTCGGGATGGCCGTTGAAATCCAAATCCATGGCCAGAAACGCCACGTCTGATGCCACGTCGCCGAAGCGGAACCGCTCGTTGAACTCGATGCAGTCGAAGACGTATATATGCTCCCCCTCCACACAGATGTGCTGGAGGTGCAGATCCCCGTGGCAGTCTTTGACCAGGCCTTGAGCCACCCGTTGCTTGAATAAGGCCGTATTCTCCTCCATAAAGGCGAGGCTCCACGACTCGATGGCCTCGAATGCCTCCTCGGAAAGGGGTCCGCCGATGTACTTCCTGGTCTGTTCGAAGTTCTCCTTCACGTTGGTAGAGATGACTTCCAGCGAGCCGAAGGCCCGGGCCTTCGGCTCGCTGGGTATAGCCGCATAGGCTTTGGCGAGGTAACGACCGATACGCTCCATTGCTTCGGATTTGACCTTTCCTGCCTCTAGCAGCCGGTAGAGCATGTGATCTTCGTTGATGCGGCGCATCTGGACGGCGTATTCTACCACCGCGGTATCATCTCCCAGGCGAAAAGCATCATCAACAGCGGATATAGGATCGACAGCGAGATAGACCTGGGGGGAGAAGCGTCTGTTCAGCCTGACCTCCTCCTGACAATAATAGTGCCGCTTCTCCAGAGTGGTGAAATCGAGGAAGCCGAAGTCCACCGGCTTCTTGACCTTATAGACGAGATCCCCGGCGAGAAAAAGATACGAGATGTGGGTCTGGATGAACTCCACCAGCGGTGGATGATGGGGATAGAAGGTGGGGTCGAGCATTGCCTGCACGAGGGGGGGAAGTTCCACCATTGTTATACCTTTTTTATACCTTCTCGTAAGGATCGAAGAGCTTTTTATATTCATCGAGGGCGAAACGGTCGGTCATCCCGGCGATATAATCACATACCATCCTGGGTACGGGTTCCTCGCCCATACGTTTACGATACCGTTCGGGAACCAACGTGGGGGTCTCCACGTAGGCCTGGAACAGCTCCGTGATAAACCGTTCGGCCTTGATCCGCATCCGCTCCACCCGCCAGTGACGGTACAGCCGCGTGAGAAGGAACTCCTTGAGGCACTCGCTCTCCTTTTGGATGGAGGGGCTATAGCAGACCAGTTCTCTCCCAAACCTCCGTGCATCCTCCCCTGTCCCTATGCCGTGTTCCGCTATATTCCGCTCGGTCTGGGCCACGACATCCTGAATCAGCAGGCCAATGAGGGAACTGATGGCCGTGTAGGTCTTCGCCTGCAAGGTGGCACGGGGGTATTTCCCCTCCACCTTTTCAAAGACCTCTTTCCACAGGGGGACCTCCATAAGTTCGTCCCGATGGATAAGGTTCGACTCCAACCCATCATCGATGTCGTGATTGTTGTAGGCGATCTCATCGGCCACGTTTATGATCTGGGCCTCCAGGGTGGGCGCCAAGCCCAACTCAAATTCGGAGAGATCCATGGCCGGGGAGTCGTGGTAGGAGGAGTGCTTGGCCAAGCCCTCCCTCGTCTCAAAGGTCAGATTCAGGCCGAGGAAATGGGGGTACCGCTCCTCCAAGAGCTCCACCACCCGCAGGCTCTGCAGGTTGTGCTCAAACCCGCCGTATTCTGTCATCAAAGCATTGAGGGCGTCCTCCCCCGCGTGGCCGAAGGGGGTGTGACCCAAGTCATGGGCCAGGGCGATGGCCTCGGTAAGCTCCTCATTGAGACGCAGGTTGCGGGCAATCCCCCGGGCGATCTGGGCCACCTCAAGAGTATGCGTGAGGCGGGTCCGGTAATAATCCCCCTCATGGTTGACAAAGACCTGGGTCTTATATTCCAACCGCCGGAAGGCGGCGCAATGGATGATCCGGTCCCGATCCCGCTCGAAGGCAGGCCGATCGTCCTTGAACTCCTCCGGATACCTTCTCCCTTTGGATTGAGCGCTGCGGGAGGCATACGGGGCGAGATCGGGGCGTTCATAGTCGACCACTCTCCTTCACCTCATGAGGCATCTTATCGGCTCCCCTGACCTCTTGTCAAGGAAGTACAGCCTAAGGAAAAACTGTACGAAAAACCCCTTCCTTGCTAACGTCGCTCCCTTCTGATATAATGGAGGAAATTTGGTTTCCGGAGGATATCGTGACAACTCCCACAAGCGGATTGGTGCCGGTAAATATCGAAGACGAGATGCGCAAATCCTATATGGATTATGCCATGAGCGTCATCATCGGGCGTGCCCTCCCGGATGTACGGGATGGGCTCAAGCCCGTGCACCGGCGCATCTTGTACGCGATGTTCCGGGAAGGCCTCCTCCACAACAAGAGGTATTCAAAGAGCGCCGGTGTGGTCGGCGAAGTGCTCAAAAAATATCACCCCCACGGCGACAGCGCAGTCTACGACACCATGGTGCGCATGGCCCAGGCTTTCAACATGCGCTACCCCCTCGTGGACGGCCAGGGGAACTACGGCTCAATCGACGGCGATCCTGCGGCCGCTTACCGATACACCGAGGCGCGTCTCACGAAGCTTGCCGAGCAAATGCTCGCCGACATTGACAAGGAGACCGTTGACTTCGTCCCCAATTTCGACGATACCACCCTCGAGCCGTCGGTGCTCCCCACGCGCGTCCCGAACCTGCTGATCAACGGCACCGCAGGGATCGCTGTGGGCATGGCCACCAATACCCCTCCCCACAACCTCATCGAGGTGATCGACGCCGTCGTTGCCCAGATAGAGAATCCGGCGATAACCATCGAGGAGATAATGCAACACATCCCGGGGCCTGATTTTCCCGGCGGTGCCCTCATCTGTGGGAAGGAGGGGATCAAGGCGGCCTACCATACGGGCCGGGGGGTTATTCAACTCCGGGCTCGGGCCCTGGTGGAAAAACAGAAGGGGGGGAGAGACCGTATCGTCCTCACCGAGCTCCCCTATCAGGTGAACAAGGCCCGCCTCGTGGAGAAGATTGCTCAGCTGATGCATGAAAGGCGGCTCGAAGGGATCGCCGAGGTGCGGGATGAGTCCGACCGCGAGGGGATGCGCATAGTATTGGAACTGAGAAAGGACGAGGTGGCCGAGGTCATCCTTAACCAACTCTACAAGCTCACCCAGTTGCAGGTCTCCTTTGGGATCATCCTGCTGGCCTTGGTGGACAACCGGCCCATCGTCTTGAATATAAAAGAGATCATCACCCATTTCATCGACCATCGCCGGGTGGTGGTTACCCGTCGTTCCCGCCACGAACTGCGCCAGGCCGAGGCCCGAGCCCACATCCTCCAGGGGCTGCTCAAGGCCTTAGAGCATATCGATGCCGTCATCGCATTGATCAAGCGATCGAAGTCGCCAGCCGAGGCCAGGGGAGGGCTGGTGCAGAGTTTCTCGTTTACCGAGGCCCAGGCCCAGGCCATTTTGGACATGCGGCTGCAGCGTCTTACCGGCCTGGAGCGGGAGAAGATCGCCGAAGAATTCGAAAGACTGAGTGGGGAGATCGCCCGGCTGAGACAGGTCCTCGGTGACGAGCGGCTCCTGATGGAGGTGATCGTCACGGAACTGCGGGAGATCCAAGAGGAATTCGGTGACCCTCGCCTGACCCAGATTATCGAGGATGGGGGTGATGTCCGCCTCGAAGACCTCATCCTTGAAGAGGATATGGTGGTCACCATAACGCACACCGGCTACGTCAAGCGGACACCGGCGGGCCTGTATCGCAGCCAACGCCGAGGGGGGAAGGGGAGGCTCGGCATCGTCGTGAAGGACCACGACTTTGTGGAACACATCTTCGTCGCATCCACCCACCACCACATCCTCTTTTTTACCGATCGGGGGAAGGTCTACTGGCTAAAGGTACATCAGATACCCCAAGCCGCCCCTTCGGCCAAGGGGAAGGCGTTGGTGAACCTCATCAACCTCTCTCCGGAGGAGCGAATCACCGCTATCCTCCCGGTCAGGGAGTTCGCGCCGGGAAGGTCCATCGTCATGGCTACCAAGCAGGGTGTGTTAAAGAAGACCGCTTTGCAGGCCTTCAGCAATCCGCGCTCGGACGGTATCATCGCACTGCGCCTGAAGGCCGGAGATTCCCTGGTCGATGCCATGCTCACGGAAGAAGAAAAAGAAATCTTTCTGGGGACGCGCATGGGGAAGGCTACCAGGTTCAAAGCCGGGCAGCTCCGGGAGATGGGGCGGGCAGCCAGTGGGGTGAGGGGAATTATCCTTGGGTCGCAGGATCGACTGGTCTCCTTGGAGATCGTCCACGAGGGGGCTGCGCTGCTGAGCGTAACCGAAAAGGGCTTTGGTAAGAGGTCTCGCGTGTCAGAGTACCGAAGTCAAAACCGGGGGGGCAAGGGGGTCATTAACACCTTGGTCTCCGAGAAGAATGGGCCGGTGGTGGGCGTCCTCCAGGTGGTGGATGAGGATGAGGTGATCTTGATCACGGACCGGGGTAAGATCTTGAGATTAGAGGTAAGGGACCTTCATCTGCGGGGGAGAAATACCATGGGGGTTAGGCTGATCGGCTTGGAGAAAGATGAAAAGGTGGTGGGGTTGGCTCGACTCGCCGAAAAGGATAAAAAGGACTTGACCTAAAGATGCTTTTCTGCTAAAGAGTGGCTATGGTATATTCCGATCAGAGAAGGCGTGATTGCGGTTTCAGGGAATGTACCTGAGAAGAGGTTAAATAAAAGACTTTCAAGAACACTTCCTTTTTCCTATCTCAAAAAGATATCCACAAATTGTGGAATAAATGTTGAAATTCCATGAGAGAAAACGCTCCTGAGGGTAAGCACCACGCGTACATATAACATTTGGTAACCATGGAAGATTTTTGGCGACAGGTCTTAGAGACCATTAAGGGGCAGATAAACGTCAACAGTTTTGAGACGTGGATCAAACCTATCCACTGTAGATCTCTCGAAAACAAAAAGGCCGTTCTCGAGGTGCCCAATAACTTCTTCCGGGATTGGGTGACGGAACACTACATCCAGACCATCAAAGATGCCCTCTATGACCTCACCGGGGAGGATTTCTCAATATCCCTTCAAGTGAGGAAGGCAAAACCCCCTCACGTGAAGGAAGCCCCCCGAGCAGATGAGAGAGGGGGAGATGAGGATTTAGCCAGCCGCTTGTTCAATCCCCGCTATACATTTGAAAACTTCGTGATCGGCGCGGGGAATCAGTTCGCCCATGCAGCCTCTCAGGCGGTAGCCGATTCTCCGGGCAGGAGGTATAATCCCCTCTTTGTGTACGGCGGGGTTGGTTTGGGAAAGACTCATCTCTTAAACGCCATCGGTCATAGAATAATTAAGAACCGTACGGTTTCCACCCCGATCAAGGTATGTTATATCTCGTCCGAGGAATTCACCAATGAACTGGTCAACTCCATCCGGTTTGAGCGTATGAATGGCTTTAGAAAAAAATTCAGAAACATAGAGGTCCTCCTCGTAGACGACATCCAATTTATATCGGGAAAGGAACGGACTCAGATAGAATTCTTTCATACTTTCAACTCGTTATACGAGAATAAAAAACAGATCGTCATCACCAGCGACAAACTCCCCCGGGAGATCCCCGATTTTGAAGAGCGCCTCAAATCTCGATTTGAGTGGGGGCTCATCGCGGATATTCAAGCCCCCGATGTAGAGACGAAAGTGGCCATCCTCAAGAAAAAAGCTGATTTAGAAAACATCTATATCCCTAATGAAGTAGCCTTCTTTCTCGCCTCCCACATCAACTCCAACATTCGTGTCCTAGAGGGCTCTCTCATCAGGCTCGGGGCCTTCGCATCTCTTACCAAACGGGAGATTAACTTAGAGATGGCCAAAGAGGTGTTAAGAAACTTTATTAGAGACAAGGAGACGCTCGTCACTATTGATAGTATACAGAAAAAGGTCTCTTCCTACTTTGACCTCAAGACCAAAGACCTGAAATCCAAGAGGCGTCTAAAACAGGTGGTGTTTCCCCGACAGATCGGGATGTATCTCTCCAGGAAACTTACCCCTTCTTCGTTGATAGAAATTGGTGAAAAATTCGGAGGTAAAGATCACTCCACCGTCATCCATTCTATTAAGAAAATAGAGGAAAAAATCAATAATGATCCCTATACCAAAAGTGTCATTGCCGATCTTATGAAGCAGGTCACTGAATAGTTTTATACATATTTGAACTTTGGCTATTGGCTTTTATGCACATATATAACATTTTAGTTCTCAATGGATTAAGTATGTTATGAACGTATTCACAGCAACTATGACTACTACTAATTATTTTCGAAGGAGAACTACATGAAATTCGTAATAGAAAAAGGGCGATTTCAAACAATTTTAGGGAAAGTTCAGGGGATAGTAGAACGCAGAAGTACTATTCCCATCCTTTCTAATATAGTAATCTCAGAAGAGAAAAATAACATTCATATTATGGCAACGGACCTTGAAATAGGGGTAAAGGAGATTACAGAAGCAGAAGAAGTGGAAAAAGGAACAGTCTGTGTATCGGCACGGAAACTCTATGATATGGTTCGAGAGCTGTCCGAGGAACGCGTGGAAGTACAAGGGGAAGAAAACTTCTGGATTTCCGTTAAGGCGGGCAAGACCATTTTTAATCTGCCGGGAGTAGATCCAAATGAGTTTCCCGCTTTTCCATCGACGGAAGGAACTGATTATTTTTCTATAGAGGCCTCTGTCTTTTTGGATATGATAGAAAAGACGGCCTTTGCTGCCTCATCAGAGGAGTCTCGTTTTAATCTTAATGGAATTTATTTGGAAAAGATTATAAAGGATAAACGAGAACATTTTCGCATGGTAGCGACGGATGGACACAGGCTTTCCATGATTGACAAGGAATTAAAAACGACGCTCGAAAAAGGGATTATTATATCGAGAAGGGGATTAACAGAATTGCGCAGGATATTAGGGGACGGTGAAAAAGAAGTACACATCTCCCTTAAGGACAACAATTGCATATTTAAGACAGACCAGTCGATAGTTGTTGTTCGTCTCTTAGAAGGAGAATATCCTGATTATCAACAGGTCATTCCCCAGACGAACGATAAACACATCATCTTAACGAGGAAAGATTTCATCGGTGCCTTACGGCGCGCCCACGTAATAGCGAGTGAAAGAGGTGAAGGCGTGAGGTTTTCTATAAACGGAAATAACATGGAAATTAAGACAGGAGGTCCTGATGTGGGCAATGTCCAAGAGGAGATAGCGATTGATTATGCGGGAACGCCGTTGGAGGTAAATTTTAACGCCCGATATCTCTTGGATGTCCTCAACATCATGAATACGGAAAAAATAAGAATGGAGTTAAAGGAGGAATTGAGTTCGGGGCTTATACGGCCCGTAGATGGAGAGGATCATCTCTATGTTATAATGCCTATGCGCTTGTAAGGGGCGAGCCATGTCCCCGCCTCACCACGCATGTCTTTAGCATCTCCCCCAAAAAAGCCTTATTAGGAGAGAAAATTGGAGAAAAATATACGGCCCATGCTGGAAGAAGGGTACGATGCCAGAAACATAAAGGTCTTAGAAGGACTAGAAGCCGTCCGAAAAAGACCCGCCATGTATATCGGTAATACCGGTATTGAAGGGATTCATCACTTGGCCGAAGAATTAGTGGACAACAGCATTGATGAAGCCCTCGCCGACTACTGCTCAAAGATAGAGGTCATAATTCATCTGGACAACAGTGTCACGGTCAAGGACAACGGGAGGGGTATACCAACCGATATGCACCAACAAGAGAAGAAGCCTGCCGCAGAGGTTGTGTTAACAAAGCTCCACTCGGGAGGGAAATTCGACAAAAAGAGTTATCGGGTATCCGGAGGGCTTCATGGGGTAGGACTCTCTGTGGTCAATGCCCTCTCCGAGTACCTGGAATTGGAGATAAAAAGAGGCGGGAAGGTGTACACACAGCGATATGAGCGGGGGAAACGAAAAACTCCCTTGCAGACGGTGGGCAAGACGAAGCGGACCGGGACCAAGGTCACCTTTAAGCCAGACACTGATATATTCGGCGACCAGGAGTTCAGCTATGACCTCCTCTCTCAACGCCTTCGCGAGCACGCCTTTCTCAACAAGGGTATCACTATAACCATAGAGGATGAAAGGACGGAGAAGAACAATCAGTTTTTCTATAAGGGGGGCATTAGCTCCTTCGTCGAGTACCTGGACCGGACCAAGAACAGCATTCACCCCAAGCCCATCTACTTTGAGGGCACGAAAAACGACACCCAGATCGAGGTCGCCCTCCAATATAACGACACCTACAAGGAGACGATATTCAGCTTTGCCAACAGCATCAACACCCATGAGGGGGGAACCCATCTGGTGGGACTCAAATCCGCCCTGACCAGGACCATCAATACCTACGCCTCCAACCACAATCTCCTCAAGGACCTCAAAGAGGGACTGAGTGGAGACGACGTCCGTGAGGGGCTGGTCGGCGTGATCAGCGTGAGGGTCCCGGACCCCCAGTTTGAGGGACAGACGAAGACCAAGCTGGGCAACAGCGAGATAAAGGGATATGTGGAGGCCCTGACCAATGAGCGGCTGAGCAGTTACTTTGAAGAACATCCCCCCGTGGCCCGCAAGATATTGGCCAAGGTGATCGATGCCGCGCGAGCCCGCGTGGCAGCCCGCAAGGCCCGGGATTTGGCGAGAAAGAAGGGGGGAATGGATACCACCCTTCTGCCCGGCAAGTTGGCGGACTGTCAGGAGCGCGACCCGGCCCACAGCGAGCTCTACATCGTGGAGGGTGACTCCGCAGGTGGTTCGGCCAAGCAGGGGAGGGATCGGCGGCATCAAGCCATCCTTCCCCTCAGGGGGAAGATCCTCAACGTGGAAAAGGCCAGATTTGACAAGATGCTGTCCAATGAAGAGATAAAGACGATCATTACCGCCTTGGGGGTGGGAATTAATAAAGATGAGGTGGACTTGGCGCGGCTCAGGTATCACCGGATCATCATCATGACGGACGCCGACATCGACGGCTCACATATCAGGACCCTCTTGCTGACCTTCTTCTACCGGCAGATGGTGGAGGTGATTGAGCGGGGATATCTCTACATAGCCCAGCCCCCCCTCTACCGGGTGCGGATGGGAAAGGAAAGTCGATATCTCAAGGACGAGGAGGAGATGAATCGATTCCTCGTGGAGCGGGCCATAGAACGGGTGGAACTGGAGATGAAGGGGTCGCACTCACGCATAGGGGGGAAGCGGCTCCTGACCCTCCTGAACAAACTCTCCCAACATGATTACTATCTGAGGCGGCTTGAACGGCGGGGTTACCCTCGGGAGGCCGTCAAGACCCTCGTGGAGCAGGGATTTAAGAGCGCAGAGGATTTCGGAGCACGGGGGCAGCTCAAATCTTTGCACAAGGCATTGAAGGCGGGGGAGATGGAGGTCGGAGAGATTTCAGCCGATGAGGAGCATAACCTCTTTGAATTCTCCCTTGAGGGGATGATAAATGGAAGGAAGGTGTCGAGGAAGATCAACAGGGAGTTGGTGGAGACCGTCGAATATCGGGAGATCGTGGACCTCTATCCATCCATTGCCGGCTTCGAGAATCCGCCCTTTGTTGTCTATCACAAAGGGGGGCAGCAGGAGTTAGGGTCCAAAGGGGAATTGTTGGGGTACATCACCACGATCGCCAAGGAAGGGATCGCTATGCAGCGATATAAGGGGTTGGGGGAGATGAACCCCGACCAACTCTGGGAGACCACCATGAGACCCGACAGCCGAAGCCTCCTCCAGGTGCGCGTGGAGGACGCCGTGGTGGCGGATGAGATCTTTACCATCCTCATGGGGGATCAGGTGGAGGAGCGCAGACGGTTCATCCAACAGCATGCCCTCCAGGTGGAGAATCTGGATATTTGATGCCGAGGGTCATAGGTCTGACAGGAGGGATCGCCAGTGGTAAGAGCCTCGTCTCCCGGACCCTGCGGGGATTGGGGATGACGGTGATCGATGCGGATCACGTCGGTCAAGACTTCATGGCGAAGGATGACGCCGTCAAAGAGGAAGTAGTCAAAACGTTTGGTCCGGCAGTGCTCACCAAGGGAGGAGAGATCGACAGGACAAAGCTGGGAGCGATCATCTTTCGGGACCCGGAGCGCAGGAAGGCCCTGGAGCGGATCATGCACCCCCTTATTGGGGCGGAACTGTGGAAGAGGGCTCGGGAGAGCGGGCATGACATTGTCCTGGAGATTCCCCTCTTGATCGAGACGGGGGGGCACGAACGCGTGGATATGGTAGTGGTGGTCTATGCCACCCGAGAACGCCAGATCCAGCGCATCATGGGCAGAGACGGGATGACCGAGGAGGAGGCCGTCAGAAGGATAGATGCCCAACTCCCCCTGGAGGAGAAGGTCCCCTATGCCCACTATGTCATCAACAATACGGGCACCGTGGAGGAGACCGAGGAACAAGTAGTCAAGTTTTATCAGGAAATAAAGGGAAAGGAAGCATCATGAGTGATACGGAAATTATCAACTTGGGGGATTTAAAACAGAAGAAGATTGCGGACCTGGCGGCCCTGGCCAAAGAACTGAACGTGGAGGGGGCGGCCAACATGCGAAGGCAGGAGCTGATCTTCAGTATCCTTCAGGCCCAAGCGGAGAAGAATGGGTTCATTTATGGGGAGGGGGTCCTGGAGATCCTGCCGGACGGGTTCGGCTTTCTCCGTTCCCCGGACTACAATTACCTCCCTGGTCCCGATGACATCTATGTCTCGCCCTCACAGATCAGGAGGTTTACGTTGCGCACAGGGGATACCGTTGCGGGACAGATCAGGCCCCCTAAGGAGTCGGAGCGTTACTTCGCCCTCCTCAAGGTGGAGACCTTTAACTTCGAAGACCCGGAGGCGGCAAAGGACAAGATCCTCTTCGACAACTTAACCCCCTTCTACCCGAGGGAGAAGATCAACTTGGAGTACAACTCAGACGACTACTCCACCCGGGTTATGGATCTCCTCACCCCCCTCGGCAAGGGACAACGAGGGCTCATCGTAGCCCCACCCCGGACGGGGAAGACGATGCTCTTGCAGTCCATCGCCCACAGCATCATGGCCAATCACAAGGAGATGACCCTGATCGTACTCCTCATTGATGAGCGTCCCGAAGAGGTGACCGATATGGAGCGATCGGTGGAGGGAGAGGTGATCAGCTCCACCTTTGATGAGCCCCCGCAGCGGCACGTGCAGGTAGCCGAGATGGTCATCGAAAAGGCCAAGCGGCTGGTGGAGCACCAGGGGGATGTGGTCATCCTCTTGGACAGCATCACCAGGCTGGCCCGCGCCTACAATGCCGTGGTACCCCCCAGCGGCAAGGTCCTCTCGGGCGGGATAGACGCCAACGCCCTCCAGCGGCCCAAGCGCTTCTTCGGCGCAGCCAGGAACATCGAGGAAGGGGGGAGCCTCACCATCATCGCCACCGCCCTCATCGACACGGGGAGCAGGATGGACGAGGTGATCTTCGAGGAGTTCAAGGGGACGGGCAACATGGAGCTGATGTTGGATCGACGTCTGGTGGACCGCCGACTCTTTCCCGCAATTGATATCAACCGATCGGGTACGAGGAAAGAGGAACTTCTGCTGGAGGCCAATGACCTGGAACGCATCTGGCTCTTGCGCAAGGTTCTGACCCCCATGAACACCGTGGACAGCATGGAGTTCCTCATGGACAAGTTGCGCAAGACCTCCTCCAACCGGGAATTTTTGGACACCATGAACCAGTGAGAGAGGTTGAACTGAGAGCAAAAATGTGTTAGAGTAAATTGAGAACTATACGGGAGTGAAAGCATGAAAAAGGAAATTCACCCGGAGTTGCACGACACCACCATCACCTGCGCCTGCGGGGCCACCTTTCAGACCAAGTCCACCCGCACGGATTATTCGGTGGACATCTGTTCCCGCTGCCATCCCTTCTTTACGGGCAAGGCGAAGCTGCTGGATACGGCGGGAAGGATCGAGAAGTTTACCCGTAAATACAAACACCTCCAAACGGAGGAACAGAAGAAGGGATAGGTTCATAGGCTCCTCACCGGCTACCGCAGAGGCTTGGCGCGCGCAACCGGTGATATTTTTTTGCCCTGCACAAGAGAAGGGGGAACAGTGCAGAGGACCACGACTGCTTCCCTTCGGAGCTATCCGCCCCCATTTTTGGTACGCGTCGGTACGCGCATCTACAAACTCGCCGGCCCCGAGGGAAGTCGATGCGGTGTGGTTTCACAGGAGGGAGGGAAGTGAACAAGGAGATCGTGGGGAGGCTGGAAAAGGCTGAGGCTCGACATGAGGAGTTGGAACGCCTCATGGGCGAACCCCACGTGGCGGCGAACCGGGGTGAGTACCAGCGGTATGCAAAGGAGTATGCCGAGCTGGGACGGGTAGTAGGGCCTTTTCGGCAATACAAGGATCTCCTCGGGACGATAGAGGAGAACAAGGCGCTCCTCCACGAGGCAGATGAGGAGCTCAGGCACATGGCCCGGGAGGAGATAGCCGTCCTCTCTGAACAGCAGGAGCGGATCGAGCACGAGTTGCTGCTCGCCCTCCTGCCCCAGGACCCGAACGACGAGAAGAACGTCGTCCTGGAGATCAGGGCGGGTACCGGGGGGGAAGAGGCCGCCCTCTTTGTGGCGGACCTCTTTCGGATGTACGCTAAGTACGCCGAGATGAACAACTGGCGCGAGGAGGTCCTCAGTCAGCATCCCACCGGCGTGGGGGGATTCAAGGAGATCATCGCCCTCATCGAGGGGAAAGGGGTCTATCGCCGATTGAAATATGAGAGCGGGGTCCACCGGGTGCAGCGAGTCCCCTTCACCGAGTCCCAGGGGAGGATCCATACCTCCACCGTCACCGTGGCGGTCTTGCCCGAGGCCGAGGAGGTAGAGGTGGCGATCGACCCCAAAGACCTCAAGATCGACGTATACCGTTCATCGGGTCCCGGCGGGCAGCACGTCAACACGACCGACTCGGCGGTGAGGATCACTCATATTCCCACGGGCATCGTAACGACCTGCCAGGACGAGAAGTCTCAGCACAAAAACAAGGCCAAGGCCTTGAAGGTCCTCAGGGCGCGGTTGCTCGATATAGAACGGCAGCGGCAGCAGGAGGCGTTGGCCAACCAGAGGCGCAGACAGGTGGGCACGGGGGACCGCAGTGAGCGGATCAGGACCTATAATTTCCCCCAGGGGAGGGTTACCGATCACCGCATCAATCTCACCCTGTATCAGCTGGAGGCGGTCTTAGAGGGGAACTTGGAAGAGGTCATAGAGTCCCTTGCCGCCCACTATCAGACCGAGGCCCTTCAAAACGGGGAGAGTGCAGCGAGCCGTTAATGGCCCAGGAGCGTTGGACGGTGCTGAAGGTCATCCAGTGGACGACCGGACACTTTCAGGGTAAGGGGATAACAAACCCTCGCCTGGAGGCGGAGGTGCTCCTGGCCCACCTTTTGGGGATCGATCGTATGGGGCTCTATCTCAACTACGATAGACCCCTCAAAGAGGAGGAGCGGACGGCCTATCGGGAGATAGTCCAGCGGCGAACCGGAGGGGAGCCCGTCGCCTATATCATAGGGCACAAGGAATTCTGGTCCCTGCGGTTTGCGGTGAGTCCCGACTGTCTCATCCCCAGGCCGGAGACCGAGCACCTGGTGGAGGAGGCGGTGCGGATCGGCCAAGGGTTGCAGCCTCCGGTGCGGCTCCTGGAGATCGGGCATGGGTGCGGGGCGGTGGCCGTCGCCCTGGCCAAGGAGCTGGAGGGGGCCGAGATCGTGGCCACGGATATCTCCCCAGGCGCCCACGCCCTGGCCCAGGGAAACGCCGAGGCACACGGGGTATCAGAGCGGATCCGGTTCATCCTGGGAGACCTTTACCCCCCCGGGGAGGGACCCTTTAACCTCATCTGCTCCAACCCCCCTTATATCCCCACCGAGGAGATCCTCCACCTAGCCCCGGAGGTGAAGGATTATGAGCCCCTCACCGCCCTGGACGGAGGTGAGGACGGGGTACGTTTTTTTCGGGAGATCGCCCGGGAGGCGCCGACGTTTCTTATGCAAGGGGGATGGCTCCTCTTGGAGATGGGGAAGGGGCAGGCCCCCCAGGTGACGGCAATCCTGCAGGAGGGGGGGTTCTCGCACATTGACCTCACCCCGGACCATGCCGGGATCCCACGGGTGATCAGGGCCCAGCGGCAATGACTCTGCCGATGAAGAGGTCGCGATGAAAGGGATCGTCATCGAAGGGGGAGAGCGATTGGTGGGGGAGGTCCGGGTCAGCGGGGCCAAGAACGCCGCCCTGCCGGCCCTGGCCGCAGCACTCCTGGTGGAGGGGGCCTGTACCTTCGCCCATTGCCCTCGCCTGCGCGATGTGGATACCTTCCAGGTCCTCTTGGAGAACCTGGGGGCGCGGCTTGAGTGGAAGGGGGAAAACGAGTTACAGGTGGATGCCTCCGGCCTTAAGGGGACCACCGCCCCCTATGACCTGGTGAAGACCATGCGGGCCTCCATCCTGATCCTGGGCCCGTTGCTGGCCAGGATGGGCGAGGCGGAGGTCTCGCTCCCCGGAGGGTGTGCCATCGGGGCGAGGCCGGTGGACCTCCACCTCAAGGGGCTGGAGCAATTGGGGGCACACATCGAGCTGGAACACGGCTACATCAAGGCCCGGGCCAAGCGCCTCAGGGGGGCCCAGCTCTATCTGGATATCCCCACGGTGACCGGCACGGAGAACCTCATGATGGCGGCTGCTCTCGCCGAGGGGACCACGGTCATCGAGAACGCCGCCTGCGAGCCCGAGGTGGAGGATCTGGCCCATGTCCTTACCGCCATGGGGGCCGAGATCGAGGGCGCGGGGACCACGGAATTGACCATCCGGGGGGTGGAGCGCGTGCGACCGGTACAGCACGCCGTCATGCCCGACCGGATCGAGGCCGCCACCCTGATGGTGGCGGCGGGGATCACCAGGGGGAACATCCTGATCAAAGGGTGTCGCCTGGAACACATGGAGGCGGTGGTGGCGAAGCTGCGGGAGGTGGGCATGGAGATCTCTTCCCCGGCAGAGGGGGCGGTCCGTGCCGTGGGTGCGAGCAGGGTCAGGAGCACGGATGTCAAGACCCTCCCCTATCCCGGGTTCCCCACCGACATGCAGGCCCAGGTTATGGCGTTAATGACGGTGGCCAATGGGCTCAGCGCCGTCACGGAGACCATCTTCGAAAATCGATTTATGCACGTCAGCGAGCTCAACCGGATGGGGGCCGACATCCGGGTGCAAGGCCCCACCGCCATTGTCACCGGCGTCCCCCAACTGAGCGGGGCACCGGTTATGGCCACCGATCTGCGGGCCAGCGCCTCGTTGGTGCTGGCAGGGTTGGCCGCCCAGGGGCAGACGGTGATCTCCCGCGCCTACCACCTGGAGCGAGGGTATGAGGACTTGGTGGGCAAACTCGCCGCCCTGGGGGCCACGGTGCAGGAGGTAGATCTGGATGATGAGGACACTGGAGAGCAAGAATAAGGGATTTGAGCGGGACCTCACGGCCATCCTCGCCCTCAGGGGAGCGGAGACCGCGGGGGTCGAGGAGGCGGTGCGGGAGATCATCGAGGGGGTTCGGGAAAAGGGTGATGAGGCCCTGATCCACTATACCCGCCGGTTCGATGGCGTCGATATCGCCCTGGGGGAACTGGAAATACCCCGAGAGGAATGGATCAGGGCCCAAAAGGCTGTCGAGAAGGAAACCCTCCGCTCGCTTGAGCGGGCCGCTGAGCGGATCGAGTCCTTCCACCGCCACCAACTCCGCCCCTCGTGGTTTGATGCCGAGGGGGGTGTCGTGCGGGGTCAACTGGTGCGCCCGATGGACAGGGCGGGGGTCTATGTCCCCGGGGGGAAGGCGGCCTATCCCTCCTCGCTCTTGATGAACGTCATCCCCGCCAAGGTGGCGGGGGTGGGAGAGGTCGTGGTCCTCACCCCCCCCTCCCCGGAGGGGATCAACCCCGCTGTCTTGGCGGCCGCCCACCTGGTCGGTGCGGATCGGGTCTTGCGAATCGGCGGGGCCCAGGCCGTCGCCGCCCTGGCCTATGGGACCCAGAGCGTACCGCGGGCCGATATCATCGTGGGTCCGGGTAATGCCTATGTGACCGCGGCCAAGCGGCTCTTGTACGGGATCGTCATGGTGGATCTGCTGGCGGGCCCCAGTGAGATCCTGGTGCTCGCCGACGGATCGACTCCCCCGGGTTTTGTGGCCGCCGACCTCCTCTCCCAGGCAGAGCACGATGAGGAGGCCTGGCCGATCCTCATCACCCCCTCTTCTGCCTTCGCCCAGCAGGTAGCGGAGGAGGTGGGGAAGATGACGGAGACCCTCCCCCGGCGGGAGATCATTCGGGCCTGTCTCGAGCGCCGGGGGCTCATCATCGTAGTGCGAGATCTTGCCGAGGGGATGGGGATTGCCAACCGCATTGCCCCCGAGCACCTTGAGCTGGCCCTGCAGGACCCCCTGCGGTGGTTGGGGGAGGTGGAGAACGCCGGCACCGTCTTTCTCGGCCCCTATACCCCCGAGGCGGTGGGGGATTATCTGGGGGGGCCGAACCACGTGCTCCCTACCGGGGGAACGGCCAGGTTTTTCTCTCCCCTGGGGGTGGAGCACTTCCTGAAGCGTACCAATGTCCTCTCCTTCTCCCAGGATGCCCTGGCAACGGTGGGGGAGGACGTCGCCCGCTTGGCGCGACTGGAAGGTTTCGAAGCCCACGCCCGGTCTGTGGAGGTGCGGGGAAAGTGTCACGATGTGACATCCCCACAATCAGATCAGAAAAGGAAGGGGAAAGGATGACAGCGATGGCACGAAAGGCCAAGGTTGAGCGCACGACCAAAGAGACGGCAATTACCCTCTCCCTCGACCTGGACGGCACGGGGAAGGCGGAGGTCTCCACCGGGATACCGTTCTTCGACCACATGCTCTCCCTCATGGCCATGCACGGGTTGTTCGACCTGGCCCTCCAGGCCAAGGGGGATTTGGAGGTCGACTTCCACCACACGGTGGAGGATGTGGGGATCGTCGTGGGGGAGGGGATCCAGCAGGCGCTGGGGGACGGAGCAGGGATCAGGCGGTTCGGCCAGGCCCTGGTCCCCATGGACGAGGCCCTGAGCCGGGTGGTCATAGACATCTCCGGCCGCCCCTTTCTCGGCTATCGGGTCAAGGCCACGGGGAGGATCAAGGACTTCAGCCTCGAACTGGTGGAATCCTTCTTCAAGGCGGTGACGGACCACGCCGGCGTCACCCTGCACATCGACCTCCTGTGCGGCTCGAACCTCCATCACGTCGTGGAGGCGATCTTCAAGGGGTTCGGCAGGGCCCTGGATGCGGCGACCGGTCTGGATGAGCGGCGCTCCGGCATCCCGTCGACCAAGGGCAGACTGTAACAAGCCCGCAAGAGTTCCATCCCGCCCTACGTTGTATAAAAATCTGAATGGCGGGATGCCGCAAGCGGCAAAGGTTCAGTGAGCATGTGGGTTAGTAAGGTTACAGTCTTTTTTTATAGAGGAGAGATGGGCTATTATCCGTGTTGATAAAACG
>Ga0307419_10000470_pt1 | contig 20266 bp, 16 predicted proteins | sample SalMarWE160230MG_2_FD_202512 | JGI IMG/M metagenome (GOLD analysis project Ga0307419, IMG submission 202512) | Salt marsh sediment microbial communities from the Plum Island Ecosystem LTER, Massachusetts, United States - WE1602-30 | ecosystem: Environmental > Aquatic > Marine > Intertidal zone... | reverse complement strand
GTTTTCCAACGCTTTCCGGATGACCAGGTCCCCCCCGACCACCAGGGTTTCCTTGTTGGCAAGGGCAATGTCCTTTCCGGCCTCGATGGCACTGAGAGTGGGACGGAGTCCCGAGAAACCGACCAGCGCACACAGCACCATATCGATCGATTCCATCCGCACTACCTGCTCCAGGGCATCGGTTCCCCCGTAAACCTTAACCGGAAGGTCCGCCAGTGCGTCCCTGACCCCCGGGTATTCCTCCTGGTCGGCAATGACCACATGATTGGGAAGGAACCGTCTGGCCTGACGGATCAGCTGGTCTGAATTCTTATTGGCCGTGAGAACTTCAAGCAGGAAATGATCGGGGTTTTTTTCAATGACTTCAATTGTCTGTGTTCCGATTGAGCCCGTGGAACCTAGAATGGCTATATGCTTCTGCATTTAAAAAACAATGTAGGATTGCGGGTCGATCGGTCTGCCGTTGTGCCATAATTCGAAATGTAGATGGGGACCCGTGGTCAACTCCCCCGAGTTGCCGATGATCGCAATGGCATCCCCGGCCTTTACCACGTTCCCGGTCTTTTTAAGGAGGACCGAATTGTGCTTGTATACGGAGATCAGGTTGTTTTCATGCTGAATGTAAATGACGTAACCGGTTTCCACCGTCCACCCGTCCATGGTTACGGTCCCGTCCAGCGTGGCCTTGACGACCTCGTTGGGTTCCGCCCCTATGTCCGTTCCGAAATGGTTTTCGCTCGCATTGAAGGGCCTCGTGACCAGTCCCCTTACCGGTGCAAAAAAATGAATGCTCGCCAGGTCTCTTGGTTCAAAATGCTGTGGCAGAACGGACAGGTTGTATTGCTCTTCCGACTCGATCTGCATACGGAGTATGGAATCCTCCATTGATTTTGAGAACTTCACATCGCTGATCTCGATTGACGTATCGGAAAGATTGGCCAGTTTGTCCGGGTCTTCCCCTGAGATCAGGGCCCGGATATTCTGGAAGTACTGGTCCCTCATCCGGATCTCGTTTTCCAGTGAGTCAAGCCTGACCGCATTCATCAGGATGGTCCTTCTCAGGTTCCCGTCCGGGTACCCGGGGATGAGTTCTCGTATGCTGGTATATGCCACCAGTGCAAAAACCCCCACCACGATCAGGATGAAGATCGTGGAACTTAATGCGAACAGGTTCAGGCGGGTGAGCCTGAGGTACCAGACTTCTTCAAAGGTATTGTCATTGTAGATGATGAGCCTGAACTTATCCCTCAACCGGTCCCCTAAAGATCGTTTCTGCCGTTTACTCATAATTACCAATCCCTGCGAGCCCCCAAAGTTAATAAAAGTATGGATTGGTTATTGGATGCAATTCCGTATTTTTAGTGCAGTTGTAACAATACCCATAAAATCCGATATGCCATGAAAACCAGAAGGAGCCAGTTCAGCCGAAGGGATTTCATCCGGACTTCCGCCACCGCTGCGGCAGGTGCGGGGGTATTTCCATACCTGTCTTCCTGCACCGGCACTTCCCTGCCTGCGGCCATGACACGGGACTTCGGAAAAATCGGGTTCGGGGTGACCACACTGGGACTGGGGGGACAGGCATCGCTGCAGTGGACTTCCCCGACGGTCAATCCCGAGGAGATCATTCTTAAAGCCTTCAGGCTGGGCGTAAATTATTTTGACACCTCTAATTATTACGGTCCGAGCCAGAGCAACTATGGCAGGGCGTTCCGTAAACTGGGACTGATCCCGGGCCGGCCGGGGTACAACGAATCGCTGAGAAAGAGCATATTCCTGACCTCCAAGACCAACCTGAAGTGGGCGAAGGGAGGATATGAGATCCAGGGGGTCTACGGCGGCACGAACGGCGACCCGGAAAGCCGGGCCATAGATGATGTGAAACGGTCCCTCTCCCAGATATTCGGCGATGGTACGGGGGCCTATCCCGGGGGGGCCTACCTGGATATGGTGCTCTGCCACAGCCTGAACAATTCCAGTGAACTCACTGCCCTGTACGAGGGCATCGAAAATACCAGTCCCGCTATGGAACACATCGGCACGCTTGCGGGACTGAGGGACCTGAGGGATGGGACCAACCTGACGGGACTGAACCCGAAGGAGGAGAAACTGATCCGTCACATCGGGTTCTCCGGGCACAGAAACGCCCCGGCCATGATGGAAATGATCCGCCGGGATTCCTACGGCCTGCTCGACGGGATGCTGGTGGCCATCAATGCCAACGACAGGCTTTACCTGAACATGCAGTATAACGTGATCCCCGTTGCCGCCTCCCGCAACATGGGCATCATCGCCATGAAGGTCTTTTCCGACGGGGCCATGTACAGCAAAGGTAACCACTGGTCAAACACATCGGAGCACGTGGTGCGGACCGTGGGAAGCGAAACCCTGCCCAGCCGGTCCCTGGTGCAGTACTCGCTGACAACCCCGGGCATCCATACCGCGATCACCGGGATCGGCCGGATCAGCGATGATCCTGAAGACTGCCAGCTGCAACAGAATTTTCTTTCGGCACAGGTTGAGCCGGGGGGATTGGGAGAGGGGGACCGGGAAGAGATCGAAAAAATGACCGCGGCCGTCAAGGGAGGCCAGACCAATTATTTCCAGATGGATGACGGGGGACTGACCGCCCCGGGGAATGCGGTCCTGAACCAGGGAATGCAGGGGGACAAACGCCTCGTCACCCTGGCCTGGGATACCTCCGTTGCCGGCAGGGATCCAATCCTGAAATACGAGATCCTGCGCGATGGTGAGAAAGCAGGAGAGGTTCCCCACACACCGCAGACAACCACCGAACTTTTCCGTTTCGAGGATGAGCCCGGCAACCGGTCGGCCCATCTCTACCGGGTGGTAGCAGTGGATGCAGGGGGCAACCGGACGGAAACCGATGTCCTCAGTGCCGCCTCCGTGTAGCCCTGACCCTGAAAAATTAACCTTTAGCCTGGAGGCACTGCTGGACAAGGCGCCTGCTCAAATTTGGGATACCTTCGGAATATCAGAACGTCGCTGAATTTTGCGCAAATAACGCAAAATAAGGCTCCTTTTCTGATAATTCCTCAGGCAGGGTTCCCAAATTTGGAAGCGCCGGTCCAGTATGCCGACAACAGGTTAATTTTTCAGGGGTGATGATCTGGTTGCATCCCAGTACAAAACAGCGTCCCTCTGTGGCTATATGCCTGAGGGTGTTTTCATATGCTGGGATTGAACGGTATTTGCAAAGATATATCATTCAGCTTTGTATATTTACAGAAAATCCATCGTTCATGCTTTTCAAATCCATTTTCGACAAGGTCATCGAGAGGGACCAGCTGGCAAAGCTCAGGGACAGGCATCGGGACAAGAAGATCGTTTTTGCCACAGGATGCTACGATATTCTGCAGAGCGGGCATGCCGTGTTTTTCAACCAGTGCAGGCAGTACGGGGACATCGTGGTCGTCGGTGTTGGACGGGACCATGTCATTTCCGAACTGAAAGGCCCGGGACGTCCCGTTAATCCCGAGAACAACCGCCTTTACCTCGTTGCAGCCTTCCAGGATGTGGATTATGCCACCCTGAATGACACGGAGATCGCTCCCGGGAAGATCGATTTCCAGGGGGTGATGGAAACCCTGAAGCCTGATGTCTTCATACTGAACACAGATGATTCGGCCATCGAGGAGAAGAGGGCCCTCTGCGAGCGGAACGGGATCGAACTGGTTTTTGTTACAAGAGAAGTTCCCAGGGTGCTGGAACCGACCTCCACGACCCGGATCATCGATAAGATTCAATTTGCCTACAGGGCCCCCTTACGCATCGATTTTGCCGGTGGCTGGACGGATGTGCCTTACATCATGGGGGATAAAAAGGGATACGTTTCCAACATCACCATCAGTCCCCTGATCGAGCTCAAAAACGGTGTGTTCAACTTTGCAGGGTACCCCAGGGGAAGCGGCCTGAGCACTTCCACAGCCGCCAAGCTGCTGGAAATGATCAGCTCCAGGAACTACAATTCGGATTCCAGGTCCATTTCCCAGATCAGCGAGGACCTGTTCAACCTGGAAAACCGGGAACTGAACTGGGCCATCGGCCGACAGGACCAGTATTCCATCGTCAGGGGGGGATTTAACTGCTGGGAATGCGGGAAAGACTATGCCCGGGCGCTGGACATTGAGGTGCCGAAACATATCCTGGAGGAGTTTAAAAAGAACCTTGTGCTGATCCATACGGGGGCTTCCAGGAATGCACAATCCGCCGTTGAAGAGGTTTACCAGAACCACCGGACGGAAAAAGGCCGGGATGCGCTCGATCAACTGGCATTTTACGGGAAGGAATTTGCCCGGACCCTGCAGGAAAGTGATTTCCAGGGGTGCGCGGAGATCATGGGCCGGAATTTCAGGGCACAGATCCAGCTCGCCTCTACCACAACCAATGATTACCTGTCGGAGATGTATTCATTTGCCCTGGCGCAAGGGGCCTGTGGAGGCAAGATAGCCGGGGCAGGGGGAGGAGGGGCTTTCATCTTTTACTGCGAAGATCCCTCCCACCTGATTTCCTCGATGAAGGAGCGGTTCGTGGATTGTTTCGAGATCAGCTTCGACTTCCATTACGGGGATATAAAAAAACTGAACAGCATCTGATGCCTGTGCTCCGTTTTGATCCCGTCAGGACATCAGGCCCGCAGGGACCCGGGTTTTTCCATCTGCATTTCAACCCATTCCCGGTTCTCCCAGAGCGTACAGCCCCCTTTTGATTCAGTCAGCAGGTGATGGCTGTCCCTTATCCTGCCCAGAAGCACTGAATTGAGCGCATCCTTTAAGGGCATTTCCATGATGTTTGTATCGGAGTACGGTGCAAAGGGACAGGGTTCCAGATCGCCCGTGGGACTGACATGGATGAATCCCCTTCCCGCTGCCAGGCAGCCTCCGTACTGGTCCTCCTCGCCCGGCAGGCAGATGAAAAGGGCCGGAAGTTTTTCCCGGAGCTGGCCCAGCAGCCCGGGGAGACGATTTTGCTGCTGTTCACTGATGCAGAGATGCATATCATTCTCTGTCTGGGGGACATATTCGACCAGGAAGAACAGCCGGCATCCGCGCTTGTGAAAATAGCCCAGGTATCCTGGGTCCGTTAATTCATCAAAATTGTCCTGTGTCAGGGTCAGGGAAAGACCGTAGAACATTTTACTTCTGCGGAGGACCTCCGCGGCAGACAGAACGGTGGCATACAAGCCCTTACCCCGCCTGTCATCCGTCCTTTGCCTGTCTCCCTCAATGCTCAGTACCGGTAACAGGTTCCTGTTTTTTTTAAAGAACCGGATGTAATCGCCGTCCAGCAGGGTTCCGTTGGTAAAGACGGGAAAAATGGTCTCCTTTGCCCTGCCTGCGGATTCGAGGATGTCACGCCTCAGCAGCGGCTCACCTCCTGCAAGCAGGATGATGTTGGTCCCGATAGCCGAAGCCTCCCTGACAAGGCTCTCAAACCGTTGTGCTGGGATCTCCCTTCCGTTCATGTGGCCTTTTGCCATCGCATAGCATCCGCGGCATTTCAGGTTACAGCGGCTGGTAATGCTGCAGATCATGACCGGCGGGGCCGGCAATCCGCTTTCCAGCCTCTTCTGGCGCACCTCGGCTGCATGGTTCTGGTGGTTCATGGTTTTAATCCAGAAACCACATTGCCTGAGATTGCTCAGGTTTATATCCACCGCTTTATAAAAGAAATAATCAAGGTTGTTTTGAAAAGCATCCAGGTATTTTTGTTCAAGGTTCATGTTTAAGGGTTTTTCAGTAATATCAATGATTTGATTCCGGAATAAAATTATAGTGCCTCCATAAGAAGGACAGGTGCAAATCGGCAAAGTTGCCTTATGTATCGGTAAATGGCCGTGTCTGCTGTATAAATGTGAATTTTTACCATGGAAAAGACAATTACCTCAATTTTTTATCGTTCCTTTGTTGTCTGATTGTTTTTATACTGTTTTTGTTTTTTATTACTTATGGATGTTAAGGTTAACGGAAAGGAATTGCATCAGCTTTCTGCCAGGGAATTAAGGGATTTGGAGAGACAGGTTAAACTGGCTCTGGCCCATGCCAAGCAAAATGGTTTCAGGAAATTCCAGGTAGGAGACATTGTCAAGGTTGAAAAAAGTAACTGGTCTGCCCAGGGAGTCATTGAAGCAATCGGAGCCCGCACGGCTACGGTTAATATAGGCGATGAAACGATCCTGGCCACACCCAGGATGATCTCAAAGGTTTAATCCCCCGTCCCATTATTGAATTATCGCTTTTTTCAATCAGGCAATGGGTGAAATACGTCCGCCTGGTTGTCCTGTCAGTGGACCGGCACATCAAAACCGGGAAATTCAGGGCCTTTCTTTCCCGGCGCTGTCGAGTCCATAAATTTCCCATTGAATCCTGAAAAGCTGCGCAGGCTCGTCATTATTCCCTCCAACCTGGGTGACCTGGGTGAAGATTCCCGGATATTTCTGCTCGATGTAATACATGTACCGGTGTACGGTATTGATCACCCTGTTGGTTTTTTGGGAGGGATTCAGGCGCAGGTTTCCCCGTATAATATAATCCACGTGGTTCCTCAGAAGGGCATTGACCAGGGTATCGGGGACCACCGCTACACCGGGACTGCCGCTGGCAGCGATCTTGTTCCTGAGATAATCGAGGCCGGTCTCGTAATGAAGTTTGTTCTGGTTGAGGAATGCCAGGTAACCGGGCCTTGTCTGATCCGAAAAATAGTAGACCGAATACATCGTGTCCCCGCTTGCGACGAAAGCCTCAAGCTCACGCTTCATGCTGTATTCCAACCGGGGTGGAAGTTCCCATGACCTTAGTTCAACCTCGCTCAGGATAACCGGTTCTCCGGGCTTCTGCTCCATCCGGTTGAAGGCAGTATCGATCGGCATGGTGGGGATCCTGAACAGCGGGTAGAAGTTCCTCCCCTCTCCGTAGATGAAGGACATGGATGGTTTGCGCGATGCGATCATGGATTCCCTGGGCACATTCTCGGCTGCCCAGGCGCTTAAGCGAAGGAAATTCACCCAGTCCGGTGTATAGCCGTAGTACTTGTTTCCCCTTATATTTTTCATAAGAACCTCGTTATTCGCCTTGGCCTTGGTTACAGAAAGCCCGAACAACCTGAAAAACACGACGAGCAGAAGAAGCACAAGGACGGGCTGCATCCACCTGACCTTTTTCGATTGGGTCAGCTCCAGCAATCCCCATGGAAGGAAGAGGAAGATCAGGGGCAGGTAGATGATGATGATGCGCATCTGTCCCCAGTGCTGCTGGAGAATAACAAAGGACACGAACAGGATGGCCCCGAGGTAATACCCGACAAACCTCATCACACGGCTTTTCCGGATGGCATAATAGAGGGCAATTCCGAACAGGATGTAGATCAGTATGGTAACCAGGGCACTGGTGTCGGAATACCCCGGCTCCTTGATCCCTGCACCGACCATCAGCAAACGTGACAGGTAGATCTGAGAGTTTTCCAGGAAGCGGTCCACCATTCCCCCGAAATCCTCTTTGCCGAGAGCAGGATTGTAATAGTTTTTCAGCAGGAGCCCTTCCAGCTGTGTTTTGAAATCCCCGCCATGGATATTCCAGCGGACGGACTTATAAATGCTGAAAGGGATCCTGAACAGCAGAAAACTGACAGCGGTATATCCGGCAAGGTAAAATTTCCTTTCTGTAAGCAGGTAAAGCAATACCACGCCCAGTGCAATGATACCGATGTTCCTGGTGATGGACATGGTAAAAAGCAGGAGTCCCCCCAGCAGTACCACCCACCAGTAGCGGTAGATCAGTTTGAGATGGTCCTCGATCTCATTGAACCACCGGACGACCAAGTAAAAGAGGGCGGACTGAAGGAAAAGGTACATGGCCTCGGTATAGGTCTGGCTGCCGAAATAAAGCAGTTCCGCGCTGACCGATGACAGCAGCATGGCCATGGCGAGAACCGTGGCGTTCACCCTTCCGCGGAAGGTATAGTAAAAAAAGACAAGGCTCCCGAGCAGGAACAGGTAGGAGGTGAATTTAAAAAGTATCACCTTGAAACCAAAAATCCGCATCACCCAGCTGAGGAAAATCGAATAGAAAGTCCCGTGAAATCCCGGGTACGTTATCCCGTCCATAAAAAGTTTGGCGCTTTCGATGTAACCGGAATCGTCGCCTCCCTCACTGATACGCACTTCAAACAGGTAAAAACCCAGGATGGTCGTGAGGATGATGCTCAGGGTAAAAAAGAGGGACAACCGCTTTTCAAAAAATCCGTCAATCGTCTGAAAAAGGGTGAGTTTCCGTTTGATTTCCTTGTGTTTCCTCGACATAGTGCTGATTATTCTAATACGCAGCAAATTTTACCATTAACAGTTAAATATCAAAGAAAATATTTATTTATTACCTTTAGTCCCCTTCTAATGCAGCCGCCAGCCATGAAAGAAAGACTGATTGAATATTACAACGGGATAGCAGGAAAAAGGGATAAATGGAAGCGCAGGAACCGTTTATACCATAAAACGATCAGGAAATATTACCAGTTTACCATTCCTCCAGGCAGCTCGGTTGCCGAGATCGGGTGTGGCACGGGGGACCTGTTGTTTGCGGTGAGGCCTGAAAGGGGACTTGGAATTGATTTTTCGGAAGAAATGATCCGGATCGCGAGGGAAAAATTCCCGCAGCTTGAATTCCGGGTAGCAGATGCGGAGGATATGGACATTCATGAAAAGTTTGATTACATCATCGTATCCGACCTTTTAAGCAGCTTGATCGATATCCAGGTGGCCCTCCGGAACATCCGGAAAATGTGCCACGATAAAACAAGGCTGGTATTTTCAAGTTTCAGCTATTTCTGGGAACCCATCCTCAAGTTCGGTGAACTGATCAGGCTCCGGCAGAGGCAGCCTTATCAGAACTGGCTTTCGGTAAAGGACATTGAAAACCTTCTCTACCTGGAAGGTTTTGAAAGCATCAAGCTTGAAAAAAAGTTCATGCTGCCAAAATATGTGCCCGTTTTGGGATATATCTTTAACCGGATATTGGCCAACCTGCCGCTTTTTAACTTGCTGGACCTGATCCTGTTTATCTCGGCCAAACCGGTAGTTACCCAGCGCACTGAATACTCCGTGTCAGTCGTGGTGCCCGCAAGGAACGAAAAGGGGAATATCGAGAACGTCATCCTGCGCACACCAAAATTCGGGACCAACCAGCAGTTCATTTTTATTGAAGGACATTCACAGGACAACACCTTCGAGGAAATGCTCAGGATCCAGAAGAAATACAGGGATCATGATATCCTGGTGTTCCGCCAGAGCGGTAAGGGGAAGGGAAATGCGGTAAGGGAAGGATTCGACCGGGCAACCGGCCATGTTTTAATGATCCTGGATGCTGACCTTACGACACCGCCGGAGGACATGACCAAGTTTTACGAGGCGATCGCCGGTGGCCGTGGGGAGTTCATCAACGGGTGCAGGCTGGTATATCCCATGGAAAAACAGGCCATGCGGTTTTTGAATTACCTGGGGAATAAATTTTTCGGCTGGTTTTTCAGTTATCTGCTGGGCCAGCGGCTGAAGGATACCCTCTGCGGTACCAAAGTGCTGTTCAGGGAGGATTATGACAAGATACAGGCCAACAGGCATTATTTTGGCGATTTTGATCCTTTCGGCGATTTCGACCTGTTATTCGGGGCATCGAAACTGAACCTGAAGATAACGGAGATTATCGTACGGTACCGGGAACGGGAATACGGCTCCACCCAGATCAGCCGTTTCAAACACGGCTGGTTGCTGATCAAGATGAGCCTTTTCGCAGCCGCTAAATTAAAATTCAAGTAGTGGGACTGCGATATAAAACTGATCTTCCCCTGGATTCTCCCGAACGTACCCTTTTTCACAGGGAGATCATCATGCGGAAAACCTTCCTGAGAAAGTTATACACAAAATGGTATTCCTCCATGGTGGAGGAACTGAAGGGACTGCCCGAGGGTCAGATTGTCGAGCTCGGTTCAGGGGGAGGGTTCTTTAAGGAATTTGTCCCCCATGCCATCTGCAGCGATATCCTGGAACTGCCCGGCAACGACATGACCTTTTCGGCACTTGATATGCCGTTCGGGGACGGATCCGTAAGCGGGATCTTCATGGTCGATACCTTCCATCACATCCCGGACAGCGCCGGATTCCTGGAAGAGGCATGCCGCGTATTGAAAAAGGACGGCCTGATCATGATGATCGAACCTTCAAACAGCTGGTGGGGAAGGGTTATCTACCGGAACTTTCATCATGAACCTTTTGATCCTTCGGGGGACTGGACCTTTCCCCTCAGCGGTCCCATGTCGGGCGCAAACGGTGCCCTGCCCTGGATCGTATTTGAAAGGGACCGGGATCTCTTCACCGGAAGGTTCCCCTCCCTTGAAATACGGGAGATCCGATACCATACTCCCCTGCTGTACCTTCTGAGCGGCGGTGTGTCCCTCAAACAGTTCGTGCCGGGTTTTTCCTATGGTTTTTTTAACCTCCTTGACCGCACCCTGTCCGGCATCTCATCCGGGCTCTCCATGTTTGTCAGCATAAAGATCAGAAAACGTTAAGGGGAATATCATGCGGTATATGATGCCCTGGCGTTTCAGCAGGCGATACACTGATGAACGGGGCCTACAGTCCTTCGCCTCAGTTAAATAAATCGTCGTAAGTCCAGGTAACGTAATAAAGGGCCCCAATCTGGGCCGATCCGAAACTGGTTGTATAATAGGTATTCAAGAGATTTGAACCACCGATTTTAATGAGGGAGTGAAAGTGTGAAAGCTGAAGGCTGACGTGGGCATCAATCATGGAAAATGCCGGGATTTCAGCAGTTCCGAATGGTGATTCCCAGAGGAAGCTATCCTGCCACCTCCAGTTAATGTTAAATCCGATCATACGGGTCACGTGCCTGTTGGAATAGCCGAGATTAAATTTAAACCTCGGGGTATTGAACTGGGGAGAAAAACCGGGAGGCGGATCCACGATCTCCCCCAGTTCATTATAAGAAATATTTCCTTTGACAAGGGCAACCCGGCCAAGCCGGAATTCGGCGCCAAGCGCTCCACCATACGCAACAACCGGGAAATCTGTGCTGACCGTTGTCTGGAACCGGATTTCATCTTCGGTATCCGGATTTTGAGCCAGCAGCTGTGTAGCAGTAAATCCGTTGTATCTGTTGCCATAAATATAGGTGTCAAGCAGCAAGAGGTTCTTGAATAAAAGTCCCTTGTAGCCTAACTCGAGAGCTGTTACCCGTTCGGGCCTGAAGGCAGGGATGTTGTAAGGCCCGTTTTCAGTTACGGGTTCGTCTGTGATTGGATTCTTCCCTGAAAGAGGGTAAACCGGGTTTTCAGGTATGTTATACAGAGCCTGAACCTCAGGGAGTCCGCCGAGCACTGTATAAGGCCCAATATTCAGGTTTACCATCTGGTCTGCTATGGAAGGAAACCTGAAGGCAGTCTGGGCGGATGCCCGGATATTATGCGATAGTCCCTCTCCCAATGAAATAACAACGGTTCCCCTGGGAGTAAACCTGCCTTCAAAATATTCATTTTTATCATACCTGGCGGAGGCCGTTATTTTTAAACGCTCATTGAACAATTGCCTGGCTATCTGTGTAAATGCTCCGTACTGCACAATGCGCACCGGGTCCCCGGGTTTATCGATGAAAATGGTACCCTCACTGTCAATGGCATAGTAACGGGCGCTGGCGCCGGCTAAAATTTCCACCACCTTAACCAGCCTTGTGAAATTATACATCCCTTCAATGTGTAAAAGCCTGCTTTTGTCAATGACTTCTGCACCTCCCTCGTTTACAGGGGAATTTATGATCCGATCGTAGAGGTTGTTGAATTCTTCGGTGCCCGGCAGAGGAAGCGCCGGTTTTGCGGGATCGAAAATATTCCCTTTCGAATCACGGTTGTCTGCAACCAGCCTGGCAAACTGGTGTGACGCTGCCTCCGGGTTACCTGTAAGCAGCTGTTGTGTGAAGGCTTCGATATAGTCCGCATACCAGACTTCACTCGGCTTCCAGGCTTCGTTCAGCTTCAGGGCGGCGCCGCCTGCATCATAGGTGTCGCCAGAATTGTCAATCGTATAATAGGCCCTGAGATAAAATACGGGACTTTTAATTTCAGCTCTGTAGTTTTTAATGTCAAAATTCCGGAGTGAAAACCGGTTCTGTGCGGTATAGACACTGTTCCCGCGGGCAAATGCAGCCTGTCCGAAAGCTTCAAACTGGTTTAAGAATCGATAATGCAGGGATCCTCCCACACGCAAGTTGCGCGTGTTATAATCCACCAGGTCTTTCTCCTGCCAGCCTGTACGGCTTACTACCTGGTCGGGGAACAGGTCCACGATCCGCTGAACTTCAGCATCGTATTCGGGCGTTCCGGGAATGAGTCCCTGGGTCTCGGCCACGCCTGCAGCCACCTGTGGTGCAACATCCTTCATGTTCACCGGTACGATGATATCATCGCCGTAGACGTTTACACCGTCATACCCCGGATTGTTTTCCCTTGTGCTGGAAGGATCATCCAGGTTATAGCGATCCCGCAGATCATAGGCATGCCAGTCTGTGGCAAGAAGGTATCCACCGGTTATCTTAAAGGCCAGTTTATTATTAAATGCCTTTGCATACCTGAAATTAAAATCCCCCATCGGGTTTGGCCCGAACGGATGGGAAGCCCCCAGGTTCATCATGCCCCCCTGCGCGGAGAAACTCAGTCCCTGGTACTCATACGGATCCTTTGAGGTCATGATGAGGGTGCCGTTTACTCCCCCCGGGCCGTAAAGGGCAGAAGAGGCTCCGACAAGCAATTCAACATTTTTAATATCGATCTGGGAGACACCAAAAATATTTCCGGCACTGAAACTCAATCCGGGCGGGATGTTTTCTATGCCATCGATGATCTGGTTCATGCGAAGGTTAGCCTCACCTGTGAACCCCCTTGTATTGGGATAGCGAAAGGTAAGGCTGTTAACATTCATATCAACCCCCTTTAGTTGATAGAGTCCATCATAGAAATTTGCAGTTGAAGTCTGCTGAATATCCAGGGAAGTTAATTTCTCGATGGAAACCGGTGATTTCATGATGCTTTCCGTGATCCGGGAAGCAGAAATGACAACTTCCTGTCCAAGGTAGATCTGGTCCTCAAGTTGTATTTTCAGTCCCGTTATATTCCCGGTAATCTCAATCTCCTCTGTCTGATAACCGATCATGGAGATGACCAGACGAAAAGGCAGGGGAGTGGTGGTTTTGATCTGGAATAAGCCGTTACTGCCGGAGATCGTTCCCTCCAGAGTATTCTGAATGGTTATGTTAACCCCGATCAGGGCCGATCCCGACCTCTTTTCACGAATGGTTCCATTTACCGTGGTGATTTGCCCGAAAAGCGAAGCTGCAACACAGGTTGAAAGCAGGATGAGATAAATTTTTTTCATTTTATCCCTGATTCATGGTTCCGTTTTCTGAATCCCAATGTTAGCATAATAATACTTATTTTACAAAACAGGATACCCTCCGATGGAATGCAAATTTAAGTAATCCCCTGATTATAATCTGGCTATTCTATGCCTCAATGCCGGTTTAGTTGAAAAATAATGGATTTAGAAGGAATTTTATCATGCAGGATGAGGAAGAATCATGTTTTTACTATATATTGGACAACCTTTAAATTTTTATTCACTTAATAAAATGATCATGAGACAACGTATTTCTTCCCTGGGACTGATCTTGGCAGCTTTGGTGCTTCTGCTGGTTTCATGCGATAAAAAAACAGAAGAAGTGGATGAACTTGTAGGCACTTATGTCTTTGCGTCAGCAAGTTTCAATGATACGGTTTACATTATCATACAGGATAACCAGGTTGAATTCCTGCCCGGCAACGATGCAGCGGCTTTTGTCGGCCCGGGATTGCTAAGTTCCGCACCCTGCGAAAATCCGCAGAATGCCGCCATCGAACTAAGCAGTGACGGGAAAGCCAATTATGCTTGCCTGAATGAGACAAACAAGGAGCAAATGGGTGTCTGGTCAATCAACGCGGACAGGACCATACTGACCTTAACCCTCAGCAATCCTGCACCTTTTGCCCTGACCATTTCGGGACTGGAAATTACAGCTAACTCTTTCTCCGGGACCGTGGAAAATTTCCCGCTTCCCATCAATGCCGGGTATGATCTGGGTGCCATGCTGCCCGGTGCCATTATTAATTATCAGGTGGCTTCTGTTGACCTTACATTTAACAGGGTACCCTGATCCATAAATATCTGAGAATGTCCGGGGAAGGGGCCCGGGCCTGTCAATCTGAACATGAAAATCCCCTCGATTACAAAATGAACCACAGATCATTCACTGACGGGAGATTTGCCGTTCCATTTGCCTTTGCAGCTATTCTTTTTACAAATGTGCTTTGTCCGGATTCCATTGCCCAATCAATGTATCCGCTGATACTGCCGGATTCCGGTGCACTTGCCGGGAAAATAAATTATTTGCAGAACATCCATGAATTCGCTTATAACCAGGCGGGACCCAACATCATCATCATTCTTGCTGATGACCTGGGGAAAAACGATATCAGCCTTTACGACAGCAACGGTGTCAATACCCCGAACATTAACCGGCTGGCAAGGGAAGGAGTCGCATTTACCGAAGCTTACTCCACCAGTGCCGTATGCAATCCTTCCCGGGCAGGATTGCTTACGGGAAGGTACCAGCAACGATTCGGGAACGAGCGGCAGATCATGAGCAGGTACCCGAAAAACGGATTCGAGTTTTTTATTTTCAAGAATCTGGTCAATACGCGTCCCCTGCAGCTGATTGATCCCTGGTACTCCCCTCCGCTGGAGGAGATTCGGAAACAGGGTTTGCCGGAGTCCGAGATTTCCCTGTTTGAACTGATGCATTCGATCGGATACAGGATTGGCTGCATTGGCAAATGGCACCTGGGATACAATGAACCCTATCTTCCTCAAAACAAAAACATTGACGAGTTCTATGGTTTCTATGAGGCATTCAGCCTGTATGCGCCGAAAGGAAACAAAGACATCATAAACCATAAACACAGGATCTTCCAGAACAGAAGAATATGGCGTCAGCAAAGGAAAGGGCCGTCTGCCATCGTGCATAATGGCCAGGTGATTGAGGAAAAGGGATATCTGACCGAACGGATCGCAGAAGAAGCCTGCCGGTTCATCAGACAAAATGAAAATGATCCCTTCCTTTTATACATTCCTTTCAACGCGCCGCATACACCGTTCCAGGTCCCCAGATCATATTTCGACAGGTTTCCCCAGGTGGCCGACGAAAACAAACGGGTTTATTATGCGATGATTGCAGCCCTTGATGATGCCGTTGGAGAGATCATGAAGCAGGTAAAGGAGTCGGGAATTGAAGAAAATACACTGATCTTTTTTTGCAGCGATAATGGCGGGGCAACCTATACGGGGGCCACGGAGAACGGAGACCTGAAAGGAGGGAAAATGACCTATTTTGAAGGGGGACTGAATGTTCCATTCATCATGAAATGGAAAGGCACCGTAGCGCCCGGATATCAATACAATGAGCCCGTATCCCTCATGGATATTTTCACCACTGCAGTTTCATCCTGCCAGGTTCCTCTGCCTGAAAATGTTCGGATTGATGGGATGGATCTGGTTCCTTATCTGTCGGGTGAGAAGAGCGGGCCCCCGCATGAATATTTATTCTGGCGGACCGATTTCAGTAAGGCTGTGCGAAACGGCCATTGGAAGATGATTGTCAATTCGCGTGATGATTTCCTGTTGTTGTATGATCTACAGGCGGACAAACAGGAACAATATGACCTGAAAACCGGGCAACCTGAGATCGTAAAACAGTTGCTCGGCAGATTAACAGAATGGGAAAGCGGGTTGAAACCTCCCCTGTGGCCGGGGGTCATGGAATACGAGGAAGAATTTGACGGAGTAAATATGCGGTTTGCGTTTTAATCAATGGATTTTTCATAGCAATGTCCTGATGACCTTCGGATTTGACCTGCGGATTGTGGTCAGTGCCTCCAATTACGCCAGTGTGGTAAGTGGGATGCTGATCACTATTCACAGGGGAGCAGTTTCACAGAAATACTGAGGGGCTCCAGGTTGAAGAAGCTGACTGCCTGGAGGCTGGGTCCATAATTGTAGGCTGAGAGTGTCTCCATTTTGAAAATAACCGATTCTTTGATAACCAAAACTCCCGGACCCCTGACCTCCTTATTCAGATAGATACTGGAATGTCCACCGGGAATTTTCTCATCCAGGGTATTACATTTTCCCTCGCAGGAGTTTCCCTTATACATACCTTTTTCATCAATCTCCACCTCCCAGGTGTATACCACCAGAGTGGATGAATTGTTATCTATTAAGGTATGGGGATTTAGTGATGTATCAGCAAGAATCTCTATCCTGTGTGATGCTTCTATTTTTACAAGGGTGGGTTGGACGTTGATGATCCTGATCTCATTATTATATATGAGTGCATTTGATCCGATATTAATTTCATATAAACCGTTTCCTGCAAGAGTATAACTTGTTTTGTAAGTGCCTCTGAAATAGGAACTGCTAACTCCGGCAGCCGGAAGAAATACCTCACAGAACCTGTTTCCTTCCTTAAAATAGGTAACGGGCTCCACCGAAAAGTAACCTATTGCCATTTCCCTTGGATTGTTTGTAATGTACTGGTGTTCAAAGCTATCCTGTACCAGGTCCTTACGGTCCAACAGTATTGGCAAACAATCCCGAATTTCTTTGGTCCTTTCCCAATTATCCCCCTGGGGATCGCCACTCTTATAATTTTGTGACTGAAGGTGAATTACAGGAAACAAAATAATTATAGCTATTGAAATGATTTTTAACTTCATAGCCTGGTCTAAATGATAGTATAATTTAAAGGCTGCTGCAATAATTAGTTTTTTCATATTGGGTAATTTTTAATGAACTGGTTTTCAAAAAATAAAGGTTAATCCTATTATCCCATAATGCGTTACACAATTCCAAGGGAAAGTTGCATAATTCACACATTACGTTTTCAAGCTGCGTTGAGCTTGCAAGCCTGGTTGTGATTATCTTGTCATTCGAGCGTATACCTTCAGCATCAAAATAGAATGAGTCCGACCCTACTTGACGATAGATTTCTTCCAAACCGATAATGGCTGAGCTGGGTGGAAAAAGACTTTGTAGTTTCATGCCATATGGTTTTTATATTATAATTGTAATTCAGGCTATATCAGTATACATCAATAGAATGACCTCAACTGATCCTTTAGGATAACAAGTAATGGTATCATCTGATGATTGGCCAGGTTGAATTGGTTTGTTTCGTTCTATTGTCTGCGCTTTCATATAAATACTACTCAAAATGGAATTGGACAATGAGAGAAGGGGGCGGTATCTTGGGGAGGCCTTAAGTGTATATTTATCTTTCAATAGCTGGAATAAATGATTTTTACCATTTTTTCTCCTCTCTCACAAAAAAACTAAAAATTAGAACAATATTCTATCTTCAATTTGGGTTCATAGCCAATATAATTGTGAAGCTCCTCTTTCATAATTGCCTTTACATATTCCTCATCTCCTGAAATAGTAATAATACTATCATGGATTGTAAAGATCGGCAAGTAAGGACGCTCCTTTTAAAACTTGATCAATTGGATTTTTATATTATTATGCGGATCAAACAATATTGAAACAAAAATCTTATATCAAGGATTTAATAGTTTGAGAATTAAAAGGATAAAGGATATAAACTTGTTTTTGGAATTGTTTCATCTCTATGGAAGTTCAGCAACTTGTATTAAAGGGATGAAAAACTGAGATTGAAATGTAATTTGTGGATGATTACCGCACCTAATACCTCACCCAATAAAAAAAGCCCCTGTAATTATCTAAACTACAAAGGCTTATGTTTATAAGTAGTAGACAAGGTGATTGAAATATCTAACCTTGAGTTGTCCAATGACCTGATAGCAATAGCCAAATTCACTACATCCTTCACCACCTTCCCAGTCTTTACCCAGCGAGCATACCTGACAGTTACAAAATAGATTCCATCCGGATACCGTGAAATATCTATTTGTGCTTCGTTTGACCGGATATCCTTTCTAATGATTAACTGACCATTAAGATTCTTAATTTCGATTTCGCCGCTAATTAGATTTTCGAATTTAAGGGCAAAGGTATTATACGCTGAATTTGTGGATTACTACAACAATCACAGATACCACGAGTCACTGAATAATGTAACTCCGGCAGATGTATATTTTGGAAGGGACCAGGAAGTCTTTGAAAGAAGAAGGAAAATCAAACAGCAAACCCTCTTTAAAAGAAGGATGGATTTCATCTTGAGTAAATGAATAATGATTCTCAAATTTATCTCTTAACTTTATGAATCAAGTTGTCCATTAGTTGCTGAACCGAAACAACTGACGGTACAAATGGGGATCTGTTTTCAAAAACAGAAATGAACACAAAAGAACAAAAAAGCTGTGATCTTACCTTGAATGAAAACGGTGGATTTGTAATGGTGCTTGAATAATTAAAAAAACAAATGAATAATTACAATGAGGTTTAGTGCAAAAATATTGCTTCTGTTTCTTGCTGCAATTCTTTTTCAGACAGTAGCTCATGCTCAAATCAAGTTGCCCAAGGTTTTGGGGATAACATGGTTTTGCAAAGAGAGCTGAAAATACCGGTTTGGGGGATTTCAACTCCAGGAGCAGCCATAATAGCAGAGCTGGGAAATACTAAAGCGACTACGAAAGCTGATCAGGAAGGGAAATGGATGGTTCATTTACCAGAGTTTAAAGCAGGTGGCCCCTATACCCTCAAAATTTGTGAAAAAGAAAAACCAGGTGAAGATGTAGTGTTAAGTGGAATTCTCATAGGCGATGTTTGGATAGCTTCCGGGCAATCGAATATGGAATGGCAGGTACAACAGGCTAAAGATGCAAGCAAAGAAATTGCCAATAAGATGGTATACAAACAGGATGGAATTATTATTTTGGGACCGATGTATAGATCATATCAAAAGGAAGGAAATCGTATCCGCATCAGCTTTACTGAAATTGGTTCAGGCCTTTCAACCAGCGATGGAAAAGATGTAGCGGGTTTTGCAATTGCGGGAAATGACAAGCAGTTTCATTGGGCAAAAGCAGTAATTGAAGGCAATGAAGTTGTTGTCTATTCCGATGAAGTTGCCGAACCTGTGGCAGTGCGCTATGCCTGGGCCGATAATCCTGAATGTAACCTGATAAACTCTGAAGGATTACCTGCTGTCCCTTTCAGGACGGATGATTGGAAAGGAATAACACAAAGCTAAGCATTAAATATAAAACGTATATGAAAAACTTTAGACTTAAAATTAAAGTATCCCTGGGTATTGTACTCTTTTGTGCAACATCACTGTTTGCACAAGGCCCAAATTGTTTTTTAGATGATTTTGAACCTAAAGAAGCAACTATTCCAACTTCAGAAGTTGCAAATAAAACAACAAATTCCCCAACTGTAACGGTCACTTTATCTGCCGACACACTTGGCCAAATATCAAAATACGTTTTTGGGAATGCACTGGCTGTTTGGATTGGAAATATAACAGGCAGCCCCACATTTGTAGAGAATGTTCAGGCCTTAAACCCTTCTTTAATACGGTTTCCGGGGGGAAGCTGGTCTAATATATTTTTCTGGGATGGGGCTCCTTCCGATGTACCTGACTCTGCTTACGATTCATCGGGAGAAAGGGTAAAATTTTACGCTATTTCAGGAAAAAATGACTGGCCCACTACAACGGATAATTATTACATATTGCGCCAGCAAACTGGCTCACAAGGACTCATAACGGTCAATTATAGCTATGCCCGTTACGGGTTGAGCGATAACCCGGTTGCACAGGCAGCCCATTTAGCCGCTGAATGGGTGCGTTACGATAACGGACGTACAAAATTTTGGGAAATTGGAAACGAGAATGCCGGTCCATGGGAAGCCGGTTGGAAGATCGATACCAGTGCCAATAAGGATGGTCAGCCAGAAATTATTAGCGGTCAGCTTTACGGCCAGCATTTCAGGGTTTTTGCCGATTCGATGAGAGCCGCTGCAACTGAAGTGGGCGCCAAAATATATATAGGCGCACAGGTGTTGCATTATGATGGTACAAATAGCTGGAATTCGGTGGATAAGACCTGGAATGCAGGAGTGTTTAGCGAAGTTGGCGATGCTGCAGATTTCTACGTGATGCACAACTATTTTGGAAAG
>Ga0307419_10000469_pt1 | contig 20272 bp, 12 predicted proteins | sample SalMarWE160230MG_2_FD_202512 | JGI IMG/M metagenome (GOLD analysis project Ga0307419, IMG submission 202512) | Salt marsh sediment microbial communities from the Plum Island Ecosystem LTER, Massachusetts, United States - WE1602-30 | ecosystem: Environmental > Aquatic > Marine > Intertidal zone... | reverse complement strand
GGCAGGACACCGCCTGTCATGCTCAAAGTATCAGCTTGCGCATACGAGAAGCTTGCCGTTGAAGAACCATCTGTACAACTAAGTGATGCGCTGCCAGCCTCAAAGACAAGCCCTGCGGGTAAAACATCATCCAATTCCGCGTTGGTGTACTCAATGGTGGCGTTATTGACGATCTCAATGGTCACCCCCGTGGTCTCACCCGCAGAAATCCTCGTCTCGGCAAATTCTTTATCGATGGAAAAAGCCTGGACATTGAGAGAATCATCAGCTGCGTCCTCGTTGGTGACGCCCTGCTGGGTTTGGATCGAACCTCCAGCGGGATCACCACTGGGGATTTCATTAGTATAGGCGCCTTGCACTAGCGAAACGACATCAACGGAGATAACACAGTCTGCATCAGGATCAATTATCCCATCGACAAGTTTTATCGTTGAATCTCCAGCACCTAACGAGCCCGAAGTTCCAGTTTCATCAGTCAACTCAGCGCCTGAGCCTTCGCCACAACCACTTAAGGAAACATTCGGAGTGCTGGCTACCTTAATATCGCCATCCCCGTCAGTGGGTAAAACATCAAACATGGTCACTTCGGTCAATGGGTAATCATCATCATTGTTATGAATGGTGATGGTCAGCGTGCTGGTCTCACCAACAAAGACGGTGTTGGGCGCGAAGGCTTTGCTGAGGGAAGGCGACTCTACACCAATCACATTAAGCGTGGCACTGGCCGGGGTGGTGTTTGAGATCAACACCGGTGTTGGGGGGTCTGCCGTATCCCCGGGATCAATGGTGTAAGATTCGAGTTCGTTCGCGGGGATGGTGTTAATCAGGTTGCCCGGGGTCGTCGAGGTGACATCGACCTCTACATAACATTCCCCCGGCAACCCGCTGGGAAGTTGCGCCGGAACGGTGGCATCGGCCAACATAATTGAGTTATCCCCCGCTTCAAGTGAGGTGCCACCTCCATCGGTTAAGGTATAACTGCCGCAGTTCTGGACGTTTATGTTTGGATCGTCTGCAATGGTCATGCCAGCAGGGAAAGTGTCCGCCCAGGTCGCATCAGTAAGTGGATTGGCGTTCAAGTTGAAAACTGAGACTTTCAACGTTGAGGTGCCTCCCGAAGCAATGGCAATGGGTGTAAATTGTTTGTTGATCTCCGCCGGAACAGTAGCAGCGAAAACAATCATGACTGGGACAATAACTAGCAATAAGACAAAGCTGACTAGTGCATAGAGTAAACGATGGTTCGGAAAGAGTTTGCGCACAGTATCTCCAAGTTAAATGCAGAAAATACTAATCAAAAAAATAATTCCAACAAGAGAATTTTGCCTGTCTGGAAAGGTGATTATTCAAAAAGATCATGTTCGGGTTCTATAAGTAGAATAGTCAAAAAATTATATCACCGGTATAATAAAATAAAGGACATATCTACCTTCCTATTTCTAAAAATTAGTCCCAACCCAGGGGCAACAGGAAGGGGTGTGAAGATCTATACACTCCCCCAGCTGCATCGGGAGCCGGATGCTACCACCCCCCCAGCCTGGCTGGGAGTTGTTCATTGCTCCAGATCTCACCTTGGCCCCGTTCCATATCAGCTAACCGGAACTCTGAACAGTATCGGTAATCGACCGATAATGGCGTAACTAGTTAAACGCATCCATGTTACAATTCACTCACATTTAACCACATCAAATACTATTAAGGAAAAGAATATGAAGAAACTTCTGCACCTGATTAGAAGCTTTTTTCTCCCTCCTGAAGGTACACCCCTCTGGCTTCGCTTGGCGCCCTATATCTTTTTAGGTATCTTGACCATTTTCGCTCTCTGGGGAGCTGCTTACGCCTGGGATTATACCAACTCACCAGAGTTCTGCGGGCAAGCCTGCCACACCATGCCTCCTGAATTTACTTCTTATCTGGCTTCACCCCATGCCCGGATCGACTGTGTGGATTGCCACATTGGGGAAGGTTTTATCACCGAACGCATTACACGCAAGGCTGGAGACCTGAAACATGTCACAGCCTCGTTATTCAAAACTTACGAATATCCCATCCAGATCAAACACATGCGTCCTGCCAGGGAAACCTGTGAGTTATGTCATTTTCCGGAAAAATTTTCGGATGACAGTTTAAGGAAAATCGTCCAGTACAGGAATGATTTGGAAAATTCAAGTTTTACAACCTACCTGATCTTAAAAACAGGCGGCGGAAGTGAACGAACCGGCCTGGGCCAGGGCATCCATTGGCACATCGAAAACCCGGTTTATTATCTCCCCCTGGACAAGGAGGAGCAGCAAATTCCTTATATCCGGGTTGATGGAGAGGATGGATCCAGGGTCGAATATAGCGATATCACGAGCAATTTTGATGCTTCGGAGATCATTCAAGAAGACCTGGAAGAAATGGACTGTATTACCTGCCATAATCGGATCACTCACCTGGTCTCCTACCCCGAGGACACTATCGATCATCTACTACAGAGAGGCTTGATCAATTCGGGCATCCCAGAGATCCGTGATATTGCACTGAAAACCTATTACAAAGAATACACCAGCATGGGAACAGCACTGGCGTCGTTTGACCTGCTGGATTACTACTATGACCAGAAATACCCTGAATATTACGCTCAAAACAAAGAGTTGATTAACCAGGCCATTGATGAATTAAAGACCTCCTACCAGAACACTGTGTATCCGGATCAAAAATCCGATTGGACCTCCCATCCCGATAATATCGGCCATAAGAATTCACCCGGATGTTTCCGGTGTCACGATGGCTCGCATTTATCCGAAGAAGGCCAAGCCATCCGGCTGGAATGTAATCTCTGCCACGCCATCCCCGTTGTATCTGAAGCAGAAGACTTTCTTACTGAAATTGAGATCAGCACTGGCCCAGAACCCCAGAATCACCTCAACACCAACTGGATCTCCCTTCATCACCTGGTTTATGAACAATCCTGCTCCAGCTGCCACACCATGGCGGATCCCGGCGGAACCAGTAACAGCTCTTTCTGCTCCAACAGCGCCTGCCATGGAATCAGCTGGGATTATGCCGGTTTTGATGCCCCTGCCTTAAGGGAAACGATCCTTGCCATGCTGCCAACCCCTCAGCCTACCTCAATACCCGCGGAGCTGCCAGATGATCCCCAGGACCTGAGCTACACAGTTCACATTCAAGAGATCCTTTCAACGCGCTGCGGAGCCTGCCACGGGGAAAGTCCCCAGGCTGGATTGAGTTTAACAAGTTTCGCCGGGGTAATGTCAGGTTCCGAAAACGGCCCGGTTATCATAGCCGGTGATCCTGCCGCAAGCCTGGTATTAACCAAAACTGCAGGAACCGGTTCACATTTTGCCCAGTTCACAAACCTGGAAAGATCCATCATAGAAGACTGGATCAAGGCCGGTGCCCTGGAATAAGATCCAGATCCCAATTAGAGCAAAAGAGCACTAAAATCCTGGAAGGCCGATCGCCTTCCAGGATTTTATTTGGTATCATCAACCAAAAAACCCTCTGCTAATTGCAGAGGGTTTTTTGAAACCAGTAAAATCAGTTGTCTAGGGCCGGGTAAAACTTCCCGTGCTCCCTCCAACTGCCTGAATGCTGTCAATCAAAAGCTGGATGATGTAGGGACCGTTGTGCGCAAATGCGCCTGGATCCTTTTGGGAGTATTGATAGTTGTAGGCAGCCCGAAGCAAATTCGGCGTCCAGGTCGTAAATCTCTCACCAGCATCGGTGAAGAAATACGGGTAGGAGTGGGCATCATATACAATACCGTCAACTCCAGCAGCGCTGGCAGAATAGGCTTGCATGGCAGCATACAACGAATCGCGCAGGGTATCAACCTCGCCATAAAGGCCTTCAGTTGTGTCACCATCACCGTCAAAGTCCACTTCGGATTTGCGGATATCTTTGACATCCTCAACACCGGCATGGCAGGTAAAGCAGTTTTCAGTCTTCACTTCCAGCTCATGGGCGTCGTGGCAGTCAATGCAGGAAGCAAATCCTTCCACATGTTCGAAGTAACCAGCGTAAGTCTTGCCGGCAAACTGGTAGCCGCCCTGGGCTTCACTGCCGTAGCGCGATGCTCCAGCAGGGAAGTAATGGACATTAATAAACCCAAGGTCTGCAGAAACAGTGTTGGCTGGTACGGTACCGATCCTGGCATCAACACTCACAGATGATTCACGACCCTGGTGGCAGGACATGCACAGACCAGCATCATCACCTTCAGCTACGGCCACTTCCGCGCCGCTGGGGAACGTTACTGAACTCACGGGATACCTGGCCGGCCATTCTTCACCGCCGTGGCAGGTTTCACACTGGAAACCATTGGAGATATGCTGGGAAATTTCCACACCTTCAGTAACAAAAAGCGGCAGACCTTCAGCGCTGTGGCAGCGGCTGCAGCTTCCCGGAACTTCGCCTTCTTCGTCCCAATGCCGGAAGGCTTCGGATGATCCCTGGAAATGTCCGTGGTCATCCCGGTAAAGACCTTCGGCCATGGTTGCATCCAGATCCTCAATCGAGTCATAGAGCAGCTGGATGATATATTTACCACCGTGAGCGAAAGCGCCCGGATCTTTCAAAGAAACCTGGTAGTTGTAAGCTGCCTGGAGCAGGCGCGGAGTCCAGGTCACAAAATTTTCACCAGCATCGTCAAAGAAGTAGGGATAAGCCGCTGCGTCGTATACAACACCAGTGCCAATAACCTCAACCGCATATGCCTGCATTGCAGCATAAAGAATTTCCTGAAGTCCGGAAATCTCTGTAGCAATACCTTCTTCCAGATCACCGTCACCATCATAGTCAACCCCCGACCCTTCCATGCGGAAAGTCTGGGGTTCACCCTCGCCGTGGCACATGACACAGCTCTCGACCTGCACTTCCAGGGTATGAGGGCTGTGGCATTCAATACAGGTATCAAATTCTTCTGTGTGGGCAAAATTGCCGTCATAGGCCTTTCCAGCGTATTCATAGCCGCCCTTGGCCAGGGTGCCGTATTTGGTTGCGGCTGCTGCATAGTAGTGTACATTCCTGAATCCCAGTCCCTCGGTCACTGCATCAAGATCGACCTCAGCCAGATCTTCAACACCGCTGGTTTCCAGGATCTTGGCATTAACACTGGACATAGACTCCCGCCCCTGATGGCATTCCATACAGCGAGCTTCGTCTCCCAGTCCAGTTAGTTCAAGACCGGATGGCATAACCACACTGTCTTTCTGAACAACCGCGGGATTATGGCAGGCAACACACTGCACACCCATAACATCAGCGGCTGCAACTTCATTCTCAATCGTGCCGACGTCGGAACCATCTCCTCCGTGGAAATCGACATAACCGGATGTGGTATGGCATTTTACACAGTCCTCAGCTACCAGGCCATCGTCTTCCTCATCCCAATGCCGGAAGGCTTCTGCAGCACTATCGGCATGGCCAGAACTTGCCCAGGCAGCCTCGAAAGGAACCTCTCCCCCCAAAGGTGTGGGGCAGTCGATTTCCGGGCATTCCGGGCAATCCGGGCAATCAGCGGTGGAAGGAGACTCTCCTCCCGAGCAGCTGGCCAAAACCAGAACCGCAGCTACCATTACCAATAATATAAATATTTTTTTTCTCATATTCTCTCCTTTGAAACCTAGATAGATGTTCAACTTTAAAACCGGTTTAGATGGCTATCAAAATTCCTTGTTTAGCGAGACAAATTCCAATAATTACCGTGCTTTACAGCACATTAAACGTCATGCTACTATTGTACCCTTGTGACAGGTATCACTTATTGTATTTGCTTATATGTATAATAATTTATTATTATCGCTTGGGGATCAAAAAGCAGTGCTTATCAGTCAATTCAGGGTGAAAAATGATCGAGAGCGGGATATTCACATAAAAAAACACCGCAATCTCAGCGGTGTTTATGAATTAATTTCCGTTTTGATCAAGTATTGATCAGTAGGTGGTTTCACATCCATAGAAAGTATCTGCACCACCACCTCCCCGGCAGACATCTGTACCAGGTCCACCAATTATCACATCATTTCCCTCTCCACCATCCAATCCCCAGATCCAGAAGAAAAAAAATATTCTGCGTCTATCATTTCCACCGCCACCAAGGATGCAATCATTACCTGCCCCACCCTCGATCAACAGGTCATCGCCGGCAGTACCCAAGATCAGGTCATTTGCGGCTGTGCCGCTCTGGCCTGCGCCTACATCAACAATGTTGGTCAAACCCATGCCAGCGCACTGCGGGGGTGTTACCTCTGTGACCCCAAGACCAAAACTATCCTTATCGGCATGAGTGACCGGTACCGTATTAGAGGCGGCAACCGCATTAAATACACTGATCACAACCAGGGTAAAGATACCAAGAATGATTATTACTGTGATATTCCGCCAGTTTTTTTTCATATTATTTAAGAGGATTACCAATCCTTAAAATTTCTCAGTCTGGTTTTTCCAATAAAGATCCAATTTCATCTGCCGTGGCAAGTTTTCCGAGGAAAAAGCCCTGGGCAACTTCAATATCCTGCGCTTTCAGAATATCCAGGTCCTCTTTTGACTCCACTCCCTGGGCAACTACTTCAATTTTAAGACTTTTTGCCATTTTTGCGATCGCACTCACAAGCCGTTGAGATGTGCGGTTCTCTTTGATACCCTGGATGATTGTCCGGTCAATCTTTAAAGATTGGATAGGCATCTGGAAAATCTGATTGATCTGGTTTGCAGAGTCAGTAGCAAAATTATCAAAGGCCAACCTGACACCAAGGTCATTTAATTGGATGAGATGTTCTTTGATATTCTCGTCCCGGAAAATCTGGTTAGACCGATTGATCTCGATCTGGATTAGATTAGGATCACACATATTTTCCAGGATGGTGGCAGTAACTTCAGTGATGAACTGATCCTTGAGTATGGTTTCAGGTGAGATGTTGATTGAAACAGGAACCACAGATACCCCTTTTTCCTTCCAGATCCTCAACTGCTGGCAAACGTTTTTTGTCACCCAGCTGTCAATTTCAGGAATTAAATCACAAGCCTCGGCATGTGAAATGAAATCAGCCGGGTACAGGGTTCCGTGGTCTGGATGATTCCAGCGCAGGAAAGCTTCCACGCCAATAACAGATCTATCTTTGAGTAAGACTACTGGTTGGTAATACAATTCCAGTTGGTCTTCAGCAATAGCCCGTAAGAGCGCCTTTCTGAACTCATAGATGGTTGGAAAAAGGGTTTCATCCTTAAAAACATCAATTTCATACTGGTAAACCGTCTGGGCGTCCTGAACAGAATATCTGTGGTAACTATCTTTTGATTCATGAAGGATCATTGCGCCATAACGTTCAGCCATCTTTGTTAAGTCTGAGAAAGAAGCAACTTCCACAATCTGGTCTCCCAGATTCTCTTGATTCCCATCCAGAACATCCACCAGCAAGGGGTGGTACTGAATTTGGATGCGGGAAATATCTGATCTTCTGATATCCCTGATCAGGGTCCAGGTTGGATAAGCTGATGCGAGTAAGCTTATTATGAATAAAACCAATGTGATCTGACGGGCTCGGATGATCGCTACTTCTATACCAAAAATATTTATGGTATTTAGATCAATGTAATCATCTGTCAAGAACCCTTCCTGGTTCAGGTTTAATCCATCTTCCATTTCCGGCATGCGCATCAGAGTTGGATTAAACTGAAAGGCGATCTCTGGCTGATAGATATCCTGCAGCGGAATACCCTTCACCTCGCCCGTTATGGTGACAATTGGCAGGATCTTAAAATCATAGATCCGGCTCTCTGCACCAGTTTTTTCTTCTTTCGCGAGGATCAGGTCATGAATGCTGCAGACATCCAGGGATACTTTTGACTCAAAGCTATCACCAGAAAATTCTGTCACTGGATGCAATTCAAATGATCTGGTCCAACCATCAATGTCACTTAATTGAGCGGAGATTTTATATTTTCCAGCCAATGACAGGTTTTCTGCAGGGGATAAATCCCGGGCTGAAAAAGAATAATCAAAATCCATCAAGACATCACAGGTGATCAGGAAATAGATCGGATCTCCTGTTTTAACAGTCGCAGCATCATACAAAGTGTCTTTGTTCCTTGATGTATAACTAAAATCCCCTTCGTGGGTATAAAACATCGTATCTGTATAAACTTTTGTGACTGGTTTGGTAAACACATATATACCCAGGATCAAGGCCACAAGAGCAAGGATCCCGAGAAACAGCAGCAGTTCCTGTCGAATTTCTCCGCGTGTTATTGCTGGTTGACTTTTCATAAAATCTCTTTTTTTTCTTTTTCTGGATACATCACGCTTTTCAAATAAAAATATTGAGCTGATAATGCCTACGATTATAATTGTAAACCCGGCAAAGTATGCTGGTTCTCTGAGTTTCCGGATGACCTGGCCTGCGCCGGGGATCATGAACCAGTATTTTCCGACGATCTCTGCTCTTTTTGGTTGGTAAGCATCCAGCCAGTCATTATTATCACCCTTAAGAATGAACCCCTCATCATCCAGGTCAACAACCCGATGGAAGACATAACCCACAACCGGGTCCTTGTAGACTACTTTCTGGTCGATATCATAATCGGGTTTTGACCTGGTCAGGACAAGATCGCCTAAGCGATGCTCCGGCTCCATACTGTTGCCGTTTACAATCACATATGAAACTGCTCCTGCCAGCTGTGTCGGAGCAAATAAATACCACAATCCAATTATGATTAGGATCAGCAGCAGGATCGATTTGGCGTTATTCCGGAAAAACAATATCATAGTTATTGTATTAAAACGGGCGTGGTATTTTAGTTTACCACGCCCATTTTCTTGTTAGGGTATTTCTTGCAACAGTCAACAATCAAAAAGAAATTCCTCAGTCAGTAGCGGCGACATGGAATTCAACTGCTGCAGTTACAGAAACTCCCACTGAACCGAGAGGACATGTGACAGAAGTGCCTACGGGAGTGTTGCATGTGACCCAATCAATACCCGTAGTACCGGTTCCATCCCCGATACCTACAAGGACTTCAGCTGTCGCAGGAACAGGATCTCCGGAATCTAGTTCAGTCATATTAAAATCCACACTGGAAAAAAGGTTCGGATTCGAACTATCCAGGGTGTAATTTACATCGGTAACCTCATACCCGGAGATAACACCTTCACCATAACCAGCATGAGTATTAGCAGGAACTGTATTGGCTGCGGCAAAACCGTAGGTAGCTGCGCTCAAGACAACTGCCAAAACGAGTAGAGCTAAAATCCGATAACGAAATTTCATAACCTTTTTCATAATATTCCTCCATACAAAATATAATTTATTAATCACAATTTAGTGTTACGCCTGTAGTGTAGCATGGCCTTATTTTTGGTCAACCCACCTAAACTATCAATGCTGTTAGGATTGGCCAATTATGGGCGATTTAAGTTATTTTAGAAAAAAAAGCCCTCTAAAACCCCTAACAATCCTGTTAGTTTTTATTTATTTTAACGCGGTGTGATGGTTTATACTCCGGTTTAGTAGTGCTAATTTAATGTACACGAACCAAAAAGTGCCCTTATTTTATTAGGGCACTTTTAACTTCATGATCTGCCAATAAGCACTTAGCTTTATTCCAAGAAATATGTAGCAGTGGGTGGTGGTGTATCCGATGGCGTCGGTGTTAATACAGTCGGAACCGGTGTCGAAGTTGCCGGGACAGGTGTTTGGCTCGGCCAGGGTGTTCTGGTAGGCCTGGGTGTATTGGTAGGCCAGGAAGTATGACTCGGTACAGGCGTATTTGAAGGGGTCAGAGTGATTGTCGGTGAGGGGGTTCTCGTCGGTGTGCGGGTCGGCCGCGGTGTGTTACTGGGCAAAGGTGTATTGCTAGGCGGCAAAGTGCTGGTGGGGGGTGGCGGCGGCGAGGCTGTAAATGTCCTGGTCGGTGTGGGAGTTACCGTGAAGGTGCTGACCGCTCTGGGTACAGCATTGCGGATTATACTGCAGCCATTATCAAATAAAGCCCGGACACCAAAATCATTGCTAACCACTCCTGTTAGTGGTCCCCCACCACCCCAATCATTATCAAAATCGATATCCCAGCGGTACCTGATTCCTGCATCAAAGGGAACAGTGCCTGTCCAGATACTTGAAGAGGAATAATCACGAGCGCCGCCATTGCCGTGACCTGGGAAAAATCCGCCATTCCATTTATACCAATCCATATTCAGATTGTTATACCCATTGACGGCCCCGTACTGCTCGGCATAATCCCAGATCAATTCCAGCGAGGTTAACTGGGCATCAACGACATCATTATTCTTTATAAAAGTCCTTAACTGGCCGCCATTGCGGAAAGTAAAAGCATTTAAATTATATTTACTGCAATCTGGTGTGGGAGTGATGGTCGGCGTGGCAGTTTCAGTGGGTGTCGCTGTAGGTGTTGAGGTCGGCATATTTACCGTAACACCTTTATGGCAGCCATCGTCAAATTCCAGATCTACGGCATGATCCCCTTCCAGACCCACATACCGGGGCTGGAACAAAGCTACATAGTCAGCTTGCAGCCCTGAAGCCATCTCAACAGTAGCTCCGGGGATCCAAAATGTAGGCGGTGTAGTGTCGTTAAGGATCGACCAGCCGCTGGTGTGGAACTGGACGGCCCACAGATAACGCCCAGGATCATTCTTTTGCCATTCCTGATTGGCCCGGTAAAAATGGATTGGAACAGGATTGTCGTTCCTGATGGTCACAGAAACAATCTGATATCCCGAAAACCATTCTCCCGCGTAGCTGTTAACTACCTGGATCAGACTGCAATCAACAGGTATAGGTGTATTGGTCGCAGTAGGAGTCAGCGAGGGCGTAGTTGTAGGTGTGATTGTTGGTGTATCGGTAATTGTGGGGGTTTGGGTCCAGGTGGGCGCTGACAGGATCGGACCAGAAACACCCATCACTCGCGATGTTCGGAATTTCTCTACGATGCCATCCTTTTCTGCATTGAGGGCTATTGTAGGCCAAAGATTGCTCAACAACGGCAGGAACAGGGGATGCTGATGTTCTAAATGAACTTTTACTCTATCGCCTGGCCCTCCAGCATCATCCATTAGCTGGCTGGAGAGATTGTCCATGCAGAGGGGAATTGCATAGTTATTATAGTCCACGGCATACTGGTTGCCGCGGTTGCTGCAGATGGTAACGTGATAATACCCTTTCTCTGAAGGCTGGCCGAGATTTGCCGTGTTGTGGGTCAGAAGGTATTGTTCATAATCACCAGCAACGGAAGGTTCCACCCACAAGCCTGCACCACCACCTTCAGCAGCATCCTGGATGGAAAATAAACGCGCCAGATCGATTAATTGGCGTTCCAGTTCGTTTCCGCCAGCACCGGAATAATTATCCGGCACCAGGCAGTCCTGCGGGTCACCACCAAAAATATCGGCGTTGACATGGGAAATCCCGAGATTAGCCCCAGCCTGGATACAATAATTTTCTTTATATTCACCGGTCACTGCATAACGGATCGCAAATCTGGCAGCATTCTGCAGAGCCATCCAGGAGAATATCAATCTGCCGAATTCTATGATCCCGAAAATAACGAACAGTAAGAGGGGAAGCGCCAGCATAAACTCGACCATGGCCTGGCCATTTTTCTTTTTTGCTCTTGTCGGGATCTCTATTTTAGCCATAATTTTCGAAAATATTCACTTGCGATCCTGGTGTCGTTCCTCTTCTAACATGCCGTTGAATATTTTCCTCCCGTCTTTCTAATTTAAACAAAATAGCTCGCATTTATTTGATAAATACGGTCAATAAGGTGATATCAGTGTAACATCATGGGGTTTCTGTACAACCCCCTAAAACTAACAACCCTGTTAGAATCTGGACTTTTAATAGGTAGGTGGAATTTTCTCTCGATAGAATCCCCTGAAATAACCCAACATTCTTGTTAGGAAGAACCTTTTTTACCTATATTCAACCAAGTTAGATCAACTCATCCAAATATTTCCGGATAGTTGTAAAAAATAAATGCCCTCAACTGAGGGCATTTATAGTCCTTGAAATTTTTTTCCATTGCATGTTAAATACTTTTTATCGCTCTTTTTTGTTGTATTAAATCCTATTCAAGGAAATAAGTAGCCGATGGTGTAGGTGTCATTGAAGGTAGTGGTGTGAAAGTTGGTGTGCTCGCTGCTGCAGTGGCTGTTAAATTAGGTGTAATACTGGGAACAGGGGTATTACTTGGCACCTGAGTACTGGTCGGCCAGGATGTATGGGAAGGAACTGGTGTTGTAGTACGTGAAGGAGTGATCGACGGAGTCCTGGTTTTGGTAGGCGTCGAAGTCGGTAAAGGTGTATTGCTCGGCAAGGGTGTGTTTGACGGAAGCGGAGTATTGGTGGGTGGAGGCGGCGGTGATGGTGTGGGGGTTGTTGATGCTGTCGCAGTAGCCGTCCAGGTCACGATTGCCCGCGGTACAGCGTTCCGGATGATGCTGCAGCCATTATCAAATAAAGCCCTGACGCCAAAATCTGAGTTCACTACACCTGTTAGGGGACCCCCACCACCCCAATCATTATCAAAGTCAATATCCCAGCGGTACTGGGTGCCGGCATTAAAAGGAACGCTGCCGGTCCAGATCGATGAAGAGGAATAATCCCTGGTACCGGCCTGCCCATGGCCGGGGAAGTAGGATCCATTCCACTGATAAAAATCCATATTGAGACTGGTAAAACCATTCGCATCCCCGTACTGCTCTGCATAATCCCAGATCAATTCCAGGGACACCAGATCCGTATCAACAACATCCCCGTTGTTAAAATAGGCTCGCAGCTGGGCATAATTCCGGAAGCTGAAAGATCCCAACGAGTATAAATTGCAATTCGGCGTGGGTGTGATAGTTGGTGTTGCTGTTTCCGTAGGAGTGGCTGAGGCAGTTGCTGTGGGCATTTTCACAGTCACACCCTTGTGGCAGCCATCATCAAATTCCAGGTCCACGGAGGTATTGCCCTCCAGGCTGATATACGGGGGCTGGAATAAACCGATATAATCACCCATTCCTGCGGGTGCCATTTCTATGCTTGGTGATGGATTCCAGTTGGTTGGCGGGCTGGTATCGTTCAGGATATCCCAGCTGCTGTTGTTAAAACGAGCAGCCCAGTAATACCGGCCCGGATCATTCTTAACCCACTGCTGATTGGCTGAAATCAAGTGGATCGGGACCGGGTTGTTATTGCGGATGGTTACTGACGCGATCTGGTAGCCAGCTGTCCAGAGCCCCACATAACTGTTGACAACCTCGATCAGATCACATCGGACAGGAATCGGTGTATTGGTTGGTGATGGAGTCACTGACGGTGTTGTTGTTGGTGTGATCGTCGGTGTATTGGTTATTGTTGAAGTCTGGGTCCAGGTTGGAGCAGACAAAATCGGACCCGAAACGCCCATAACCCTAGAGGTCCGGAATTTCTCAACAATGCCGTCGCGTTCAGCATTCAGAGTTACAGAAGGCCAGATATTACTTATCAGAGGTAAAAAAATCGGATGCTGGTGTTCAATATGGACTTTTACTCGATCACCCGGGCCGCCCGCGTCATCCATCAACACGCTGCTGATATTGTCATAACATAAGGGGATGGCATAGTTGTTATAATCCAGCACAAATTGATTGCCTCGGTTGCTGCAGGTGGTGACATGAAAATAACCTTTTTCGTTTTCCATCCCGATAAAAGCTACATTGTGGCTGGAGAGATATTGGTCATAATTCCCGGCCACAGCAGGTTCTACCCACAGACCCGTCCCACCTCCAACGGCCGCATCGCGGATCGAAAAGAGCCGGGCCAGATCGATCAATTCCCGTTCTTTAGTGGCGCTGTCCGAGCCTGAGTAATTAACCGGGATCAAACAATCCTGGGGATCTCCCCCAAAAACATCGGCGTTGATATGATCGGATCCCAGCTGATTGCCAGCCTGAACACAATAAATGTCATTAAACTCACCAGTGACAGCAAATCGAATGCCAAATCTGGCTGCGTTTTGAACAGCCATCCAGGCAAAGGTCAGGCGGGCAAATTCAACGATCCCGAACAGAAGAAACAACAATATCGGGAGGGCGAGCACAAATTCAACCATCGCCTGACCCCGAGATTTTTGATGTGATTTAGCCCCTATACGCAACATATTTCCCTGTTTTTATGGCAAATGGCGTGGAATAAAATTTTTCCACGCCTTTACCTGCTACATTTATGTGCTCTCCCATAAATTCCCGCGGGAGGTCGTACATATTTCACTAGTTAGATATTACATGCAGCCAGTCAGCTTCCAGAACATCGATACTCTTATCAAAGGCGCAGGTCCAGTGGGTACCGGCTTTTTCACAATCATCAGCCCAGACCACCTGGCCTTTTTCTGTGATCGATACTCCCGCCATAATTGCTAGGGCAGATTGATCGATTTCAAAATCCACAGCTGTGAATGATGTAGGGTTATCAATATCAAGGGTGTAGCTGATCCTGGAGACCTGATAGTCAGATTTCACTCCATAAGTAACACCCAGAATGCCCGCGCTAGGAATTGTGCTTACCTCAGAAAAACCATAACTTACCGCAGCAATGACCAGCGTCAACGAAACCAGGCTGAGTATGCTGAGTTTAGTGCGTCTACGTTTCGTCATGAGCTTCTTCCTTTGTCCAATGAAAGCCTAAATCTAGATAAGGTGGACTTGATATCAGTTTAGCATCCTTGGGGTTTTGCACAAGCCCTCTAAACTAACATTCCTGTTAGGTTCTCAATAAATAATCAACTATAGAGGGTAAAAATTGGATTTACACCTTACAAGACAGAAATCTTATTACAAAAACACAAATGCCCTCCTGTGAGGGCATTTTTCAGTATCAGTAATCATTATTCTAATAAATATATTCCATGCTACTCCAAGAAATAAGTAGCTGTTGCTGTGGGGGTAGTTGACTTTGTAGGCGACGGTGTTGGAGAAGCTGCGAGAGCTGTCGCTGTCAGGTTTGGAGTATTTGACGGTACTGGTGTGCTGCTAGGCACGGGGGTATTGGTAGGCAGCGCAGTAGCTGTCGGGACCGGGGTTGTAGTTGGTGATGGCGTGATAGACGGAGTCCAGGTTATGGTAGGCGTGCGGGTTGGCAGTGGTGTTGCTGACGGCAGGGGTGTATTGGATGGCAGGGGTGTATTCGTCGGCGGCGGCGGAGGTGTGGGTGTCCAGGTGACGGTGGGTGTGGAGGATGGCGTCCAGGATATGATCGGCCTGGGAATTGCATCCCGTCGCAGCTGACAGCCGTTGGTAAAGTCAATGATCACCCCAAAGTCGTTGCTGACAACGCCCGGTAAGGGTGCATTTCCTCCCCAGTTGTTGTCAAAATCAATTCGCCAGGTATAAGTTGATCCATTATTAAAAGGCCGGGAGCCACTCCAGGTGGTTGGGGAACTGCTATCAATTACTCCATCACCATTGCCACCCAGGTGGAAATAACTTCCATTCCATTCAAACCAGTCAACATTCAGATTCGGATACCCATTCGTGACCCCATAATTCTCAGCGAAGTTCCAATCCAGAGAGATCTGACTCACTGTAGTATCCACAACATCACCATTTGTGACAGTCATCCTTTGAATGGCGTAATTCTCAAATACAAAATTGGACATACTGTACTTACTGCAATCCGGAGTTGGTGTCAGGGTCGGTGTATCTGTTATTGTTGGTGTTAAACTGACCGTCGCGGTGGGCATGTTTGCCGAAATACCCTTGAGGCAGCTGTCATCAAATTCCAGATCAACGATAGTACTTCCCTGGACGGGTTCTGCCACCGGTTTAAATAAAGCTACATAATCACCTAATCCGCCTGCAACCATTTCAATTGGAACCGCAGGAGCCCAGGTCGTATCCGGGACCATATCATCCAGAATAGCCCAGGGACTGAGGTTAAACTTCATCCCATAAACATAACGGCTGGCGGGCAGTTTTTCCCAGGCCAGATCGGCCTGGTGCAGGTGAATGGGCACCGGATTGTTATTCTTGATTCTCACCAGGGCCCCGTAATATCCTCCCCCGTAGTCTCCAACCATGCTGTAAGCAATATTGATCAGATCACAATCCACAGGGATAGGGGTTGCAGAGGCAGTTGGAGTTGGCGTTTCAGTAGGCGTTAATGTGATCGTGGGTGTCAAGGTAATTGTTGGGGTCTGGGTCCAGGTGGGCGCTGAAAGAATAGGACCGGATACTCCCAATGATCGGGAAGTGCGGAATTTCTCAACAATACCGTCACGTTCAGCGTTGAGCATGACGGATGGCCAGATATTGGTCAAAATGGGTAAAAACAGGGGATGGCGGTGTTCCACATGAACCTTGACCCGGTCTCCCGGGCCGCCAGCATCATCCATTAATTGTGAGGCAGGAATAAGCTCGCATAAGGGGATCACCGAAAGGTTAGTGTTCATGCGGTATTGTCCCCCGCGGTTGCTGCAGATCGTGATATGGTAAAAACCGGTTTCATCGGGCAGGCCGATAAAGGCCGGATCATGAAGGCCAAGGTACTGCTCATAATTTCCTGATACGTTGGGCCGCAGCCATAATCCTGTTCCCCCCCCAACAGCTGCATCTTGTATGGAAAACAACCGGGCCATATCGATCAGCTCGCGTTCTTTATCGCTTTTATCCGCATTTGTATAGCTGTCCGGGATCTTGCAATCCTGGGGGGCTCCCCCATCTGTATCTGCTGCAACATGGGCCGCTCCCAGCAGATTTCCCGCTTCGATGCAGTAAATTTCCTTGAATTCGCCGGTAACGGCATAACGGATCCCAAATCGGGCTGCATTCTGGACCGCCATCCAGGCAAAGACCATCCTGGCAAATTCGATGATGCCAAAGATAATAAACAACAAAATCGGGAGGGCAATGACAAATTCTACCATTGCCTGACCCCGACTTTTAGTCCTGGTATGTGAAATCCGCCCCGATTTCATTTCTTACAGCTCTCTTCCTTCTAATTTAGTAATGGCAGTATATCATAAAACTGACCTTTTGATACACCAAACAGAGGGTGATGAAGCACTTATTGCGTAATTCGGGTGAAGATACTCCCGGCTACTTTTTCAAAAATTTGCGTCAGATAAGCGCCGCTGGGAGCATAATAATACTGCCCGCACGAAGTTTGAGGTGGAGCAATAGCTGGATCACACGGATCCTGATCATAAATATCGGTAGGATCATCTGGTATGGGATTGCGGAAGTTATCATCCCCGATATTGGCCATATATCTTAATAACACCTCTCCGTCATAATCCGGGGGTTTGGCTGCCTGACCTAGGCCAATGGCGTAGATCGCTATTTCGTCACCAGACTTGGGTTCAGTAGAATCTGCAGGATACACAGGGTAAACCAGAGCTACCCGGTCAGTCATATCGCGGGCATAATCCTCGGTATCGTAAGGAGGAGAGCTTGTATTCCAGATTGCGCCTGCCGGGCATTCACCGGCAGCAGTATGGAAGGGTCCGCAGTGTCGGGTTGAGGGATCACCATCCGTACACCAGGAATAAGGTGTGCTGGGTTCATTGGTCCACAGGCGGGCGCCAAGCGCTCCGCCGCAGAAGCCGTTCGAATAACTTGCCGGGACTTCATTAAAACTTGGATCTGTATTATAAGTCTCAGGTGAAGCACCATGGGCTGCAGGTGGCAGATCACTTACATTGGTTGTCCCGTCGGAAAGGAACACTATGATCCAGACGCTGTCCACCCTGCCCTGGGCCTTGAGGATATCCCCGGCCACACGCATGCCGCATCCAGTGCATGTGTTCCCAATAATATCATTCACCTCAAAATAATCAGTATCTCCATCCACATTCATCGGGTTTACCTGTCCAGTTTGGGGGTCACCAAAAGCCAGGATATCAGCTGGCGACGGGCCATCAAATAACTGGATGGCATTAATGGCAGCTTTTACAGCTGAGTGGTCCGCTTCCAGCACTACATCAGTGGTTGACGGGTCCGGGTCGTGAACGTGGGCCATCACATCATAGGTGACAACGGCAATGCGGTCGTACCCATCAAAGAATTTGTCGATCATGGCGTTGGCTGCGTCTTTGGCTTTTCGCAGGGGCTGGCAAGTATTACTGGCATTACAGTTGGTCGCATCATAATCAGGGGTATAGTCTGATACACCATCTGCGGGGTTGATATCTGTTTCATTTGCCATAGATTCCGAGGTATCGATCACGATCACAACGTCCAGAGAAGCTGCTTCGCCGATGGAATGGGTTGTGATGGGTATATCTCTAATCCCAAATAATTGCAGAAAATATACGGGGCTGTTCTGAGTGGCCTGGATCCAGGCCAGTTTCCGTTTGATTTCACCCGGGGCAGGACAAACCGATGCAAAAGCGGCCGGAATGCCTGCGTCCTCACATAGATAAGTTTCCAGAGAATAGATATCCGAGATGTCGTTTAAAGCCAGCATTTCCCGGGCGGATTCCCGGATCAATGCTCGACGCTGGGCTGCCGGCAGGGATGAATCGCGGATCTCGTTAGCCGCCGCCACCGCAGCGGAGTCCAAACCTCTTTTCAGACGGGTGAAACTCATGTACAGGGTCCCGGCATCTGTAACCAACCCTGCAAATGCCAGCATGGCCAAAAAGGCAACCGCTGTGATCACCAGGGCCTGGCCCCTTTCCCGGAGATTTCCTTCCCTGATTTGGCCGAAAACGCGGGAAATCATATCAGAAAGATTTTTATAAGGGTGATTTATCTTCTTTTTCATAATTACCTTCTTTGATCTAAGGCAACGGTGTTGGCGTGGGAGCTGCCATGGGCGCCGGCATGACTGCAAAGGCATGCAGGGGGATCGGGTTGGGCAGCAGGTCTGCAATCAGAGGTAAGTTGAGCAATTGATCATGGCAGTAATAGATCTCCACCAGCACGATGCCTTTATCTGTTGGTCCACCAGGAACGGTGGTTCCAACCCCAACAGTGGGTGTCCCGGGTCCGGAGGTAGGGGCTGCAATAGACACCCAAGCGTCATGGATTTGCTGTGGGAAAAAGGGCGTGGTCGAGCCCGGCGTTCCATCACAGTTCTTGGTCCAGTTATCCCCGTATAGCGACCAGACCCCATCGCCGTCGTTGGGTTTCCGGTCAGTAACCACATTATTATCAATAGTGAAAATGGAAATAGTGAGATCGTCCCTGGTCGGGTCAAGAGTGATATCCTGATTAAAATTGGTCCCGATGACCACACAGGCAGTATCCAGGTAATAATGCAGCGCATTATCCTCACAAGCGCTGATCGGGTAATTGCTCATATCTCCCAACAATACTTCTGGATCCCTGTCTGCCGCAAACCTGGCAGCCTCCCTGACAACATCCAGGAGAGAAAGATAGTTATAGACAACTGCTCCGACCTCAACAAAAGCAATTAATAAAAATAACAGCAAGGGCAGTACGATCGCCAGTTCAACGAAACTCTGCCCGGAACTATTACCTGAAGAGTGGGAAGTCTTCCTGTTCATATACTTATCCTAATTTAATATCTTCATTATATCGACAGAAAACACCAGCGTCAAACTGCCAGGCCTGTCTAACAAAACTGTAAAGCCCTAAACCATTTGGCCGGGTTTGGGTTTAATTTATCATTTCTCGTCTAGATTATACGCTTGTTTAGAGCTGGAATTGCTGATAGTTTTGTTAATTCTTACTATTTCCTATCCAAAAAACTACTCAGTTGAAGTAAAATTGAATCAGGAAAATGGTGGTGTTCTATGAAATCGGTCATATTAAATATCCAACCTACGGTAGAGGCGAACCGGGATCAGGCCATCCTGGAAGAACATGGTATCCGGGCTGTGGTTGTCCCCTATTACAAGGCACCTTCATTTTACGTGGGAGATAACCAGATCTCGGAGCTGCTGGTGATGGACCATCAGGAGAAAGAAGCCAGGGAGATCCTGGGGCTTCCAGATGAACCGCCTGATTTTACTGGCTGAGCATTACCCATCCACAATCCTGTCATCCTGAGCGTTAGCGAAGGATCCATATAAGATTCCAATTTTCAAGTAAAAAAAATTTAGATTTGGGAAGGTATCGGAAACCGATCCCCATATGGATTCTTCCATTTCGCTTCGCTCAATGTCAGAATGACATTTATTAAACAGATATTGTCCAATTCTGCTCAAACACCCGTCCCCGGGTGTTTTTTATCCCCGCCGAGGATCGTTCGGAGAGAACAGGCTCTCAGATCAAAAACATACTTTCATTGCGAGGAGCCCGAACGAAGTGAGGGCGACGAAG